>Ga0256405_10000216_pt1 | contig 194132 bp, 155 predicted proteins | sample RumenRJG_02DNA_FD_189096 | JGI IMG/M metagenome (GOLD analysis project Ga0256405, IMG submission 189096) | Bovine rumen microbial communities from Lethbridge, Alberta, Canada - RJG_02 | ecosystem: Host-associated > Mammals > Digestive system > Stomach > Rumen | place: Canada: Alberta... | reverse complement strand
TTCCGAGATTTTTAATCTCCCCCGAAACGTCTGCCTTCCACCGGCTCTCCAGATCCGTCAATCTAGAGTACTACGCTTTTCTCGTTTTTGCTAATTATCTAATCGTAACAACTCCTTTGCGCCATTTCAATATCAAAGCAATTATAATATGTTTACTCAGATGATTTACCAGCGTTCAAAGAACAATCCTGCCAGAGGTGAAAGAACAATCATGATGCACGAGAATGTGAACGATTCTACGGAAATCAAAGTTGCTCTCTGCTCGGATGGGAACATATCCTGAAGACGTGCATTTGTCCGAACTTGGAGCGCATCGTCTGCTAGTGCCGCCAGAAATCCGCCCAAAGTCATAAGGACATAAAGACCGGAATGTTCAAGCGCAATTCCTGAAAGAATTATAATGGTAGAAAGTGCAAAAACCGTGCGATAACGGAAATTCTTTGCATAAAGAATTATTTTTGCACCGATAACACCACCAGCCTGCAGCACAAGAAGTGCAATTCCGAGTGCCCAATTTGGAATTCCTGCCATCGGAAGCTTTGCCTGCAAGAAGAACAAAAGCAGAATGTCCATCGCACCCACAAAGGAATTGATGAACATCATCGCGAGTGCTTTGCGTGCATCTTTAAGAAAAAGAAGACTTTGCTTAAAGCACTTGCTGATTTCCTTCCATATATTGAATTCTTTTGCAGGCTCTTCAATCCGTACTTCAACAAGACCTGCGAGCAGAAAAAGCTGAATGAAAGACGCAAGAACGCCAGTTGAATAGGCGATTTTGTAGCCCAAAACCAGAGCAAAACCTGCGGTCAAAGTCGAAAGACCTTCACATGTACGGTAAATGACAAGCTGATTCGAAGCGTATTTTTCGAATCGTTTTTCTTCTCCCACGGATTTCAATGAATCGTAGGCAAGTGCGTCGCCAGACCCGGATGCAAAATTGTAGCATAAGGCATGAAGTCCGATTGAAATACATACCATTGCAAAATTGTTCGAGAAAATCATGACAATATCTCCGGCCATTCTCATGAGGCAGGAAATGACGAGCGTCTTTTTGCGACCGAATACGTCAGCCAGAACACCCGAAGGAATCTCAAAAACAATACTTACGATATGAAAAATCGTTTCAGCAAAGCCAATCTGAGCAAGAGAAAATCCGCGGGAAGCAAGAATCGCAACCCATGCGCCCGAAAGCGAAAGTTGTCCTAAAATTGCAGACGAATACAATCGTCCGATCTGTTTTTTAATGTTTAACATAATATGCCACCTTTTTACGGTAAAAAATAAAATTTGAAATGAAAAAACGTAAAAAAGGGGAGGTGAGAATGTAAATGTAATTGGATTTTAGAAAAAAGGACTTAAAGAACCACAGTTTTCTGAAAAAGGCCCACTACCCCTATCGAAGGGTTGAGTAATAGCATTTTTCTAGCAATAAAACTGGTGTCTTCCACATAATAAATTTATTTTAAGAAAAGAAAACTGAATTGTCAAGAAAAAGGGACAACGTTTTGGAAAAAAAAGGATTGAAAGGGAAAAAGAAACCTTTTTAAGGTTGCGTTTTCTCTTTTTTATTCTTCTAAAATTTTGTATAATTTTGAATAAGTGAATTTACGGGGCAATCCCGAAGAGAATTATTTTAAAAAGGAATATATTATGGATAAACTTCGTGTATTGTTGGCAAAAGGCAGAATTTACGAGTCTGTTTATGAACTTTTGAGTGACGTGGGCATTTCCCTCAAACTTGCTGAGCGTACATATTTCCCAAGCACAAACCAGGACGATTTGGCTTTTCAGGTTGTAAAGCCTCAGATTGCAAGCGCTTTGCTTGCTTCAAACAAGGCTGACGTTGGCTTCTCTGGCAAAGACTGGGTTTACGAGAACGGCGTTCAGGATGAGGTCGAAGAAATCATGGACTTGGGCTTTGATCCTGTTCGAATCGTAGCCGCTATTCCGAACACTGTTGATTTCGATGCGCTCATCAAAAAGCCGGTAACAATCGCAACAGAATATCAGACTCTCAGCAAAAAATGGGTCGATGAAAAAAAGATTGACGGAAAAATCTTCCGCACATGGGGCACTTCAGAAGGCTTTGTTCAGGACAACGAGGATTCACTTGCCCAGATTTTGATTGATAACACTTCGACAGGTTCAAGCCTCCGCGCAAACAACCTCAAAATCGTCGATACTCTCATGACTTCTTCAACAAGAATGTACGCATCAAAAGAGGCTCTCAAAGATCCTGCCAAAAAGCAGAAAATCATGGAGCTTAAAATGCTCTTCGAGTCAGTTTTAAATGCTCGTGGTCGCGTAATGCTCGAAATGAACGTCGCAAAAGACAAGTTCGACGGTCTTATCAAGGCTCTTCCGTCAATGAAAAGCCCTACGGTCAGCCCGCTATTCGGCGATGACGGCTACGCAGTAAAAATCGCAGTCAAAAAAAGCGAAGTCCCAACCCTCTTGCCAAAATTGCAGGCACTGGGAGCTACGGACATCTTGGAATACGCATTGCGTAAGGTTGTGAGGTAAAAATCCACAGATAGGCACAGATTTCCACAGATTTAATGCGATATGGAGATTTCGATGACGAGTGAAAATGATCCAGAGACTTATGCAATAATAGGCGCAGCAATGAAAGTTCATTCTGAGTTGAAATCCGGGTTTCTTGAAGCCGTTTATCAAGATGCACTGGAGGTAGAATTTAAAAAACAGGGAATTGTCTATGAGCGAGAGAAAAAATTACCTGTTTTTTATTCTGGAGTGGAGCTTGATTCTTATTATAAGGCCGATTTTGTTTGTTATAATTCAATAATAGTTGAATTAAAAGCTTTGACAAAATTATCAGGAACCGAAGAGTCACAAATTATAAATTACTTAAAAGCATCGGGACTAAAAAAAGGATTGCTGCTGAATTTTGGTGCAAAAAGTTTGTTCTATAAACGATATGTTTTGTAATCCTTTTATAAAATAGTAATCGGTGATAATCTGTGTGAATCTGTGGATAAAAGGGAGGAATTTAAATGCGAACGGCTACAATTGAACGAATTACTGGCGAGACTCAGATTTCGCTTACTCTTAATCTTGATGGTACAGGAAAGTGCAGCGTGGAAAATCCAATCGGTTTTTTTGACCACCTGCTTCGCTCTTTCTGTAAGCACGGGCTTTTTGATTTGTCCGGCTCAATCAAGGGCGATTTGAACGTAGACCAGCACCATACAATAGAAGATACTGGCATCGTTTTGGGCATGTGCTTTGCAAAAGCCCTCGGCGATTGTGCAGGCATTTACCGAAGCGGTTCTTTCCTTTATCCGATGGACGAAAGTTTGCTCCGTGCGGCAGTTGATTTTGGCGGTCGTCCTTTCCTTGTCTGCAATGCAGAGCTTTCGAATATTCCTCTCGTGAGCGTACAGGACGGAAAGCAGGGCACTTTCCAGACAGATTGTTTTGACGATTTCTGGAACGGCTTTGCTCAGGCGGCAAAATGCAACCTTCATCTGGACACTCTCCGCGGACGAAGTGACCATCACAAAATGGAAGGTCTTTTTAAGGCTGCTGCCCGTGCAATCCGAAGTGCGGTTGAAATTGATCCTCGGCGAAACGGTGAAGTTCCAAGCACAAAAGGCGTTATTGTATAAAAAAATTAAAAATACCTTTAAATAAATTTGTCTTTTTATTAAAACTATGTTAAAATAGTCATATAATCACCTTAGCAAAACCTGGCAGGGCGGGCATGTTTTTGCAAGTCTTCTGGCGCAGAGTTTTTACAGGAGTTTCTATGACACAAAAGACCAAAGCCAGTGGCGGTTTCAAAAGTATTCGCACTCAGCTTGTACTTACAATCGGCCTTTTCCTGCTTGTGCTCCTTGCACTTTGTTCTGTATTCATTTTGCGCAATGTTTCCAGTCGGTTCCGCAATATTTCCGACAATTATCTTCATGAAATGGCTTCTTACTATTCCGAAACAACAAAGGCGATTATTGCACATGAATATGCCACTTGCAGCGCGCTCAAAACTGTCGTTGAGCAGGTAGAAAATGTTCCTCCTGCCCAGCGGCGTGATTTTGTGAACGCTATTTTAAAACAGGCTCTAATCGCCAACGAAAATTTTGTTGATACCTGGGTAGTTTACGAGCCGAACGCATTGGACGGCCTTGATTCTCAGTATGCGAACACTGAAAATCACGATTCCACAGGCCGTTTCATTCCTTATTGGACAAAAGTTGGCTCTACGATTGAATGTACACCGCTCACTGATTACGAAAATGGCTTTTGGTATGTAAATCCGCTTAAAAGTCCCACAGGTATTCTTATTGATCCGAATCCTTATGAAATTGGTGGCAAAACTATCTGGGTTTGTGGCGTCGCGTTCCCGATTCACGGTAAAGACGGCAGGCCAATCGGTGTAATCGGCCTTGATATGTCGCTCGACACTCTTTCTTCACTTCTCAAGCAGGTCAAAGTCTATGATTCCGGCTATCTCTCGCTCATTTCCGATTCGGGGCTTCTTGCGGTTGATTATGACTCGAAGAACGAAGGTCAGAATCTTGCGGCTTATACTGATTCTTCGACAGGCCCGCTATTTCAGTCCAGCAAATCTTCTCTCCAGCCTTTTGGCATGACTGTCAAAGAAAATGGCGAGAGTGTCTACAAATATTATCAGCCATTCAAAGTTGAAGATGCAAAAGAAGTCTGGTTCCTTGGTCTTAATGCAAAAGAATCAGAAATCACGGCGGCAGCAAAGGCGGTTTTCTTCATTTCGACTGTTGCCTTTGTCCTCACCGCTCTTGTAATTCTTTTTGTTCTCTTCCTGATTATTCAGGGCGTCGTCAAAGAAATGAACAAAGGTGTCTCTGCAATGCAGAATATCGCGCAGGGAGACGGTGATTTGACTGTCCGCATGGAGGTTAAGACCGACAATGAGCTTGGAAAAATGTACAAATTCTTCAATCTCACTATTGAAAAGATTCAGAATTCCATTGCGCAGGTCAAGGATGCGGCTGCGCACCTTACTGAACAAGGCGCAACTCTTGGTGACAGCATGAATGACACGGCGGCAAGTGCAAACGAAATCACGGCCAACATCGATTCAGTTAACAAGCAGGTTCAGCAGCAGGGACGGAATGTTCACGAGGCAAAGGACGCGCTCGGCTCAATCAACAGCAGCGTGAACGATTTGGTTTCAAATATCCAAAGCCAGAGTTCAAGCGTTGTCGAATCTTCTTCGGCAATCGAAGAAATGGTCGCAAATATCCGTTCTGTCACTGGAATTCTCGAAAAGAACGGCGTCACAATCAAGTCTCTCGAAAATTCTTCTGAATCTGGAAAAGTCAGCATAGCCAATTCGGTCGAGGCAATCAAAAAGATTCAGGAACAGTCGGGCACCCTTCTTGAAGCAAGTAAAATCATTCAGGCAATCGCGAGCCAGACAAACATGCTTGCTATGAATGCGGCTATTGAGGCGGCTCATGCGGGCGAAAGTGGCAAAGGCTTCTCTGTCGTTGCCGATGAAATCCGTAAGCTTGCAGAAGATTCAAACAAGCAGGGCAAAAACATCACGAGCAACCTCAAAGTTGTCCTTGCAAGCGTCAAAGAAGTCACAGATTCTTCTGAGCAGCTGCAGAATCAGTTCAATGAGATTTATGATTTGACTCAGACTGTCGCACGGCAGGAACTCACGATTATGAACGCAATGCACGAGCAGTCCGAAGGTGGCGAGCAGATTCTTGAGGCAATCAAGCAGATTCAGGATGTAACGGCGAGCGTAAAGGGTTCCAGCGATGCAATGGAAGATGCGACCCGTGATGCGAACGTCAAAATGGACAATCTCATGCGCCTCACAGAAGAAATCACGGCAAGCATGGATGAAATGTCAATCGGAATCGAGTCAATCAACCGCTCAATAAACGAAGTCAACGATATGACTCACAAAAATACGCACAGCATCGAGTCTCTTGGTGAGGCTGTGAGCAAATTCAAGGTGTAATATAGGCACTTTTCCCTCCTCCTTGGCGTGTAAATCGAAAGGTTTGCACGTCTTTTTTTTGTCCATGATCGTGTGAGGGCACGCCCAATGAGGGGAAGTTATTTTAATCCGGTAAATTCTTTCTTTTGAATTGGTTTTAAGAACTGTTTTTTTAAATCTTTAGGATTATGGAAAATAAGCAACTCTGATTTTGAAAGTTCATTCTTTTTGTGTTTTATTCCCAGAAGTTGCAGTGTACAAATCAAATCGGCAACCTGAAATAGCTTATAATCTTTTGGGGAGACCTTACGAACATCATATTTTGAAAGTTCTGTAAAAAGTACGGAGTTCAGGATTCGATTTAGATTACGCTGGCCGTTATCGTAATACAAAATGACTTCATCAAAAGTCTGGAAGTATTCGATGTTTTCTCGTATAAAAAGAGACATTTCTTTTGCCATGCGGCCTTCGAGCTTTAATAAATCATCAAACTGTCTTTTTTCAAAAATAAATGTTTTGTAGCTGATATCTGATTTCATTACGAAATAAAAAAGCTTAGAGAGAATTGCACGGCGTTCGTTGGGACTCATGTTTTCATAGATTTCTTCACGGCGGATTATTGGCTCTGTGTGAATTGCAAAATCTTTTCCTAAGCCCATGGTTTCAAGAGATTCGTTGAGATGATTTATATTTTGTTGAATGTCTTTGTTCTGGTCATGGAAAATCATTGTGATGATGTAGTATGGCGAATGTGTGCTGTATTCTCCGAAATCGCCGCTTTCATCTACAAAGATACTGAGCTGTCCCATGAAGGCTCCATAAAAAGAAAATGGCGGGTCAGTTTGCCCGCCGTCGTAGGTTGGACCAGGGTCTTTCGACCAGCCCATTTATTATTATAGTGGTTTATGTAAATTTGTCAATGAAGACATTCTTCTGCGTGAGGGCAAGGCACTTTTCCCTCCTCCTTGGCGTGTAAATCGAAAGGTTTGCACGTCTTTTTTTATTTTCTACTTTCAAAATCATCTGAAATTGGATAAAATATAAAAATCAGGAGTAAACTATGGACGGAAAAGAAGAAATCTTGGATTTGTTGCGTGAGAATGCGCGGCTTTCTGTTGAAGACATTTCGGCGATGACAAAAAAATCCGCCGATGAAGTTAAAGCCATTATCAAAGGTCTTGAAGACGAAGGTATCATCTTAAAATACGCCGCCATCGTTAACCCAGAAAAAGACGTGAACACAAAGGACAAAGTTCGTGCCGAAATCGAAATCCAGTGCCAGCCAGAGCGTGAGCACGGTTTTGACGCGCTTGCCGAGCGAATATACCGCTTCCCTCAGGTAAAGTCTCTTTATCTTATGAGCGGCGGCTACGATTTAAAGGTCGTGATTGAGGGCGATGATTTGCGCGAAGTGGCTCTTTTTGTTGCCCAAAAGCTTTCAACTTTGGCAGGTGTGCGCTCAACAAAAACTCACTTCCTGCTCAAAACATACAAAGAAAACGACGTTCTCTATGTTGAGGACGAAAGCGACCGCCGTGAAGGAGTAATGGCATAGAAAAACATCCTTGTTTTTTCTATGCCTGCGAGTTTTCACAACTGAAAACACGCGGATTTTATTTGCTTAATTATTGACGCGGCTTTCTTGCTGCTATTTTAAAATATTGAACGCCGGAGACGAATGAGATTATCTTAATTGACAATTGCTCTGTGGGCTCCGTGCACTCTGTGAGGAATTTTATGAATACACGAGAAGATAGATTATCAAAATCAATGCAGAATATTCCGCCATCAGGCATCCGTAAGTTTTTTGAGATGCTGATTGGCCATGACGATGTTATTTCCCTTTCGGTTGGTGAGCCGGATTTCCCGACTCCGTGGGTTATCCGCGAAGAAGCTTACTATCATCTCGAAAAGGGGCACACTTCCTACACTTCAAACTGGGGCTTGATTGAGCTTCGTGAAGAAATCGCCAAATATATGGAGCGATACAATCTTTACTACAATCCCAAGAACGAAATTCTGATTACTGTGGGTGCGAGTGAGGGCGTTGATGCCGTTCTCCGTGCGATTTTAAACCCAGGCGACGAGATTATTGTCGTTCAGCCTTGCTATGTAAACTACACGCCTCTTGCCGAGCTTACGGGAGCCAAAGTCGTTCCAATCGACACGAGCGTAAACGGATTTTACCCTACGGCCGAGCAGATTGAAAAGGCAATCACCCCCAAAACAAAGTGCGTGATGATGTGCTCTCCGAACAATCCAACTGGCACAATGATTCCAAAAGAAGAGCTTGAAAAGATTGCAAAAGTCGTGGTTAAAAATCAAATCTGGTGTATCTCCGACGAAATTTACTGTGAGCTTGCTTACGACGGAGCAGAGCATGTTTCCGTGGGTTCTTTCCCCGGTATGAAAGACTATGCGATTATCCTCAACGGCTTCTCAAAATCTTTTGCGATGACAGGCTGGCGAATCGGCTACATCGCGGCTCCTGCCGAAGTCCTTGCTCAGATTGTAAAGCTTCACGGCTACAACACAATCTGTGCCCCGATTTTCTCTCAGTATGCGGCTGTTGAGGGCCTTCGCCACGGCTGGAAAGATGTCGAAAAAATGCGCGTGAGTTACCAGCAGCGCCGGAACCTCATGTACAAGGCTTTCTGTGACATGGGGCTCGAAGTTCCTGAGCCCACAGGCGCATTCTATATGTTCCCGAGCATCAAAAATCTTGGCATTTCAAGCGAAGAATTCGCGACTCAGCTTTTCCAGAAGCACAATGTCGCTGTCGTTCCTGGAAGCGTCTTTGGATTGGGCGGCGAAGGTCACATCCGCTGCTGTTACGCAACTGCTGTAGACAAAATGAAGGTCGCTCTGGACAGAATAGCTGAGTTCGTTGAGGAGCTTAGGGGTACGGGGGCAAAGCCCCTGTAGAGAGGGTAGCGGAAAAGCTCTGCTTTGGAGCGAGGGGGAGACTTCCCCCTTTTAATTTTCCATTTTCCACTTTCAGTTTTCCGCTTTTTCTGCCGATAATTAAAGAAGATATGAGTACTTTAATTGGTGTTGTTATTGTAACTGCTTTTGGCGCACTTATTCTCTCGATAGCCACCCGCAAAAAGTCGGGCAAAAAGGGCAAGCAGAAGTCTCGTGCTCAGATTTTAAAGGAGTCTACCCGAAAGCTTGCTCAGGATCCTCACAATCCGGATGCTCTCATGGCTTTGGGTGATTTGTATTACAACGAGCGTGCGTGGGACAAAGCGTATCCGATTTATGAAACACAGATGAGTATTGCGCCGGCTCATAAAGAAATCGATGTGTTTAAGGCTTCTCTGCGGCAGGGAATTTGTGCGGTCAAACTTGATAAAATCCCCGAGTCGTTCAAAGGTTTGAGTACTGCTGTTCAGATTAATCCGAATGATTTTGAGGTCAACTATTATCTTGGCCTGGCTTTCTATAAAAACAATGAATTTGACAAGGCTGTTCCCCGGTTCAAGCGTGTCGTGGTTGTAAAACCAGAAGCTACCGGAATTGCCTCACCGCTCGGTTTATCTCTTTATAAAGCAAAACATTACAAAGAATCTCTCCCGTATCTTAAACGTGCTTTAGACGAAAATCCAGAAAACAAAGAGGCTCTTTTTGCAATGGCCGACAGCATGAACGAAAGCGGCTACGGTGAAAAGGCAATGAAAGTCTTTATGCACTTGCGTCCTGACCCGGAATTTGGAGCCAGGGCTTGTCTTGCGGCCGGCATGTTTCATTTAAAGCTTGGAGAGGCAGACAAGGCTGTTCAGGATTTTGAAATCGGTCTCAAACATCAGAATGTCGCGCCGGAAATCTCAATCGAAATCCGGTATCGCCTTGCACTGGCTTACTTTGCCCAGAAGATTATCGGCAAGGGTATTGAATATTTGCAGTCAATTCAGTCTGTTAATCCTCAGTACAAAGATGTGCCCCAGTTGCTCGCGCGTTATTCAGAACTCAATCAGAACAAAAACCTTCAGACTTATCTCATGGCAAGTTCGAGCGATTATGTTGCTCTGTGCCGAAAAATCGTACTCAAATTCTATCAGAAGGCAATTACAAAAATTGTTGATATTTCCGTAAAGCCGGAGAATATCGAGATTCTGGTGAGCGTTGAATTTACGCGTTCCGAAGAGACTCATATCTTCAGATTCTACCGGACGACTGGTGCGGTTGCCGATTTGTATGTGCGTGAGTTCCATGCACGTGTTACTGAGGCCAAGGCCGACAAGGGCGTATGTATCACAGCCGGTTTGTTCAGTGAAGAAGGCCGTAAATATGCAGAAGGCCGGCCTATCGATTTGGTAGATAAGACCGGCCTCGTTAAGATTTTGAAAAAGATTGATTCTTAGCGCAGAAAAATGCCCTGCAGGATGCAGGGTAGAAGCAAGGAGAGAATTTTCGTTAGAAAATTCTCGTAGGAATCAAAAAATCCATGGACGGATTTTTTGTTCCATGCCCTATCGCTTAGCGCAGCTTTTCGATTTTGTCGTGCTGCTCGTCAAAAATTTCCATGATATGATCAATGACTTTCTGCTTTGGATCCGGCTCGCCCTCTGGGAGAGTTGCGAGATAATCTTTGCGGAACTGTTTGCAGTCAATAACCGGGCTTGCAGTGAAAATCTGAACGTCCGGCGCAATCAAGTCTGCGAGCATATCATCCGGGTTGTTCATGTCGATTGTGAGAGCGCTTCCGTTGATTGTTACCAAAATCATTATGTCAAACATTCTCAGGTATGAGTCAATTTCGCGCAAACCTCGTTTTGTCTCCGGGTGACCAGGGCGGTAGCGTGTGCCGCTTGGGAATACAAGAATAACTTCGCCGTCACGTTTGCATTTATCCATTGCGCGCATTGCTGCGAGATTGATTGTACGGGCGCGTTTTTCTTCTTCGATGCGTTCCTCTTCGGTCTGTGCGTTTGCTTCGGCTTTGTCGAGTGAGCGTGTAGGGTAGATTACGACTCGTGTAAAGCTTTCTGCAAATGCTCGTACAAGCGGATTGGCTTCGTTGAGCTTCATGCCGGCGATTGCGACGATTCGTTTTGAAAGGTCTTTGCCTTCTTCGCCCAAATCATGCTCCAAAAGATAACAGAGTGCCGGTAAATCGGTGTTGGAATAGTGCTCCATGAGAATAAGACCATGCTTTCCGCCTTTAACAGCGTCCAGGAATGCACGGAAATTTTCTTTGCCTTCAAGACGGCTTCCTTCTGCCATGTTTTCTGCAACAAGAGCATCCATGAATTTGCGCGTCTGCGGATTTTCTTTTTGATAAACATTTGTCTCATCGATTTTAGCCGCTGCTACTGAAGCATTTGCGAGCGACTTGAACATGTCTGCGTATTTTTCGCGGATAGAAACTGCCATAAATTCCTCTATAAGATATAATCCCTTTATTTTAAATCTGATATTGATTTTTAGCAAGTGGAAGATTTTCGCACTGAAAATCTTAAATATTCCAAAATCATAATCCTATAAAATCATTGTGCTTTTCTTAAAAATTATGTATCATAAAAGAAGTTTGGGGGCGTAGCTCATCTGGTAGAGCATTTGGTTCGCAATCAAAGGGTGGCCGGTTCGAGTCCGGTCGTCTCCATTGAAAAAAGCTGGTTCATCTGAGCCAGCTTTTTTGTTTATAATTTCAAAAGACAATTATGTTCCAAATCGATTATTCGCTGGTTGCGGCTTCCTCGGAAATTCAGCGTTAAGTCGCGCTCTTTTTCGATGTACGGGCCGTCAATCAGAATGTTTATACATGCAAGCATTCGGTTTGTGAATGGTGTGTGCTTGCGACCGTCGGCTGGGAGCAAATCTTTGTCGTAGAGATAGCCTGTGTAGCACCAGATGTTCTTGTTCGGGAATTCTTTTTTGACGCGTTCCAAAAACGGTGCGAGAACTTCCTGATTTTCTTCTTCAAATGGCTCGCCGCCAAGCACCGTGAGACCTGCGATGTGATCTGGTTTTAAGGCTTCGATGATTTCATCTTCGGTTTCTTTGGTGAAAGGTTTTCCGAAGTTGAAGTCCCATGTAATCTGATTGTGACATCCCTTGCAGTGGTTTCGGCAGCCAGAGACAAAAAGTGAAACACGAACGCCCAATCCGTCCGCAATATCGATTTTTTTAATTATTCCGTAGTTCATGACAAAAAAAATGCCGTGCCGCACTTAGACTTTGCTTAGTGACCGCACGGCAATCTCCTGATTTTTATTTTACAAGTGCAAGACTCGCTCTTTGATTTCCTGTGTGCGACCCTGATTCCAGTATTGTGTGCCGATGTAGCCGCATGTTCGGCGGGCTACGTTCATTGTGGCTTGGTCTTTGTTGCCGCAGTTAGGACATTGCCAGACGAGCTTGTTGTCGCTGTCGGTTACGATCTGGATTTCGCCTGTGTAACCGCATTTCTGGCAGCAGTCACTCTTGGTGTTGAGCTCGGCGTACATGATGTTCTCGTAGATGTGTTTGAGAAGTGTCATGACGGCAGGAATGTTGTTTTCCATGTTTGGAACCTCAACATAGCTTACGGCACCGCCCGGAGAAAGCTCCTGGAACTGGCTTTCAAAGCTGAGTTTGGTGAATGCATCCATCTGCTCAGTAACGTGAACGTGATAGCTGTTCGTGATGTAGTTTTTGTCCGTAACACCAGGAATCTCACCGAATCGCTTTTTGAGGCATTTTGCGAATTTGTATGTGGTTGATTCAAGCGGAGTGCCATAGAGTGAGAATGCGATGTTTGACTCTGCCTTCCACTCGGCGCACTTTTCGTTGAGGTGCTTCATGATTTCGATTGCAAAAGGTGTTGCGCTTGGATCTGTATGTGGCTTTCCTGTCATGTAGCGTACGCATTCACACAAGCCTGCGTAGCCCAAAGAAATCGTTGAGTAGCCGCCGAAAAGCAGTTTGTCGATTGTCTCACCCTTTTCGAGGCGGGCAAGGGCACCGTGCTGCCAGAGAATTGGAGCAACATCGCTTGGAGTGCCGAGCAATCGCTGGTGACGGCGCATAAGTGCTTTGTGGCAGAGTTCAAGACGTTCATCGAAGATTTCCCAGAATGACTTGTAATCTCCGTTTGAAGAGCAGGCTACGTCTACAAGATTGATTGTGACTACGCCCTGATTGAAGCGGCCGTAATATTTTGGTTTGCCATGCTCGTCGAGATATGGTGTGAGGAATGAGCGGCAGCCCATGCAAGGATAGCAGTTTCCATTGCCGTTTGCATCGACTTTGAGTTCGAGCATCTTCTTTTCGGAAATGTAATCTGGAACAAGGCGGCGTGCCGTACATTTTGCGGCAAGCTCAGTGAGTGAATAATATTTTGAGCCTGGTTCGATGTTGTCCGGTTCGAGAACGTAAATGAGTTTTGGGAATGCCGGTGTGACCCAGAAGCCCTTTTCGTTTTTAACGCCCTGATAACGCTGCTTGAGCATTTCTTCGATAATCATGGCGAGGTCGGCCTTTTCCTGCTCGTTCTTTGCTTCGTTGAGATACATGAAGACTGTGATGAACGGAGACTGACCGTTTGTTGTCATGAGAGTGACGACCTGATACTGAATTGTCTGAACGCCGCGGGTGATTTCGTCACGGATTCGCATTTCGACGATTTTTTTGAACTGTTCGTCTGTGAATTTTACGCCTGTCTGCTCTTCGACGCGCATTGTCTCACGCTGGAACTTTTTGCGGCTTACTTCTACGAACGGAGCGAGGTGAGCCAGAGAAATTGACTGACCGCCGTACTGAGAAGAAGCGACCTGTGCGATAATCTGTGTTGCAATATTGCAGGCTGTTGAGAATGAATGAGGGGTATCAATCTTGGTGCCTGAAATAACTGTGCCGTTCTGGAGCATGTCTTCGAGATTGACCAGATCGCAGTTGTGCATGTGCTGTGCGAAATAATCTGCATCATGGAAATGAATGAGACCTTCTTCGTGAGCCTTTACAATGTCTTCGTCCAGAAGGAATCGTTTGGTGATATCTTTTGAAACTTCGCCTGCCATGTAGTCACGCTGAACTGAAACGACAGTTGAGTTTTTGTTGGAATTTTCCTGTTTGACTTCCTCGTTGTTGCATTCGAGAAGAGAAAGAATCTGTGAGTCAGTGGAATTTGCACGACGCATGAGCTGATGCTGGTAGCGGTATGTGATGTATTTTTTTGCGATGTCAAATGCGCCTGCCTTCATGATTGCTTTTTCGACCAAATCCTGAATGGCTTCAACGTTCATCTCGTGATTTTCTGCAGCACACTGCTTTTCGATATTCTCAGCAATGCTGTTAATAGTGCTGCCTGCCAGCTGCTCCGACGGTGGAACCTCATTGTTCGCTTTTGAAATTGCCGTGATGATTTTTTTAAGATCGAAGACGACTTCTTCACCGTTGCGTTTAATAATTTTCATGCCGTTTCCCCTCCAGACATCTCTAAGAGAATTTTTGTTTTTTTGAAAAAAAAGCTTGACAAAATTGAATTTGTGTGTAGTGTCTGACACCGTAATTATCGGCTGAATATACACTACCTATAGCGTTTTTTTTATTAACTTTCCAAATCATAATTTTACATGCAAATTAAGTCAACCGGTTTTTTGCAGAAAGTCAGTAAAATCAAAAAATGTCGCTTTTTTCTAATCAAGTGGAAAACAGAAAAAAAAATAAAAAAAATCCCCGCTGTTTTTTTAATTTCAGCAGGGATAAGAATTTATGTTTATTCAAAAAGATTTGTTGATTTGAGCCATCGGGCGACGGCCTCGGCTTCTTTGTCCAAAGGCCTGTCATCCTCAACGAATGCGCTCATTTTTCGCACCTCGTCATGGACTTTTTTGGTGAACGGGGCAAAGTCTTCGATTCCCGCAAGATCGACCGCCTGCATTGCTGCAAGAAGGTGTGTCGCGAACTGAAGGAAAACAAGCTCAATCTGCTCGGCGAATTTTCGTGCCGAGATTGTGCCCATGGAAACTTTGTCCTGATTGAGTGCTTCGGTTGGAGCCGAAGTGAGTGAAACCGGGAAGCAGTAGGTGGCAACTTCGCCGCGGATTGCAGAAATCGTAATCTGAGCCGCCTTGAACCCGAGTCGTAATCCCGCGCGGGGATGGTCAGCCGGCGTGTAAGGAATCAGGTTTTCGGTAAGTCCGTTGAATTTTCCGTCGATGATGATTTCAGCCTGCTTGTCGCTCAAATCCGCGATATTTGCAAGTGCAGTCCTCATGTAATCGCAGGCCGCACAAATGTGTCCTCCGTAGAAATTTCCTGTGTTGTAAAGACGCTGTGCATCAATGTCCACAAGCGGATTATCGTTGGCGGAATTAAGTTCTTCTGTAATCATTTCGCGGGCAAAACGCAATGTGTCACGGTAAACGCCGTTAATTTGCGGTGCGCAGCGGATTGAATATCTGTCCTGGATTTTATTCTGCTGGGCGACAAAGCCTTTTCCGTCAAGTTTTTCAATCTGATTTTTCAAAAAGTCCTCGTATTTCCAGACTCGTTTTGATTCTGAAATAATGTTGTGGACGTAAACGGCACTTTCCATCTGGCCACGGTGATTTTTAATCTGGCTCACTTTGGTGACGAAAGGCGTGTCCTTGCCGCGGGTGATTTCTGATGTTACCGCCGTGAGAAAGTCGGAGATGTTTGCAAGACGCTGGGCCTTTTTCCATGCGAGGCAGGCAACTGCTGTCATGACGCTGGTTCCGTTCATTAAAGCAAGTCCTTCTTTTGCTTCGATTGGGAGCGGTTCCAGACCTTCGGCTTTTAGTGCCTCTGCTGCGGGAACAATTTTTCCTTTATAATAAGCTTCCCTCTGACCCATGATAACGGCCGCAAGATATGAAAGAGGGGTGAGGTCCCCGGAAGCACCCACCGAGCCGAGCTGTGGAATCACCGGGATTATGTCGTGGTTCAAAAGATTTACCATCATGCGGGCAAGTTCCGGCCTGATTGCCGAATGGCCGCCCTTTACGTTTCCGTTCAGGCGGGCAAGAATAACGGCACGGCCTGTCTCATGATCGAATTTGGGGCCGAGACCGATTCCGTGATAAGCACAGATAACGCGCTGTAATTCTCCGGCTTTTTCAACGCTTATCTGGTTATGGCAGCTGTCGCCAAAGTCAGTTGTTACGCCGTAAGTTGGAACTCCGGTCGCAATGTAATCTTCAAGGAATTTTCGTGATTTTTCCAGAGTCTCCCAGAATTTTTTGTCAGTTGGGAGTGCGACTTCTTCATTTTTATAGGCAACGTCGCAGACATCTTCAATAGTAAGTTCATTTCCGTTGATGGTTTTCATAATGCTTTAAGTTTAGAGATTTTTTGTTAAGTGGTAAATTGTTTTTATGGATAAAATTCTGCATTTTTGCTACAATTTTCGAAATTATCTTAAAACTGAGTACGGAGTAAAATATGAAAATAGCAAAAATTGTTACAATTACAGCAGCATCGCTTTTTATGATTTCGGCTGTTCCTGCGTTTTCTGCAAAAAAATCTGATTCCGCTTCACAGAAAGTTGAAAAGTCAGCAAAAGACAAAAAAAAGGCAACAAAATCTTCTAAAAAAGAGGCAGAATCTAAAGTGGATGATTCTAACGAAGAATTTGCGGAAGCTGGAAAAGCTGTAGGCAACGCCGGAAAGGAAGTCGGCCATGCTGCCAAAAAAGCCGGAAAGGAGATCGGTTCAGCAGCAAAGTCTTTCGGCAAAAGCTTCAAAGAAGCATTTTCTTCTGATTCATCTGATTCTAACAAAGACTAGCTTGTCAGGCTCTTCCTGACAATAGCAATCTTTCAGGAGATTTTACATGGATATTCGTTACTCAACAGGAAAAGAGCCGTTCAAAAGAATGACTACAGAAGAAATTCGTGATGAATTTCTCATCGAAAACATTTTCATCAAAAATGACGTTACTGCGGTTTACAGCCACATCGACCGAATCGTAACTTTGGGCTGTATGCCTGTTGACGAGACAGTTAAGCTCGACAAAAACATCGACGCAATGAAAGATTTTGGCGTTGACTTCTTCTTGCAGCGTCGTGAGCTTGGCATGATTAACATCGGCGGTGACGGTGTTGTCGTTGCAGATGGAAAAACTTACGAAATCAAACACTACGATGCACTTTATCTCGGTGCCGGCACAAAAGAAGTCACATTGACTTCAAAAGATGCAAAAAATCCAGCAAAATTCTACATGAACTCAACACCGGCTCACTGCACTTACCCAAGCCGAATCATCACTTATGAGCAGGCAAATCACGTTCACATGGGAAGCCAGGCCGAGTCAAACGACCGCACAATCAATCAGTACATTCACCCTTCTATCCTCGACACCTGCCAGCTTTCAATGGGCATGACACACCTAGAGACAGGCTCTGTATGGAACACAATGCCGGCTCACACTCACGAGAGACGCATGGAAGTTTATTTCTACTTCGACTTCCCGGAGGATCAGATTGTATTCCATTTCATGGGTGAGCCAAACCAGACACGCCACATCGTAATGCACAACAACGAAGCCGTAATCAACCCAAGCTGGAGCATCCACTCAGGCTGCGGCACAAGCAACTACACCTTCATTTGGAGCATGGGCGGCGAAAACCGCACCTACACAGACCAGGACTGGATTAGAACTCCTGATTTACGTTAGTAAATAATCTGCGAGCATGGAGCGAGCCAAAGCAAGAGAGAAAATTCTGTTTGCCTTTAGGTGAACAGAATTTTCTCGTACGAATCCAAAAACCCACGGATGGGTTTTTGGTTCGAAGCACTCCGGATCTGCGCTAGGAATTGGAGTGGCGGCGCAGCCGTTGCCGCGCTGGTTGAGCGGAGTCGAAATCTGCGTGGCAATGGAGCGATAGCGGAACCGCGAAAAGCCCGACCCGCGACAGCGGGTAGCGCCCTAAATTTTTCTATAGCCAAACCCTGTTTTTTCCGATATAATAGACAAGTCGTTTTTTGCTTGTGGGCAAAATGCGGCTCTCTGGAGAGTTTCCATTGCACCAAATGGAACACCGAAGGGTTAAGGCAATGGGGCACGAATTAACACTTGACGCGATTAATCCGTGCCCCATGTCAATTTCCCGCACTGAGTGCGGAGAAATTGCGATATTAAAGTTACAGATTAAAAAATCGCTTTCGATTTTTTAATCTGTTCCATTGCCGATATCTCAGGTAAAACGGACAGGGCATCAAAAAATGTTCTAACCACTCTGGAGAGCTGAACACGTCGTTCAGCTCTATTTCTTTTTAAAGGGGAACAAAATGTTCTCAACTATTAACAACATTTTAAACACCATTGATGATGTAGTTTGGGGAATCCCGACTATCGCGCTCATTCTCGTTACGGGAATCGTAGTCACTGTTTCTACTCGCGGAATCCAGTTCACAAAACTTGGACGAGCTTTCAAGAGCATCTTCAAAGAGAACGAAGGTCACGGTGAGCTTTCTGGCTTTGCAGCTCTTTGTACTGCACTCTCTGCAACAATCGGTACAGGAAACATTGTCGGCGTTTCAACAGCTGTTCTCGCTGGTGGTCCTGGTGCCCTTTTCTGGATGTGGCTTGCCGCAATTCTTGGAACTGCCACAAAATATTCGGAATGTATGCTCGCAATCAAATATCGTGAGGTTGCTGCTGACGGTCACGTTCTCGGAGGTCCTTTCTATACAATCGAAAAAGGCATGGGGCCAAAATGGAAGTGGCTCGCTGTTCTTTTCGCCATTTTCGGTACTTTGGTAGGCCTTTTCGGAATCGGAACTTTCACTCAGATTAACGGTATTTGTGGTGCAATTCAGAACGCATTCGACCCACAGAACACAAACATTGCTTTCTATATTGGAGAGCATGCTTATTCTTGGGCAACTGTAATCGGCGGCGCTGTCATCACAATCAGTGCGGCCCTCGTAATCATCGGCGGTCTCAAACGAATCGCAAAAGTTGCAGAAAAAGTCGTTCCTGCAATGGCTTTCATCTACATCTTCCTCGGTCTTGCCGTAATCATCATGAACGCAACAAAAATTCCTGCCGCATTCGAGCTTATTTTCAAGGGTGCTTTCGGTGCACAGACTGGTCTCAAAGCATTGGAAGGTGCGGCTCTGGGTGTTGTCCTCAAAACAGCAATGCAGAAAGGTATCGCCCGTGGTATCTTCTCAAACGAGGCCGGCTTGGGTTCTGCTCCAATCGCGGCAGCTGCCGTTCAGACAAACGAGCCTGTTGAGCAGGGACTTGTAAACATGACAGGAACAGTAATCGACACATTGATTATCTGTACAATGACAGGTCTTTCAATCATCATTGCTGGCGGCGACGTCTGGAACAGCGGTGCAAGTGGTGCGGCTCTCACAGCAAAAGCATTCTCAGCAATTCTGGGCGGTGACGGAAAGAGCATCCAGTTCCTTCTCATGCTCTGCTTGATTTTCTTCGCATTCACGACAATCCTGGGCTGGGACTACTACTCAGAAAAATGTCTTGAATATTTGAGCAAGGGCAATCAGAAAGTCGTAAAAGCTTATCGCTGGCTCTACATTGTCGCAGTTGCAATCGGACCGTACATGACAATTTCTGCTGTATGGACAATCGCCGACATCACAAACGGTCTCATGGCAATTCCAAACTGTATCTCACTCATCGTTTTGAGCGGTGTAATTGCTGAAGAAACAAAGAAATATTTCGATAAATATCCAACACTGTAAAATCAGCAATTAGAAATGAATAATTAGCAATTTTGACACTGGGCAACACTTAGTTCGTCCAGTGTTTTTTTATCTGGGGGCTTCCTGCCTGCCCTTCGACTATAACTTCGACTACGCTCAGTTCGAGTCTCAGGGAACAGGCAGGCCGGGCCTTTCGCCATTCCGCTTGTCGCTCCAGCCACTCACTCACTCGCTCATCGCTCGTTCAGCTTGTGGCCGCCTCCGGCGTGGCTACAGTCCCTAGCCTTGTGATATGTGAAATTTTATTTGAATTGCATTAAAATTACTTTATGCGTAAAATCACAATTCTTTTTATTTTGTCATTTTTCTTCCTATTATCTTGCGGTTCTGATTCTGATGATGATAATACGAGGTCAGAATCCTACAATCAGGATATTTCTTCTTCATCAGCCAGAGTAATTTACAATCCTGACATGGGTTTTTACAGTGCCGAAACAATTAATGTTCAGGCAGACGGGAGCGTCAACAAAACTTTGGTTGAGAAGGCTTCTTTTCTCGATGAAAAGGGCAGCTACAATTCAGACGCAACCTTCAATCTCATTCATTTGAAAATCGATATCAGCCAATGCAAGAATCTTTCTCACCTGAATTTAAGCGGAATCGACACACTTCTTTCCAATCTTGAGAAAGCCGAACAGACTGCCGTAATCCGCTTTGCCTACGACAAAAATTATAAAGGAAATAAAAGCGGCGTTGAGCCGAAAGATTTTTCAACAATCCTCAATCACATAGAAGACATTTGCGCCCTTTTGAAAAAGCACACAAAAGTCCTAACCGCCCTTGAATGCGGAATGCTCGGTCCCTGGGGTGAAATGCACACGACTGACTTTGCGGAAAAAGCGATGCCGGTGGAAGATTTTAAATCCACTCTCAAGGGCATTTCCCCGAACCTGAATCCATCAATCAAAGCAGGCGAAAAGAAAATCGAAAAAGGCTACATTGTTATTATTATGGAAAAATTTCTTTCCTGCCTTGACGGAACTGAGCTTCCTTTCCTCGTCCGCCAGCCAAATTTCATCTATAACTATCTTAAACGCTGTGAAAATCTAGATTTTGACGGAGAAAATGTGCCAGCTTCTTACACACCGAATGCAAAAACATACAAACTGGGAATTTACAATGACGGCTACCTTGGCTCAGCTGGTGACTCGGGCACATTCCTGATTGACCGCGAAAAAGAAATCAGCTTCCTTGAGCCTTTTACAAATCACACGCCTTATGGCGGAGAACTGATTGGCGATTACAGTCTTTCCAAGAATGATGAGCAGCTTAAAAACGTGCATCTTTCTTTCCTTAATATTGGCTGGAACAATGATGTTCTTAAAAATCTGGATAAAAAATCCGCTGGCTACACAGAAACACTGTCGATTTTCAAATACATTCTGAATCACATGGGCTATCGTTATGTAGCCACGAATTCTACAATTGAACAGACTTCAAATTCTTCTGTCAAAATCAAGCTTTCCTTGAAAAATGAAGGCTTTGCGGAGCTCCCTTATCACAGGACAAAGAATTTCAAAGTGTATTTCGTCAGACAGGGTGAAGAAGCATCAGGAAAAAACGCCCTTTCTGCAAATGCATCCGGCTCTTTTACAGGCGGCATGTCTTCAATTGAATCTGATTTTACGCTTCCTTCCGGACTCGAAAATGGTGACTACGAGCTTTTCCTCAAAATATGTGACTCAGACGGGAAATATGCAATCCGATTTGCAAACGAAGCCATGTGGAATGAAACTCTCAAAGCGAACAAAATCGGTGTCATCAAAATCGCGGAATAAAAATCAGGGGATTTCAAAAAACTGAAGTTTTTCGAGATTCCCATCAGCTAGTAAAAAACAGTGGAATTCGCTATATTATTCGTAGTATTATCTGTTTTTAAATGACGCACATTCATGTGCTAGGTGGAATAATGATAAAAATACAGCTTTATAAAGATATCGAGCCGGAATTCTTTGATGGGCGCGATTTCGGTGGTTCTATTGATATTGTTAAAGATGTCCTTTCTGACGTAAAAAAACGTGGGGATGAAGCTCTTTCTGAGTACGGCGCAAAATTTGATGTTTCTGCCCCTGCTTCTATTGAAATTCCTATGGCCGAGCTCAAGGCTGCTGCCGAAAAAATGCAGCACGAAAATCCTGAGCTTTACAAGGCGATTGAATACAGCCACGACCTGGCCCTTCGCTTCGCAAAAAAACAGCGTGAGTCTTTCGATGATTTTGAGGTCGAGCTTGAGCCTGGCGTTTTCACTGGTCAAAAAAATATTGCTGTTGACCGTGCGGGTGCTTATGTTCCTGCTGGCCGATTCCCGCTCGTTTCAAGCGTTGTCATGACAATCACTCCGGCTGTTGCGGCTGGCGTTAAGGAAGTTGTTTTGTGCACGCCTCCACGTGTTCACCCGGATGACAAGGCTGCTGCCGAACAAGCCGGCACTGGCGTTCCGGGGAAACCTTTTGTTGGCGGCAAACCTTATGCAGATGAAAACATCATGGCAGCGGCATACATTTGCGGAGTCACAAAGGCATTTGCTTGTGGCGGCTCACAGGCAATCGGTGCAATGGCTTTTGGAACTGAATCAATTCCGCGCTGTGATGTAATTGTCGGTCCTGGCAACAAATTCGTTGCAGAGGCCAAAAAACTGGTTTACGGCACTGTAGGTATCGACATGCTTGCAGGGCCGACCGAAGTTTTTATCATCGCGGACAAGAGCGCGAACCCGGCTTGGGTTGCCGCAGATCTTCTTGCACAGGCAGAGCACGACATCGTAGCACAGCCTGTAATGGCCACAGATTCAGAAGAGCTTGCAAAGGCTGTCGCCGGCGAAATTGAAAAGCAGCTTGCCGTTTTACCTACAAAATCAACCGCCGAGCAGAGCGTTCAAAATTACGGAAGAATCATCGTATGTGAAAGCATCGAGCAGGCCGCAGAATGTGCCAACCGAAAAGCACCTGAGCACCTGGAGCTTGCCATGGAAGAAGGAGCCGTTCGCGACAAAATCGCTTCAATCGTACACAACTACGGATCCCTTTTTGTCGGTCACGGAAGTGCGGAAGTCTTCGGCGATTATGCAGCCGGCCTCAACCACACTTTGCCAACTTCTGGCAGCGCAAGATTCACTGGTGGACTGAGCGTGCGAATGTTCCTCAAAACTGTCACAACTTTGCGCGCAATTCCTGGCTCAAAGGGTGCTGTGGCTTCGGCAAATGCTTCTGGAACTTTGGGCGATGCAGAAGGCCTGGCAGGACATGCTCGTGCTGCCAGAATCCGGCTTGAATAGCGTAAAGATTAATTTAATTGCAATAAAACCGTAATTGCAATAATATAGAAGAAAAATTGCGGTTGTAGTACATCGGTAGTACCCGGGCTTCCCAAGCCTGTGAGGCGGGTCCGACTCCCGTCAACCGCTTTTTTAGTTTTAAATTATTTTGCGGGATATTTTCATGAAGATTTACAAATTAGGCGAAGAAGTTTTAAGAAAAAAGGCAGTTCCAGTAAAACCAGAAGAAATCAACGATTCTCTTCGCGAGACATTCAACGAAATGTTTGAGACAATGCTCGCTGCAGACGGCGTAGGATTGGCCGCTCCGCAGATTGGTGATTCACGACGATATTTTGTAATTATTTCCGATGATGATATTCGCCGCGTTTTCATTAATCCGCAGATTGTCTCAACAAGCAACGATTTGTGTGACTATGACGAAGGTTGTCTTTCACTTCCTGGCTTCAACGAGACGATCAAGCGTCCTTCAAAAGTTACCGTTCAGGCACTCAACGAAAATGGCAAGCCTTTTACACTCAGTGCGGACGGTCTTTTGGCCCGAATCATTCAGCACGAATATGACCATCTCGAAGGAATTGTTTATATTGACCGTGGCGATCCAAACTTTGCTGCTGATGTCACCGAAAAAATGAAAAGACGCTTGGAGCGTGCTGCCAAAAAAGAGGCAGAAAAGGCTCGAAAAGCGGCAAGCATTGCTGCAAAAATCGCCGCTAAGGAAGCAAAAAAAGCGGCAAAATAAAATCGGGAGGTATTCCCCCAGTGCGAAAACTAAAAATTATTTATGCCGGCTCTCCGCTGGCATCTAGTATCGTTCTAAAAGGTCTCATCGCGTCTCAGTCCGAATGTGGATTTAAGATTGCGGGTGTTCTTACAAATCCACCTTCTACACGCGGGCGACATTCTGATTTGATTCCTACCGAAGTTGCGGTAGTTGCCCGCGAAAATAATATTCCTGTTTTTGAATTTGACCATCTTGTTGCTGAAGCACGAGAAGCGGTTTCTCCGCTAGAGGCAGATTTGCTTGTTTCATTTGATTACGGTCGTATTTTCGGCCCCAAATTTCTGGCACTTTTTGCGCTCGGTGGAATCAATCTTCATCCTTCGTTGCTTCCAAAATATCGCGGGTGCACGCCTGTTCCTGCGGCTCTCCTTAATGGTGATAAAACTTTGGGCGTAACAGTTCAAAAACTTGCCTTGCAGACCGATGAGGGCGATATTCTTGCTCAAACCGAAATCCAGCTTGACGGCACGGAGACAACTCTTTCTTTGATGGACGGCGACGGTTCTTCAAGCAAAGTCACGGAAGCCGGACTCAAACTTCTCAAAAAAGTTCTCAAAGAGGCGGCAAATTCAGATTCAGAATTGATCGGCAAAAAGCAGTCTGGTGAGACAAGTTACACTCCTTTCCTCAAAAAAGAAGACGGAATCATTGACTGGAACAAAACTGCTGGTCAGATTGACTGCCAGATTCGTGCATACACACCTTATCCTTTGTGTTTTACAGGTTTTAATGGCGTAAAGGTCACGATTTTAAAAGAACGTCCTTCTGATTCAAAAACTTCTGAAAAGCCTGGCACTGTCCTTCCTTATCAAAAGTCCGTGGGCATTGAAATTGCTTGTGGGGGCGGTTCGGTTTTGGTTGTAACAGAACTTCAGCAGGAGAAAAAAAAGGCGATGGATTACAAGTCTTTCCTCAATGGTGCTAGAAATTTTGTCGGTTCTATATTAGGATTAGACACACAAAAAACGGACTAAAAGATGAGTAAGCTTTCTGATAAAATCAAAAATAACGGTCTTGAGATTCTTTCTTCACTCAATCAGAATAAAAAAACTTTTCTGCTGGTTGTGATTGTTGCTCTTGTATTTATGTTCGCAATCTGCTGGATTACATTTTTTGCGACTGTTCGCGGGCCAGAGCAGGTCATGGTTCCAAACGTTGAGGGCAAAGAACTTACAACAGCGCTTCTCGAACTTCAGGTAAAGGAACTTTATCCCAAAATCCAGCTAAAATACACGGATAATCCGGACGATGCGGGCAAAATCCTCAATCAGAATCCGGAGGGCGGCTCAATCGTCAAGGCGGGCAGGCGGGTCAATCTCACTGTGAGCCGTGGTGTAATTCTTGATCATGTAGAAAATTACATTGGTCAAAACTACGATGATGTCAAAATCAACCTTCAGACGATGTTTACAGGCTCATCTCGTCCGCTAATCGTTCTTGCAGAGCCGAGCTATAAATCAGATCAGAGTGAGGCCGGCACAATTCTTGCGCAGGATCCGCCGGAAGGTACAATCATTTCAAATCCAGTCACTGTGAAGCTCATTGTCAGCAAAGGTGCAGAATACGAAAATGCAAGGGTTCCAGGCATTGTTGGCTTTGATTTCAAAAAATTGATTTCCACAATTTCGAGCTCACGTCTTATTTTCGATTTTACGGTTCATGTTGCAGAAAACGGCGAAACTGAGGGCACTGTTACGTCTCAGGCATCAGCTGTCGGCGAATATCTTCCAAATTATTCACGAGTTTCAGCAGAAATTGCAATTCCCAAAAAGCAGAATGATGATGAAATTATGGGGCTTTTTGTTACCCAGCTCCCGGAATATCCGTATGCGGTTGAAATGACGCTTGAATCTTCAAAAAACGGAGTCAAACAAAATTTAATCACATTGAGGCACAAAGGCGGAAATGTGACAATTCCATATATCGCAGAAAAAGACAGCGAATTGATTCTTTCAATTGCGGGAAGAACTGTAGCCAGACAAACGGTGGACTAATCCGCATTTTCCCTGTATTTGTGCAGGGCGATTGGAGACTAACATGATTTTGAATTTTATAAACTTTGCTGGTAGTTTATGTTTCTTGCTTTACGGCATGAAGCTTATGAGCGACGGAATCCAAAAGAGTGCAGGCCAGAAATTGCAGGCAGCACTTGCATTTATGACCGGCAACAGGATGGTCGGGCTTTTGACAGGCTGTATTCTTACGATGATTATTCAGTCATCTGGTGCAACTACGGTCATGCTTGTAAGCTTCGTAAATGCTGGTCTTCTTTCTGTTGTACAGGGAATCGGCGTAATCTTCGGCGCAAATATCGGTACAACGGTAACTGGCTGGATTGTTGCACTTGGTTCCAGCTTCGAAATCAAAGACTATGCTATTCCAATTTTTGGTCTTGGCTACATTCTTTACATATTAAAACGTTTTAAATCAAAAGAAGGCTTCTGGCTCGCAATCATGGGCTTTGGTCTTTTGTTCTTCGGCCTTGGCGGTCTTTCAGACTTTTTCGCAGTTCCACAAGTAAAAGGCTTTGTAATCAACTTCATCGGCATCGTAAATAATTTTGGCTTCATCAGCTATGCAATCGGGCTTTTTATCGGAATTTTCCTTACGGCTCTTATTCATTCTTCTTCGGCAATGTCGGCTATCGTAATCGGTATGGCTGTAGCAATGTCAAAAGAAGGAAACGCAAGCATTGAAGAACTGAACGAATTCTGGCGTTTCGGTGCAATAATGATTATCGGAAGTTCTGTTGGCTCAACTGTCGATGCGATTTTGGCAGCAATCGGTGCAAACGCAAATGCTAAACGCACGGCTGCCGTTCATGTTCTTTTTAATGTTGCAACTGTCATTATCGTTCTTATTTTCTTCCGTCCTTTCATGGCTTTTGTCGAACTTATTTCTCCGGGGCACAATATCGTTTACCGTATTGCAATGCTCAACACTGTATTCAAGGTTGTCGGTACGGTAATTTTCATTCCATTCGTAAATCAGATTGCGGCTTTCGTTTCTATCCTTATCAAAGATGACAAAGAAGACGAGACCAATACTTACAAACTTGAATTTAACGAGCGAATGGCAATTGAATCGCCGGAAAGCTGTGTTTTCCGTGCTCAGAACGAAGTAAAAGTCTTTTCTGACCGGGTTGCGCAGATGTTCGATGAATTGCAGAGTGGCCTTTCTAATTTCAATTCTGATTTTGTGACAGGCGGTTACGAACGGATTGTCTTGCACGAAGACTATTGTGACCAGATGAACGAGCAGCTTACTCAGTATCTTGTCCGCTGTACGCACTTGCATTTGAGTGACTCCGCAAAAGACAATGCCGCATTGATGATGCAGCTGATTGCAGAAATGGAAGCAATGGCCGATGGTTGTTTGAATATTGCTTATCAGCTCAAAAAATCAATCGAAAAAGAAATGACTTTCAATCAGGAAGACTTCGATAGGCTTCTTCCATATTTTGAGCTTGCCCGCCAGCTCATGTACTTTATCTACAAAAACGTGGCAAAAATCCAGAGGCTTACTCCAGAACAGTTCCAGTTTGCGAGTGAGCTGGAGCAGCAGATTGACGATGAGCGCAAAGCCCTCAAAAAGATTGCCCGAAGCAGACTTGAAACTGGTGGTGACGTCCGTTCCGAGCTGTTGTACATGGATATTATCCGTCAAATCGAAAAAATTGGTGACCGCTGCTTTGATGCGGCTGGCGATTTGAGGTAAAAATCCCGCAAGGATGCGGGGAATAAGCCGAGAGAGAATTTTTGCACGCAAAAATTCTCGTACGAATCCGAAAATCCACGGATGGATTTTCGGTTCGAATGATGCTGCCGGTGATTTGCGGTAAAAATCCCGCATCGATTCTTGTTTGCGATATTCTCAATTAGATGTTATAATAAGTTTCCGATAACAATTGTTTCACTAAAATAGGAGACATGATGAAATTTACATCCGTGTAATTTTTATCACTGTCGGGTTTTAACCGTTGTCGAAAATTTGTATTTCCGTTGCTTCAATGCAACGCCGTTAACGCGGAGTTTTAATAGGAGAAAATATGTACGAGAGTGGAGAAGATTACCTCGAAGCAATATTGAGATTACAGCAGGAGAATGGATTTGTTCGTTCCGTTGATGTTGCGAATAAGCTTGCTGTTTCACGGCCAAGTGTAAGCCGTGCAATGGGAGTTCTTGAAAAAGACGGATTTGTAGAGTTCGGTATGGGAAATATGCTTAAACTCACCGAAAAAGGCAAAGCTAAGGCCGAGGACATTTACAACCGCCATAAATTGCTCACCGTTTTCTTGCAGAAAATCACAGGTTTACCCGAAGATCAATGCGAAGAGAATGCCTGTCGCGTGGAGCATCAGGTGGATGCCGATGTCGTGGCCGGAATCCAGAAGTGGGTTGATGAAAATTCATAATGTTTGTAGAATTTAAAAAATAAGGAGTCCATATTATGGAAAAGTTTTTTAAGTTAAAGGAGCGCGGAACGACTGTAAGCCGAGAAATTGTCGGTGGTATCACAACGTTCCTTGCTATGTCTTACATTCTCGCCGTCAACCCGGGAATTCTTTCTGCTGCTGGATTGGACTGGGGTGCTTTGTTTACGGCTACTGCTATTTCAGCCGCAATCTCAACTCTGGTCATGGCATTCTGTGCAAACCTTCCTGTTGCACTCGCACCTGGCTTGGGATTGAACGCATTCTTCACTTATTCAGTTGTCTTGGGAATGGGCTGTACGCCTGCATTCGCCCTTACTGCTGTTTTGCTTGAAGGTGTTCTTTTCATCCTTCTTTCTGTATTTGGAATCCGTGAGGCAATTATCAAATCTATTCCACTCAATTTGCGTAAAGCTGTTGCAGTCGGAATCGGTCTTTTCATCACATTGATTGGCCTTGCAAACGCAGGAATTGTTTCTGGCGACACTGGCACTTTGATTGGATTCGTTAATTTGGACTTGAAGCATGCATCTGCAATCGTTGCTCTTCTCGGTCTCGTAATCACAATCATCTTGTACACTCTCAAAGTTCCTGGTGCAATTCTGATTGGTATCATTATCACTACAATCATCGGAATCCCTTTCGGAGTTACTTCTGTTCCAAAAGATTTCTCACCGATTTCAACTCCTGCTGCTCCAAACCTTTTCATGTTCGAATGGGGCAACGTTCTCTCTGTAAAATTCTTCATCGTATTCTTCACATTCCTTTTCACAGATTTGTTCGATACAATCGGCACTTTGCTTGGTGTTGCTGAGCAGGCAAATCTCAAGGACAAAGAAGGAAACGTCGTTAATGCAAAAGGTGCATTGATGGCAGACGCTATTGGTACAGTCGTTGGTGCATGTTTGGGAACTTCAACAGTCACAAGCTTCGTTGAAAGCTCTTCTGGTGTTGCCGCAGGTGCACGCACGGGCTTGGCTTCGGTTGTAACTGCCTTGCTTTTCCTGGTTGCACTCTTCCTCAGCCCGCTTTTTGCTTTGATTCCAGCTGCCGCAACAGCTCCAGCATTGATTTTCGTCGGATTCTTGATGATGCGCTCTGTAATGGGAATCGACTTCGCCGACATTTCCGAAGGAATTCCTGCATTCATTACAATCATGGCAATGCCATTCTCTTACTCAATTTCAAAGGGAATTACATTCGGAATCATCAGCTACGTTTTGTGCAAAGTCGTGGCTCGCAAAACAAAACAGATTCCTTGCGTCACATGGATTTTGGCAATTGTCTTCCTGTTCGACATTATTTTTGAGGCAGTCAAATAGGACTAGTAATTTTCATAAATTCTTTTAACCGACTCGGAATATTCTCCCTGTGCCTTGTAAATCACAAGCGTGGGGAGAATTTTTATTTCTGCACGGGCATTTTTCCGACCTTCAATCAGTATCATCGTGGGAGCAGAATCTGAAAAAGGCTGAACAAGCTGCAAAGTTTTGGCTTCGAGCCGGTATTTTTTGAACGTGACAAAGATTTCAGAAAGACGTTCCGGGCGGTGAATCATGAAAAAACTTCCGTTTGATTTTAAAAGATAGCTTGCTGCCGAAACAACGTCTTCGAGATTGCACAAAATTTCGTGACGGGCAATATTTTTGGCTTCGCTTGGATTTTTTCGGACAGCGTTTGCCTTTGCGTATGGTGGATTTGAAGTTACCACGTCGGCATGTTCTGGCTCAAACAGATCACGTACGGATTTTATGTCACCATGGACGACGGAGATTTTTTCTTCAAGATGATTTTTTTCAACATTCAGACTTGCGATTTCAGCGGATTCTTTTTGGATTTCAAGGGCCGTAAAGTGTGAGGCTTTGGAAGTTTTTGCCATCAAAAGCGGTATTATTCCTGTTCCTGTTCCCAAATCAAAGACTTTTCCGCCATTTTTAACACGCGCAAAATCAGCAATCAGAACCGCATCGATTCCAAAACAGAAAGAAGATTTGTCCTGCAAGACTGTGAGATTTATTCTTGGAAATGTGGCGGCGGAAAGTTCACTGGGATTCATGAGTGATATTATGAAGCAACGCGGGATTTTATGCAAATCGGCATAAGTATATCTGCCTGTGAGTTCATCCGTGTGTGCTTTTTAATGATTGCTTAAAATAAAAAATCCACTCACTTGGAGTGGATTAACTTTAGCTGGGGTAGGACTCGGCTTCCAGTAACAAACCTCCTGTTTGTTCCTTTCAGCCGCCTCCGTTCGCTGTCGGGCGCGTCCATGCGCCCTTTTCGCCTGTCGGCGCGCTCACTTCGGTTCGAGTCCTTGCCGTCTTTTCAGAAGATTTGATTTAAAATAAAAAATCCCTTGGCTTTGCAAGGGATTAAATCTATAGCTGGGGTAGGACTCGAACCTTGATGGCCCTCTTTGTGCAATTTAGAATATGAATGGTTTAATTCTATATGTTACAAAGAATTACGATTTTATATATTTGATATTTTTAAGGCCATAAACCTGAAAATTCGAATATAAAGTAAACGGTAAGTGTTAAAAATTCACGTATTTGTCAGAATATGCTTTACATTCATAAACCTAAATGATAAAGTGTAAATATCTTCTTGCCTGCCCAAGACAAGGAAGATACATTGAATAAACCTTACCTTTTATTCAAAACAAAGCATTCACCATTCTGGTATGCTCAAGTCCGTCTCCCTGACGGCACAATTTCCCGAAACAAAAGCACGGGAAAAGAAAACAAAACGGATGCCGAACGAACGGTAATGGAATGGGTCGTTAATGGTTGTGTACCAGAGCGAACATCCAGAACTGGAAGAGCCATCGGCAAGCAATCATTCACATTTATTTCTGTTCTCAATTATCTCAGGACGAACAATTTGTCTGAGCAGGAAATCAATGATCTTATCGAGGTTATGAAAGCCCGTAAAATCATTCAGACTGCTGTCCGAACAAATGCAAAAGGTGACTGTGATGCAATGGAATACCTTATTGATTTCTGGACGCGAGATAAATCAGCTTATCTTCGTGAAATGGAATTAAAAGGTCATTCTGAAACAAACCGTCACATCCTGAATATGAGAAACATCGTTAAGCATTACTGGACGCCTCTTCTGGAAGGAAAACTTCTTGGAGAAATTACCAGAGATGACGTAAAGAAGATTTTCATGGCGGAGTCCACTAAGAAAATCTCTCCGAAAACAGTAAAAGCCGTCCTTCAGGCTGCAACAATTCCCCTGAAATGGGCGCACCTAAACGGACTGACTGAAAACAACTGTTATTCAGGAATTATTCTTCCTAAAAGCTCACCAAAGAAAAAAGTTATCCTTTCACTTGAACAGACCATTAAGCTCTTCAATGCAGAATGGGATAACGACCGCGTAAAACTTGCATGTGTAATTGCCTGCTTTACAGGAATGAGGCAGGGTGAGATTCTTGCGCTTCAAATACGTGATATTGGAGATGACAGAATCTATATCCGACATTCATACAGCCGGTATGATGGACTAAAAACTCCAAAGAACGGAGATGAAAGAGAATTCATGATTCCACCAGAATTAAGAGACATGATTTTAAATCAGGCTTCTTTCAATCCTTGGGGATGCAGTCCTGAAAGTTTTATTTTCTACAGTCCACAAAGTCCTGATAAGCCTTTATCCCCTAAAAGATTCAACAGATATCTAAGGCGGGCTCTGGAATCAATCGGATATCCGAATCCGAAAGAAATCACATTCCACAGTTTCCGCCATGAATGGTGTACAAATACACTTTCTGATATCGGAGACCAGAGAATCTGTATGATTGGTTCAGGCCATAAAACAGAAAGCGTGTTCAACAATTATGCAAATCATATTCAGAAAGAAATTGCACTGAATAAGATTGCAGAAAGTACGGAGCATCTGTTTGCACCAATTCTCAAGAATCTTAGTTCGGATGCGGTTTATGTCATAAAAGATGATGAAGCGGACGAACTGGAAAATGCACAAAAGCTTTTGCCGGAAAAGGTTGGAGCTTAAAAATAATCGGAGAGAGAAAAGAAACTTAATCTTTTGGAGGAGTAGCACTTGAAAAACGTAACATCACCAGACGAACTCTGGCTCCAGAAGGAAGTCATCGAATATTTACGATGCGCACCTTCTTCGTTTCATTCCTGCGAACGTTATGACTGGCTTAAAGAAAAAGCCATCAAAGACGGTCGTAGAAGAAAGTACAAGAAATCTGATGTTCTGGCATTCGTTGAACGCTTACAGAAATCAGCTTAAAAACTTTTAATCGGTACTGGCAGTCTGACTTAATTTCCGGACTGTCAGTGAAACTTAAAACCAACAACAAGAGGATAAACATATGAAAATTAACGACATTATCAGCATGGTAAAAGATACCACTCAGAAAATCTCAGAGAAGAAAACTCTCAAAATAAAGGACATTGTTCTTATTCCAGAGTTCCAGAAACTATTGGTCATGGAAGAAGATGTTCTCGAAAAGATGAAGCAGTCGATGAAGGAAGAAGGCTTTAAGTCTGGACATGAAATCCACATTTGGAAACGCGGAAAGGAATACATTCTGATTGATGGCCACACCCGAAAAACTGCATGGGAAAGTTTAGGAAACAAGACAATTCCCTGTATCATTCACAACTTTGCAAGCCTTGAAGAAGCTAAGACTTTTGCAATCAAAGAGCAGATAAACCGCAGAAACTTAAGCGGTCAGGCTCTTTTGGATGCAGTTGCCAACTTCAATTTTGAAAAAGGCAAAGGGCATACATCAGGCGAAAAGGGAAAGGCTTCTGAAATAATTGCAAAGCAGATTGGAGTTTCTACAAAGACTGTTGAAAAAACAAGAGTAGTTTTAAAGGAAGCTACCCCTGAGCAGTTAGAAGCAATCAAGAAAGACGAGCTGAGTATGAATCAGGTCTTCAATCAGATTAGAGAGAAAAGAAAGGGAGAAAAATCTGAGAAAGAGAGCGATGTTTCTGCATCCACAGAAACTGAAACAAAGGCAGATGTTAAGACTGACGCTAAAACTGAAAAACCGAAAGCAAAGTCTAAGGCCGAAAAACAAAGTACAAAGACCGCATCCAAATCAAAAACGGATGAAGCATTTGCAAAAGGTGTTCGTTACGCAATCAGTGAGATAAGAAAGGGAATCAGCCTTGAAGACCTTGAAAAATCTCTGAGTGCATAACACAAGGTAAAAACGGAAACAAAGGCTACTCCCAGAGCCTTTGTTCCGGCTGCCAGAAAAGAAAGTGCCTGCCCGAGGAGTACAACATTGAGCGAAAGCTATACGGCATCTTTCCATAACGGCGGAATGGAAAAAGACGGAATTGATTCAAGCGGAAGAAAACGAAGTAAGCTTTATCAGGCTTGCCGAGAACACAATATCAGAGACCCGAAATATTGTGACAAGCAAGAGCACATCGTAAAAGGCGGACTTCACGAAACATGGATTGATATTCCACCAAAACAAGCCTACGAACAGATTTTTGGCGAAGCTTTCAGGGAATACAACTCCAAGCAGAGAAAGAAGGAACGGCAGTTCAATACTTATTGGGAGAAAGTAAAGAAATCCGCAGTTCTTGTACCCGTTCGCGAAGCTTTAATTACAATCGGAAATTGTGAAGATGGATTTCCAGACCTTGAAGTCGGAAAGCAGATTTACAAGGAATTTCTGGAAGAGTTCCAGAAGAAGAATCCGAACATGGTTGTAATCGGTGCTTATTACCATGCGGATGAAATGCGGAGTGACGGGAAAGGCGGAGTCATAAAAGGTGCGCCCCACATGCATCTTGATTATATCCCCGTTGCGTACAAATGCGACCGTGGGCAGAAGATTCAGAATTCAATGAACGGTGCTTTAATGGAACAAGGCATTCTGAATATTGAAGTAGACCCAGAAGTCGCAGAAAAAGTGTACGGCCTGAGAAAGAAACCGCGCAGAAGGAAGCAAAACGCATCGCTTGAAGAAGTTCCGCTAAGTGAGCGCCTTAAATGTTTTGAAAAGCTTGAAGAAAAGCCCGAGCAGACGGAACAAACAGAAGAAGGTGAAAAAATCACAAAACCGCGCGTAGTAACAAACCTTCAGCAATGGACAGATACACAGAGGGAACGGCTTAAAAAGATAGCACGCTCACATGGCTTTGAAATTAAGAACAAAGACGAAAAGCGCGAGCATCTTACAACGGAAGACTACATTCTTTCAAAAAATCCGAACCTTAACCATGATGTTCATGCACTTGCAGAAAGGCTTATGACCAACATAAAGGAAGTTGAAAAAGAATCAGCTGATAATACTGAATGGGAAAAAGACAACCAGAAGCAAGCAGAGCAGAATGCGCAGACGGCAAAGGAACTTGCAAAAGAAAAGGAAGCACATAACGCGTATGTTGAACAGAAGGAATACGACTTTAAGCGCAAGGAATACAAACTGAGCGACAAGGAAGACGAATTAATAGAGCGCGAGGAAAATGTTTCAAAAAAAGAGACTTTCTTAGCGAACGCCAGAAAGCATGCTTCCGAATCCCTTCACAAGTTCGTGCAGAAACTTAAAAAGAAAAAGGAGGAGGTAAAAGAAAAAGACAGAGCCTTAGACCAGATGCTGAGGGAAACTAAGGAACTCGCAGAAAGGGCCGAGAAAGTCAACAACAATGCGGCTACCCCATACTTCACTTTTGCAGATGACATAAAGTTTGACGATGCAAGACTTATGGCAAGAAGAAGAGATGGAAAAGGCCTTTGCGAATGGTTTAACGGCCTTGAAGAAAAGTTCTGCGGATGGCTTCATAAGGCGCAGTATTTTGCAAAACACTTCTGGAACAAGACCCCAGATGAGCTGATGATTGTTGCAGAAGACATGAGGCAAAGCTACTGCAGCAATTTCGGAGAGTACATCGAAAAAGGCATGAGAGGAAATACACTCAGCCAGATTAAGGAAGTTCGTGAAATTAAGGAAGCAATTCCAGAAGTTCAGGAACGTAAAAACAAAATAAACCGCACCAGAAAAGAAATTGACTGGTGGGATTAAACAACAACTTAGAGGAGTACAACAGTATGAGTAGTTTTTCAAACGGGAACTATGTTCCATCAGGAATGGATTTTTCAGATTGGGTAGAATATCTTGAAGAAAAAAGAGACGCTGAAAAATTCGCTTTAATCGATAAAGAATTTGAAGAGTTCTTTGGTGAGTTTCTTGATTTAGAGCCAGAGGAAGAGGAAGAAGAATTTAAGCTTTCTCTTCCAGTGGAACATTTATCATTCCTCAAACATGAAGCTGATAAATTTATCGATGGTGTAAAAGAATCATTATCAGGTATGACTAAAAGCGGAAAACTCGAAGCTCTGGTAGAGATGCAGAGAGAAACGCGGGAACGGCTTTTATTCAACTTTATTAGGGATAACAAAGATGCAGTTTTCTATTCTGTTTTAAGAAGCCCTAGCAATTCTTTTCTGGAAGAGGAACGCAAGAGCCAGACCTTTATCAACCTTCATAAAATTGCTAACGCAAAATCCTTTGACCCTGAAAACGAGGAACTTATGAAGGCCTTGAAGCAGTATGATTCAGTTTTGAAGAATGAGCCATGGGCTAAAAAGCATTCCGCATACGCTGATAAATGGATGAACAGTAAGGCGGGAGACAAGACCTCTGTTTTCGCAAAACTTCTTGATGCAAAACTGAAAGTCTTTAGCGATTCCGTCAGCCATGAACCTGAGCAGAAAAAGAAAAAATCACCCAAGCGAAGTTTTGACATGGAACGCTAGTTTTTCCATCTAATCTCAGCAGAACCGCAGTCTTGCAATAGTGCTTGATTGCGGTTTTTTAATTAGAGCACCGTTTCCCTAACAAAAAAAGATCCGTAAAGGAATAAAAAAAGAGCCTTCGGAACTACCCCAGAACTTGTAGCCAAGTTCTAACACAATAGAAGTTTGCCCGCGTTTTTTACAAAAATCTGCGAACAAACTTCTATTGTGCGAGGGCATATCCCCTCGACCCCTTGTCTATTCCGTTACGAAAAGCGCGGGCAAATGAAAGCTTCCCCAAAAGGAATCTTTCACCGCTTTTTTTCTCCACTTCATAGCCACCAAAAGGCTCTGCCCTTTGGAAACCTGAGAAGGGCAACGGTGCCCTTTCTAAACCTCCGCCAACAAGACTCTGTCTTTTTGGATTATCTGCCAGACGGCCAGCCTTCTGGACTTCTGATGATATTTCAGTTTTTTTGCGTAATAGGAATAGTTTTATTTTCTTCCTCCATTCAGAACCTTAAATAATGAAGGGGATATTTTATTCAAAAGGATTCCAAATAATGTTCCAATAATAATAGTCAGGAATGCGGCTAATAAGAATTGAACAAGACATAAAATTCCATGCAAAGGAATTATTCTCTGTGAAATTTTATTTATTGACGTGCCTAAAAATGGTGTATGTACTGCATAAAGGAAAAAAGAATAACCTGCTAAATATTTTATCTTTTCATAAAAAGCCTGATTCTTTACAAAATAACCAGAAACTTTTAACAAAAACAAACATGAGATTATTGTTTTTAGGAAGCCAAAAGCATATTTGCCTTCGAATAAGAGATCAGAAGGAATTGTCAGAGCGATAATAAAAATATACTCAGGAATCTTAAGTTTATCGGCAATCTTGAAGAATGAAATTTGATATGTTGCAAAATAATACCCAGCCATATAAAAAAATAGAGCTGTAGAATTTGTAAAGAAAACAGGTACACCTTTTATAGCAAAAATTGAAGCAACGATTAACATTGTTCCAGGAAATTTTGAACAAAGGAATTTTATAATGGGAGATAAGATTATCAAAATCATTAAATCTCTAAGAAACCAGAATTGATAAACCAACGGATATACTTTGTCATGATATGTAAAAGCTTTCAAGTAATCTACAAAATTCCAGTTTCTAATAATGTTTATTGGATTTTGGAAAAATCCAGCAGTCTGTGGAATTGCTTGTGAAATGAGATATAATATAATTGTTATAACAGTCCAAAGTATATAAGGAATCAACAATGACTTGCCTTTCTTTTTTAAGAGTACTAGATACGTATCATTTTTTGAAAATTGCAAATAGGAAGCAAATAAGAAGAAAAGTGGTACTGCAGAGCCTCCTAAGGTTCCGCATATGAAATTTTTAAAGATTTCTATCCATTTTGGTTGAACAAAATCATAATGATAATAGTTTAATGCCTCATCAACTGTTAGATTTGCATGAATAAATACAACAAATACAATTAGCAGAAATCTAAGACTGGTAATTCGTTTGGAAATCTCTTCTGGAATAATAGAGTTTTTCGATGCAATTATTTGGGTTTGAATTTCTTCATTCATTTTTAGACTTCCTTTTTTGAGAATAATAATCTCAATCTGTTTGCATTATTCGCTTTAAAGCTCTCTAAACGCGAATTTATATCTCTTTTAGAAAAGTTTCAATACATATTGCATATTCAAAACGGAAGAGTTTGATGTTTTAATCAAATATATGAATTCAATAGAATTGGGAAACTTGTATGGTGAAAATATAAAAAGAATCCGGCAAGAAAAAGGAATGAGCCAGGATCTTCTTTCTGAAAAGGCAGAAATTAGTCCTGGTTTTCTAAGTGAAATAGAAAATCATAAGAAAACAGGAACTTTTGATACTTTTGCAAAAATAGCGGAAGCTTTAGATGTAGAACCATATGAACTGCTTTTACCACAAAACTGTTGTGTAAATCTTGATAGTAAAAAAGCTAAACAGCTTATGAAGCAGCTTCGTAAGAATGTTTGTGATACTATGGACACAATAGAAAATTTTCTATCTACTGACTGAAGTAGAAATATTTGTTTTTGAAGAATATACTAATGTTCAACTCTTATCGGAACCTTAATATAATTCTTTGATCCACAAATTGGGCATGTACAAGGATTAATCCAAACATTGTCAAAATCGTTAGATAAACAATTATTACAATGCATATATTCTTTCATTGAAATTGCATTTCTTTTTTTGTTTGATAGGATTTCTAATTGAGAATGAATTGGATTATTACCAAGAATAAAATCAGGATAAAGAAAAAGTGAAGTTTCCACTTTCAAAAAGTTATCCTCGATTATTGCATCTTTATATTCATAAGTTGGATATTGGAAAATTACATATCTTCTTTCTTGTTCATAACTCCATTTAGAATCCTTTATAGAAATAATCCAGTATTGCATTATTTCTTGAAAAAAATCATGTTTTTCTTTATCAGATATTTCAAAAAGATTTATTATTTGACATAGAAAATTTATCTCGTCTTTTATTTCATTACTATCATATAAAATATCAAATGCTATTACTTGCGAAAGCATTGGAGGACACTTTGATGTATTTTTTGTTTTTAGAATAGGAGCAATGAGTTCTATGATACGATCATTTTTATAGCCATAGATACATTCTCCATACATATTTTTCATTTTATTATTTTTATAATTTTTGCAAAAAGATGAAACATAATATTCTCGTTTTGCCGTTAGATCAATTTCTTTTGCCCAGTTAAATGATAACCAGGATGTATCTTCAAATAATTCTGGAACGACTTTTTGTTCTCGTTCATCATTAAGAAATTTGATATCTCGAAGCCATATTTGTTCATTTGAAAATGTTTTTTCTGCATTTTCTGGGGAAATATATTTACATATGTAATTGTCATTGTAATTTGCTCTAGATTTTAAAATATAATTACTTATTGAAATCATCAATGTTCCACGTAAATCACGCTGGGTAATTGAATCATTATTAAGTTTCAATAATTTTGCTTGTAGCTCATATAATTTGTATATCTCACTGCGAGCAAAAGCAAAATTTCCATTCAATTTTTTTGAATGGAAATCTGAAATATCTCTGAGCATTTGAGTGTATGCATGTGTAATTAAATCTATAGTATCATTAACAGGGTTTGAATTATTAACATATGGTTCAAAATATTCAATTAATGTTTCACATAGGGACTTACTCTTATTAAAGCTATATTTAACATAAACATAATATAACAGTTTCAGAGATGGCATTAATCTTTTATATGATTCAATATATAATTCTAAATCAGGATTAAAATGACATGATAATTTTTGAAATCTAATATTGTCTTCAATGATGTCATATAAAATGAATTTTATTGAAGGAATATTATATATTTGCGAGCACATCCACAAAGAATTTGTAATAGCGACTTCATAATCAGTAACTCTAAACATACCGATATGAGAAGATTGATTTAAGTCATAATTTGCTGTTAGTGATAGTATTAGTTCTTTTGTGTGAGAATTAGGTGTAGCTACAAATTTATTAACAGCATTCATAATATTTTCAAGGGTACATTCTTTATTGTTTATTGGCCAATCACTTGGTTTCACAGGTTCTTCATACATAGTGTTTGTCATATTCATAATTTTAATTGATATATTTATATCAAAAATTCTTCAATAAATTCGTATTTTTGCGAATTTGTTTTTAACCTGACTACATTGATATTGTTACTCCGCGCAAAATCAAATAGTCGTATTAAACTATCTGCTTGTTCCTTTTCAGGATCAGGTGAATAATTATTATAGTTCTTAAAGTTTGTTCCCAGAAAGATTTGTTGCGCATAAGGGAAAAACAGAGAGTTATCTTTACAATTTGGAATTATTAATCTCCATTCTTGTTCGTATGACCAATCATCTTTTTTGTACATGAATTGTGGAAGATTCCAAAATAAAGAACATGTTTTCTCGGAAATAGGATAAGGATCATCTTTATAAGTTTTATCAGAATATATTACTGGAAGGAAAATGTATTTCTCAGAGTTTATATCATCTATAATTTTTGATGTATCATATTCGATACATAATCCGCTATTCATTCTACCGTAGTGAGCCCACATTAATGTGTTGTTTTTTACAGCTGAAAAACAGCATACTTTAGAACTGGTTACCCAATCACCTAAACGAGGATTATTAAAACCATGAAATTCATTTAAACGATAAATACATGAACGTAATTCCATATATTCAGGCCCATCATTTTCGCCTAAGAGTTTTTGTTGCTCTTCTTTTATAATTCTGATTTTATCTGGCCAATCCACCTCAGATAATAAGACATTTTTTTCTATTAGGTGTTTTTTTAATTCTTGAACTTTAGCATCCTTTGAATTTAGGATTTTTTGAATTGTAAATTCAATTTTTCCGTAATACCGATTTTCAACTTCATTTTCAAAAGTCGCTAATGAATCGTATGGATCATTAAACTCTAATGGAGAAGATAATTGTATAAAATTATTAATAAGTAACTCTATTTTTTTATTACTATGATCAAAATATCTATAAATCTTTTTTGGTAAAATCTCAGAGAGAATGTTAATATAATTTTCATAGTCCAAATTTTTAAGGCTTTGGACTAATAGTTTTTTCCTTTCTTCTATTTTCAAAATCATTCTCCAAGTCTTATTTAAACTTATTTAATAATTTTTAAATTAGCAAACCAACCCTTTCAAAAACTCTTCCACATTTTTATACTCAACGCCATTTTCCAGCATCTGCGATTCTCCGCGATAGAGTACGCATTTTCGTACAACCTTGCCGAATTGAGCTTCCGTAAGAGCGATTTTTTCTTCATCATTGATATGGCGATACTGAGCAGGGAATGGTTCCTTACTGTGTTTGATTTCAAAAATCTCGCATTGCTTTTTGGTTTTGTCCTGAATGACCATATCAAATTCACCAGAAGCAAATTTGAGCTTAAAGACATTGCGCTTTGAACCATAGGTGCGCTTAGTTTCCAGAAAGACAATATCTTCAAGCATTCGGCCGCGAACATCTTCTAGGATTTTTTCGGTGATAATATCGCGTAGTTCTCCGGTCAGAGAGCCGAAAACTTCATCCTGCATCAGAGAATAAACAAGCACCTGAGCCTGACAGAATCGCATTCCGCTCTGGGTAAAGATTATCCGTTCCTGTTTTTTGTTGCTGATAGGAATGTTCTCTGTGTAAACGATTTCAAGTAAATCCAGGGCTTTTAAGTATTCGGTAATTTCCTGAATATGAACATCTTCGATTTCTATGGTCTGTCTTTCCTTGTTGCGGATTTTCAGGATTTCCATAAGCTTTTTCGTAACATCGCTTGCATCAAAGGTATCCAGAAAATCTGTGCGCTTTGTTTCATCTTTTTCACGACGGAGCAGGTCTTTTGCAGAGCCTAAATCGCTGGATTTAAAATCTCGTGTAATGACATCAACCGTAAAGGCCTGATTCATATCTTCAATAATTCTGTTGATGGCATTTGTTAGTTCGTCTTTTTTGTACAAATCAATCAGATTGCGGAAATGATTTCCTCTGTCATAGCATTTAAGGGAATGCTGAATATTCTGCGCAATTGCAGTATCGATATAACGGCGGGTAGATTCATCAGTTCGGAAAGAGGCATCGAAAGCATTTGCATCACTATCCTCAAAATTAGTCTCTCCAGCCTTTAATGTTCCGCCGTAACGGATGTACTCATCAATATCATCGATTTTTAGAAGGCGGGAATATTCTCGGAAAGGCACAAAGGTTGTATGAATAGTAACTGCTCGGTCATACAGTTCTTCGTTCTGAGCAAACCAGAAGCCCAGGGAATCTGTACCAGATAAAACAATTTTCATTCCCTGGACTGCATAAACATCTGAAAGAAGGGCAGCGTTATCTATGAACTTTTCAATAAGTGTGATTTCATCAATAAGGACATATTTATATTTGAGTTTGTTTGCAAGCTTCAAATCTGCATTCAATTCTTCAATTGTGTTTTCTGTTGATGCTTTTATATAGATGGCTGATTTTTGTTCTTCTTCATTCATGGCAAGAACAAGCTGTTTCAGAAGGGTTGTCTTTCCGGTTCTGCGGAGACCAAAAACAAGACAAACTTTATCGGCAGCTGGGGTCTTTAAGAAATCCTGAATCTTAGAAAAACAGTCTCTTCGTTCATACCGACTTGCTGTCTGTGCCATCTTCAAAAGGGCTTCTCCAAAGAGTGCTGACATTTTGAATTCTGGTTCTGGAGTTTCTTCTTCTGTTTCTTCAGAAACTGGAGCTGGCAGAGTCTTTTTTAATGCTTTCAATTCTTTCTGAAGTTTTTTTCTTTCTTCAATCTGAGGTTTGAGAGTATTTGCTTCTTCTTCGGAAATATAGCGGCTTTTTGACTTTCCGTTTTCTTTCCATTGCTGACAGTAATATTTTTTATCGTTTATAACCTTTTCTGTAATGTATCCAATGGGAAGTTTTGCTATCTGTTCTTCTAATTCTTTAATATCTGCCATATTAAACCTCTTACATATATTTAACACCTTTTAACACCAAAAGTAAAGGTGGTAATTGGTGTTAAAAGTAAAAAATGAGATTTTTAGTTCTGATGGATAATTTAAAACATTGCCGAACATTGCCCAACATTGCCGGAACATTACCAAAACATTGCCAAACTTATATTTTTAAGTTTATATGACAAATTCCGTAGGCCAAAAACCTACGGCCTACGAACTTAAAGTAAGGAGTTTAAGTAAAAGTTGAATTTCAGTGAATTCAGGTGGATTTAATTGATTTGCTATTTTTAAAATCTAGTGTTATATTGTAGGTGTCTTAGGGCAGAATACCACTATTTTTGACCTTATTTGTCCATTGAGGTTCAGTAAGCTTCAGTTTAAAACAAAAAACCACTCATTTCTGAGTGGTCTGTTATAGCGGGGGCAGGACTCGAACCTACGGCCTCCGGGTTATGAGGGGGCACATGGGAGCTCTTTCCCGCTTCAAATTACTCTTGTTTGTCTTATTAATTGGAATTTTAGCACGTTTCTTCTATATATGCAATTCAAAATACTACAGATTTTTTCAGAAAAAAATTAATTTTACTTAATGTTTTTCCTTAATAGCAGAGGGCGGAACTGTAGTATCTTTCCGTTCTAAATTCTGTTTTTTGGCTCAAGATTTTTTAAAAGTTTGGTACAAATCGTGGTTTGTTTTAGCCAAAATCGGCCGCCGGGTTTTTGGCGAAAAAACCCGGCGGTCGCTGCTCAAATTTGGTAATAATTTAAGTAAAAATAGGGTTTATGCTAATTTAGACACTAGCTACTGAATCATGCATTTTGATTTCATAAATTTGTTCTACAAGGTGCCTGTTAGCCTGAGGGTTGTTTGCATCATAAAACCAATTATGATTAAAGCAATTTATTGCTGCATTGTTCCCGGACCTACCAATTACCAAACTGTGGAAGTTTGTATTATCTTCCTGTGCAGATTCTATTTGTGCCTTTATGTCGTTATCTAATGTCTGCATAACAAAGTCAGATATCATCAGAACATCAGCATTTTTCCATTCATTTTCTGAAAGCATTTTTACAGCATGCTTAAGTGCAGGTACTGCATCTGTTCCACCATGGAATGACATTCTTAGGAATTGAACAAGCTTTCCAATTGGATTATTAGAGAAATCTGTTAAATCAATAGTTTGAATTCCTGTTGAGAAAGAAATTAAATAGCATTTCCTTTCTTCCTCAATAGCAATCTTTGAGAGTGCAAAGGTTATGGTCTTTGCAATATTCTCTGGAGTTCCATGCATTGAGCCACTTGTATCTACGCAGATAATTATCGGACCTTTGGGCTCTTTCTTTTCTACAGTTGTTTCCTCTTTTTCTTTTGATTCTTCTTGTTCTTCTTCCATTCGCTGATAGTCATACGATAAGAGTTGTTTCTGTGCGAACTTCAATTGAAAAAGTTTGTTTGCGGCCGGATTATTCATCAAAGATAATTCGCTTGGTAAAACTGAGGAAATATCATTGGAAAACCGAAGACCGTTTATTTCACCTTTATATGCATGTTTAGGCTGCCAGCTGGATTTTATAACTACTTTATCGCGTAACTCTTTTTCATAAGAGATTTGAGCACGAGTTTGTTTTCCTAAAAGGTCAGCTAATTCTTTTAAAGATTCATCATTCTCAAGTAACTTTGCAAAAGTGTCTAGAATTTCAAATCCACTAGTTTCAAAAGTTCCTTCGCTTAAATCCCACAATCGTCCAAGATTCTTGATAAAAGGCAACAGAAGACTTTCAAGTTTCATAAACTTATTGATTTTAGAATAAAGCTTTTCTAAGAATTCTTTTCGCATTGAATCAATCTGCGCTAGTTCCCATTTTGATTTTCTATCAACAAGATTTTGCTCTAAATCCAAAATGATATTTCTTTTAAGGATTTCCAGCTTGTCAGCAGATTTCCATTTGAGCAATTCAACTTCATCACCTTTTTCGTTCTTAGACTTTACAATCTTGGCCTCTTTTACGAACTGATTATGATAAAAGTCAAAATTTACAGTACTTGCTTCGACAGCACCTCTTTTCGAATCACTTATAGATGGAAGCCGTTTATAGTGATATTCCATCTTTGAAGAGTCTTTTATAAGATCACTTGCAATATCTTCTGCGGCTTGAAGTTTTTGTTGTTCGATAAAAAAAGCTTCTTCTCGAAAAGGATCTTCTTTCACTAAATATTTATTTACATTCTCAAGCCATTCAAGAATGTCAGTCTGAATATTTTCTGAAAGTCCTGTATGCTTTCTTTCATATTCCAAAATATTGTTTTGTGAAGAAATTTCTTTGAGAATTGAAGCTCCGAGTTTTGTATACTTATTCTTTGGAAACTCAATTCTAACATCTTCTGGGATATTTGGATTTGTATATTCTTCCATTGCATCAACAAACTGTTTCTTTTCAGATTCGGAACCTAATGCTGATGATGTAAGATTTTCAAAGCGACGTTTTTTCTTTGAATCTTGTCGGTAACGTTTTATATTAGTAAGTAAGTCATATTCTATCTTGGAAAGATTTGATGATACGGTAGAAAGTATTGAAGTCAAAACTGAATCAGATAAATCTTCTTCCTGATGCGCTATTTTATTTCTCGAGATGCGCATTGCTTCCCACCAAACTGGTTTGTTTGGAAAATAGACCTTTTTAATACATTCTCTGAATTGCTGAACTTTTATTTGAATTAGTGCACGAGCTTCTTCAGAGATAGAATGAATATCTTTGATTCCATCTGGATATTTTTCCATTATAGCTCTAATAGGTGTAAGTGCTTTTTGACAATATTTTCTAGACTGCTTTTCTCTCTTCCCCATTTTGCTAACCCTTTTTGTATGCTTTTATTTCATCAATATTATTAAAAATATATGAAGCCATTTTCTGAAGTTCTTTATCTGGAATATCCTCCAAAGAATGAATCAGTCTGTTGTGTATTCTTTGGAGATTAGATACAAGCTTAAATTCTTTACAATTCGATATAGCTTGGATTGTTATTTGTAACCAGGCTTTCTGTTCTTCGGAAAGGGTTGATACATCTGATATTCCATTAGGATACTTTTGCTGCAGGATAGAAATTCTATCCTGTATGCTAAGTTCTTTATTCATATCTCAAATCTTAAAATTTTCGCCAATCACGAATAACACAAACTGTATACTCATGATCCTTTGTAGTGTGGTCCTGATGTCCTCTTTCATCAAACAACTGATAGAAAGCAGCTGATTTGTCTTCAGTTTCAGAATAAGACCAGTATTCTTTACCATCAAGAATTTCACCATTTACAGCTTTTAATGATTTATTGATGATATCTCTGTTTTCCCAAATCTTTTGTAAGAGTTCAATTTTAGGAACAATCCAACCCTTTGAATAATCCTCAGCAACTTTATTGCTGTAATCGATACAGCACTGTTTTATCTCAGTCCATTTCTTACTGTATTGGTTTACTCCAATGGCATATTTTGATTCATCTGCAATACAAACAACTGCAATTACATTTTCTTTCTGTTCATCAGAAAGATTCTTAATTTCTTTTGCAGTAAAAATACTTCCATCGTTAAGAATTACATCACCAACGGATAATTCGGGTTCAAGGTCATCACTATAATAACGATCTTTTTGCTTGTCCAATTCAACTTGTTTATCTTCAAGGTCCTTTATTGAGTCATCAATTTTTGAAGTAATACTTGTGTTATAGCTCTGATCTGCAAAAAGGTTTGCTTTAAAAGGAATTGCATCACGATCTTTCTGTTCTTTTAATTTATCAATTTCTGCCTGAATATAATTAGTTATTGGAGTGTAATTATCTTTGGTAAATTTTTTCTGCAATGTTGAATGAGCAATTTCAGATAACTGAATTGCATCTATATGAGTCTTTTCAGGATTTTTATTTACTGTAAAATTCCAATTACAAGAAATCGTATCTCCATTTTTAGAAAAATCAGAATAAGTTCGATGATTTTGATTAGCATCATAAACATCATGATAGTTATTATATGGACTATGCTTTCCTTTTTTTACAGTTACATACCAAATCTCTGTAGTACCATTTCTTGTGCATTCATAGCATTCTTGATTATCCACGTTTACGATTTTATCAGAAGCTGGATCAGTTACTTCTTCAAACCATTCTTCATCAATTTTAGAAGTAAAATCTTCAATCTGTTCCTGAATGTCTTCGATAGCAGAATCACATGGAATGCCATTTTCTTTGAGACATTTTTCAACGATTTCTCTGGCTTTCTTCTGCTGTTTTTCTGTTCCCCAGATACAGTTTTCAATAAGTGAACAATCCATCAAATCTACTTCATTTCTGTCATTTAAGAAAGCAGATGTTTTAAGAATATGTGCTATTTTCTTCCAGCGGCGGTCTCCGACTTCAAAGAGTTCTCCGTTCTTTTTATCTTCGTCAGACATGCCATCATTCAACAAAGTCATTTCCTTACGAATGGCACTTATAACTTGTTTTGAAACTTCTGAGAGAGTGACTTTATCAATTTCTTTAGCCCATTCTTTTAATTCTGTATTAGAGATGAGAAGCTTTTTATCTTCCTCATTGAGTTTGAATTCTTCATGAGCTGGCTGATCTATCATTTCAAAAAAGTCATCTTCATTCTTTATGAAATCAACAGGAAGTCTAAAGATAAAACGGTCATAGAGTGCTTCAAGACCTTTCCCTTTAGCAGGAAGTTCATTTGAAGCAGCAAACAAGGCTTTAAGAGGAACATTCATAACCTTGCTACCATTATGGAATTTTCTTTCGTTTACAATAGTAAGAAGAGTATTCAAAATTGCTGGACTTGCTTTCCAGATTTCATCGAGAAAGGCAATATCGGCTTCAGGAAGCATCTTATCTGTAAGTCTTCGATATTCCTCTTTTTTATTTCCATTTTCATCAGGAAGCTCTCCATTAAGAGCCTTTAAGGAAATGTTTCCAAAAACTTCTTCTGGAGTTGTGAACTGATTTAATAAAGTTTCAAAATACTTTACACAATCTTTATCATCTGCTTTGAAAGCTTCTTTTATTCTTCGTGTTATCATACTTTTTGCACAGCCAGGAGCTCCAAGCATGAACATACTTTCTCCGGCCAATGCTGTAAGTAATCCTAATTTTACAGCAGTTTCCTTTTCATATAAGCCTGAGCCTAAAACATCTAAAAGTTTCTCAATCCTGTCGTGTTTATTTGTTGCCATAACTTTTTACCTCCGATACAGCATTTATTTATTCACATAATATAGTCACATTTATTTAAGTACTTGATATTTTGTTCTGAACTTTTTCGAAAAATTCTTTTATTCTGTTGCTAATATAGCCTTCGTCTTTGTTGAACTTTTCACATAACTCTTTTTGAGAAGGCAGTTCTTTTTTTGTAAATAAATACTCGAGCAATGAAGGTTCAGCAAAAGAGCGCATCTTGAGCATTTCATATATCTGTTCAACTTCATATTTGGTTTCTAAAGCTATAATCGTTCTGAGAGTAATAAAACTTGCCAGATAAACTTTCTGTCTGGTCTGGCATAAATTAAATTCGTCCTCAATAATATTTAAAGTATTAGATACATCTTCCAAAGAAATAAGTACGGCTTCTGGTGATGGATGATTGTTTCTTACTGAATCAGTATCAAAAATAGATACAGGAGAATCACTATCAGAAGAACACGAGGCAGAAGTTTCTTCAACAGTTTGAGATTGATAATACTTTAGTACAAGGTCTTTTACTTGCTCTACCGTTAAATCAGATTGTTTTGCCAGCCATTCCTGAACATTTTGATTATTTGGATTCTTACCCATCTGTTCTGCATATTTAATAAGTTTTATAGCCTTATTATAGTCTTCACGGCTGCACATTCTGAGTTCTGAAACTTCTCCACGCTGTTTTTTGTGTTTGATTTCTGTTTCAAGATATGTGTATAAAAAGCCAATAAAAGAATGATTTTCTGCTTCTTGATAATTTAGGATACATCTTTTTATACAATGAAATATTTCTATTCCAGCATTTCGTACATCCTCTTCATCAAAACACAGAAGTGTCCATTTCCAAATTGGCGTATATATTTTTTGAATCAGCTTTTGAAATTCTATAGAATTTTTATCCTGGAAATTTGAGATGTCCGTAAATATTGAGAGTATTTTGTTTTCATATTCTTCTTTGGACTGTCTGCTTTCCATTTTGTTTCCTATAATGCAAAGAATTCATCCAAAGCTTTTCGGGCATCTTTACTATCTTTTGCAACCATTGAACTGGTCAGATTATTGAGGTAATAAAGAGATGTTACATCATAAAGTTCTGGGTTTGATATATTTTCGCCTGTGAAGTTTACTTTTCCATAAACAACAGATTTTACATCACAGTTTAAGAATTTTTCTGCAAACGAAAGAACGCACATAAGAACCATTGGCAAAGGTTTTGGACCATATGTTATATCCGCAAATAATTGTGAGTTGTCTTCGATTTTATCAATCATCTGTTTTAGTCTGAGTTCATGATTATTCTTTGTTTCCTTGAATTCTGAATCCAGTATTTCATAAGTGATTTTTGCCCCGATTTTTGAATTGATGGAATTCAGTTCATAAATAAATAAATCACTGTTTTTCTGGTTATTCTCAGTGGCGTTTTCTGTTCTCAGCAGAACTACTTTAATTTCATCTTCTTTTGAAAGACTATCTGCAAGAATGGCATTAATAGGGTAAATAACAGGCTGGTCATATTGAGAATTTGCGTTACCTGTTCCTTTGTAAAGCATAGGTTTGAGATTACTCTTCATAGGAATATCGCAGAATATAATTTTCTTCATAAAGACTCCTAATTTAAATATAATAAATTATTTATATTAGTGACAAGAAAAGTATATAGTTGATATTTTTAAGAGAAAAATCTTTTTTTAGCTTGATTAGATTTCTTTTATACTTATGTTAGTAATAATATCGCATGGATTATTATCTAAATTATCAGAATCCCAATGTTGCTTATAATTTAAATTGATGAGATATCTTTTTATAGTTTTTGAGTTTTCGGCACCAAGAAGCAATGTAATTTCATATTCGCCAGGTTCTGAGATAGTATTGTTTATCATATCATTTGTAGCCATATTTTCTTCGCAATCAAATTGCAAATATTTTTTTCTTTTGCAAATATGAAAGAAGTCACAATACCTTCCCATCCCTTGAATAATTTTATCACTTTGAATTTGCTGGGTATAGGACCATCTTAAAAACATAGGTAAAAAATTATCTAAATCCTGTGCCGAGCCTTTTTTTCTTAAGTGCTCAAGGTAAAGTTGAACATTTAAGGCCTGTTTATTTGTTACATTTTCAATTTTTAATCTATAAAAAAAAGTTGGATAATGAAATTCCTTTTCTGTCTTCTCCCAAGATGTTTTTGGCCATCCATTTTCATCATGGTCTATTTTAGGACGCCTTTCTACTCGAACTTCATTGATTATCGTTTTATTTCTATAGGGGAAATCATTTTTTATAACTAATTGTAGTTCAGTTTTATTTGCATTTTGAATCCAGAAAGGAGATTTGATAGCAATAATAAATGCACCGATTGTAGAACCTACAGTTGCAAGTCCTATCATTAAATCTACCCAAAAACTTGCTATTTGAATTTTCTCTATTGTTGGTGGATAAAAAAAGTGAAAGTAAATAGTTGAAATGATACAAATAATTGCACAAGAACAACAAATACTTATTGCGATAATTAGTTTTTTCATAATTTAAATATAATATAAAAAGTTTATAAGAACTAGATTTTTTTCATTTTGTAATATTAATTGCGTTAAATTGAAATTTTTTATGTAAAGAGATAAACAGGAATTTAGAAGAACTGGCCAAACAGATTTATGATTATTGGTTCGTGCAGTTTGATTTTCCAAATGAAGAAGGTAAACCTTATAAATCTTCTGGTGGAAAGATGGTTTTTAATCCAATTCTCAAAAAAGAAATTCCTGATAATTGGGACGTAAAATCAATCAATGATTTCTGTTCAAGTTACCGTGGTGTTTCTTATGATAAATCAGATTTACTTGATGGACCAGAAAACGGAGTTCTTGTTCTTCGTGGAAACAATATTGATGGTAATACGCTTGTTTATGATGATAACGTTGCTTATGTTCCACCATCTTTTGTTGAATCAGAACAGAAAATAAAAAAACATGACATTATTATGACAATGTCCAGCGGAAGCAAAGAGCACGTTGGTAAATGTACAATGTTCCAAGCCGATTCAGAACACACTTATGGAGCATTCATGACCAAGTTTACTCCAAATCCTGAATGTCCATTTTTCGCATATCGTTCAATGCTTTCAGACTTTTTCAAAGCAAAGATAAAATATATTTGCGGTGGGACTGGAATAAACAATCTTACGAATCAAACATTTGATGAAATTTTATTTTCATTTCCAGCAAAAGAAGTTTTGGAAACTTTTGAAAAAAAGCTAACACCAATATATGAAGAAGTTGGTAAGAACAATGATGAGATATTGAGACTAACTGCATTGCGAGACAGCCTTCTTCCTCTCCTAATGAATGGGCAAGTTACGCTAAATTCCTGTTTATCTGCGCATCACTTCTTTCTTTTTACTAAATTTACTATATGGGAGGTGAAGGAGTATGTAACATGGATGCTAAAATGCAGATATTACAAAGTTTTCAATCACAACTTTGTAAATCTTTGGACAATGAACAGGTAACTCGAGTATGCAGAATTTTGGATGGAATTCTAGATGAGTATTCGATTTGTAAAACTCAGAAAACAGAATCAAAACTAGATTTATTGTTAGAAGACTTTATTCAAGCAAAAAAGCTTGAAGGTTGTTCTGAGAAAACATTAGGATATTATAAATCCACCCTAGATAAATTATTTAAATCTACAAATAAACCAGCAGCTGAAATTACTTCTGAAGATATAAGAAAGTATCTTTCAAATTTTCAGACTACAAGACAGGTTTCAAAAATGACTATCGATAATAACAGACGTATTTTTTCCACTTTTTTTTCATGGCTTGAGAATGAGGATTTGATTTTGAAAAGTCCGATGCGAAAGATTCATAAAGTAAAACAAGATATAACAGTTCAAAAAGTCTTTACTGATGAAAATATGGTGATTTTGCGTGATAAATGCAAGGATGTACGAAGCAAAGCTCTTGTAGACCTTCTTGAATCTACAGGAATCCGTGTTGGTGAGCTCGTAAAGTTGAATAAATCAGACATCGATTTTGAACAGCGACAAACTATCGTAATTGGAAAAGGTGCAAAAGAACGTGAGGTTTATTTTAATGCCAGTGCAAAACTGCACTTAAGAGAATACTTAGAGTCCAGAACTGATGATTGCCCGGCTTTATTCGTTCAACAAAAGGCTCCGTATAATCGACTTTCGATAAGCGGAGTTGAATCTACATTGAGAAGGCTTGGGAAATGTGCTAATATTAACAAAGTACATCCACATAGATTTAGGCGAACAATGGCCACAGAAGCAATAAATCGCGGAATGCCTATTGAACAGGTTCAGCGGCTTTTAGGGCATGCAAAAATTGATACTACAATGAGATATGCTCAAGTGGATCAACAGAATGTTAAGATGAGTCATAGAAAATATTTAGGATAATGAAACGTAACGAATTCGATACGTTTAAAAGTGTGAAATGGTGAATTGAACATGAAACTTAAAGATATTTGCGAACAAGTGACAGACAGAATTTCTAGTGAAAAAATTAGTTTAGATGAATATGTTACGACTGACTGTATTTTGCAAAACAAAGCAGGAAGATCAATAGCTGCTAATCTTCCACCACAAAAATGTAATCTTACTCGTTATAAAAAAGGCGATGTTCTTATTGCAAATATTCGTCCATATTTACGAAAGATTTGGTTTGCCGATTCTGATGGTGGATGTTCGGCAGATGTTTTGACTTTTAGAGCAAAAAATAATCACATTCCAGAATTCTTATATGCTTTATTAATGCAAGATAGTTTTTATGATTATGTTATGAAAGCCACGAAAGGAAGCAAGATGCCTCGTGGTGATATTAATCATATTATGAATTTTCCTCTTGCCAGCGATAACTTAAACGAAGCAAGAATAGGAAAACTCATAACAACGATTGATAAAAAAATTGCAATCAATCGGCAGATAAACAGGAATTTAGAAGAGCTGGCCAAGCAAATTTACGATTATTGGTTTGTACAGTTTGATTTTCCGAATGAGGAAGGAAAGCCTTATAAATCTTCTGGTGGGAAGATGGTTTATAATGAAGTTTTGAAACGAGAGATTCCAGCAGGTTGGGAAATAAAGAAAATTTCTTCCCAAATAAAAGAAAATATTGGTGGAGATTGGGGAAAAGAAGAACCGGAAGGTAATTATCAGTTAAAAGTATCTTGTTGTCGTGGTGCAGATTTAGTGTCGATGACTGATTTACCAACAAGATACATATTAAATTCGAACTCTTATAAATTACTTGAAGAAAATGATATGATTGTTGAAATATCTGGTGGAAGTCCGACTCAGGCAACAGGTCGTTGCGTATTGATTTCAAAAGAAATTCTAAACTCTTTTAACAACAAATTAATATGTTCAAACTTCTGCCAAGCATTATCAATATCAGATAAAGATTATGTTTCATATTTTTATTACATGTGGAAAATGTTTTATAACAGTGATGTTTTTTTCAATTTTGAAGGTAAAACAAGCGGAATTAAAAATTTCCAATATGATACATTCGTTGCTGAAAAATGGTATTTCCCACCAAAAGATTTAGCAAAAAAATTTAAGGAAATAGTTTCTCAGAATTACATGAAGAAATGTGCATTAGATCAGGAAAATAAACATCTAGCAGCATTACGTGATGAACTTCTCCCTCTCCTAATGAATGGGCAAGTTACGCTAAATTCCTGTTTATCTCACGATTAGCGGAAATCTTTCGATCTAATTTTGAGAGAACGGATGCTATTTTTTGTTGTATAGGAAGAGACGGAATTGAAATCTCATATTTTTCAAAGGCTGTTTTTGAAACTTCTCTAAAAGTTGTTCCGCTTCCTAAAGCCTCAATTTCTTTTACGTGATATTTCAAAAAATAATACATGAAATCAACATCAGCAATCGCCTTATCTAAAACAATATTCTTGAAACCTTGATTCGTACAGCAATCAACAGTATTTATTGCAAACAAACCAATTGGTGCACGAGATGACATAAGAATATTATTCGCAGGTATCATCTGGGTACTGCAACTATCAAAACCTTTTTGAGTAATGTTTCTTGCACCTTTTGAGAAGTATTTTGAATTCTGGTCAGATAAATCTTTTGGTGTCGCCCAAATAATATCACCATCATAATTTGAAGCATCTAAAGTCGATGGTGTTGAACCGTTATATATTTTTGCAATTTCACCTAGCTTGTATTTTGTAAGCTCTTCCATTATTTTACATCCTCATGGAATTCCAATGTTTCTAAATCTTTAAGAATTGCACTTCCCAAATCAGCACTTTCTGTAAATAGATTTTTGAGTGTTTCTTTTTTTTCTGCAATTCTTTTGTTAAATTCTTCTTCTGAAATATCAACATAATCAATCTTTATATCAAAATACTGTCCTGCACTAAGGCTATAACCTTTTTCTTTTATTGCATCGTAAGTTACTGCAACACTAAAATCTTCAACAGTTTCTTTATTGCGGAATGTCTTTACAATTATTTCAATTTCTTCTGGTCGTAAACGGCGTTTTTGGTTGTTGCCTTCCTTGTATTCCTCTCCAAGTTTTGAAGCATCAATAAGAATTACTTTATCGTCATCTTTCTTTTCTGTTCGGTCAAAAAATAGAACGCTTACGTTAGTTCCTGTTGTGGCAAAAACATTGCTTGGCATACTTACTACACCAAAAATAATATGGTCATCTACAATTCGTTGTAAAATATTTTTTTCTACGCCTGATTTTGCTGTAATAAATCCTGTTGGAACAACAATTGCACCACGTCCAGTTGATTTTAATGAGTTAATTACGTGCTGAATAAAGCATGTGTAGATTGCCATCTTTGGTTTATTTGGATCTACAGTCTTTACTTTATTTGGAACACCAGCCCAGAAGCGAACTCCGTCACTTGCAAGTTTTTCCTGGTATTCAGGGAAGTCCAACTTAAATGGGGGATTTGATACTACAAAATCAAACTTTTTTAGTGTTCCATCAGGTTCTTTATGGAATGGTTCCAAAAGAGTATTTCCTTGTACGATATTAGGAAGACTACCTACAAGATTATTAAGGATAAGATTAAGTCGGAGCATTTCACTTGATTTGTCTGAAATATCCTGACTATAAATAGAACAACGATCTTCTCCGATCTGGTGAGCAAGAGCCATGAGCAAAGTTCCTGTTCCTGCAGACGGGTCATAACATGTTGCACCTTTGTATTCTTTGTTATCTTCAAGAAGAAGCATTGCCATTACTGTAGCTATTTCGCGAGGGGTATAATATTCGGCATATTTTCCGCCGCCAGCATTGTTATAGTCTTTAATCAAATACTGGAAGATTCCACTAAAGAAGTCATACTTTTCATTGAATACTGATTCAAAGTTAAAACTTGCAACTGCACTCATAAGAGAACGGGCAAAGTTGTCTCGCTTTGTTTCATCTTTTACTTCGGTTGTGATTTTAGAGAAAATCTGAACTTTTGTTTTTCCAGATGTTGTTACTGAGAAAGTTTCAGAGTTTAGGCTTGAGATATCAATAAGTGTGGAATCAAGTAAAGTTGAAAAATCCCCATTTCCACTGGCATTATAAAGATGTGCCAAGGTTTGATGAGGTTTTAAGCGAGGTACATTTCCTGGAAGATATGTAAATAAATCTTCTACTTCATCTTCGTTAAAGGTATCATATTCTGCGTCCCATTTTGGGGCTTTTGAAAGTCTGTCTTTATATGGACTGTCTATATGTTTTGCTTCGTAGCCGAATTTATCATTAAAGAATTTGTAAAGAAAGATTTCGGTAATTATGCGGTATTCACTTCCGCCGTTTGCTAGACCGTATTCTCCGGTTGTTGTTTTTAATGAATCAATAAGGGCAATTGTTTTTGCGTTAAGTTCTGCGTCTGCCATGATGTCTCCCATTTATCAATATAGTATCAAATTAGAAACTGTAAGTCTCGTACTGATGGATATATTCATTTGATATTAAGTTTGTTAAATATTTTTTGTCATCGATTGCTGCCTGAATACCAAGGGCAAAAAGCTTTTTACTTACGTTACTCATAACATCTTGCTTAAACTTAGCTTCACTGCTTGGCTGAACAATATGAGGATTCAAATCAACGTAACTATCGATAAGGCATTTCATTTCATAAAGATTTTCGCACAAGGTCATCTCATTAGATGATATTATTGGTTTTGCACGAGTAATATTTTCTTCTTGAATGCGTTTTTGAATACGAACAAATTTTTCGTCATTGTTGTATTTCTTTTTAAGCATATTGTTTCTGGCATTGATTTCTTTTATCTTTGCCATTACTTCATCCATATAATGAACTTCTTCTTTTGCTTCTTTTACATTTGCAGGAACAAAACCTTTTTTACGGAAGAACGAACGGAATTCATCTGCGAGAATTACATATTTTTCTTCTTTCTGGTCAAAGTTGCCTTCAAACTCACGCTGTACTCGTTCGAACTTTTCTTTAAGGTCATTGATTACAATTGCAAGTTCTTCTGGAACACCTTTTATAAAGCTGAAGTCAATTTCACTCAAAGCAAGGTTAATAATTCCGCTTACATCATCTTTATGGTCATTACCTTCCAGCATATTAATACGTTCGATACGATGTGTTACTTCTGTGATTAAAGTTGGAATTGTACCAGGAAGCATATTGCGAACTTTTTCAGATAGTTCAGAATCTCCGCTTGAGCGAATTCTATTTATAAGAGATTTTGCATCATCAAGAGTTGTGCGAAGTTCGTACAAAACATTTTTGTCTTCAATACTGTCCAGTTGAATACGGAACTCTTCTTGATTTGAAACATCATAATACCAGAGAACATTTTTTATTTCCTGAATTTTCTGATTGATTTCTTCTTCACTCTCTATTACCGCTGTTCCAACTGGAAGTTCTTCGCCAGTTTCTGCAGCATCGTTTGTACGGTTCAGTTCTTTTAAGTAGCGGTCATTTGTGGAATCGAAGTTTTCTTTAATATCAACAAAGTCTACAACGTAACCGTATTTAAAATCTCTATATGGTCGGTTTACTCGGGTAAGAGCCTGAAGCAAATCGTGTCCATCTAGCTTTCGACCAAGATACAACTTCTTAAGACGTGGAGCATCAAAACCTGTAAGAAGCATCTGGTTTACGATGATTACATCAATAGTCTGCTTTTTTTTGAATTCTTCGATATATTCTTTTCGTTCTTCTTTATCGCCTTCGTCGTGAAGAATCAAAGTTGCAAGTAATGGCTTTTCGATTTTTGGAGCCTTCATTAGGTCATATGTTCCGGCAAGCTTCATTTCTTCATATTTCTTTGCTACATCATAACGCTGACACCAAAGATCATAGAAATTTCGTGCCTGCTGGTTTGTCTTGCAAACAACCATCGCAGCAACAGTATTATCAGCTTTTTCAATTCTGAACTTACGAATATCATCAATAATATAATCAATGAGAGCATTCAAATACTTTTCATGCTCTATAATTGTATCTCTATCAATATCTGATTTTTTAACTTCTACATTTCCAGCTAGTTCATCAAGGATAGCTGTAAGCTTTTCCTTGTAAACTGTCTGAATTGGTTCACGCATAAGTTTGAGTGTGTAACCATCTGCGATTGATTTATCGTAGTAATATGTATCAATATAATCGCCAAATACACGCCAGCTTTCACGCTCTTCATGAAGAAGCGGAGTTCCTGTCATTGCAATCTTTATTGCATCTTTATCTGCTTCCAAAAGATTTGCAAGGAATGAACCTTCTGGATTGTATCCACGATGAGCTTCATCAATAAAGAAAATGCGCTGTAGTTTTGTGTTATATGAGTTTTCAATATTTACTGGAGTATGGTCTTCCTTAAACTTCTGAATATTTACGACCATTATTTCCAAAGCACCTTCTTTATTCTCTACAAGGTTGTTGCTTCGGAAATCTGCCATAAGTTCATCACGACTTGAAGCAGAACGAACGTTAAGCCCTCTGCTTGCAAACTCATCTATTGCCTGTTCCATAAGGGCAATACGATCTACGATGAAATAGAACTTTACAGCAATATTTTTATTTGCGAAGTAGTCTGTAAGACTTTTTACAGAATAATATGCAAGTGCTGTTTTTCCAGAACCTTGTGTATGCCAGATGATTCCACTTTTTATTCTTTTGTCCAAAGCTCTGCGGATTGCAAGTGAAGCAAACATTTGCTGATATCGCATAATGTGTTTTTGAAGCTCTGTTGTTTTTTCACCATATTCAAGTTCGATGGTTCTTTCTACATAAGCAAAACCATACCGAAGCAGGAAAAGAATTCGTTCTTTACATAACATAGATGTAAGAATACGGTTTGTTGGAGTATCAATTTTACAGTTGGTAATAAACTCTGGAAGGGAAGGAAGAGCCTGACAGTTTCTATGACGACATACTTTTTTTACAATGTCATCAGTAATCTGTTCATAAGGATAGTTTGCGACATAGTTTTTATCCTGTTCACGAAAAACATTATAAAATGCTTTTTCTTTCGCTGTACAACAATAGAAGGCTCCCTGGACTGGTACACGGTTGTTGTTATCATATTCCTGATTATTAGAATAAATCATCAACTGTGTGATGTTAAAAAATCTTCTGAAAGCTTTATTCTTAAAACGAGTATTTGTTCTATCGAACTCAGCCTTCATCCCTTCGTGATTATTAGGTTTCTTTACTTCGATAAAAGCAAGTGGAAGTCCGTTTATAAAACAAGTTATGTCTGGACGGAAATTATCTTTTGTATCTTCATTTTCACATGTAAACTCAGTTGTTACATTCCATGTGTTATTTTCTGGATTATCAAAATCAATTAAGCGAATTCCAGATTTTGTTGAAAGATAAGAATAGAATTCTTTTCCAAGGTCTTCATTATTAAGACAGCCAATAAGTTTAGTGAGATAGTTTTTACAGTCTTGTTCTGAAAGTGATGGATTAAGTTTAGCAAGCTGAGAAAGAAAAATGTCTGTAAGAATATTTGTGCTATGGTCATATTTTTCTATTTTATCAAGATATGTATAACCAAGCTTACAAAGATGCAATGCAGCCGGAACCTGAACTCTTGTATTTTCATTGAAATCTGAAGACATTTTAAAACTACCTTTCTTCTATTATATCACATCTTTTTGATTTTGTGGGGAAAATCCAAGCCCAGCTTGGTCGTGCTCCAACGGCGAAACGTTGGGCCAAGTCCAGAAGTGAAACGTCTGGTCAATCCAACAGAATGTTGGCAGGGATGCAACGGCTGGGCGTTGCTCGGAGGTACAGCAGAGTGAAACGGGCTGTTGAAAATCGTAAAGCGGGGAAAGGGAAACATTTCGCTTTTAAGATTTTCAGGGATAGGGTGCGGGAAAGGTTGCCTTTCCTGCGGGGTAATCCAAAAGGGGCCTTTTTGCCCCTGTGGCGAATGGAGGGGTGATGGCTTGCTATCATCCCGTAGTGAGTTACGGTTTGATAGAACCGTACATATCGCTTACAGCGACAAACACTGGGTTTTTCTTCAAAAAACGGCTGATTTTCAGAAAGCGAAACCTTTCGCTAACAAAAATACCTGCCAAAGAACCTGCGTTATTCACGCTATATCTTCAACGGGTATAATACTTAGCGGCTCATATCATGGCCAATAGTACGATGACGAGATTTTGCCAACAAATAATCTTTCCAGTTATGAACACGGAATTTTTTATAGCTGGTTCCAAGTGAAATAAGCTCATCACCATCCCGGTTTTCCCATTCATCCAACCGTTTGGATTTTTCGAGATAGGCATCACTTAATCCTTTTTGAATCTCCATAGGTTTACCTTCAATTTTGATTGTAAACTTTTTGAAAACTATGTTGTACCATTTTTCCTTTTCAGATTTTTCCGACTGGAGTGCCTTCTTCAAAGAATTGATGGTCTCATCCTTTTCGGTTTCCTTTGCCAAAACTGCTTTTTCGACAGCAGTTTGCTTTTCCTTTTCGGCATCAGCTTTTACCTTTTCCAAATTTGTTTTGTAGTCGTTTTTAAGCTTCAAAATTTCTTCCTTATGAATTTTCTTGATAGAGATAATCTGCTCATAGAAGTCCCTTGCTTTAGAAACAACTGCATCAAAAATGGATTTGATTCTTAGATGATACAGCCAGACACTTTCCTTAGATTCTGGATTTGGAAGTTGAGGGAAAATAGCATTATTGAATTTTTCTGATTTTGTAAGCTTCGCGTATCTTTCAACGGCCTTTTGGAGTGCAGTTTCCATTTCACTTTTATAATCAGCTTTTTCCTTTTGAAATGCTCTTTCCTGTTCAAGAAAAACTTCATCCCGCTTATTCTGAGTCTCCCGGTGTTTTGCGAGCGTTTGTTCTTCCTGTTCCAGTTCTTTTTCCTTTTGAGAAAGTACTGTATCACGCTTTCTAATATCAGACCGCACATTCTTTTTTTCTTCGAACGCTCAGCAGTTAATTCAACTTCTCCGCGTTCAAGGCCGAAGTGCTGGAAAATCCCAGCCCACATTATATCCTGAAGCTGGGACATAAGAGCGGGGCTGCCAGTCCAGTGTGTTGCATTAAGCTGTGGCTGGGTGATAGTTCGGCAAGTACCGTTTTTCTTTTCCTCACGTGTACGGCGAAGAATTGTTGTTGTGTTGAAAATCGGAGTGATGAACCAGTGTGTGTGAACGGTTGTTTCATCCCGATGTACAGTACCAGCAAGAATATTGTCTTTTCCAAATGTTCGGCAAAGTTGCTTATAAGTTTGCTCAATAAACTCTTCTTCCCGGTCTTTCGGAATTGCTCCTGCTGTAGAAGTGAAGAGACATTCATAAAGTCCGACAGCGTTTTTTTGAGGCTTATAATTTTCAGTCGTGATTTTTTTGATACGCTTTTTATAACTCTCCATGGCTTCTGCTGCTGAATCGCAGAGAATGTTCCTATTTTTCTTTGACAGTTCTGGATCAAAACTGTCATTATCGAATTCTCGGAAAGCATGTTTTAGGCGTCCTATAGTTCCGCCACCGTCACAAAGCTTCACCTTTTCTATGCGAAATACGCCGTATTTTTTCTGTTCTTCCATCGACTACCCCGCAATAGTTGATGTTTTAGATTCCGTTATTTCAGACTCAAACAGCTTGTCAAAATCTGTGTCTTTCAAAATTGCAGTCATCTTCACATAATCAAAACCGTCTGTCGCCTGATGATACAATTCTTTACGACTTACGCCTGAATTGATTTGTGCGATTGCGTAACGGATTCCATCGATAAAGGCTTTTTCCTTTGCAGAAAGTTTCGGAAGTTCTGATTCCGGTTTTTCAACAGTAGCTTTTGCACGAATCTGATTGTAAACCTGGTTCACTGAAAGCTCATCTTTTCGGATGGCTTCTTTCTGTTCTTCAGTTGCTTCTTTGAGAACAACGCGGGTTTTTTCAACGGTTTTAGAAGAGACACCAAGCTGCTTACCAATTATTTCACTGGCTTTTCCTTTTTCTTCGCCAGCATTGCCTTTGCCTTTTTCAAAATTGAAGTTAGCTACGGCCTGAAGTAAAGCCTCTCCAGAAAGGTTGCGCCTGTCCGTCTGTTCACGAATTGCGAATTTCTTAGCCTCTTCCAAGCTATCAAAATGATGAATGATACACGGAACTGAAGACATGCCAGCTTTCATAGCACAGTATCGGCGAGTGTGGCCGTCAATCAGGATGTACTTTCCGTCATGAAGCCAGACATGAAGCTCGTGGCCCGACTTGAATCCTTCTGATTTCATGGATTCGGTCATTGCACTTACAACAGATTCATCCATTGCCAGCATTTTTTCAAACTCAGGAATAAGAGCGATGTCTTTGATTTTCAAAGTCTTATTTTGCCCTGATTTTTGGAAGTTGTTAATCTTGTTTTTGATTGATTTAGTAATGTTATTAAAAGTCATAATATCTCCTGTTGGTGCAGAATCATCTTGCCCGGCCGGAAACAAAATAATTCTGCAAATTGATTGTTATTACAGATTTACATCTCTGATTGATGTCCTGTAACTATCGCCTTCGAATTCAAGGCATATACAAGTCTCGCGAAGGCGGTCTAATACGGCCTCTCCAAGCTTTTTCAATAAGTCAGCTTTGGAAAGATTCGAAATTAAAACTGTGGGAAGCATATTCTCGTAGCGGCGGCGAAGAATATAGTTTAGCAGAGCTTTTTCTTTCTCCTGCTGCATCGAGCGCCCAATCTCATCAATCACCAGCATTTTGGTGCTTGAATAAGATTCCATTAATTCCTCGCGGTTTGTTTTTGAACGAAAATCCTGGGCCGATTCATACTTGAATATAAGTTCTTCAATAGATATGAACTTACCGCCACAGTTGCGGATAATTGCAGAACCAAGATGTGTCTTACCAAGACCTTTCGCACCAAGCAGAATAAGGACTTTGTCATTCTTCTCAAGATTTGAAAAATTCCTAATCGTTTCTAGATTTTTTGAATCCTTATCATTACGAGGAATGTAAGTCTCAAAATCAACATGCCAGTAACGGCGAGGAACCCCACTTGATTCAATTCTTTTTTGTGTCTGATAAGCAGCTTCTTTTTTAGCCTGCTTAGCAAGTTCTTTTTCCCGTTTTTTTACCCATTCTTCGCTTTCAGGATTAGGCGAAAGTGAAGAAGCTTTCAATTTCATTGTTTTTTTCATAAGAAACTCCAATTAGAATGGCAAATCAGCAAGCATTTCATCAGTAACTTCGTCAGCTCCGTTTTCTTTAACTGAACTGACTTTAGCTTTATATTTGGCCTGTGGTTTACTTAGCCATTTTTTAAGTGAATCAAAGTCTGATTTTGGATGAGCATTAACTCTTCGTTTCCAGTTTGAATAATCTACAATGCCTGTTTCAAACTTCTGTTTCCCAAACTCATTAATAAGGCTTTGATATTCTTCTGGACTTAAAAGAACATTAGATATGTCTTTTAAATCTATTACATCTTTATTATTCAGCTCTTTATTATTAACTGCGCTATTTTTGACAGGAGGGGTATTGCCATTATTGGCTATACCTTGCTGCCGTTTTTGGCGATACCAGTTCATATATTCAGCTAGAATAGGTTTTGTTGTATCAACTTTTATCTGTCTTTCATCTACTTCTTCTGAGCCTTTTCTTTTCACAATTTTAATTGTGATATAACCTTTCTTTCTTAGGTCATTAACCCATCTCGAAGCAGTTCGTTCTCCAATATGAAAACGTTCCATCAGATGCTTGTTAGAAAACCAACAAAAGCCTTTTTCCAATGAGTTAGATGCTATTTCACCGAATAAAAGTTTTTCACCATCTGGAATATTTAAGTCATCAATGATGAAATCTGGCACAATAATAAAGCGAATCTGTTTCTTTTCATTACCGCCGTCTATTTCCATCTACATCTTCCTTATTATGGTGGTCAGATGAATTAGAGAACGAATCAAGATTGCGCCTGCGACTTACGCTGAGTATGTAACTCGTGGCTCTGCCGTCGTGGAAAGTAAAAGATACTTCAACTGTACCGAATCGCACATTCTCGCGATTTATATCCTGCATAAGTTGCTTAAGTACTTCTTCGTTCATTTGGTGCCTACAAATACTGAAGTTCTGCAAGCGGAAATGTAGTTTTCTAGGTCTTTCCGGTGTACCAAGACACGCTTATGAACGATTGTGCGGGGAAGCTCTGAATAAGAGATTAGAGAATCAAGGGTAGACAACCCGATACCCAATATCTGGGCTGTCTCCTGGCGTGTGAATAAAGTTTTTTCAGGCCATTTTGTAATGGTATAATTAGAAGGTTTCAATTAAGGAACTCCTTGCGAGTTCCAGATCTAGAATAGGAACTCAGGTGAAGTGAGCATGCTTTATAGGGTGCCAACGGCGCTCAAAAGCTTTCACCTGAATATTACTGAGATGTGTAGAAGTTTTGAAAACTTTTAAAAAACTATAGGAAATCTTCGTTAATTGGAACCTTACTGTTAATAAGGAATTCTCTTACTTGTTTATAATTATTTGATTCAGAAGTCTTTTGCTCTCTTTGTTCCATTTGATTCAATGTCTTTCCAAATAATCCTTCAAATACATCTTTTGGAATAGAGGATAATTTATCATTAAAAATGAAAATAGGATCTTTTAATATTTCTGCAAATACTTTTTGCGTGCATGGAGAATTGTATTTAATTTTATCGTTTTTTACTTCGATATAGTCATTGTCAATCAGAACTTCAAAATAAGCTTTGGTTTCTGGTATATGGGAACAAAACGATTTAAAACCTTCAAATTGATATAATTCTGAATAATTTTCAATGATATTTTCTATTACTCGTTTTTCATATTCTAAGTTTTCAATAATTGCTTGACGTCGTATAAAGTATTCTTTTGTAAGATGATATAAGTTAGAATTTCCTCTTATATATAATTTAAATAATATATAGAATGTGAAAAATGTTGGAGCTGCAAATAAAGAACAAAAGCTAGAGGTTTTAATAAAGTCATTTTTTAAATGTAAAAAATACAAACCGCCATATAATAAAGTCAAAATTGACAAAAATCCTAAAATCCATATTCCATTAGAAAGATTTTTTTTAGGATGATGAATATTTTTACGATAATTACGTAGTAATTCTTCCTCATGCTGTTTATCTTCTTTATCTGAAAGAATAAAAGAATTATCGTAGTCGACTGACTGAAAGATATAGTTTTTAGAAAAATCAAAGTATTCTGATATATCACGATAGGTATCATAATAAAGATAATCTTTTTGCTTTACCGTAGATTTAAATAAATCAAGCAGGAAAAGGTATCTTTTCAGATGTGTGTTTTTATCATTCTTTTCAAATTCATTTTTCCAAATAATTCGATGTTTTTCATTGATTTCCATCATATAAGTGACTCCTTTATAAATTGCATACAATATCTAAGTAGCAAATAATGGCATTCAGATAAACATAATAATATCTAGTACCATTCAGCAAGATTTTTCTGAAAACAACTGAACGCAACTTTGCGTTTAAAAGATTTCTTCACCTCGTCTTCTTTCGTTTATTATGAAAGCTGTTTGAATCAAAATAGAAAAGGCTTTCAAAACTGACAAAGCAGAATTGAAAGCCTCTTACTTTTTACACTTTAAGATTTCTAATAAACTCTAAATCCTTTTTAAGAACTTCTTCCAGGCTTAAATCTAACCAGTTCTTCTTAGAAGTTTTGATATTACTGATGAACATCTTGTTTGTAAGAATACGTTCCATTCTTGAAACAATGTCATCCTTTGTATTTACAGCAAGAGTCTTGTCTTCAAAAATATAACGCTTTATACAAAGATTCAATTTCTCATCTGATACTTTATCTGAAAGATAACAAATATCAAAAATATCTTTGAATCGGGTAGAAGCTATATCATGGCGTAAAATGGATTTCAATTTTTCTGCAAGAATCTGCTCTTTTGAATTCATTAACAGGCTGGCACCATCGTCCTGAAAACATATATCAAAGCAATATTCTTCCTGGCTGATATCTAAATCTTTATGAACGCCAATATCCATTTTACTTGTGAGAGCAAGGCCATTACCATCGTTAATACTGACATGAACTCTTTTACCTTTATAATCCTGCTGCTTTAATTCTTCTATTTTTCCAATGATAGAGATTGTAACATCGCTCACCATGTTCAACTGATTTATAAAGAGCTTGATTGAATCATCACTAATAGATTTTTTGATAAAATCAAAATCAAGGTCTACCGTTGCTCTTCGAACATCATTGGAAATGTTTCGCATTACAACGCCGCCTTTTATAGTGACATTTTCGTTCAAATGACATTTAGAAATGGCTTCAAGAATAATGTCCTGACATATTCTTGCCTGTGCGTTCTGCTGGCTATAGCCTTCATCTTTTAATTTGTTTATTTCTTCTCTTAAGTTCATAGTACTTCCATTTGAATTGTATTCATAATTGTTTGATTCATTTTGAAATGCTCTGCGTATTCGCTGACTTTTCCAAAATCCATTTCATTTACACGGTTCCGGTAATTTCCGATAATTTCCTTGTAGTAGTCAAAAGGAATCTTGCTTTTATTTCTGATTAATTCAATGAGCATTCGCTCCTGATTATAGACTTTGATTTTTTCTCCTTGAAACTTTATTTCTGTTTTACCAAGTTCGAAGATGCTGTCTTTCATGAAGCACTGTTTTATTCTTTCATCTTTTATTCTGGTAGCTTCTCGACGGGTAGCCAGATAATATACATCTGGTACTTCATCGGTAAGGCCATGTGCATAGAAAGCGCTATCCATTGTAAAAATAGCATCTGGATATTTAAGACTTATAAACTCCTGCATTGAGGAATAATTATTGGTTGAATAAATACCTTCCTGAACTTTGAACAGTTTTTCGCATTTCAAAAGATTTTGAATCCTGTAATCAGTTCCGAATTGATTTCTGCATTGAGCGTAAGTCAAAAGCATAGCAATTCTCCTTTAGTAAACATACACACAATTATCGGTTTGTGTGTATGTTTAGTTTAATTCAGGTCACAAATAAATTCAAGTAAAAATACACACGGAATAACATGTGTGTGTATGTTTACTAAAGATTAAGCTATACCAAACCTCTGAGAAATACGAACAGCATCTTCCTCTGAAAGATTTAGTTCTCCAATCTCCAGTTTAGCAATTCTCTTGTCTTTCAGAATCTGCCCTTTCTTCCGGCCTTTCTCAAGTTCCGAGAGAACAAACAAAACTCCAAGTTTGAAAGAATCTTGATTGATACCTTTACCTGTGTTAGATGAAGTTTCAGCAGAAACTTCAATTTCTCCGGCCTTCTTCCTGGCTTCAGCCGCTTTAATCATCTCGTGTGCTTTGTTTATCGAAACAGTACCATTCTGAATCTTCTCAAGAAGTGCTGCATCTGCTTTCTTAGCAATCTCACGCATTTTGCAAACCTGACGTGTAGATTTATTAAGCTGCCGTCCGATTGCTTCATCAGAAGAGCCCTGGGCATTAGGGTTAGAACGTCTGATTTCATCCAGCTTCAAGAAGGCAGCAAAGTATTCGCCATCCGTCAGCCGGCGGGAATTGAGCTGCATTTTATACTCATACTCAATTGTCTCATCACGCGAATCGAACTTCTTGATGATAACAGGAACTTTTTCAAGTCCTGCCTTTTTAGCCGCCATAAATCGCGAATGGCCATCAACAATGATATATGCTTCAGTTACGATAATTGGCCTGGACTTATCAAACCCATTGGCCCTCATATCGTTCGCTATCTCTGCAACCTTATCATTTTCCTGCTGGAACACGTTCTTAAAGTCCCTGTCAAAATGCAGCAGGCTTACCTCAACCAGTTTAATTTTTGCATTGTCTTTATCGTTAGCCTTTTTTGTCGTATTTCCAAATAATCTCATTTTCATTTCTCCTGCAGTTTAAGCGATTTCCTTGTTCAACTCTTCTAGTTTCTGATTCAGCATGTTGATTGTCTCTTCGTCTTCTTTCTGATCGATAAAGACCTTCTTCATAACATTGCGGGCTAAATCAATGACTTTTTCATCTTCAAGGTGTGCTCCGTAATGATTAAGCATGGCTTCTGTCTTATGACCGGATAAGGCCATAACGTAACGTTTGTCCTGAACATAATCGAGCATGCGGGCAATGAAGAAATGTCTCCAGGAGTGGAAGCAGATATCTTTTGAATCTGCATAGCCAATTTCAGCAAGTGCTCGTTTTAAGTATTTGTTGAACTGCTTACTGTCCATTGGTTTATCTTTTACAGTACTGTAGAAAATGAATCCATTATCATGAGGATTAAAATCTGCAAGCATTTTGAGCTTCAAATAAAGCTGGTGAGAGATAGGAATTGGAACAGAACGTTCTTCGCCGTTTTTACAGCATTTAAGTCCGTCATATTTTGACCAGCTTTTGCGAACATAAATCTCATCTTCTCCAAGATCATCAACAGTAAGTGCCTGAATTTCTCCGGCTCTCATTCCTGTGTGCATGGCAAGTTCATTAGCGATTTTTGCTTCATCATTATCCCAATCAAGTTCCATAAGTTTGTTTGCAGTTTCCATATCAAGAATCTTTCGTTCCTTGCTGATGTTAGAACACTTAATGATTCCATCAAAACAATTGTTCTGGGTAAGTTCATTGTAGTATGCCCATTTGAGTGGAATAGTAATTGTTTCGATAATTGAGTTTACAGTTTTTGGAGCAAGTTTCTGAGCTTCATCACTTGAGAAAAATGCATCAACATCTTTTCGTGTGATTTCTGCAACACATTTTCCGGCAAGACGAGGAATCCAGTAAAGGCGGGTTCTGCTCAAAAGGGTAGCGCAGTACTGACGATGAATAGACTGTTTCTTACCAAGCTTTTCTTTGACATAAGGTGACTTATCATAATCCCAGAAGTTTTCGAGGAAGTCTTCAATCGGGATGCTGCCTTTAGAAGTTTTTGGAACAGCAGAGTAGAGGTAGTTTCTTTCAGTTAGAATCTTGATGATGGTGTTGATATCATCAGAATCAAAATCAGCGGAGCGCAAATCATTAAACAATCTGATTTTGTCGATGCTCTGAACTTTACTGTCTTTTGAATTAACACGTACAGGAATGTTACCTGTAACAATCCATTGCATAACAGTGCGTTCTGCTTCAGCACGGTTTCTGCAACCAGTTGATTTGTTGTTGGAGAGGGTTCCATCTGCAAGACGGATTTGTGCGTAATAAATCCCAGTATGGGCTTTAAAATTAAATAGGGCTTAGCCATGAGCATCACCTCGTTTTCCCATAGGTTAGAATTATGGGTTAAAATCGATGTTGAAGTTCACGCTAAGCCCTACTTGATTGGGTTTAGTAGTGTGCTAAATCATTGTAACACAATTATTTAGCATTTTAGCTGGGGTAGGACTCGAACCTACGGCCTCCGGGTTATGAGCCCGACGAGCTGCCAACTGCTCTACCCAGCGTCGCAATGTTCATGTATTTTACTCTGTAGTTTTATTTTTGTCAATAGCTGATAGGAAAAAAATTCTACATTCTACGGCGGCGAACAAAATTGCTACAATTGCTAGCCAGTGGTAAATTGAGTTGAAGCTTGCGAAGAAGTTGTAGATTCCGTGGAGAATGACAGCGTAAATGAACGGCATGATGTTCTTCTTGTGGCGGCGGAAGTTCCAGATGTAAAGGCCGCTCAAACCTGCACAGAATACGTGAATTGCTTGTGCCGTGAAGATTCGGTTAATCAAAAGATAGATGACGATTTCCTTTCCGCCCTGGCCCTGAATTTCCTGAAATTTTTTGATGACATAAATCACAGACTCAAATCCGCCAACCGTGAGGCCGTACAAGATTACACAGCAGAAAAATGTGCTTAAAATCTGCTTTTTTTGAGGAATAAGGCACAAAAACAACATTTTCATTGCTTCTTCGATGAGTCCGTTGAACAAAATTGCGGTTATCATGACCGAAGCGAATGTGTAGCCTGTGAAAATTGGCAGGCTTAGGACGTAAAATTGAATCATTGATGTGGGAATCACTGTGAGAAGCGCGAGAACACAGGCTATAAGGCAATATCGGATTTTAAGTTCTTTATTGAGAATAACTGCAAGCACAAAAAAAAGTGCCGCCGGAATGAAAGAAATTCCTAAAAGCGCGTACAAATTCATGGCAAAGATTCTATCATTTTTTAAGAGGAAAAACTATAATATTTTTTATGAGTTCGATTATTCTTTTGGGAATCAAGCATTGCGGAAAGTCTACACAGGGGAAGTTGCTCGCAAAATATTTTAATTGTCCGTTTTTTGATACTGATGACGAAGTTGAGGTTTTGACCGGAAAATCCCCGCGTCAGATTTATACAGAGCAGGGTAAGGAAGCCTTTTTAGAAGCCGAAAAACTTGCCTGTGAAAAACTAAGCGAAAAAGTTCTGGAGCAGACTGGTTCTGAAAATATTGCCTGCGTAATTGCTACCGGCGGTGGAATCTGCAACAATCCAGCTGCCCTTGAAGTTCTTCACAAACTCGGAACTTTTGTCTTCCTGAATGCGGACGAAAAAACTGCCGCGAACCGCATTGTCTGGGAAATCAAATACGATTCGGACGGCAAGATGAAGAATCTCCCGGCTTACATCGCGAACAAAAATCCTGCAAATGTAAAAGATGTCCGAGCAATTTTTCACGATTTCTACATAGAACGCCAGAAAATCTACGAAGGTTTGTGCGACATCGAAGTTAAAATGGAACACAGCGCATCAAAAACAGAGAATATGGAAAGAATTTTGAACAGCCTGAATCTTGCGGAGTGAGTAAAAAAAAACATTTTTATTCATTTCTTTGTAGACAGATAGAAAAACTATGCTATAATTTAAAACTAATTTAATGAAGTTCTTTGATCGCATATGAAGGAGGCGCGATTGCGTATGACTGACTCAAAGAGTAAAGGACTTTTTGGTAGTTTGAAGGTTAAGGTTGGCGGTTTTTCTGTCTGTATTCTTCTTGTTGTGGCCGCCGTTTATATCAGCTTTTCATTGAAAACCCTTGTTTCCGTGCAGCATTATACCCTGGAAAAGCAAAAGTCGCTCATGCTTGCAGCTTATGATGAAAAAATTCAATGGCAGGTTCAGAATGTACTTTCCCTGATTAAGACTTACGATGAGATTTATCAAAAAGAGGGGCTTTCATTCGAGGAACGGAAGTCCTGCATAAAAGAGCTGGTCCGTGGGCTTCGCTATGGAAGTGACGGATATTTCTGGATTGATACTTTTGACGGATATAATGTTTTGCTTCCGCCCAAACCTGAGACCGAGGGCACGAACCGCCTTGACTGGACTGATCAGGACGGAAAGCACATGGTCAAGGAATTCATCGAAATCGGTAAAAACGATGCCGGCGGCTTCTGCGACTTCAAATTTCCTAAACTTGGCAGTGACAAACCAGAGCCAAAACGTTCTTTTACGGCTCCATACCGGCCTTATTCCTGGGTTGTAGGCACAGGAAACTATATCGATGACATTGACATTGCGATTGCAAAAGAAGAATCTGATCAGCTTTCCTTGTTCAGAAAGGTTTTGACGCAGCAGGTCGGAATGGGGCTCATTGTTGTCATCATTGCCTGCATCATCTTTGTCCTTGTAATCGTCCACATTTTTGTTCATCCGATTGCCCGAATTACGGAGAATTTCAAGGATATTTCTGAGGGTGAGGGTGACTTGACGGCAAAACTTCCTGTTTCTGGAAATGATGAGATTGCCCGTCTCAGTGAATATTTTAACCGTACAATCGAGAAAATCCGCAGTGCAATAGTAAATATCAGGACAAGTGCGGGCAACATGCAGTCTCTCGGAGATTCTCTTACAGGAAATGTTTCCAATACGGCAAATGCCATCAGTCAGATTGTCACAAATATTGACGGCATAAACGGTCAGATTGCGGATCAGAGCAACGGTGTGCATCAGGCGGCAGATGCCGTTGATACAATTGCATCGAATATTTCTCAGCTTGACGGTATGATTGAGCGCCAGTCTTCAAGCGTTTCAGATGCTTCAAGTGCGGTTGAGGAGATGATCGGAAATATCGCTTCGGTCAATTCTTCCGTTGATAAGATGGCGGCTTCATTTACAATACTTGCCCAGCATACGGACACTGGTGTAAACAAGCAGAAAGACGTGAACGAGCGTATCCAGCAGATTGAAGAACAGAGTAAGATGCTTCATGACGCCAACCTTGCAATCGCAAGCATTGCCTCGCAGACAAATCTTCTTGCAATGAATGCGGCAATTGAGGCGGCTCATGCAGGTGAGGCAGGAAAAGGCTTTGCCGTCGTTGCCGATGAAATCCGAAAGCTCTCAGAAACATCAAGCGTACAGTCAAAAACAATCGGCCAGCAGCTCAGCAATATCAAGGATTCAATTTCCGGCGTCGTTGTGGCTTCAACAGAAGCAAGTGAGGCCTTCGCAATCGTATCAAATAAAATTGGTGAGACTGAACAGCTTGTCACTCATATCAAAAATGCAATGGAAGAGCAGAACGAAGGTTCCATTCAGATTAACAATGCTCTCCGCGGCATGAATGACAGCACCGGTGAAGTCCGTCAGGCATCAAAAGACATTGCAGGACGGAACGAGCTTATTCTTGAAGAAATGCGAAAGTTAAGGGCTTCAACCGAATCCATGAGCCGCAGTGTTGAAGAAATTTCTGGCGGTGCCCACAGAATCGGTGAAAGTGGTGACGTGCTTGCAAAGAATTCCAACGAAGTGCGTGATGCCATCGAGGAAATTTCTTCGCAAATCAATTTGTTCAAGGTTTAGAAGGGCAAAGGCCTGCAGTCAGCTCTTATCCTTCCATTTTTGCCAGTTTATGCTCCAGCTCCACGATTCGCGAGTGGATATAATGGTCTACCGCGAATTTTTCGAGCATTCCGAGCGTTTCGTTGGCTTCGTTCGTGACGCAGATTGCCTCGGTATCGTAGTCGTTGAAAAGCTGATATGCTTCGGGCAGGGGTGTTTCGAGCGAGCATGTGACTTTTGGCTTTTCCATCAAGTCCATGGCCAGAAGACCTTCGCCCATTTCGCCGATTTGCATTGCTTCTTTGAGGTGGTCAATTGAAATCTGGCCGACAAGCTTTCCTTTATGCTCTCCTTCGCTTCCCCGAACTTCATAGTTTGTGTTTTCGTGGTGGGTAAAACTTGAAATGATGCTTCCAATTGAGTCCGTGTCGTTTACGATTGTGTAGCTCTCCGGGCGGCAGATGACATGTCCTTTGATTGAGATGTCGCTGACTTTTGCGTTTTTCATCAAATCTTCGGCGGTAACGTTAAGACCCACTTCGCCAGCCTTTGTGACTCCGTATTTTACGCAGATTGGGCCCAAAATTTGCACGATGAATGTTGTGGCGGTGATGATGAGCATGATTTGCGGGCCGACTGAATCCTGAAAGTCGTTTCCGGCGGCGATACTCAAACCGATTGCAACTCCTGCCTGGCTCAAAAGACAGTATGGAAGATATTTTCGCACGCTTTCAGGGGCGCCGGTCAATCTTGCTCCGAGCCTGGCTCCAATGGTCTTTCCGATTGTTCGGCCGCCTACATACAAAAGCGCGATGACTGCGATGAATGGCGTTACAATCCAGATGTTGAGTTTTGCGCCGACAGTGACGAAGAAAAGCACATAAATTGGCGGCGTAAAGCGCTCGACAAGTTTGAACATTGAGTTTGTTTTTTTGGCAGCAAAGTTGGTCATGAAAAAGCCGATGAACATTGCCGCGAGAATGTTGTCCAGGCCGAGAGCGTTGCAAACTCCCGTGCAGAGGAAGAGAGTTCCCAGCGAGAATCCCAGAACGCGGCCGTCGTTGTTCATTATGTTTTTGAGGATAAGATTGAGGACAAAGCCGAATGCAAGCCCGAGCACTACCGAGCCAAAAATGTCGTAAGCAATTGCTCCGAGCTGGCTTAAAAAGGAAACTGTGTGACCGCCGAGAAGAGGGGCTGAGATTGTGGCTGCAATTGCGTACAAAATGAGCGCGACCGCATCATCCATGGCGACAATTCCCAGAATCGTTGTGGTGAGCGGACCTTTCGTGCGGTATTCCTTGAGAACATCGGTTGTGGCGGCCGGAGCTGTGGCGGCACAGATTGCTCCAAGCAAAAGACCGAAAGCCACTGAATGTGCCACTGATTTTGTAAAAAGATAGGTGACGCTTCCCGTCAGGATTCCGACCACGAAAAATGGAGTGATTGATTCGCCAATCAAAATTCCTACGAACTGCTTTCCGTATTTTTTGATTACTTCGATTTTAAGCTCTGCACCGACCAGAAAACCAATCAGCGAAAGTGAAGCCGTTGAGATTGGGTTGAGGGCAGCGACTGTATTTTTGCCCAGAATTGCGAAGCCTGAGACGCCGATGATGATTCCGATTACGATATAACCCACGACCTGCGGAATCTTTAATTTCTGGAAGATTCGGCCACCAAATGAGCCAAAAAACATCATGATTCCGACCAGAAGCATGAGCTGGGAGCCGTTCAGCGAAAGAAAATGACAAGCTGACGGCAAAAGATTAGACAAAGGATTTTCCATGACCGAAAGTATAATACTTTATAGAAAATTGTGGGAGTAGCTAATAGAATAAATGCCGAGTTTTGCAACTTGTCGGATAATGCAAAAAAACGGCGCGAATGAGTGGAACGGCTTACGAAAACACTCTGTTTGTGCTGCCGCGTGAGCGGCAAACGTATATAATTACAAGCACAAACAGCGTGTAGCAGGCTAGCCTGCGTTTTCGACGAGCCGTTATCACGACTGGAAGCTTTTTTTGATACAGCCCTAAAATTCTAAAACTCGACGTTCGATCTAGTACATTATTTCGCGCACAGTTTCGCCTGGTAGTTTTCCATTGTAAAGATATGCGTACATGGCGGCTGCGGCAATCACTTTTCTTCCGTATTCGCGGGTTTCGGCAAAAGGAAGGGATTCCAGGAACAAATCCATGCTGATTCCCACAGGTTTTTGCATCGGACGGCCTGTTGTTGACCAGTCATTTCGGAAAGATCTTCCCCAGTTGCGTACATTTGTAAGCCCTGCGTTGTATGCGTAGAGCGCGAGAAGCACGTTGTTGTCATCGGTTCGGGAAATCAGGCTCGAAAGATAATGCGCTCCCATGCGAATATTTGTTTGTGGGTCGAAAATATCATATTTTTCGCCCAGCTTGAGCTTTTTGGCCTCGTCATCGGCCGTGGCTTCCATGAGCTGGGTGAGTCCGTTTGCACCCGCCTTGCTTGTGACTGTGGCATCAAAAAAACTTTCGCTTCGGACAAGGGCATACATGAGATAATCAGGAAGACTGAATTCTTCACAAGAATTGTCGATGAGGTCTTTGAAAAAGCGCGGAAAAGCCTGTTCCAAAAGCTCTTTAGGAATTTTATCTGTGGAACTTTCCAGACAGCGGTTTGCAATTCTTAGGCTCTGAACATTGTAAAGATTGTCCTTGCTCCGTTCGGCACATTCGCTCAAAACTTTGCTGATTGTGATTGAGTCTTCTGTTGAAATGTTTTTGCGATTTGCAATCCATTCAGAGTAAAGCCTTTGCGGAAAGCCGAATTCTGCGTAACCTTGCAAAAGAATTCCTTCGCCGTTGTCTTCGATTTTTTTTGCAGGTTCATTCTGATTCAAAAGATATGACTCAACCAGTTCCGGGGCTGTTACGTTGAGTCGTTCCAAAGCGCACACTTTATAATAGAAGGAAGATGGTGAATTCAGCACCTTTGTGAAAGCTTCGACTGCCTGGCGGGTTTTAAGGCCTTCTTCGCCGCGGGCCAGACCTTCTTCGAGCAGACGACCTGAAATATAAGCGTATTTTCCTGCTGTGAGATTTGAGAAATTTGAATCAGTCTGCTTCCATACCCTGAAAAAATCCTGCCAGCGATGGCTTGAAAGCAGCAAAATTGAAAGAGATTCAAAAAAGTCATCGAAATATTCAGCATCGTGGATTCGTGAGCCGTATTCTGTAAGTGTAGAAATTATGTCGTCAGTTGAAGTGCGGAGCTGAAAATTCAAGAGATACCAGAGACAATTGTCGAACTGAAGCTCATCTTTTGTGGCTTCAAGTGCATTTCGGAATCTTGAGACTGTTTGATGCGGATAACGTCCGGCCTTGTCGTAAAGTCGGGCTGCATAAAAATGCGCGAAATATGCTTTTTCGGGAGAAAGTGTTTTGGCCAGGCGGTCAAATTTCCTGGCTGATGCAAAATAATCGTTCGTGCCGTAAAGAGTTGATTTTCCGATGTCAGAAAGGAGCTGTGAATCAATTTCTTCGCCTCGGTTTTCATAAATCTTGAGAATCTTGTCAATTTGAGGGTAGGTGATTTTGTAGCTTCTGTGAAAAACTGCGATTCTGTAATCGATTATCGTTTTTTCGGGATTTTCGGCTTCCTGAAGGGCCTCCAAAAGCGGTTCAAAGCCTCCTTCCGGCTCAATTGCCAGCTCCGTGCCTGCCGTCGATTCTGAGTCAGCCTGACCGTTTGATGTCTGCTGACTGAAATTTGAAGAATCTTCTTCTGGCATAAGCTGGCTTTCCAAAAGACTTCGTTTGTTCAGGTTCTTTTGGAATTTTTCGGTTTCTTTCTGAATGTTTTGATTTTTTTCGTTGAGAAGAGAAATGTAAGTTCCGTAGGTTTCAAGATGCTCGCTTGAAATAGGGCGGGAAATGTACCACTTGTAAAATTCTTGATCGAAACGGCTGTCCTTTTTTTGTGCGAGTGAAAGAAGCCTGAGTTTTATCAGTTCGTTTTTTGCTTTTTCGAGCGAAATTCCGTCTGTGCGTTTGATAATTGTTGAGAATTCATTGTTCTGAAAAAAAGTTCTGCATGCGATGATCAGCGATGATTCGTCATCGTAAGAATCAGCGAGATATGTCGCGGCTTCGAGCCTGTCTTTTACGCTGCCCAAAAGTGTGAGGGATTCCGCGCTGCGTTTTGCAATTACATTGCTTCCTTTTTTGCGTGCGATTTTAAAAAGCCGTAGGGCCTCATCCTCGTTGCCGCTGTCCGAAGCTTGAAGCGCAAGAAAATAATTTGAGTCGTGTCCGAATTTTTTTTGTGCAGAAATTCTGGAATTTGAAGTTCCGGCTCGCTCACAAGAAGAAAAAAAGAGCAATAAAATAAAAAATGGCAGGACTTTTTTCATAAAGATGATTTTAATTTAAAAATGAAAAAATTCCAATGATACCCACGCATAGAGCAGGGCTTCCGCATTATAAAATGTTTGCTGCTAAAAATGGCTTCCAGTCGTGAAAACGGCTTATCGGAAACGCATGCTAGCATGCTACACGCGTTTTGTGCTTGTAACTCTATACGTTTGCCGCTCACGCGGCAGCACAAAACGAGTGTTTCCGTAAGCCGTTTCGCTCCTTTACGCCATTTTCAATATAAAATCGTTTGTAATGCGTTTGCCTACTCAGCTGGGATAAGGATATCTGTTCCTGAGATAATCAAATCCGGATTTTTGATTTTGTTGTAGTCTGCAATCTTCGGATATTTCCACGGTGTCTTGTAGTAAGATTCAGAAATATCCCAGAGAGTGTCACCCCAACGGATATGATATTTAACGTCAGAAGTTTTCTGGACTTCCGGCTTTTTCTCTTCAACTGGAACTGGCTTTGGAACGACTTTTTCTGGCTCAGGGGCGATGATGATTTTGTCCTCAACGGCTTCTGGAGCGGCTTCGTTCTTTGGCTCTTCAACATTTACGTCAACGAATTTTGTCTCGTCAGCAGGCTCTTCGGCAGTAATTTCAATTGGCTCAGCTTTATGGAAGAACTTGTCGAGAAGTGAAACGCCGTTTGTGTTGCGGGAAGCAAGCAAGTTGTATTTTGATGGAACAACAAAGAGAAGGAGAATTGTCGCAATCACACAGATAATTGCACAGATAATGCAGATAATCATTGGTGTGTGAGTTTTTTTGCCTTCTTCTTCCTCGTCGTAGAGTGACGCGTGCTCACCTGCGATTGTTTCTTTATCATAAAGATCTGAGAAATCCATTGCAGAACCAGAGCTGCCTGAGTTTGCTGCGAACAAATCATCGTCAGATGTTGAATTGAATGCCGGGTCGTCCAAGTCATCAAAATTCAAACCTGTTGTTGCTGTTCCTGAATCTGTTACCGGTGCATCGAAATCTGGCAAATCGAATCCCTCTGGCTCTGATGTGTCAGATATTGTTGTTGCAAGTGAATCGTTAGAATCAGATGAATCAGAAGTTATGCCGAAATCATCGTTGAAATCAGGCAATGTCGTATCATCAAGATTTGCTGATTCCGTAGAAGCGGTGTCTGAATCAAAATCATCTCCAAATTCTGGGAGTGAGAAGTCTTCGGTTGAGAAAGTCTCTGCTGTGTCAGAAGCTACGGTCTCATCAGCGGCTGGCTCTTCAATTGTTGTCGTGTCAGTCTGAATTGTGTCGGCTGCAACTGCATCAGAAACTGGAGTTGATGAAAAATCGACTGATTCAAGGGTTGTGTCTTCAACTGGAATATCGTCCAGGTCAGAAAAATCTGGAAGCTCGCCGTCAAATTTTTCCTGAGTTGAGCTTGATGTCGGATTTCCTGCTGCGTTTGGCTCCGTGTGGTCAAAACTGAATGGCATGTCATCGAGTGAAGGTGCGCCCATTTCTGGAAGATCGTCTGGGGAGAAAGTTGCGTCGTCAATATTTTCACCAACATTGTCAGTGTCAATAATTCCGTTCGCATCGTCAGAAACAGTTTCGTCGGCTTCAGTAACATCATTATTTCCGGTGATTTCAAAGTCTGCCGGCTCTGCGCGCTCTGCTTCAGTTCTTGAAACGAGATTTACTTCTGTTTCGCTTTTTTTACCTGTTTCCGGATCAACAACTTCTGCTGTGAGATTGTTTTCTTCGTCCAAGCCCACAGAAAGATGAAGCTCCGGCTCTCCGTTCGGATGAGGATTAAGTTTTGTGACTTCAAGGGTATCGACATATTCAGCATCTTCCATCGTGCCGTTTTCTGAGCGGTACAAGTCAATCTGAACTTTCGTCTGGTTGTCTTTTGCTGTGGTCAAGTCCAACATTCTCTTTTTTGGTGTGCCTTCTTCGAGAACTGGATAAAATGTTCCGTCAGCAAGTTTGATTCCGATTGTTTTCATATCTATCCCCTTAAAATCGCGGTTCTAAATCCTAGTTTGTTGCTCCGTAATTATATTCGGAAATTCCTGCGAGTTCGTTTACTGTTGTTCCGAATTTTTCTGCAACATTGTAAGTCGTTGTCTTGATGATGTTGCCTGTTGCGTCATATTTGTAAATTACGCGGACTGTAAGTTTGTTCTCTGAATTGTAAGTCTGCTCTTCTGTAATCTGGTAAGTTGCGTCAAAGCGGAAGACAACTTTTTTAGTCTGTGGTTCAGTTGCAGTCGAATATGAGATTTCAGAAAGTTTGCCTGCATCGTTGTAAGTGTAAACTGCTTTCTGCTCAAGGTTTCCGGCTGCGGCATACTGGGCGACTTCGGCAGTTCGTCCCTGATCATCATTTTTTGTGATGATTTTTGAGAGCAGGGCACCGTCGGCATTGTAGTAAGACTCATCAATCTGATTTCCGTTGATTTTCCAGATTGTCTTGTTGATGAGAGTGTTTGCGGCGTTGAATTCTGATTCTTCAGTTTTGTTGCCTTCTGCGTCGTATGCTGTGGTGATTTTCCATGTGATTTTTCCGTCAGCATCGGTGCAGACTCTCTCTACGAGATTATTTCCTTCATATTTATAAGTGATTTTATCAACGAGAGAATCTTTGCTTGTGAGCTCCGAAGCTTCTGTTTCCAAGCCTGTTGCGTCAAAAACATGTACGAATTTTGCGCGTGGTGAGCGGTAGTAATCTCCGAATTTTTCTGTAATCTGATATTCAATTTTTGTATACTGACCAACTCCGCCTTCAGGTTTAAGTGAAGCTTCCGAATCAAAAGCAAAAACCTGTGCAGAAAGAGCGGCTGTGGCAAGAATCAACAATGTTTTTTTCATTTATTTCCCCCAAAAATATTTTTACAAATTTAATATTTTGTTTAAATATCGGATTTTGGGGAAAGAACTAAAGAGAATTTTTAGGGGCAAATTTTCCTGCTGCGGGCTTTTCGTGGCTCAGTAACCCTCGGTGCTTCGCACTTGCTGCGCAACCACTACAATCCCGTGCCGTATTTGTTCAAAAATCTATCATTTTTTTTCCTTGTAAGAATCTCAATTTGGGGTTATTCTATAGTGTAAATTGGTATAAATTTATATTTATAGGAGATCAAAATGTCCAGAAAGAAAATGTCAATGGACGGAAACCAGGCTGCTGCCCATGTAGCTTATGCTTACACAGAGGTTGCCGGTATCTATCCAATTACTCCTTCATCACCAATGGCTGACTGGGTTGATAACTGGTCTGCAGGTGGACAGAAAAACATTTTCGGTAACAAAGTAAAAGTTATCGAAATGGAATCAGAAGCCGGTGCTGCAGGTACAGTACACGGTTCTTTGGCATCAGGTGCGCTTACAACAACATTCACTGCTTCACAAGGTTTGCTCTTGATGATTCCTAATATGTACAAGATTGCTGCAGAACAGCTTCCTTGTGTATTCCATGTTGCAGCTCGTTGTGTTGCTACACAGTCATTGAACATTTTCGGTGATCACTCAGACGTTTACGCTTGCCGCCAGACTGGTGTTGCAATGCTCGCTGAGTCAAACCCACAGGAAGTTATGGACTTGGCCCCGGTTGCTCACCTTGCAGCTCTCGAAGGCAAAGTCGCTTTCATCAACTTCTTCGATGGTTTCCGCACTTCTCACGAAATCCAGAAAATCGAAACCTGGGACTACGCCGACCTCAAAGAGATGTTCCCAACAGAATCTCTCAAAGAGTTCCGTGCTCACGCTCTCAACCCAGAGCATCCGGCAATGCGCGGTTCACACGAGAACGGTGACGTATTCTTCCAGCACCGCGAGGCTTGTAACTCAACTTACGAGGCACTCCCTGCTATCGTTGAGAAATACATCGACAAAATCAATGCCAAACTCGGCACAAAATACGGCCTTTTCGACTACTATGGTAGCCCAGATGCAGAGCGCGTAATCGTTGCAATGGGCTCAATCTGTGACGTTGCAGAAGAAGTCATTGACTACCTCACAAAGAAGGGCGAGAAAGTCGGTCTTGTTAAAGTTCACCTCTACCGACCATGGATGCCAAAGAAATTCCTCGCTAAATTGCCAAAAACAGTCAAAAAAATCGCTGTTCTTGACCGCACAAAGGAACCAGGCTCACTCGGTGAACCACTCTTCCTCGATGTCGCTGCAACTCTCCGCGAAGCTGGCATGAACGATGTTGTTCTTACTGGCGGACGCTATGGTTTGGGTTCAAAAGACACACCGCCAAGCTCAGTATTCGCTGTTTACACAGAACTTGCAAAAGCAGAGCCAAAAGCCCGCTTCACAATCGGTATTACAGACGATGTTACAAATCTCTCACTTCCAGAGGTTAAACCGGCTCCAATCACTTCTGCAGAAGGAACTGTTGAGTGTAAATTCTGGGGTATCGGTGGTGACGGTACAGTCGGTGCAAACAAAGACTCTACAAAAATCATCGGTGATCACACTGACAAATACATTCAGGCATACTTCCAGTACGACTCTAAAAAGACTGGCGGTATCACAATCAGCCACTTGCGCTTTGGTGACAAACCAATCCGCTCACCATACTACATCAACCAGGCTGATCTCGTAGCTTGTCACAACCAGTCTTACATCATCAAGGGCTACAAGATGGTTCAGGATGTAAAAGACGGCGGTACATTCCTTATCAACTGTCAGTGGAGCGACGAAGAGCTCGACAAGCACTTGCCTGCTGAGTCAAAGAAATACATCGCTGACCACAACATCAAGGTTTACACCGTAGACGCAGTTGACATCGCTACAAAAATCGGTCTTGGAAAACGAACTTCTACAGTTCTCCAGTCTGCATTCTTCAAACTTGCTGGCGTTCTCCCGGCAGAAGAAGCAATCAAATACATGAAAGAGAAGGTTGTTGCAAAATTCTCTAAGAAAGGTCAGGAAATCGTTGACATGAACTGTCAGGCTATCGACCAGGGTGCAGGTGCTTTGCACGAGGTTAAGATTCCTGATTCATGGAAGAACCCGGCTCCAGCCGCAGCAAAACCAGCTCTCAAGGGCGAGAAAGCTACCGTTGATATGGTAGAAAAACTCATGAACCCAATCGCTTTGATGGACGGCGACAATCTTCCTGTTTCTGCATTCAAGGACATCGCAGACGGTCAGTTCCAGCTCGGAGCTTCTGCTTACGAAAAACGCGGTACTGCAGTCAATGTTCCACAGTGGGATTCAACAAAATGTATTCAGTGTAACAACTGTGCATTCGTTTGTTCACACGCAACAATCCGCCCATATCTCCTCACAGACGCAGAAGCTAGTGAAGTCGAGAAGAACGGCGGAAAAGCTGTCGACCTCAAGCCAAAGGCTGGAAAATACAAGTTCACACTTTCTGTCAGCCCACTCGATTGTATGGGTTGTGGAGAATGTACAACAGTTTGTCCAGTTCAGGCACTCACAATGGTTCCACAGGAGACTCGCCTGAGCGAGCAGCCAGCTTGGAACTATCTCGTTGCAAATGTATCAAAGAAGGAAGATTCTGGATTCGGCGACAACACAGTCAAAGGAAGCCAGTTCAACCAGCCGCTTCTTGAGTTCTCAGGCTCATGCGCAGGTTGTGCAGAGACTTCTTATGCCCGCTTGATCACTCAGCTCTTCGGCGAGCACATGTACATTTCAAACGCTACAGGTTGTTCTTCAATCTGGGGTGGTCCTGCAGCAACAGCTCCTTACACAATCAACAAGGACTCAAAGAAAGGTCCGGCTTGGGCTAACTCACTCTTTGAGGACAACGCTGAGCACGGTTTGGGTATGTACTCAGGCCAGAAATATATCCGCGACAACCTCATCGAAGAAATTCAGGCAGTTGTTGACGGAGACAAAGCTACTCAGGGCTTGAAAGACGCATTCGCTAAGTTCATCGAAACAAAAGACAAGACAATCGAGAATGCTCCTGCAGCTGACGCACTCATCGCAGAACTTGAGAAAGTTCAGTGCGACTGCGTAAAACCAATCCTCGAAAAGAAAGCTTACCTCGCTAAAAAATCTGTATGGATTTTCGGTGGCGACGGATGGGCTTACGACATCGGTTTCGGCGGTTTGGACCACGTTCTCGCTTCTGGCGAAAATGTCAACGTTATGGTATTCGATACAGAGATGTACTCAAATACAGGCGGACAGGCATCAAAGGCTTCTAACATCGGTGAAGTCTGTCAGTTCGCAGCCGCTGGTAAAGAGATGGGCAAAAAGTCACTCTCAGAGATCGCTATGAGCTACGGCTACGTATACGTTGGACAGATTGCTCTCGGTGCTAACCCGGCACAGGCTCTCAAAGTCATCCAGGAAGCCGAAGCTTACAACGGTCCGTCACTCATCATCGGATACGCTCCATGTGAGCTCCACGGTGTCAAGGGCGGCATGAACCACTGTCAGGACGAGATGAAGGCAGCTGTTAAGGCTGGTTACTGGAACCTCTTCAGCTTCAACCCGGCCCTCAAGGCAGAAGGCAAGAATCCGTTCACCCTCACTTCAAAAGAAGGCGACGGCTCTTACCAGGCATTCTTGAACAACGAGACTCGATACTCAGCTCTTACACGCAAGTTCCCAGAGCGAGCTAAGGTTCTCTTCGACCGCAACGAACAGGCTGCTAAGGACAGATTCGTTCACTTGCAGAAGCTGGTTGAGTTGTATAAATAAGCCAGTCGAGTTTTCATTGGGGTAGTTGCCCCAGTGGGAAGTAAAATACGAAAACGCCCCTTGTGAGTTAGAGAAGCTTGCTTCTCCGATTTCCTTGCGAGGGGCGTGTTTTTTTGCCGAAAGACAGTTCTTCTATGCTATCGTTACGGTTTCAGATAAGCCCTCCCTTGCAGTTTTTGTGAGTTCATCCTTCTTAAGGTAATATGTCCTTACAAGAATCCTGAATTCTGCTCCGCTCTCCAATTCATCGGGAAGGAAGAATTCGAGATTTTTACCAGCATTCCTTGTAATAATCGGACACGGAATCCATGTGCTTTCGTCCTGAACAGGCTCCTTGTTTTCGTTCAGAGGACACAGAAAGACTCCGCCTTTTTCTCCGTCGATTTTCAGCCTTTCGCCATCAAAATGTACGGATTTTCCCTTGCTGAGAATTCCGTCCGCCTTGCCGGTTAAAAGGTTGATGACCGACGTTATTAGTGGTGAAGTGTCTGCAACGGAGATTTCCTTTATGCTGACCTTTGAGAGTGCAGAATTGGCAATCTGGCTCGGCGTGAACTTTGCCGTGAAAAGCTGCTTTTCGCCGGGGTCAAAGGTCTTGCCGTTGTACCTGCCCTGGATGGAAGGATACATCGTTCCCAGGTCGAGCACGTTCACTGACTCACCGCGGGAAAGGGCCTCAAGAATTTCTTCCTTGAGGAATCCTGCGGTCTGCTGCAATGAAAGCTCGTTTGTTCCTGCCTTGCGCTTCTGAATCCGGGCGATGAGCGTGTTTGTATCGATTGTGTTACGCTCAAACTTTCCGTAGAAATTGCGCCCGTTAGAAAGCTTGTTTGCATAAAGAGTGATTTTTCCGCTTCCGTCGGAATCCAAAAATTTTGTAGTAAGCTTTTCAGCCATATTACTGTCCTTGCCTGACTTACAGGCTTGCCAAAGTTTTTTTAAGGTCAACGACCCTGTATCAGTAAAGATAACAGAAAAAAATCCTGTGATTTGTAGAAGTTTGTCTACAAAAGCTTTTATCCCTGCTGATAGAATAAAGGTACAGCAAAAAAACGCTGATAAAACTAGTAGTTTAGTTAGTCTACAAAAGTGCACACTGTCAGTCAGCGAGACGTGGAGTTGGCAGTCAGAGAGACGTGGAGTTGGCAGTCAGAAAGACGCGGAGTTGGCAGTCAGAGAGACGCGGAGTTGGCAGTCAGAAAGACGCGGAGTTGGCAGTTCGCGAGACGTGGAGTTGGCAGTCAGCATGACGTGGAGTGACAACACAGTTAGACTTAGTATTGATAATTACAATGATATGATGAACAGAAATATGTCTAATATTTTTTTTGTAACGGAATCATACATCGCTTTTTAATACACTTTCAGATTTGAAAGATTTTTAGAATTGCTTTTGGCTACTACAATAAGTCATTTCGTGTTATAATGGCTTAAGTTGCAGAAAACAGGATAAAGTTTTATGGACTCATTAGACGACGATTTTAATGAAACTGAAACAAGAGAATTTATAACTGACGCACTCAAAGCTAAAGGATGGAAGCTTGGGTTTAATATGCGTTATGAGTATAAAATTACTGATGGTCGTGTTCAGATTGATGAGGATGATGATTCGTTTCGTGATGAAGCTTTATTTGCTGACTATCTTCTTTTTGCTCCAAATAACCAGCCTCTTTGTGTTGTAGAAGCTAAACGTGCTAACCAGATTGAAGGAACTGGAATCCAACAGGCTATTAATTATTGCAATCTTTTGAAAGCTCCTTTTGCAGCTTCCAGTAATGGAAAATCCTTTGTATTTACAGACCTCATTAAAGGACATGAAGAAGAGTTCTCTATGGAAGAGTTTCCAACACAGAGTGAACTCTGGCAGAAATTTGTTCAGGACAAACAATATACTCCAGAACAGATTGAAATAATTAGTAAAGATTATTATCACGGAACAGATGGAAAAGAGCCTCGTTATTATCAGCGTGCAGTAATTGACCTTGTTGTAGAGGCTTATGCAAAAGGTAGAAAACGCATGATGTTTGTTATGGCGACTGGAACTGGTAAAACATACACAGCATTCCAGATTTTATATCGTCTTATGCAGACCGCCGCAGGAAACAATATCCGCATTCTTTATCTTGCTGACCGAAATGTTTTGATTGATCAGACAATGGATCAGGATTTTAAGCCTTTCGGAAACAAGATGATTAAGATTGAAAACCGTACTGCAAGTACAAGTTATGAAATCTTTATGAGTCTTTATCAGCAGCTTGTTCAGTATAATTTACCGCCTGACGCACCACAGCCATACGAACAATTTAATAGAAATTACTTTGACATCATTATGATTGATGAGTGTCACCGAGGTTCTGCAAAAAAGAATTCTGAATGGCGCCAGATTCTTGATTACTTTAGTGGTGCTGTTCAGATTGGTATGACTGCAACTCCTAGAGATGATGCAGACAGTGATAATTCAAACATCAGTTATTTTGGAGAACCTCTTTATACATATTCACTTAAACAGGGAATTGAAGATGGATTCCTTGCTCCTTACCGTGTAACTAAAGTTCATATTAATGTTGATGGCGGTATGGATATTAGCGAAGAAGATGCCGCCCAGTCTGGCGGAAAATTGCAGGCGGGTCAGACAATAGAAAAGAAAGACCTTGCATTAAAGCTTGGTATCAAAAAACATTATTATCTTGCTGCCAAACGCATAACTGACTTTCTTGAAAAAATCGGCCCAATGACAAAAACAATAGTTTTCTGTGATGAAGAAATCGATGCCGCTCAAATGCGTTCGGCTCTTATACATTATAACGAAGCTCGTCAGGCAGAAAATCAGAATAAATACATCATGCGAATTACCGCCAGTGATAGTGAGGGTAAAAAGCACATCGGTGATTTCATTTCTAAAAATGTTCCAACACCAACAGTTGTTACAACAAGCCAGCTCCTTTCGACTGGTGTAGATACAAAGGCCGTTGGTCTCATTGTTTTGTATAGAAACATTAACACTCTGACTGAATTTAAGCAAATTATTGGACGTGGCACCAGAATTGTAGAAGAAAAGAAATACTTCTTTGATATTCTTGATTTTAGAAACGCTACGGAGCACTTCTTTGAGCCTGGATTTGATGGAGATCCTCTTCCGCCTATAGGACCTGGAAATAAGAACCGGCCTAAACGAAAAAAGACTGCTAAGCCTGAACCAAAACCAATCATTACTGGCGACGGTCACGAGATTTATATAGACAGTGAAACAAAAATGGTACTTGATGAACACGGAAAGCCAATGACTGTTTCATACATTGAATTCTCAAAAGAAAAATTGAATACTCTTTATTCAAGCCTTGAGGACTTCCTCACACAATGGAATCAGGCTGAACGCAAACAGATTATTGTAGACCAGATGGCAAAGGCTGGAATTAAAATAGATGAACTTATGAATCACTATCCTGAAAAATTCCAGAGCAGAGATATTTTTGATATAATCGTAAATGTTGCTTTCAATGAACCAATGCTTTACAGAACTGAAAGAGCAAAGCGTATTAAAGAAAAGAACTTCCTTGAAAAATTCCAGGGAGATGCAAAGCGTGTTCTAGAAGTTTTAATGCAGACTTATGCCGACCAGGGCATTCTTGCATTTGAAGAAAATGAAGCTCTTAAAAATAATGAGCTTCAAGATTTAGGAACTCCAATTTTCATCAAGAGTCTTTTTGGTGGCAAAGAACAATTCAAAAAAGTTATTCGCGATATAGAAGAAATTCTCTACGCAGCTTAATAAAAAATAAAGGTGGTTTCGACAGGCTCAACCACCGCTAGAAAAAGGAAAAAGTATGTCATTTTCATGGAAAACTGCACGCAATATAATGAGAAAAGACCAGGGAATTTCAAGTGATGTTCAGAGATTGGAAGAGCTTATATCACTTGTATTCCTGCGTATATATGATGCCCTTGAAGAAGAATGGGAAGATGAAGCTGAAAACGACGGCCGCGAGTTTAATTCTGCTTTTACAGATGAGAAATATAAATGGCGTAACTGGGCACTTCCTGATTCAAACGGAAAGACTCTTACTGGCGATGAGCTTCTTACTCTTGTAGATGCCCTTTTTAAATACTGCAAAAATGTAAATGTAGAAGGCTTAGAGCCTCGTCAGAGAATTATTCGTAAGGTATTTTCTGATTTAAACCAGTACATGAAAAACGGAACAAACCTCCGCGAACTGGTAGATGTAGTAAATGAATTAAACTACCACGATGCAAAACAAAGAAACCTCTTTGGTCAGATTTACGAAGAAATGCTCAAACTTTTGCAGAGTGCAGGTAGTGCCGGTGAATTCTATACTCCTCGTGCTGTAACAAAGTTCATCGTAGAAATGCTTAATCCGCGCGTTGGAGAAACCTTCGGAGACTTTGCATGTGGTACTGGAGGATTTCTTACAGCTGCAATCGACTACTTCCATGAGCAGAAAAATGTTTCTAATGAAGATGTAAAGAAAATTAACTCTTCAATTTACGGTTTTGAATATAAACCGTTCCCATATCTTTTGTGTAATACAAATCTTTTGGTACACGGAATTGATACACCTCAGATTGAATACGGCTCTGCTTTCTGCAAGCCAATAAACGATTTTGATGAAAAGGAAAAAGTAAATGTAATTGCAATGAATCCTCCTTATGGTGGAGTAACAACAGCTGCAGAGCTTACTAATTTTCCTGCACAGTTTAAGACAAGTGAAACCGCAGTTTTGTTTATTGCCTATATTACAAAGCGACTTAAACAGAACGGTCGTGCTGGCGTAATTATCCCGGATGGATTTCTTTTTGGAAACGATGGCGCAAGTGTAGAAGTAAAAAGAGTGCTTCTTGAAGAAATGAATCTTCATACAATTATTCGTCTTCCTTCAAGCGTTTTTGCTCCATATACAAGTATTACTACAAACATCCTATTCTTTGATAACAAAAAGCCAACTGAAGACCTTTGGATTTACCGCATGGATATGCCGGAAGATCTAAAACACTTCTCAAAAACAAAGCCAATTACCGATGGAAACATGGAAATTGTAAAAGTCTGGTGGAATAACAGAATAGAAATTACCGAAGAAGGAAACGAAAAAGCCCGCTGCTTCAAAAAATCAGAAATTATTGCAAACGGCTACAACCTTGACCTTTGTAAGTATCCAAAAGAGGAAGAAGAAATACTTAGTATAAAAGACACAATCCTGAATTACAAAAAACACAGTGAAGCTGCTGATGAAAAGATAAATTCAACTCTTTCAAAAATCACAGAAATTCTTGGAATCGAATTGTAGGGCGAATAAGGAGAAGAAAAATGTTGAATGTTACTTTTGGCGATATGTTCGACAAGGAAAATTACATATACGATACAGCCTTATATTTTGACAATGTTTTTCAGGATAAGTGGATTACCTCAGATTTAGGAAGAGCAATAATAAAAGACATAGATAAATCAGAAGTGATTTCCGCCCATGTTATCAAAAGCCCCTTTCTAGGAGCAATCACGCCAACGGAACTTTCTGGCGGAGTCAAAACACTTCTTCTCATGGCTTTTGATAATTCAAAAATATTCAATGCTTCAACATGCGGAAACAACTGTGCTAAATGGATTTTGAAACTTGGTCAAGACAAGAAACTTCTGATAAATCTTCGTCATGTAATGGATTTTGGATCAGATGATTTCAAAATTAAAGTAACTAACACTGATAAAATCGTTCACAATATGAGTGAATTGGTTTCAGCATCTTTTTCTGGAATTTGAGGTGAATGATGAAAGGTGTACAGCATATAGAAGTTTCAAACCGAAAAGCAAAATATACATTTGACTTAAAAAGAAACATCACAGTTGTTTGCGGCGACAGCGGTTCGGGAAAAACTACACTATATAGAATGGTTCGCGCTTTTTATGAACAAGGAACTTCCAGTGGCGTGAAATGGACTTGTTCCAGCGAAAAAAAATGCGCCGTACTTTCAGATCCAAATTTCTGGCAGCAGAATCTTGAGAATATAAAAAACAGCATTATTTTTATTGATGAAGGACTAAAATTCGTTCTTTCTGAAGATTTTGCAAAAGCCATAAAAAAAAGTGACAATTATTATGTCTTTTTCAATAGGGAAAAACTTACTCAGCTTCCTTACAGCGTAGATGAAGTTTACCAGATAAAAACTTCAGGCAAAAAGAATCACTCGTTTGTAAAAATGTTTGCTTCAAATGAAAAACACATCTATACACCAAAAAGCGCAGGCAAAAAGTTTATTTATGACACTGTTGTTGTAGAAGATTCAAAAGCTGGATATGAATTTTACCAGGCATATTTTAACGGAACAAAAATCGTATGCGAAACAGCTAAGTCCAAGTCCAAACTTAACAAGTGGGTAAAGGATTATTCAGACTCAAATCCAGATAAAAAGTTACTTGTAATTGCAGACGGAGCTGCATTCGGTTCTGAAATGAATAGATTTATGGAAATCTACAAGAGTACAAAAAATCCTGCAAACATTACACTTTGTCTCCCGGAATCTTTTGAATGGCTCATCTTAAAATCGGGCCTGCTTCGTCAGGAAGATATAAACGAAATCTTGAAAAATCCATCAGATTACATTGAATCAAAAGAATATTTCAGCTGGGAACAGTTTTTTACACATCTTCTTGTTGAACGCACAAAGAAAATTGATTACATGCGTTATAAAGAAGATAAATCGACTCTTGCAGACTTTTATAAACAGACAGAAAATGCAGAAAAAATAATAGCTGAAATAAAAAAGGACTAAAAACAATGTATTTGTACCAAAAATGCAAGAATTGGTACAAATGTGGTTTTTTGTATAACGTAATCTGCATAAAATTATTCATTTAATATGCAGATAACTTGTATTTATCTGCATATAATCATATAATTTATATGCAGATAAGGGAATCAATATGCATAAATTTGACTATTCTTTTTTAAATAACGGAATGTTGCCTTCTGGACTTGTGAATGTAACGGCATCTATTTCATCACTAAAAATGGCTTCGCAATTCAGAAAAAACGACTTTCAAAAGGTTTTTACAGAATTGGAAAAAATTGCAAAAATCCAATCAGTCAAGTCTTCGAATGAAATTGAAGGTATTGTTACTACCGATGAGAGAATTGTTCAGATTGTACAGCAGAACAGCGCGCCTCTAAATCATAATGAAGAAGAAATTTTGGGTTACCGAGATGCGCTTAATATAATCCATACAGGCCATCAGAATATCCAGTTTAATGAGAATACCGTTTTGTCGTTGCATAGAACTATGCTTTCTGCAACTGATTATAACTTTGGTGGGCAATATAAAACTGATGACAATGTAATTCTTGAAATTGATTCTCAGGGGAATAAAAAGATTCGTTTTGCCCCTGTTCCGGCAGAAGAAACAAAGACTGCAATGGAACAGCTTTTTCTTGCCTTTATGGAAGCGAGCTCTAATTCAAATATTAATACTTTGCTTTTAATTCCATGTGTGATTCTTGACTTTTTATGCATTCATCCTTTTAGAGATGGAAATGGAAGAATGTCCAGACTCTTGTCTTTACTTTTATTATACAAAAACGGATTTGATGTTGGAAAATATATTTCCTTTGAAGAACAGATTAATAAAAACAAAGGCTGGTATTATCAGGCTTTGAAAGAGTCTTCTGAAAACTGGCATGAAAGTACTAATAACTATTTTCCTTTCATGCAGAATTTCCTAAGCACATTGTATGAATGTTATCAGGAGCTTGATAAACGTTTTGCTGTAGTTAATTCAAATAAGATTACCAAAACAAGCAGGATTGAAAGCACTGTATTAAATTCCTTATTGCCGATTTCTAAGGCAGAAATTTGTAAACTTTTGCCAGATATTAGTCCTACAACAGTAGAAGCTGTTTTGGGAAAGATGGTAAAGAGTGGAATAATCACAACTATTGGAAATGGTCGTAGTACTAAATACATAAGGAAATAAAGGATAAAACTAGCGTGGCACAGATTAAAAAAGACACAAGCTTAAGAAAAGCCATTCTCCAGGCAGCAATTACAGGACAGTTGATTTTCTCCTGTCATTCCGAACTTGATTCGGAATCTACTGAAACAGGTAAAGAGCTTTTAGACAAAATTATTGAAGAACGCAATAAAAAACTACTTGCTGAATGGGAAGAAGCAAAAAAGACGAACCCAAAAGCAAAAAAGCCTGTACCTGTAGTTGCAAGTGAGATTGATGAAGATGAAATTCCTTTTGAGATTCCAGAGAACTGGTGTTGGTGTAGATTGGGCGATGTTGCAGAAATAAAATCAAGTAAACGTGTTTTCGAAAAAGATTATGTTCTTGATGGAGTTCCATTTTTTCGATCCGCAGAAATTGGTGATTTGCAACAAAATAAGGCATTAAAAACAGAATTATTTATATCAGAAAAACATTTTAATGAAATAAAAAATAAGTATGGAGTTCCACAACAAGGAGATTTATTAATTACTTCTGTAGGTACAATTGGAAATACCTGGATTTCAGATGGAAGAGAGTTTTATTATAAAGATGGAAACATTACACAGATAAGTAAAAATGAATTTATCATTCCTAAGTATTTTAGGTTATTTATTGATTCTCCAATTTTCACAATGCAAGTTTTCGATACTGTAGCAGGAACTGCATATAATGCACTAACAATTATAAAACTTAAAAAATTGATTTTTCCGCTTCCACCTCTCTCTGTTCAAAATGCCATAGTCGCAAAACTTGAACAGGTTCTGCCATTAGTAGACGCTTACGAAAATGCTCTTCTCCAGAAAGAAGAATTAAAAACTGCTCTTCCTGATAAAGTAAAAAAAGCCATTCTGCAGGAAGCAATTACCGGCAAATTGACAGAAGCCTGGCGAAAATCCGCAACCATAAAAGAAAGTGGAAAACAACTTTTAGACCGCATTATAGAAGAACGCAATGCAAAAGCCCTTGCCGAATGGGAAGAAGCTTTGAAGAAAAATCCAAAAGCAAAGAAGCCTGTTGTTGTCGTTGCGAGTGAGATTGAGGAAGAGGAGATTCCGTTTGAAGTGCCGGAAAGCTGGTGCTGGTGTAGAATTGATGATCTATTCGCGCATAATTCAGGAAAAGCATTAAATAAATCTGAAAATAAAGTTGGAACTGAATTAGAATATATTACAACTTCTAATCTATACTGGAATTACTTTGAATTAGACAATTTGAAAACAATGTTGTTCAAAGATGAAGAAATTGAAAAATGCACAGTAAAAAAAGGTGATTTGTTAGTTTGCGAAGGTGGAGAAGTTGGTCGTTCTGCAATATGGAATTATGATAGAACTGTTTGCATTCAAAATCACATTCATAGATTAAGAGCATATGATTCAAAATTGAATATTTTATTTTACTATCACGTAATGTATTTATTCAAAGTTTCAAAAGTGATTGATAACTATGCAAAAGGAATTGGAATCAAAGGTCTTTCGAGCAATGCTTTGGGGTCGATTATTGTTCCTTTACCACCTTTGATAGAACAAGAAGAAATAGTAAAAAAACTGGAAGAATTACTTCCGTTATGTAAATAAAAAATTAGGAGAATTAAAAAATGAATGACAGATTAATTAAAAGTTGTATGGATAAATTTGTCAATTTTACAGGGATTACAGATGATGATGAAACAAAACTTTTCGAACATCTTGTGAATTATACTCTAGTTTATCCAAAATCTGATAATCAACTTGAAGTTGAAGATATATTAAATATCAATGTCGGTGATGGAGGGACTATAGGTCTTGATGGATTTGCTATAATAATTAATAACCAACTTGTTTTTAACGAAGAAGACTTGTCAGACTCGTTAAATCAAAATTCAAAAGTTGATGTCATATTTATTCAGAGTAAAACAAGTCCTTCTTTTTCACTTGGTGATATTTCGATTTTTGGTAACGCAGTAAGCGATTTCATTTCGGCTAGTCATAAAATGGCATGGAGCGATAATGGAAAAGAGAAAATTGCCCTTTTCGAATCTTTTGTTTCAAAAATATTAGATTTAGAGGAAAAACCTAATTGTTATTTATATTACGTTACTACTGGAAGAGACGACAAGGATACGAATATTTATAATGAAATTAACAATATCAAGAAAAGAATAATTGATGAAAACCTTTTTTCTGATTGCAAAATGGAATTAGTTGATTCATCAAGTTTGCAAAAGAAGTTTACAAAACTCTCACAGAAAATTTCTAATACAATAGAATTTAAAAATAAGGTTACATTGCCAGCAATAACAGGAGTGAAAGAAGCCTTTCTTGGATTAGTAGATGCTAATACTATAATTTCCTTGATAACAGATGAGCATGGCAATTTAATTCATAAAGTTTTTTATGATAATATACGCGACTTTCAAGGAATTGATAATAGAGTTAATACAGAGATTCAAAATACAATTAATTCAAATTACAAAGATTCATTCTCAATAATGAATAATGGTATTACAATTGTAGCAGAGGAATCCGATTCTGTTAGAGATAGCTATAAAATTACCAATTATCAAATTATCAATGGGTGTCAGACTAGTCATGTTCTTTATAATAACAAGGATAAACTTGATGATACAATTCAAGTTCCATTAAAATTAATTGTCACAAAGGATCAAGACTTAATGGAACGAGTTATTTGGTCTACAAATAGGCAAACAGCTGTTACTGAACAGGACTTGATGGCTTTTTCAAAATTTCAAAGAGAGCTGGAAGAATATTATAAAACTTTCCCTGATAGCGAAAGACTTTATTATGAAAGAAGGTCTAAACAATTTGATGGAACCTCTATTTCTAAAACTAAAATTGTTGATAAATTAAAACAGGTAAAATCAGTTTCAAGTTTTTTTGAAGATAATCCAACTGAATCAACAAGATATATCGGTAAACTAATTAAGGCTTCAAAAGGAAAATTATTCTTAGATATACATCATAAAGAACCTTACTATGTCTCTGCATTTGCCTTTTACAAACTTGATCAACTGTTTAGAAATAGAAAAATTGATAAAAAATACAAGAAAATTCGATATTATGTTTTAGCTATGTTAAGGCATGAAATAAATAATGGACACGTTCCTGTATTTGAATCTAAGAAAATTGAAAAATATTGCGATGAAATCCTAAAGACTCTAAAAAATGATGACGAATTATTGAAAAAGGTACAAACAGTTTTGTCTAAAATAGATAATTTAGGCTTTGATTTAACTAGTAACGAAATTTCAAAATCTAAAATCTTTGAAAATGCTTGTTTAGGTTTATATTTACGGAATAAAAATTAATATGACCCAACGCGAAGCAGTAATTCAAACATTAGAACGTCTCGGTGGAATTGCCACACTTGGAACCTTGTATCAGGAAGTTTTTAAAATTACTGAATGTACCTGAAAAACAAAAACTCCTTTTGCCAGTATCCGCCAGATTGTTCTGCTTGCTCCAGAAATCTATAAAATAAAACCTGGACTCTGGGCTTTGGAATCTCATCGCAAAGAGCTTGAATCAAACGGCATTTTTGAACAGACCGAAAAAAACAAAGAATCAGCAGAAGTAAAAAACTTCAATCATTCATATTATCAGGGACTGCTCCTTACAATGGGAAATCTTCGCGGTAAAATACCTTTGTTCCAAATCAAGATAAAAACAAACGCTTTGACGAACGAACCCTTGGCCAGATTAGAACTTTGAATTCTATTCCAGAATATTCTTTTTCTGATATCGTACAGCGTAGTTCTACAATCGATGTAATCTGGTTCAACCAGCGCAATATGCCGGATTCTTTCTTTGAAGTAGAACATTCCACAGATATTCAAAACTCACTTTTGAAATTTGAAGACCTGATAGACTTTTCTGCCCGTATGTTTATTGTAGCCGATGCCGTTAGAAAAGAAGAATATCAGAAGAAAATGAATTATGACGCCTTCAAAGTTCTGAAATAAAATAAACGAGTTAGCTTTTTGTAGCTGCCGGTGATAAACTTCCTAAAAATGCCGGCGAGAAATTTCCGCTTTTAGGTGTATAAAAAGAGGCGCAAAAACCCTTAAAATGTTGTTACCACACCACATTGAAAAGGAGAATGAGCCTCATGGAGTTATGCTAAAGGCGCATGAATTGCAAGCCCAGGGATTTACTCAGAAGCAAATTGCTGAGCAATTAGGAAAAACAGACAGAACAATCAGAACGTGGTTAAAGCAAATGCCACGAAAAAGAAAAACACCTGTCAGAAAAATATGCTAAGCCCTTTGTCTAGACATTTTTTTTCCAAAAATAACGAATTAAGCAGCCATAGGTTTTGACTTCAATCTGTTTGTTATCAAACATGCTTCGTAAACTTCATCCGGAGTTTTGTAGTCCAACCCCTGATGAATCCTTTCACTATTGAAGAACTTTACAAATTCCCCGAGACTTTTTCTCAGTTCCTCTGCGCTTGAATAATCCCGGAGAAAAATCCATTCGTACTTCAATGTGCGCCATGTGCGTTCGATAAAGATGTTGTCCTTGCAGCGACCGATTCCGTCCATGCTTATCTCAACGTTGTGAGACTGCAGAAGCTCAACAAACGCCGCGCTGGTGTACTGAGAACCGCAGTCTGTGTTAATGTAGAAGATTATTAAAGGCTTGGCACGCATTTTGAATATCTGTCACAGTCACCTCTACAAAAAAATCCTGCCCGAATGAGCAGGATAAAAGACAGACATTTTCTTTCGGTTTCCCTATCCGACTTGTGGTAAATGTCAAACCCTTGTAAAGCTCCTAAGACACTGCTTGTCGGCACAACGCCTTATTCATCGCTCATGCAAGCAATCATTGTTGCTTACGATTTCAATATAATGTGAAACGGGTGAAAAGTCAAATGTTTTGGGCTGAAATTAAATCTTCAACTCCTGATACACACCCTGCACCACCTCGGCTGATTTTTGCAGCAGTTCTCGTTCTTCTTCGGCGAGTTTGATTTCTACGATTTCCTTTGCGCCGTTTTTGTTGATGATTGTTGGCACGCTCAGGAAGATGTTGTTCAGTCCGTATTCTCCGTTCAAGCCTACGCTTACTGGCAGGATTTTGTTTTCGTTGAAGAGAATGGACTTGATGATTGCGGTTGCGCTGGAGGCGATTCCGTAGCAGGTGTTTCCTTTGCGGGTGAAGATGTCCCATCCGGCTTCTTTGGTGCGTTTTAATAGCTCGTCTTTGGTGATGTCTTTCGTGCGGTCGGCGTTGTCTGCGAAAACGTCATTCAGGTTTTTGCCGCCGATTGTTGCGCTTGCCCATGAGACCATTTCGCTGTCACCGTGCTCGGCCATTACGAAGGCTTCCACACTTTTTGCGTCGAGATTGTACATTTTTGAAAGTTCACAGCAGAGCCGGGCTGTGTCGAGTGTCGTTCCTGTGCCGATTATGCGGTTTTTGGGCAGGCGGGATAGCTTCCATGTGTAGTATGCCATGATATCCACCGGATTTGAGATGACTACGAAAACTCCGTCGAATCCGTTTGACATTACGCTTTCAACGATGTTTTTGATGATTTTCATGCTTGGAGCGAGCATTTCGAGCCTGTTGTGCGAGTCTTTTGGCATTGGTGCGCTCGCTGTGATTACGACTACGTCCGCGTCCCGGCAGTCAGAATAGTCGCCCGCTTTGATTGACATATTTCGGTTCATGAAGTAGATGGAATGCTGCATGTCCATTGCTTCGGCGATTGCTTTTTCTTTGTTCACATCAATCAAAACTACTTCTTCGCAAATTCCCTGATTGAGAATGCTGTATGCTGTTGTTGCGCCAACGTTTCCCACGCCGACGATTACGACTTTTGAATCTTTGAAACTCATTTTGTTCCTCACATTTTCAAGATTTCTATTTTTCAATTGACTACGATAGCACTTTTGAGAGCTGATTTCTAGACTTTGCAGAAAATTCCCAGGGCAAACGCATTATAAAATATTACCTGTTAAAAATGGCTTCCAGTCGTGAAAACGGCTTATCGAAATCGCATGCTAGCATGCTACACGCGTTTTGTGCTTGTAACTATATACGTTAGCCGCTCACGCGGCAGCACAAAACGAGTGTTTTCGTAAGCCGTTTCGCTCCTTAGCGCCATTTTCAATATAAAATCGTCTATAATGCGTTTACCCTTAGAAAATTCCTGTTTTTGCTTTACACAATTCGGAATCGCCTTTATAGTGTTTACGAGGATAAAAATGAAAAATTCTAAAGTTTTTGCTTTGATTCATGTTATTGGATTTGCCTTTCTCCTTCTTTGCGCAGGAATTTTTTCTTCTTGCAAGGTTACTCTTGATGATGATTCTGATTTGAAGGTAAACGGAACTGTTCGAGGAGAATATAACGGCAAAGAACGTGAAATTCCTGATATAGTAGTTGAGATTATTGAAAACGGTAGTTCTTATAAAAGATTGACATATACTGATGAATACGGCTGGTTTGAATTTGACGACTTAAAGGCTGGTTCATATACTTTAAGATTTACCGATACAGATGGTGACAAAAACGGAGCTTTCAAACAACACATTGAGCGTCTTTCTCTTTACAGGCGGGATTACTATTTTGACCCGATAATTCTGGAAAGCGCAGACAAAGGAAACACTGATTAATCCGATAGCGAATTTATCAGCATTTCCCAAAAGTTCACACAATCTTTTTTAATTTATTTTTTCTTTTCTCCTAAAATTTCTGGCAGTACCTGTGCAAGAACGACTGCCGCGAAAATCAGTGCGCAGCCGAATCCCATACGGAGCGTAATTTTTTCACCGAGAACGATAGTGCTGAAAATCACGCCGAAAACGCTCTCAAATGAAAGCAAAAGTGAAGCCCATGCCGAAGGAAGATATTTTAAGCCCACATTTTGAAGCACAAAGCATACCATTGTTGAAAGAAGTCCAAGATAAAGCATTGAAATGATTACTCGTGGATTTTGAATCTGCTCAACTGGGAAGGCTCCGTCGAAAATCGGGGCGCAAATCCATGCGAAAATCGACGCGAATAAAAACTGAAGGACTGTGAGCAAAATCGGGTCGTGCTGTTCATTGTATTTCGACGTAAAAATGATGTGAATCGCGTAGAAAATTCCACAAATCAGCGTGAGTATGTCTCCGATATTGACGGCTCCAGTGTCGCTTGTTCCGAGTGCGAGCAAGCCGATTCCTGTGACGGACATTATCGCGCATAGAAAGACATAAAATGCCGGGCGGCGTTTTTCGATTATCCACAAAAAGACCGGAATCAAGAAAACGTAGCTTGTGGTGAGAAAGGCATTTTTGCCAGCGGTGGTGTAGTTGCAGCCGATTGTCTGAACGAGGTAGGCTGCGAAAAGATAGAATCCCAATATTCCGCCATGAATCCAGGCCTTTTTGGTGAGAAATTTTAATTTTTTACAGTATATGATTGCGAGGGCTAGGGCGGCGATTGTGAATCGGAATGCAATCATCCATACCGCACCGATGTATTCCAGGCTGTCCTTTACGATTACAAAGGCGAATCCCCAGATTGCGGCGGCAAGCAAAAGTCCGGCGGAAGAAAGTATAGAAATCGAATTTTTTGTCATGAAGAAGATAATATATAGAAAGAAAGTTGTTTGCAAGCTGATGCGCTAAGGATTGTAGCCCCGAAGTAGCCGAAGGCTATGAGCGTTAGCGAAGGGCGAAAAGCCTGACCTGAAAGGGAGCGCCCACCATTTGCATAAAGTTTTGTTTTATGTTACTATTTACAGTAACAAGGAGCTTACAATGAAAGAACTTTCTGAATTGATGGATTTTCGGCCTAGCATTAAGGTCGTTGATGCCACTTTGCGTGACGGTGGTTTGGTTAATGATTTTTATTTCCCGGAAGGATTTGAAAAGGCTCTTTATGAGGCAAATCTTAAAGCCGGCGTTGATTATATGGAATTCGGTTATCGCGCTGACAAAGAAATGTTCGACGTTAACAAATTCGGTCCATGCAAATTTTCCAGCGATGATTTTATCCGCTCTGTTGTCGGTGAGAATGATACTGATTTGAAGATTGCGATTATGACTGATGTTGGTCGCTGTAACTACAAACAGGACATTCAGGAAAAGGCAAACAGCCCTGTTGATTTGATTCGGGTCGCAACATACACTCACCAGATGCCTGGCGCGCTCGATATGATTGAAGACGCAAAGAAAAAGGGCTATGAAGTCAGTTGCAATATCATGGCTATTTCTAACGCACAGGAAAGTGATTTGAAGGTTGCCCTTGATTTGCTCGGAAAATCTCCTGTTGACATCATTTACATCGTTGACAGCTACGGCTCTCTTTACCCGGAGCAGATTGCCCGAATCGCTGACCTTTACGGTGAATTCGCCACAAAATACGGCAAAAAGCTGGGTATGCACGCTCACGACAACCAGAAGCTTGCTTTCGCAAACACAATCGAAGCCGCTGGCGATGGCGTTGACTATCTCGATGCAACTTATGCCGCAATGGGCCGTGGTGCCGGCAACTGTGCTATGGAGCTTCTCATGGGATTTTTGAAAAACCCGAAATTCAAGCTCCACCCGGTAATCAAATTCATCGAAGATTACATGAATCCAATGAAAGAAGCGGGCGTAAAATGGGGATTTGACTTGCAGTATCTTTTGACTGGTGTTCTCAACCAGCATCCTCGCACTGCAATCCAGTTCACAAAAGACAACCGAAAGGATTACTTCGAGTTCTACAAAGAAATTACAAGCCAGGAGTAACAAAAAAGGACTGTCCGTTTTGAAGTTCATGTCACGCTTCATTTTGGATAGTCCTTTTTTTATCGGCTGTCGTTTTTTTTAATCGCTAAAAATTGATTCAAGAACCTTACTGGCAGTCAGTGGTGTGTCTGCGCTGAATGCTACTGCAACGCCAATGCCAATTAAAATTTTCTTCCAGTTGTTCTTGAACCAGCTTCCCAAACCACCGCCAGAGACCATCGAGAGTTCATTTTCGGTTAATTCAATAGTCTTACAATTGTTGTGCCCGTTTGTTGCCGCTTCAATCTGTCCCTGAACGAAATCCATCTGATCCTGTAATTTTTGAGTTTCAATTTCCGGGTAGAATGAGTGAAGATTTTTAAAAGCTTCTTTTGGAGTTGATGAAGATTCTACGATTTCCGTGATTTTTTCAGCATCAAATTTTTCTGTTACTTTTTTGATTTCAGCCTCAGAAACACCATTCTTTTTTAGGATAGCCATAATTTCTTTGTTTGTCATTTTGAATTTGCTCCTATAAACTGAACTTATGCCTGCGTGAGGTAGGAAAAATCACGGAGAAAATTTCATAAAACATTCTCGCGTGAATCAAAATTCAAAGATTAATTTTCATCCAAATATTTATACGAATAAGTTTGTCAAAAGGCTAATTAAATCAAAAAAAAATGCCCCCGAAAGGAAAATTTCCTAAATCGGGAGCACTTTCACATACCACTCAAATTATCTGAGCAATCTGTGTAATTTTTTATCGCTCGACAACTCGTGAGAGTTGTAGCTAAGATAAATCGCTTGCGATTTTATCTCTGGATTCGTCCAGATCCGTCGCCGCCTGCGAGCTTGTTTACTTCGTCCTCAGAAACCATGTTGTAGTCTCCGATGATTGAGTGTTTCAAGCAAGATGCTGCTACTGCCCAGTTGATAGAATCCTGTGTGCTCATTCCTTTGAGCTGTGAGTGGATGAGACCACCACCGAATGAGTCACCGCCACCTACGCGGTCAACAATCCACATCTCGTATTTCTTTGAGAATGCGTAGTCTTTGTCGTCAACGTAGAGAAGAGCCTGCCAGTCGTTGCGGTTAGCATTAATTGAAGAGCGGAGAGTGATTGCAACTTTTTTGAAGCCGAATTTCTCTTTGAGCTGGCGTGCAACTGAAACGTAACCGTCGTTGTTGAGCTCGCCCTTTGTTGTGTCTGTTCCTTCAGATTTGATTCCGAATACGTCGTTTGCGTCGTCCTCGTTAGAGATACAAACATCAACGTATTTACAGATTTCTGTCATAGCTGCACGAGCTTCGTCTTTTGTCCAGAGCTTTCCGCGGTAGTTAAGGTCACAAGAAGTTGTGATTCCCATTTCGCGGGCTGTTTTACAAGCTTCGATACAAGCAGTTACCATGTTTGGTCCCAAAGCCGGTGTGATTCCTGTGATGTGGAACCATTTTGCGTCCTTAAGGATTTCTTTCCAGTTGAATTCTTCTGGTTTTGCGAGCTGAATTGAAGAGCCTGCACGGTCGTAGATACATTTTGAGCCACGCTGAGAAGCACCTTTCTCGTTGTAGTAGATACCAACACGTGGACCGCCACGAACGATGTACTCTGTGTGAACGCCGTATTTACGGAGTGAGTTTACAGCTGCCTGTCCGATTTCGTGTGTCGGGAGTTTTGTAACGAAGTAAGATTCATTTCCATAGTTAGCGAGAGAAACAGAAACGTTAGCCTCACCGCCACCAAAAGTTGTTGTCATAGAATCAACCTGAACGAAACGATAGTAATCAGCAGGCTGGATGCGAAGCATCAATTCACCAAAAGTAACTACTTTTGCCATAAAAGTCTCCTATAAAAACACCGCGTTAGCGGCGTTGCATGGAGGCAACGGATCTGCAAGTTTTCACCAACGGTGAAAACTTGGCCGTGATAAAATTACACGGATGTAATTTTATCATGCCTCCTAAAAATAGATATTATAGAAAGTATATGTCAGCAACCTGGATTTCACAATTAAAGATTTTGCCATGAATTTGTATTTTAATGACAGTATTGCCAGCAAATGATTGGAAAATTCAGTGGTTTTTCATATAAAAAAATTAAATTTGCGTTTTTCCAAATTCGGGTCGATAATAAAGGATAAATTAAATTTATTTAAAATTAATTTTTATGAGGCTTTATATGAAGAAAAAAAGCATTATTCGGCGGATTGTGGCAATAACCGGAATAATTATTGCCGTGCTTTTCTTTCTGTTAGTAGAAGTAACGACAACCGTTGTTAATAATTCCACCGAGGACATGGCTGAAAGTGACGTTTCGGTTATGGCCGAGTCTTATGCGAACTATGTTGTATCATGGCTTGATGAAAACCTCAATCTTCTTGATTTTTATGTTAAGTCCGATCCTGTCTACAACTTTGGTACTTATGACGAAATCGGTGAATGGCTTGCAACCACTCCGAACCGCCGTTCCCCGGAAATCGACTATGTTCTTTTCATTACTGCAGAGGGAAATACTTACTACGATTCTGGAAAGCGAGGCAATAACTCTGACCGAGCCTATTTCAAGGCAATCATGGCAGGTGCAGATTATTACATCACTGACCCAACGGTCGCAAAGGCTACCGGCAAAGTCTCGATTATGCTTGCCCGTCCGGCTTTTGACATGAGCGGCCGCAAGGTGGGTATGTTTGTCGGCGTCAAGACAATCGATAAAATCCAGAAGAAAATCAACAGCTTCTCTCTCGGTGCAAAAGGTTATGCTTTCATGCTTTCTGGAACAGGTATGGCTATGTGTCATCCAAATTCTGACATACAGATGCAGAAGAATTTTGTTACTGATTCAATCGATGGACACGAAGATGTTGGTGTGGTTGCAAAATCAATGGTAAATGGCGGGGCTTCAACTGCCCTTATTAACAGTTTTGTTCTTCCTGGCGAAAAGGACTTGATTTTCTATCATCCTGTAGAAAAGACAAAGTGGTCCGTTGCAATTGCAGTTCCAAAACGTCAGCTTGACGAAGCCGCAATCAAAATCCGCAATGTTTTGATTGTCAGCAACGTTGGCATAGCTTTGGTCGTTCTTCTTGTAATTGTTCTGTTCATGATTATTTCTTTCCGACCGCTCAAAATTGTCGTTGAGAGCATCATCAAAATTGCAAGCGGCAACGCTGACCTCACCAAACGAATCGACGTCAAGATTCATGACGAAATCGGCTCAGTCGGTCTTGGATTCAACCAGTTTATTGAAAAATTACAGCAGATTATGACTGCGGTTAAGAATTCGAAGCAGTCTCTTTCTGATATTGACGGAAGCCTGCAGGCAAGTATTTCGGATACAGAATCGGCGATTGCAGACATCAACAATAACCTCAATTCATTCAGACAGGTTCTTGCTGAGCAGACCGAAAGCGTAAACGGCACGGCAAGTGCTGTCACAGAAATCACTTCAAACATTCAGTCTCTCGACAACATGATTCACAATCAGTCTTCCGGAGTAACTCAGGCAAGTGCAGCAACAGAAGAGATGATTGGTAACATCAGTGCAATCAACGCATCAATCGAAAAGATGGCAGGAGAATTTGCTTCTTTGCAGGAAAAGGCAAATCTTGGCGCTTCAAAACAGGCAAACGTCAACGACCAGATTGGTGAAATCGAAACTCAGTCGGCAATGCTTCAGGAGGCGAACGTTGCAATCGCTTCAATTGCAAGCCAGACAAACCTTCTTGCGATGAACGCCGCTATCGAAGCTGCTCATGCTGGTGAAGCCGGCAAGGGATTCGCAGTTGTTGCAGACGAAATCCGTAAGCTTTCAGAAACTTCAAGCGCACAGTCAAAGACAATTGGTGATCAGCTTCAGAAAATCCGTTCTTCAATCGAGAATGTTGTTTCTTCTTCTTCTGAGTCAAGTGCGGCATTCACGGCAGTATCTTCAAGCATCCGTGAGACAGATCAGCTTGTTCGTCAGATTAAGGCCGCGATGGAAGAGCAGTCAGAGGGCTCTAAGCAGGTTCTTGATGCACTTCACATTATGAGTGACAGCACAGGAAACGTTCGTGCCGCAGCAGAGGAAATGAGTGCCGGAAGCCAGCAGATTTTGCAGGAAGTCTCACGGCTCAAAGACAGCTCTGGTTCTTTGAATTCTTCTGTCGGTGAAATTAATTCATGTGCGCGTAAAATCAGCGAAACCGGAAATGCGCTCACCGATATTTCTGTAGAGATGAACCGCTCAATCCAAAAGATTGGCGAGGAAATCGATCAATTTAAGGTCTAAAAATTCGATTTTCCTTTCTATGACAATAGCTTCTTGAATGGCGAGTTTTGAATTTGTCGGACATGCCAAAAAACGGTCGGAATCGGGGTTCTGACAAAAAGGTCGCTTGAACTTGTTCACCGCGACCTTTTTGGCAGGTTCACGATGGAAGACCGTTTTTTTGATTTTGCCAGCAAGTTTCAAAACTCGACATTCGAGCTAAAGAAGTTTTTTCAGTTTACAATTTTCAATTCCCGCGTCCCAGAAATTGGCGAGCGGGATTTTTTTTACCTGACAGATAATGCTGGAATTCATGGCTCCATGGCCTACAATCAGCACGTCTTTGCCTTCTGCCAGCTTTGGTTCAACGACTTCATGCAAGAAATTGCCGGTACGTGCAAAAAGCTCGTCAAAGCTTTCGCCGCCTTTGCCTGGAACATAATTTTCCGGGGCACTGAAGAAATTTATCATCGGGCAATCGGGATTTTTGTAGGCGTTTTCAACACCTTCGTAAATCCCGAACGACATTTCAATGAGCCTGTCATCAAAAATAATCGGAATATTTCGTCCTCGGAGAACGATTTGTGCAGTTTCTCGTGCACGGACGAGCGGTGAGCAATAGCAGACATCGAAATGCACGTCTTTGTATTCTTCACGTGCGTTTTCTGCCATTGCCCGACCTTCCTCATTCAAAGGAATGTCAGTGCGCCCCTGCAGTTTTTTGAGAACGTTCCAGTCCGTGCGACCGTGCCGCATGATATATAGACATCCTGCGACATCCGTGTCGTGACAAGAATTTTTGCTTGCAGAAATTCTTGCGGTTATCTCGCTTTGCGCTGCATCCGTGCGGCAAATTTCCTGTAACATTTTGCGATTTTCGTACGGCTGATTATTCACCGCAACCACAGCTATCGCCGCAACCACCACAGCCGCCGCCACAAGATGAGCATCCGCCGCCGCAACCACCACAGCCGCCGCCTACGAATGGGGCAAGCTCTTCTTCGGTTGCATCGCGCACGTCAACTACCTCGACATCGAAGCAGAGTTTTTTGCCTGCAAGCTCGTGATTTCCGTCAACAGTGATTTTGTCGTCTGTGACTTTTGTGACTTTTACAATCATCGGTCCTGTGGCTGTGTCTGCCTGGAACTGCTGGCCGACTTCAATCGGGAAATTTGCATCGAACTGGCTTCGTGGAACTTCTGCGATAAGTTTTTCATCGTATTCGCCATAGCCCAAAGCAGGTTCGATTTCTGAGTGGAATTTGTCGCCAGTTTTTTTGCCTGTAAGCTCCTGCTCCAAACCAGGAATGAGCGAGCCGATTCCGTGCATATATTCAAGTGGCTCACCACCAACAGATGAGTCGAGCTGATTTCCTTCGACATCTTTAAGCGTGTAATGAATTTTTACCATCTTCTGATTTGCGATTTCCATAAATGCTCCTGTGCACTCCAACCGTAGCGGAGATGTCTTTTTACTTTCTATAAAAATAAAGAAAAATCAGTATTTATTCAAACAAATTCTACAAATTCTTCAATAATATGATATAATTCTTATGTTTATGCTGATTTTTGAGTTGTTAGATGGCGATGGACCAGGATTCCTTCAAGTTCGAAATCAAGTTTTGGAATTTCTCACTGTCAATGAGCACAAAAGTGTTTCGCTGGTCGATCATTTTTTAAAAAAAGACACAAAAATCCTCTATATTCTCGATCAACGTAATACAATTTGGGGAGTAATTTCCATTTCTGCGGGCGGGCAAATTCTTCACTGTCTGGAAAGTGACGTCGTTCTACCCATGCTTCAGGAATATTTTTCAGTTGTCCGGCCTGCCAAAATTTTCAGCATCATCGGCGAGCAAAAATACACTGATGAACTGGCCAAAATTTTTCTGCAACTTTACGGCATTGTTCCCAAAATCCGCAACGAATATTCTTTAATGGAATATAATCAGGCGGTTGCAGAAGAGGTTGCCTCAAAAGAAAAGCTTGATTCCCGTAAAAAGGCATTTCTTGCAGGCTGTCAGATTTTTGATTGCAAGGATTCTGATTTTGACGCGCTTTTTCCGATTCAGAAGGAATACGAAATCGAAGAAGTCCTTATCAAAAAAGAAGATTTCAACGAAAAGAATTGCCGAATTTTGCTCAGGCGTTCATTGCAGGCCGGAGAGGTTTTTGGTGTGCGCTACAATGGTCGTGTAATCGCAAAGGCCGCAATTAACGCAAAAGGTCAAAATTGTATTCAGCTTGGTGGTATTTTCACCGATACAAATTTTCGTAACAAAGGAATAGCCACATATCTCGTAAAGACTTTGACCCAGCGTTTCAAAAAAGAAGGAAAGACAATCGTGCTTTTCGTTAAAAAAGTGAATGCCACGGCAATAAGTGTTTATTTGAATTGCGGATTTGCGAGCTTCGCTGATTATAAAATCCTGTATTATTGAGGAATATATGCAAAATGATTTTAATTTCTGCCCGAATTGTGGCGGAAAGAATATCCAGAACGTGAATATGCGCAAGTGGAAGTGTGATGATTGTGGGTTCACGCTTTACAACAATGTCGCGGCTGCCGTAGGGCTTGTTATTCAGAACAAAAACGGCAAAGTGCTTTTTGAAAAGCGGGCAAAAGAGCCTCGCAAAGGATTTTTGGCCTTACCGGGCGGATTCGTTGATCCTAACGAAACAGCCGAAGAAGCATGCTTCCGTGAGTGCAAAGAAGAAATTGGAGTGGAGCCGCTTTCAGTAAAATATATCGCAACATTCCCGAATACTTACGAGTACAAAAACGTCCTGTACAAGACATGCGACATCTTTTTTGAGGCAGTTTTGCCGGAGAATGCCGAACTTCACGCACAAGAAGGCGAAGTGCTTGGCTTTGAGGAAGTTTCGATAAAAAACGAAGAAGATTTAAAAGACGTGCCACTGGCTTTTGAAAGCGCAAGAAAGACATTAACATTGTGGCTGAAGGACAAATAATGACTATCATACAAATTGCTTATTTTTCAATGCTTGGAATAGCTCTTCTGGGCTATATCGGGATTTTGTGTTCGATTCCACATCGGCGCAAGAAGATTTTTGCCCAGGCCGGAGCTTGCGTAAAGCCGCTCAAAGTTGCTTCTTCAAAAAAATGGGTTGCGATTGCAGTTGCGGGCTTTATTTTGATTCTCGTGGTTCCGTTGCGTAATTATTCCTGGTTTGTAAACATCGTATTGCTTGGCGCTGCTTTGTTTGCCACAGAAATTGCCGCACGAGAGGCGAGTGGATGTGGAAAGGCCGGCATCTACGAGAACATGTTGATTTCCGGCACAAACGCCGTTTTATGGAGCGATATTCTTTCTTTGCCAACACTGGCTTACGAAAATGACCCGGAAACTACGCAGGTTGATTTTAAAACATTGCGTGTAATTTTGAATAACGGTCAGGAAAATCAGATTCTTTTTGCAAGCGAAGAAGAACGCAAAGAAGCCGTGGAGCTGATTTTAAAGCTGGCACCAAATCTTAAGCCGTAAAAAAAAGCCACACGGATTCGAGATTCCTACGGAATCTCATTTTTAGATATTAATCTTGTAACATGAGTGTGCGTAGCAAAATCTAATCTGTGTGGCAATATATGAAAAACGAGCCCCAGCCTAGCTTGTAAGGCTCGGAAGGCAAAAAAATGAGTCGCCCGAAAGCGACTCACATTTGCAAGGCGTCTAGCAGAATCGAACTGCTGCATAACGGTTTTGCAGACCGCTTCCTTACCGCTTGGATAAGACGCCAAAGTGATAATAATATACACAAAAGCACGAACTTTGTCTAGTCCGATAGAAAAAATTTATGAAATTTGATAAAATTAATTCACGTTTTATGAAAAAAATATTTTCGTTTGTTTTGTTTTTTTTGATTGTGTTTACGATTTCTGCTCAAAAATCAAAGGGCGGTTCAAATAGTTCAATTCCTTCCGAGTCAAATTTCTGGAGCGATTATCCAAACGAAGAGCTTGCAGATTTTTTGATTTCTAAGATGAGTGACGAGGAGCTTCTGGCTCAGATTTTCATGTTCGGCTGGGCGGGAGAGGAACCAAGCGCACTTTTGAATCAATGGGTAGTCGAGCGGGGCCTGGGCAGCGTAAAAGTCTTTGGCTGGAACACGGACAACACTGAAAAGGTCGCAAAATCTATTTCTATGCTGCAGCAGGAAGCTCAGGGCAGGCCTTTGCAGATTCCTCTTTTTGTGGCAACTGATCAGGAAGGCGGCTGGATTCGGCACGTAAAGGGCGATACCACCGAAACCCCCGGCAATATGGCGATCGGGGCTTCTCAATATCCGATTGATGCCTATTACAGCGCATATTACATTTCCCGTGAGATTAAGGCTTTGGGAATCAATATGAATTTTGCGCCTACAGTGGATTTGTACACAAACCGTGATTCTTCTGTCATCAATGTGCGTTCTTTTGGTGAGGATGCGGAATTCGTGGGGCAGCTGGGTTCGGCCTTTGTCGCTGGCTCAATTGCGGCAGGGGTTATTCCTACGGCAAAACATTTTCCTGGGCACGGCGACACAAGCTCTGATTCGCACGTAAAACTTCCAGGCGTTTACATTGACTGGGAGCAGGCCGAAAAGCGTGAGCTTGTTCCATACAAATATCTGATTGCACAAAATATTCCGGCGATTATGAGCGGGCACTTGCTTTATCCTCGGATTGAGCAGGATCCTGTTTCGCTTTCACGAGGCTGGCTTCATGATATCTTGCGCGAAAAACTTGGATTCAAAGGTCTTGTTATTACTGATGACATGATGATGACCGGCGCATGGGGCTATGCGGGCAGCAGCTCCGAGGCATTCAAGCGTGCGATTGAGGCAGGGAACGACATTATTTTGAGTTCGCGCACGGCTGAGCTTGACGAAAGGCTTTGGACAATGAATCTTTCGAATATCCAGACTAACCCAAAATTCCGGGAGATTGTCACCACGGCGGCAAGAAGAGTCGTACTTTCAAAACTCAATTATTTTAAGGGCGGAAATGCGGCTCCACTTTACCCGGAAATTGCTCGCTTAAAGGAACAAATCCCGGACAAAGAAGGGCAGAAGTTTTTTCTTTCTCAGGCATGCCGTTCAATCACTGTTTATAAGCGGGGAACTTTACCGCTCCAGAACAACAATGCCGGCAAGATTTTGATTGTCGGGCCGAATGACACGATTCAGGGCGGGGAATCTGCATTTTTCGCCGAGGCAAAAAAACGCTATGCAGGTGCGGACAGCTACAAAATCAATTTTGAGGGGCTCGGACCAATCGGAATTGACTGGAACGGAAATCAGCTTGAAGCAATGGCTGGCGGTTACGACACGATAATTTTCTATGTTCCGAATGAAGAAGGGGCAACAGTTGCGAAACGGCTCAAAAATTGCGGCAAACGGGTGGTTATTCTTTCAGCCCTTGCTCCAATCCCGGTTATGAGCGGCTTTGACTTTGCGGATACGATTTTGCTGGGCTACAGCTATTCAAATTTCACTTACCAGGCGTTGTTCGCAGCCCTTGCCGGAGAATTCGAGCCCGAAGGCAAATTGCCGTTGAACTAGGACGCAATTTTCCGTTCGTTGAGCGGTAGTCGAAACGAACGTGTGAGGTAAGAATTGCATTTATCATGAAAGGATATGTCTATATTTTAAAATGCTCGGACGGGAAATTTTATACAGGAAGTACTGTTAATCTCGAAAAGAGATTATGGGAACACCAAAATGGTTTTGGTGCAAATTTTACAAAGAAGAGTCTTCCTGTAGAGCTTATGTATGTTGAAGAGTTTTCTGAAATTGAAAAAGCGTATATGCGGGAAAAGCAAATTCAAGGCTGGAGTCACAAAAAGAAAGTGGCCTTGATAGAAAGAAATTTTGAGAAAGTTCATGAATTGGCAAAATGTAAGAATGAGACAAGTTCTAAAAATATGTCCCCTTCGACTACCGCTCAGGGAACGCCTTCGACTACCAGCTTCGACTTCGCTCAGCTCAAGGCTCAGGGAACGCCTTCGACTACCAGCTTCGACTCCGCTCCGCTCAGGGCTCAGGGAACGCTTTCTACTGGCAAATCTGGCTCTGAGCAGTGATTTTGCCCTCTAAAAGTCAGGAATCACCTTCTTAGTCGTATATTTAAAATCTGTGGCGTGTGAGTTTGGGAGCTTGCCGTCGATGCGGTCATTTTCTTTCTGGAGCTGGAGTTTTATCAGCTCTTTGAAGGCCGTCATCAGGCACTCTGGATTTACGTTCTTGTCCACGATCTCGGCTTCCTGCATTTCCTTAATCAGATAGTAACAGGTTTCAATCGTTGAGACACATTCTTCGCTTGGCTCTTTTTTGAAGGTGTAGATTGATTTGTATGCGCGGGCAAAACTCAGCTTGGGCAATGCCATGATATTCGTGCTGAGTTTAATCATCTTTTTTGAACAGAACCATGTCGAATCTATAATGATTGCGAGCAGTTTTTTGTTGCCGATTTCGGCCTTAAAGCCTTCTTTGTGTGCGTTCCAGGCATCTTCACCGGGGTAGAGAAGCACCGGATAATACCGCTCGTCTGCAAGAAGTTCGCAGAGACGCTGGTGCTTCGTAAAATCTATCCCGATTAGAATTTCAGAATCAATCAGCCCTGCATGAGCTACGCGGCCGGTTCCTGTGCGGTTCCGTTTGGCCTCTTTGGGATGCATAAGAAAAACAAATTTAATCCCCGGCTCAAACGGCGGAACATACTTGCAAAGGCAAGTTTCAACAGGTCTAAGGCATTTGTAACAAATTGTACGCATGGGCTGATTGTAAAGGGTTTACATTTTCTTTTCAATCACAACCGTGAGTCCGAGGGCTGCAAGGATAATCACGAGCGCAATAAGGATTGATTTTCCGTCGGATGCGCTGCCAGAATTAATCTTGAAGGCCGTGGCGTTGTATCTTGCTCCAACTTCGGCAGGTACGTTGTCTGTAAGCGCGAACAAATCGCCCAGATCGAACTCGCCTTTTTCGTTGCGTGCAAGGCGGTTGAAAGTCTTGTCTGAGTTGAGGCCGTTTTCGATTGATTCAAATGCTACGCTTACAAATGCTTCTTTTCCGAGCTTGGCGCCGGCTTTGTTTACAGCTTCTGCTCCGTCGAAGAAGTAGTTGTCATCGCTGTCGAGGCGGCTCTTCATTTCCGGGTCTTTGCTTTCGTCAAATCTGTCGCGTCCGAGTCCTGCTGCAGAAAGCATTCCCTTTACCTGGACTGTTCTTGGATACTGGTCAGCGTTTCCTTTTCCGTAGAGGTTGAGGTTAGACACTTTGTTTCCATAAGCCGTACAGTTTTCGATAATCAGGGCCGGGTTAGAGTTGGTTGTGATTCCGTTCAAGTCATTGTTGAATGAAATTGAATTTCGGATGATGTGCTTGACGGCAATTCCGTCACCACCCAGCTTGAATCCGTTTCCGTCGCCTTTTCCTGTGTTGTCGATTTTGCGTCCGTTGTTGTATGCGATACAGTTGTCGATGATTACGGCTCCGATTGGGCCAGTCTCAATCTTAGCGTACAAATCCCATCCGTCGTCTACGTTGTGGTGTGCCACGCAGTTTCTGAATACGTTTCCTTCGCCGCTTGTGAGTTTTGAAGCGAATCCGTCGGCGTTGTTCTGTGCGGGGTCGGCATTTCCGAATGATTCACAGCCGTAAACGAGGTTGTGGCTCGGCCATTTTTCTGCCGGTTCAGAAGCACGTCCAGAAATCTGAATTCCTGTGTCGCCGTTCAAATATGTGTCAACTCTGATTACCTGATTGTAATTTCCTGCAATCTGGAGAGCCTTGCAGTCGTCAGGAGTTTTTGTGATGTCAATGTCTTCGATCGTCCAGTAGCTTCCAAAAAGATTGAAAGCTGTCGTTCCTGTTTTTGCGCTGGAGAAGTCGATTACAGCACGGTTGTTCGGGTCTTCTGATTTGAGAACTTTTCGTGCTGATTCTGTACCGTCGTTTCCTCGTTCAATCCAGAGACTTGAAGCCGGATAATATGTTCCTGGTGCGATCAAAATTGTCTGGCCAGGTTTTGCATACTGAATTGCAGAAAGAAGATCGAGCGGGTCAGCCTTTGTTCCGTTTCCGAAAACAGAGCCTTCTTTTGAAACGTAAAGGTTTTTGCCTGCGAAAGTCATTGAGATTACTGTGTGAGAGTAAGTCACTGGCTTGTAATTTTCTTCGTATGCGTTTACGTCGAGATTCTTGTTGAACTGGGCGATAACTTGTTTTGGCTCCGGGCGGAATCCGTCTTCAGGGTCAAAAGTTACGATAAGGTCATTGTTGCCCTTGTTGATTTTGATGACTTTTTTGAAGTCTTTCTTTGCCTCAACTTTGCCTTCTTTGATAAGAACGCGGCCTTTTGTGTCCTCTACGTGGATTGTTCCGTTTGAATTTGCATTGAATACGAACGGATAATCCTGATTGTACCAGGTTACAGGGCAGTCAATCAAAGTTGTGAGAGGAACAAGCTCTGGCGGCTCTTCAAGTGGCGGAGGATCTTTCTTTGGGTCGGTGATTTTGAAGTCAACGTCGCTGAAAGTTGCGTTACATCCGCGTGCTACGGCAAAACCAACGTAGATGTGCTCCGGGTCGAGCTGAGTGAGTTTTTTGTTCTCTGTGTCGTACATCAAGAATTCTTCTACAGAATCTTCTGATGCGATTGCCCGCTTGTAAATTGCGTGATAGCCGGTGTTGTCTTTTTTGAGAGTGATTCTGTAAACGTCGCCTGTTTTGATTGCGTCCGAAGCCTGATCGTAGCTGAATGCCTTGCTTACGCTCGTAGCTTTCTTTGAAATTGCAGCGTCACCTTCCTCAATGATTGAGTCTGTGATTCCAGAAACAAAGCGTGAACCGAGTCCGTCCTTGATTTCCTTTTTGACACCGTTGACGTGAGTTGTGAATTTACGTGAGATTACGCCGGCCGAGTTGTTGTAAGCGATGACCATTGACTCGCCGTTGATTCCAAGCCGGTCGAGTGCAAGAAGACCAAAACCTTCCTGACCGTCAGCAGTCGGATTGTGATAGTCAACTGTGACTGTAGCTGTAAGCTCGAAATTCTCTTTGAAAGGATCAAGTGTCGTATAATAGAAAGAAATTCCGTCGAAGAAGGTCTCGAATTTTCCGCCTTTATCGATGATTGAGCCTGTTGTCGGGTCGAAAGTGCAGGAATTGAGCTTGACTTTGAGGTTATCTGAATCCAAAAGCTGGAAATTGTTGCGGCTCGGATTTGTTGATGTTCCGAATTCTGCGAATTCCCAGACACGTTCCTGCTCTGCTTTTACAGTCTTTTTGATTGTGTCAGAAGGAACTGACTCATTTCCACGGATTGCATTTACTGTAAAGTTTGAAACTGTTCCGACTGGAATTGAAACTTCTGCGCTCAGCTCTTTTGTCTGCGGGAGCGCGATTTTTTTGCCGTTTTCGTTTGTGTAAGAAAGAACGTAGCCTTCTGCTTCCGGTACTTCGCTCCAGGTTACAGCCATTTTCCCGTCGCCGAGATTGCGGACGAGAACTGCTGATTTGACCAATGGAAGGGAATATTTGAAAGTGACAGGTGCTGACTCGTGCTTTTCGCTTTCGCCGTTGCGCTCTGCATAAGCTGTGAATGTGTAAGTTCCTGTTTTTTTAACGTCGAAGCTTACTTTTTTGGCTTCTTTTCGGGTGCGGCCATAAGTTTCTTTGCCGGAAGCCCCCGAATCAGACTTGTAGCTTACATAGCCTTTATCTGCGCCGTTTTTTGAAGTGTCGCTTTTGAATGAAACTGTGATTTCGTTCGGGCCGGTCTGCTCAACCTTAGTGATTGAAGGAGCCGAAACTTCACTCCAGGGCGTTTTGTCCGCGAAGGAGCCTGTCACAGCGAAGAATGCGATTGCACCCGCCAAAAAAATCTTCTTTATCATAAGAATCTCCTATAAAAAAAGCAGACTCCTTTCAGTCTGCCTTACCCGTTGCAAAACAAAAAAGGAAATCCCTAAAAATTGCGGTTTTTAGGGATAACTCTGAAAGGGCGATATTTTAAGTCTTGATATTACAAAGACTTAAAACCTGTCGGCAGTCTCTAGAGATACACATCAGTGGATTCCTAGAGATGCCCAAAATTACTTTACAACCTCGATTTTGAAAATATAAATTCCGCCGCTAGTGCTGTAAACGCCGTATGTTCCAGCTGCAGAAACTTTTACAGAATCTGTCGTCACGCCTTCTGTATACGAAATCGCAGAGATTGTTTTGATTTCCTCGTGAGTCTCAGCATTCACGACGTGCAGAGGCCTTGAGCCAGTTTTGCCCGAATTCTGGCAGGCAATTTTGATTGTCTCGCCGGCCTTTACCGGGAAAGTGATGATTCGCTCCATTTTCTTTGATGAGCCGGAGCCTTTTGTTGAGATTACCTGCGTGAAAGTCTCATCGCCGACAGTATTTGCATCATGCTTTTTGACTTCCATTGGTTTTTCAGGTGTGGCATAAAGAACAAATCCGTCTTCCTCATGTTTCTCTTCTGAAAATACGCCTTTCTCAAGGTCATTTGCGCTGATATATCCTTCTGCGAATGTGAAAGTGCCGAACATAAATGCAGCGGTGAGTACAGCTATAATTTTTTTCATGGGTAAAACCTCCATTAATTTGCAATTTAAGTATATGTCTCCAGTAAAATAAAAAACATACGCATATTTTTAAATTTCCGATATTTCATGGTGCCCCACTTCGTGGCCGCTACGTCCGCCCTTCGCTCACGCTCATTGCTCCAGTACCTTCCGCAACTAAAGGGGCTTCCATCGCTGGCACTGGCTTTTAATAAAGTCTAAAAAATGATAGAGTCAATTCATGAATTTATCTGAAATTTTTGTTTTACTTTTTGTCGGCGGCAATTTATTCAGTTTCCTTTTAAACATGCTCCTTGAGCGAATTGATTTTTCCTTCCGCAAAAAACATGGGCGTGAAGTTCCAGAAATTTTAAGGGAGCATGTCGATGCCCAAACTCTGGAAAAAACATGTCTTTATGAGGACGCAAAATATAAACTCTGGATTCCGAGCAGCATTCTTGAGCTTGTGCTTTCATTGTATCTCGTTTACTGCTTTTTTTACCCGGCTCTTCTGGAGCGAATCTGTACATGGACAGGAAATTCTTTCTTCGTTGCTGTTCTTTTTATTGTTCTTGGCGGGATTCCTGGTGCGATTCTTTCTGTGCCGTTTGCGCTTTATTCAGAATTCGGGATTGAAAAGCATTTCGGTTTCAGCAATATGACTTTGGGAATGTGGATCGGTGATGAAATAAAGGGATTTTTGATTAATCTCGTGATTATGGCGCCGCTTCTTTTGGCAATGATCGGGCTTTTCAAATATGCTTCGGACTGGTGGTGGATTTTGCTCGGATGCATTTACCTTGCTTTCAGTCTGGGCGTTTCAATTGTCTATCCGATTTTCATTGCCCCGATTTTCAATAAATTCACTCCGCTTGAAGAAGGCGAGCTAAAGACCAGGCTTGAAGAGCTTTTGAAAAAGTGTGGTTTCAAGGCGAGCGGGCTTTTCGTGATGGACGCTTCAAAACGTTCTGGTCATTCCAATGCATATTTCACGGGGTTTGGCAAGTCAAAGCGAGTTGTTCTTTATGATACATTGATCGAGCAGCTTACAATCGACGAAATTGAAGCGGTTTTGGGGCATGAGCTTGGCCATTACAAGCATCATCACATTCTCAAAAAGATGATGTTTATGATTCCGGGCGTTTTTGCGGCTCTTTTTGTCGCAAGTCTGTTTATTAAGCTCCCGGAACTTTATATTGGATTTGGCTTTGATGTCGGAGATTTTATTCCTTACCAGATGATGTTCATAGGCGTTTTCTTGATAAGTCTTGTTTTTGGTGAATGGATGGATTTGTTCCGTCCGATTCTCAACTTTTTGAGCCGCCGCGATGAATTTCAGGCTGATGCCTTTGCCAAGAAAATCTGCGGTTCGGGAGAACCTCTTTGTACGGCATTAATCAAACTCAATAAAGAAAATCTGAGTGAAATTCAAGTACCCAAGATTTACAGCGTGTTCAACTACAATCATCCGCCGCTTTTGGAGCGCATTGCAGCTTTGCGATAGTTGATTCTAATCGCAATTTATGATAAATTATCTGCGTTGGTCAGGCGCCAGCAAATTCTTTCTTCAAAACCGTGTCAGGGCGGAAGCAGCAGCACTATGAAGATTAGAGTTGTGCATGGTCACCCTGACCTTTTTTATTGCCTGCTGGCTCTAATGAACCTGCTTTTCAAGGAATTTTAGCTTGTCCTGTCGGAAGCTTGCGTCGATCTCTCGTTCAAAAAAATCAATTCCTGTGTCGGCTTCCAGCTGATAAATGTTGTATTCGTATTCATCGATATTGCAGCTGCGCTCATAGTCTGTAGGAACACGGTTTGGAATCCTGTAGCATTTGTAAGCCGGTTTGCCCTCGTCAAAATAAAGTGCGATTCGGAAAAAATATGTAGGAACAGCGACTTTATTGTTCATGACATATTTGATTTTCATTTGATTTTTGTCGAAGATCGGGCCTGCGTACAAATAGGCGGTTTTCATTCGCGATGCGATAATCTGGAACGAATTTGTGATTTTATCCCAAATCATTTCCTTTGTGAGTTTGTTCATGAACACTAGATTTGAAGTGAGCAATGAAGATTCTCTGAATTCCTGATTGTCACCAGCGTGTTCTTTTGGAAAAAGCTGTACCAATTCGAGTTTTGTGTCTTCAAAATCTTTTGGAGTGAGACGATAACCCTTTACTCGGTTGTCAGTTTTCCATATTTCTTTGTCATTGGCAGTTGCGGGTGCAACTTTTGTTGAGAGCGTGTGCATTTCCCAAATTGGGATTCCGTAATTTCCTGAAAAGGCAACTGTGTAAGCAGGGTTTTCGATTAAGTAAGTGTCAGGAAGGCTTGCAGCAGGAAGCGCAATGTTTTTCTGCGCAAAAAGCGGTGCTGTAATAAGCAGCACAAAAATGATTTTTTTGATATTCATTATTTCCATCCTTTTGCATAGTTTACTATATTTCTTGATTTTTTAAAAGGGAATTGCAAGGAGAAAACGTGGAAAATTGCTTTAAATTGGTTCGAATCTCTTTGACAATGGATTCAGGGCAAACGCATTATAATATATTCCCTGCTAAAAATGGCTTCCAGTCGTGAAAACGTCTTGTCGAAATCGCATGCTAGCATGCTACACGCGTTTTGTGCTTGTAACTATATACGTTAGCCGCTCTCGCGGCAGCACAAAACGAGTGTTTTCGCAAGCCGTTTCGCTCCTTTGCGCCATTTTCAATATAAAATCGGTTATAATGCGTTTGCCCTGACAATGGATTGGGATTTAGTTTTAAAATAAAAAAACTCGCTCTGTTCGAACGAGTATAAGTGAGACTGACACGATTCGCCGCTACGGTCACCAACGTCGTGTTGGTTCCCTTCGCTGACGCCGCCCTCCATGGCGGCTTTTCGCCTGTCGGCGCGCTCACTCCGGTTCGAATCTTCTTGCAAATTTTTGGGGATTTGTTTAAAAACAAAAAAAAGCCCATCCACTGATGAGCTTCATCTTTGAGACTGACACGATTCGAACGTGCGACCTCCACCTCCGCAGGGTGGCGCTCTAATCCAACTGAGCTACAATCTCATAACAAGACTTGGAAGAGTGCTTGTTCTTTACGGAGGCGACAGGAGTTGAACCTGCCCAGCCCGATAAGGAACTGACGGATTAGCAATCCGTTGTATTACCGCTCTACCACACCTCCAGGCTGCAATCAAAAAAAAAGCGGAGCGAGAGGGATTTGAACCCCCGATACCTTGCGGTATGCCGGTTTTCAAGACCGGTGCATTCAGCCTCTCTGCCATCGCTCCAGATAATTGATGCTCGAATAATATACGCTATTTAAACTTTTATGTCAACAGACTTTTAAAATTTTTTTTGAATTTTATGCATTTTTTTCAAAAAATTTGTAGCCGTTTTTTCCGTTTGCTTTGACCTTGTACAAGGCGGAGTCAGCGGCGTCGAAAAGTTCATTGTAAGTGCTGCCGTTTTCCGGGAAGAAAGCGATTCCTACGCTGGCACTTACGCTGATAGCCGTGTTGTCGTCAAAATAAACTTCGTGAAGGAATGTGCAAAGATTCTGGGCTTTTTCGGTGATGATATTCGTGATTGTTTCGGTGGAAAGATTTTTCCTGAACCTTAGCAGAATGCAGAATTCATCTCCACCGAATCTGCTGATAAGGTCTTTCTCTGAGAAAATGAGAGAGAGCTTTTTCCCAGCATCAACGATTGCCATATCACCAACAAGATGGCCCAGAGTGTCGTTGACTTTTTTGAAATTATCCAGGTCGATGATGAAAAGGGCGCATTTCTGGTCTTCGCTTGCTTGTTCGAGAACTGCCCGTGCCTGCTGTTCCATCGCCGTCTTGTTAAGAAGCCCCGTGAGTTTGTCACGCTCAGCAATCGATTTTAATTCCTGTTCATGAAGAACCTGAGAATTTACGTTTGTGATAGTGCCGATAAGTTTTTTGCCACTTCCTTCTTCTTTGTCGAGCAGACTTCCGGAAATTCTCAGCCATATATATTCGTTGCCGATGAAATTCTTGTAGCGGAATTCACCTGTGAAGTCCGGGAGAGAAGTTTTTATAGTTTCCAGAAGCTCCGTCAGGACTTTTTTGTCATCATTGTGAATCCGCTTGTAGTATTCGGCACGGATGAAATCAATCGAGAATACTTTCTGGTCAGTTCCGAAAATAAACTGAGTGTCACCGGAAAATGTAATCTGCTGACGGGAAAAATCGTATTCAAAAATCAGGGTTTGTGACTGGTTATTGGCGATTGTGAGCCGTTCATTGTCTTTTTCGATGGATGTATTTTTTTTGAAAAGCCCGTAAAGCACGAGGATAAATATTGTGATTGTAAAAGCGATTGCTCCCAAAAGCACGTAAACCCAAAATCCGATTGCAGACTGCTTTTGAACAATGTAAGAATAAGGAATTACAGAAATGATGTACCAGTTGTTGATTCCGAGCGGTGCATAAGCGAAAAGTTTGTAGGAATCTTTGGCATTGAAAGTCATGAAATCAGACTGATTTTTGATAATATCGGCACGTATTTTGTTGATGACATATTCGCTTTCTGTTTTTGCGGAATTTTGAATTAAGTCGTAGATGTTGATGTTGTAAAGATTGCGTTTTTTGTCACGGTTGCACAGAATCACGTTGCCGTCAGCGGAAATGATGTACATGTAACTTTCACCTGAGAAAAGTGAAACTGCAAACAGATTTTTGAGCACATCATAAGAAAGTGTGCCGATAATTGCGGCTTTTACGGAATCTTCCTGTTTGATTGGATATATTAGCGTGAGAATCGGGTCGAGGTTTTCATCAACTTCGATTCGGCTAGAAATTTGCGGTTTGCCAGATTTTATTGCGTCAAAAAAATAAGTTTTATTGTAGATGTTGGAAAGATTTTTGCCTTCGGTGCTTGTGGTTGCGCCAGATTTGTTCACGACACCGATTTTTTTGAAGTCTCCGATGCCTTTTGTGCTTGTGATTGTTTTTTTGAGGGCTTCTTCGTTGTTTAAGTCAACGTTTTCGAAATAACGCGCCTGTGCTTCGAGCATATTGAGCTGGTCAGAAAATTTTGTCTGTAATGTTTGGGCATACATTTCCTGGATTTCGAAAATATTCTGCATGGATGTGTCGGAAATAAGCTGAAGGCTTTTTAAACGGAAAACGAAAAGAGATGCCGTTACGAACGCGACAAGAATGAAAACCAGAAGGACTATTTTGGTACTTCGCGATGATAGCTTTACTCTCATAGTTTGAATTTTACTACCAAAATAAAAATTACACAAAGAATTTCTTTAAATACTTTTGCTTTTATCATATAATCAAAGTGTATATGGAAATCAAATTTAAGAAACTTATCTTTTTTATTTTTATTTCATTTGCAATAATTTCCGCATTTTCTTGCAAAGACAAAAAAATGCCTGCCCGTACCGTGCGAATCGCAATTCAGCCTTCCGCGGCATTTATTCCACTTTATATCGCACGATTTTCAAATCAGATCGAGGATGCCCTTGCTTCCAAAAATGTCACTGTCGTATGGCAGGATTTTGAGTCCGGTCCTCCGATGAATGAATCTCTTGCCGCCGATTTAACAGACATTGGTGTGATTGGTGACGTTCCCACAGTCCGTGCGCTTGCCGGTGCCACCAAAATGCGTCTCGTGGGTGTTCCTGCCAGCGGTCCAAACGCTTATGCTCTTCTTGCGCGCGCCGATAATTCTAACTTCAATTCATACAAAGATTTAAAAGGCAAAAAAATAGCTACGGTCTTCGGTTCGACTGGTCACAATTTTGTCAAAAAACTTCTGGAAAAGGCCGGGCTTTCTTTTGATGACATTGAATTCATAAATATTCAGGCTTCGAGCGCAGAGCTGATTCTTTCAAGCTCAACCGCTGACGCCGTAGCAATCTGGGAGCCAAACATCACGCGGCTTTTGGACAAAGGTCTGGCAAAAATCGTTGCGCAGGGCGATGAGACAGATCTTCGCGGCACGAATGGCTTTGTCGTGCGTGACGAATACCTTGCTGACAACGGCGATATAGTTTCAGAGATTTTGAATCAATATGCGCTTGCCGTCAAAAAAATTCCTAACCTTGACCAGCAAATGCTTTCAAAACTTTCAAAGGCTCTGAGCATCAAAGAAGAACTGATAGTCCCGATTTCGCAAAAATACGATTTTTCGGTTTCTGCCGGCAACGAGGACATCGATGCTCTTCAGGACACAATTTCTTTCCTGGTGAGCATTCAGAATTTGCACAGTGAATACCGAATTGCAAATTTTGTAGACAACAGTTATTTTAATAAATAATTTAGTCAGGAGGCATTTATGGATAAGAATAAGCTTTTTCTTGGATTCATGACGGCTGCTTTGGGCTTATTTTTGCTCATTTCACCGGATACATTCATTTCATTCTTTGTGATTTTGCTTGGTTTGGCGGCTATTATCGATGGTGTTTTCATTCTTGCAGCCACCCGTGATTTGATTATTGACCCGCAGTACAAGCTGATTGTTACTGTGCGCGGTGTTTTGAGCTTAGTCGTTGGATTGCTGGCAGTTGTACTTCCTGTTGCGGTGGCGGCCGTCGTTTGGAAGGCAATGGCCTATACGCTTGCAATTTATCTGCTCGTTTCTGTCGGAATGCAGCTCTACACAATCACCAAACTTCACCGTAACGGAATCATGATTCGACAGTCGTTGATTGAAGTGGCTTCGTCGCTTGTTCTTGCACTCGTGCTTTTTATTATTCCTGTGCAGGAGGCAGAGCATTTTTTGGTCAGATTGTTCGGCATAGTTCTTCTTGTGATTGGCGTCGGCCTCGTAGTAATTCAGTGGAAAAACCGTCCTGAAATTGTTGTGCCGGATTCAGTTGAGACAGAAGAAGAGAAAAAATCTGAAAACTGAAAACGGAAAGTGGAAAACGAAATGGGGTAAGTCTCCCCCTCGCTTCAAACGCCTTGCGTTTTCCGCTACCCCCTCTGCGGGCTCAAACGCCGCCCGCAACGCCTGCTAATTAATCTTTTAAAAGAGGTATATATGAAAATTAAAAAACTTGATGGGATTTTGAAGGCAAATGAATATCCTGGACGAGGTATCGTTGCCGGGCTTTCAGCTGATGGCAAATATGCCGTTTCTGCTTACTGGACAATGGGCCGGAGCGCAGGCAGCCGAAACCGTGTTTTCGTTACAGAAACAGAGAACGGAACAGAGGTTGTCCGCACAAAGGCTTTCGACGAATCTTTGATTGCTGGTGATCCAAGTCTCATCATCTATGCCGCTGTACGCCAGCTCGGTGCCAAAACAATCGTCACGAACGGCGACCAGACCGACACAATTTTTGAAGGCCTCAAAAAAGGCGAGACTTTCGAGCAGTCACTCCGCGTTCGCAAATACGAGCACGACGCTCCAAACTTCACTCCGCGTATTTCTTCTTTGCTAAATGTTGAGGGCGGAAAATACGACTATGCCATCTCAATTTTAAAGAGCGACAACGGAAACGGCGACAATTGCCTCCGCTTCACATATACTTACGACAATCCTCAGAAGGGCGAGGGGCATTTTATCCATACATACATGGGTAACGGAAATCCACTGCCAAGCTTTGAGGGCGAGCCTGAGAAAGTCGAAATCAAAGGCACAATCGACGAATTTGCCGATATGATTTGGTCTAGTCTCAACGAAGAAAACAAAGTTTCACTTTTCGTTCGATTCATCGATATTGCAACTGGCAAATACGAAGAGCGAATCATCAATAAAAATAGAAAGTAAAAGCACATCCTGTAATTTTACTTCTAAGTTTTAACCCCGCATCTGAGCGAGCACGATAATGAAAGTGCTCGATGCGGGGGTCTAATTTACAATGCAAAAAGTTATATGCACCACACTTTTAGTCGAAACTTCTCCGCAAGGGCTTCCTCTGGGGGCGGCTTGTATCGCAAGCTCCATCAAGGCTGACTCACGCACCAAAAGGCAATTTTCTGTCTCGCTCATTGATTTTTCGCTTGAAGAGCAGGAGATTGTGCTTGCAAAGCAAAATGGCGGCGATTATGCTGTCTCGGCTTTGCTTGCTTCCCGGCTTGCTTCAAAAAAGCCTGATTTTGTGTGCTTTTCTGTCTATGTCTGGAACCGCGTGATTCTTGAAAAAACCTGCCTTGAGCTAAAAAAACTTCTGCCGGACTGTGTTTGCATTTCCGGTGGCCCCGAAGTCACCGCTAATCCGCTTTCTTTCCACAGCTTTGACTATATGATTGCTGGTCAGGGCGAGCGTGCGATGACTGAGCTTTTGAACCATCTTGCAGAAGAAAAACCACAGATTACACAGATTACACAGAAGACCATGAACACTTGCGTTCAAGAGATTACCGCTGGTTGTAATTCCGGGAATAATAATGATGCACCAGGTTTTGCTTTTGGGGTGCAGGGCGTCTACAGAAACGAAAATAAAGCTTCTGCGGGGCAATCAAATCCTATCATCCGGGCTTGTCCGCTTCCACCTGATCTTACGGCTTCTCCTTACCTTGACGGCACTCTTGATGTTAGCAAATACGGCGGGGCTTTGTGGGAACTTGCGCGAGGGTGTCCTTTCAAATGCTCTTATTGCTATGAGTCAAAAGGCGAAAAAAAAATTGCATACTTTCCGATGGAGCGGCTTGAAAAGGAAATCGAACTTTTTGCCAAAAAAAATATTTCCCAGGTCTTCGTTCTTGATCCCACATACAACGCGAGCAAAGAGCGGGCAATCAAAATGCTCAAAATCATCGAAAAAAAAGCTCCTGGAATGTTCTTCTATTTTGAGGCCCGTGCAGAATTCATCGACAGGGAGCTTGCCCGTGCTTTCGCCCGAATTCCCTGCTGCCTTCAGATTGGTCTTCAGAGCGCGAATCCAGAAGTCCTCAAAAATGTTCACCGCACGCTCGACAAAAAAAAGTTTGAGAAAAATATCGGTTTTTTGAACGAAGAAGGAGTCACTTTTGGCTTTGATTTGATTTACGGCCTTCCTGGTGACAATTTCGCGGGCTTCTGCCAGAGCATCGACTTCGCGCTCGCTCTTTATCCGAACAATCTGGAGCTTTTCTGCCTGAGCGTTCTTCCTGGCACGGACTTGCATGATTCGGCAAAAGGTTTTGGCCTGGAATGGGAAAGCGAGCCGCCGTATCATGTTTTGCGCACGCCTCAGTTCGGTGAAAAAGATTTGGCAAAGGCCGAAAAATTAGCCCTCGCAACGAATCTTTTTTACACGAAAGGCCGGGCTGTTGCATGGTTCAATTCGATTCTGTATGTTTTGCATGAAAAACCGAGTGAATTCTTGAAAGGATTTACAAATTATATTGAAAGCGGATTTTTGTCATCGGAGCAGAAAACCAAGTTTGCTTCCACAGGCTCAATCCGTGACTGGTCAGCGGAGAAAAATTCTACTCAAATCGAAGAGCTCCAGCTTGCTTTTATCCAGAAGAAATTCCGCGAAAAGCACAAGGACCGATTCTTGCCTGCTGCCGAAGATTTAATCAGAATCCATTCGGCACTCGGTCGCTGCACTTTCGACGGCACGGAATCCACATTCACAACGCATTATCACCCGGACGACGTGATGAGCGAATACGGCACGGATATTGAATTCTTCACCGAAAATTGCGGCAAACAAAAATGCAAAGTCAAAGTATTTGTAGGCGAGAATGGCGCGGATTGGAGATGCCTTTAAAATAAAAAGTCCTGTTTAAAAACTCACGCCCATTGCGGCGCTGAACTGCCAGCGGTGGTGCGGTACGTTGTAAGCTAAGCCCATTGCGAGGGCAGGGAAGGCGATTTTGGCAAGGTAGACTCTGGTTCCTGCGTTCGGACCGTGTTCAAATTTGTATTCTTTATCGGAATCTCTTGTGTAGACGAGCTGATAGTCTCCGTAAAGTGAAAGCATTCCCCAGCTGAATTTTTTGAGTGAAACTTCAAGCCCGAGGTTTCCGCCGATAATTCTGTCCGTTGAAAAATCGCCAGGCAAAATGTTGACGGAGCCTGCATCCTGTTCCCTGAACAATGCGATATTGAAGTCCTTTGCGTAGAATCCTGAATATTTTTGATAAAAACGAAGTCTGTCCGTAAAAATTATGTGCTGCTCGCCGATTGAAAAGGAAAAGCTGAGCGGATAGCGGAACTCTGAAAAGTCTGAGTCCGTTATGCCAAATTCCGCACTAATTGATGCAGAATTTGTGGACATGAAAATGCCATTCCAGTCAGAATTTGAGTAACCGAATGCCAGTGAAGTCGAACCAACTTTGATTGACTCAGGATTTACGCCTAAAAAATCAGAATGTTCTTCGGTTGCGCTTGATACGAATTTGAAATTATTTGCGAATGAAAAATGCTCGCTGAGTTTTTCGGTCAATGTGAATGCAAAGTTGAAAAGCACGTCGTTATATTTGAGAATGAGATTTTTGTCGAGATCCTGGAATTCTGGTGAACGTTTTGAGCCGGAGAAGAAAATCGAAAAACCTGGAATTCCGTGTCCTTTTGGCTGCTTTGAAAATGATGCCATGCCTGTTTTGGCTGTGTTTGTTAAAAATCCGCCAAGCATGAACATGTCTTTTCGACCGAAAGCGTTTGTGTCGAGCACGATTCCGCCTGCAAGGTAACCGGAAGTTGAATACATTGCGAACGGAAGCGGAATGAACGTGATTTTTTCTTTGACCGAAACGTTGACTTGAGCTTCTGAGCCGGAGATTTGTTCGGTTTCGATTTTGATTTCGTTGAAAATTCCTTCGAGCTGGATTGCGGTTTCAAGCTCATGCAATTCATCTTCCGTGAGTGGGTTCCCGATGAATTTTTTGACTTTTGACTGAACGTAAGAATTGCGAGTTTTTTTGAGGCCCGAAAAATTGATTTTGGAAATGATGATGTTTTCTGAGATTTGTTCTTGATTTTGCTCTGGTTCAGGCTGTTCTTGAGCAATGCCCGAAAACAAAATGAATGCAAGCAAAAGCCCGACAAAAAATTTCTTCATATACCTTAAAATTGTATAAGAAAATAGCGATTTTCACAACAATAAAAAAATGCTAGAATAGAATTAGGAATTAGAAATGAGGAATGAGAAATTAAGCTGGTGTAGGATTATTTTTTTTATTTTGGCTGGCTGGCTTTTTTTTCTATTTTTTTCCTGCACGAGCACAAAGATTGACTCTAATTTTTCGCCTGTTTTTGTGACAAATTCTTCAAAATATAAGATTTTGCCGCCGGAGTCTATGACTGGTTCAGTTGAGGAACTTCAGCGGATGGAAGCAGTTTTTGGCAAAAATCAGATTGAGGCGGATATTTATGTGATTGCCAATTCCGAGCAGCTTTCGATGATTCTGATGAGCGAGTTCGGAACCACGGTTGCGGAGCTTTTTTATGATGGTGAGAACCTTGATTTTGAGTCCTCGGTTTTTCCAAAAAAGTTAAAGCCTGAGTATATCGTTGCGGATTTTCAGTTCTGTCTGTATGATGCGGAGATTTTAAAGTCAAAACTTGCTGAAATTGGCCTGGATTTTAATGTTTCTTCTGAGTGCGAACCGAACGGATTCTGTACCGAAACTAGAGTCATGAGTCAGAATTATAAAATCATTTCAAAAGTCACAAAAAAATTTGAAAAAAATCAGAAGACTGAAGTAAATGAGTTAAAATCTATAAAGTATGAGAATTTTCTTCGTGGATATTCTTATGAACTGGCTGGAGTATCTGAATGAGTGTTGAAACTAAAAATATATTTCTCTCAAACCCTGGATTTATTTGTGCGGCGGGGGATTCTCAAAATCCTTTTGGTTTTGTCGAAAATTTAGCTTCTGGCAATCGTGATGGAATCAAAAAAGTTGACTGCGGTTTAATCGGTGAGGGTGGCGCAAAATCTTTTTTCGTCGGCAAAATCGAAGACAAAAAGCTTAAACCAACCGGCGATGCCTTTGATATGCGTGTCCTTCAGATTCTGGATTTTGCACTTTCTTCTATAAAGTCCGTCGTCGAAAAGGCAATTTCGTGTTATGGGGCTGCTCGTGTGGGCGTTTGCATTGGTTCGTGCGATAACGGAAGCGAACTTTCGCTGGCCGGGCACAAGTCTTATTTTACGGAAGGTGCTTTCCCTGCCGATTATGACTTAAAGGTTCAGGGGGCAGATTATCCAGCCACTTTTACTGCCCGAAGATTCGGTGCAAAGGGCATTTGCCTTGCTTTTTCTACGGCCTGTTCTTCAAGTGCGAGCGCGATTATTAAGGCAAAGGAACTGATTCGTGCTGGTCTGTGCGATGCGGTGATTGCGGGCGGAGTTGATGTTGCGAGCGACACTGTTTTGCTTGGATTTGACAGCCTCGAAGCAATTGATCACCAAAAGACAAATCCATTCTCCAAAAATCGCAGCGGAATCAATCTCGGCGAGGGAGCAAGCGTTTTTGTCCTTTCAAAAGATGATCTGGACGGCACAGGAATAATTCTGGCTGGCACAGGCGAATCTTCTGATGCAAGTCACATGACCGCCCCGCTTGCAGATGGAACTGGGGCAGAGCAGGCGATGAAAGCTGCTTTGTCGGACGCTGATCTTTATCCTTCTCAAATCGATTACATAAATCTGCACGGAACCGGCACGCATCTGAATGACAGCATGGAAGCACGAGGCGTGAATCTTGTTTTTGGCTCAGAAAATAAAGTCCTGTGTTCTTCAACAAAGCCACTCACTGGCCACACTCTTGGAGCGGCTGGAAGTCTGGAGCTTGCGGCCTGTTTTTACGCAATAGAAAGCCAGAAAATTCCTGTTCATGTCTGGGACGGTGTGGCGGACGAAGAAATGCCTGTTCTGAATCTTGTGACTGCAAATGCTGGCGGATGTAATGTTGCTGCCTGCATGAGCAATTCTTTTGCTTTCGGTGGATGTAACGCAAGTCTAGTTATAAGGAAAATAAAATGACGATAGAACATGAAGAACTTGCGACACTTGTGCCTCACAGCGGAAAGATGTTCATCATTGACCGGATTACCGAGGCTCAGGCGAACGACTGGATTATCGAGAGCGAGACAAAAATTACCCCGGATTTCATGTTTTATGAAAAATCTGCGGATGGCGTGCCGAACTATGCCTGCTTTGAAATTATTGCACAGACAGTTTCGGCTCTCACCGGGCTTTATGCGCGCGAAAATAATCTTCCGCCGAACATGGGATTTATCCTCAGCGTGTCGAATCTTAGTTTTGATTTTGATATAATAAAAAACGGTCAAACTGTAAGGGCAAAAGCTGTGCGTGAATCTGCGATGGACAACGTTTATTCTTTCAGCGCAAACCTTTGGATTGATGGAAATCCTTGTGGAAAAGGAAAACTCACTGTAATGGAAATAGTATGATAAACGAAAATAATGGCAAAAAAGTGCTTGTGACAGGCAGTTCTGGTGGAATCGGCAGGGCTATTGCTTTGGCTGTGGCTCAGGCTGGATATGAAGTTGTCGCACACTACAATAACGGAAAAGAAAAGGCCGAAAGTCTAAAGGCTGAAATTGAATCTTTGGGCGGGAAATGTTCTCTTCTTCAGTTCAATATTTCTGACAGGGCCGATTGTACATCAAAGCTCGAAAAGTGGAGCGAAGAAAACGGTGCTTTTTGGGGAATCATTTTGAATGCAGGAATTGCCCGTGATGATGTTTTCCCAGCTCTCACCGATGAAAAATGGGACAATGTGATTCACACAAATCTTGACGGATTTTACAACGTGCTTAAACCTCTTGTGCTGCCTTTGTGCCGCAAAAAACGTGGCCGGATTATTACGATTGCAAGCGTTTCGGGCATAATCGGGAACCGCGGTCAGGTCAATTACAGTGCTAGCAAGGCGGGCATTATCGGAGCCACAAAAGCCCTTGCCACTGAACTTGCCAGCCGAAAAATCACCGTGAATTGTATCGCGCCTGGTCTTATCGAAACTGACATGGTAAAGGAGTTGCCTCTTGAGCAAATGCTTTCCACAATTCCGATGGGGCGTGCGGGCAAGCCTGAGGAAGTTGCTTCACTTGCGGTGTATTTGCTTGGCGAAGGTGCAGGTTATATCACGCGGCAAGTAATTTCTGTCAATGGCGGGCTTATATAAAATCTGCCTGTTCTTTTGCAAATCAATCGGTTGAGAAATCTTTATTTAAATTATAAAATAATCTTATATAGTTAGGGTTTTTATTGTTATGGAAAAACGACGTGTAGTTATTACTGGCGGTGGAATTGTCAGTGTTCTTGGAAAAGACTGGAACACAATTCTTGCCAACCTCAAAGCCAAAAAGAATTTCGTAAAATACATGAAGGACTGGGACGAAAAATATCCTCTCATGAACACACGCCTTGCAGCACCTGTTGATTTTCAGATTGATAAAGAAAAATATCCTCGTAAGGCAATCCGAGGAATGGGGCGCGTATCACAAATGGCTCTTGTCGCCACAGATGCGGCTCTTGAAGATGCCGGATTGCTGGGTAGCGAAGAAATCACTCAGGGGCGCACTGGAATTGCTTACGGTTCTTCAATTGGTAGCGTTGACCCTCTCATGGAAATGTACTCAATGCTTGTAATAAACGATACAAGCAAAGTCAGTTCAACCACCTACATCAAGGCCATGCCACAGACTTGTGCCTGCAATCTCGAAGTTTATTATCATCTTACGGGGCGAATAATCACAACGAACACAGCCTGTACTTCCGGCAGCCAGTCAATCGGCTACGCTTACGAAACGATTCAATCCGGCAAGCAGGACATGATGATTGCAGGCGGTGCCGAAGAATTCTGTACGATGGACACTGCCACATTCGACACTCTCTTCTCAACATCAACCAAGAACAGCACTCCTGAGCTTACACCGAGCGCGTATGATGTTCATAGGGACGGCCTGGTTTTGGGCGAAGGTGCCTGCACTTTGATTCTTGAGGAATACGAGCACGCAAAAGCACGCGGGGCAAAAATCTATGCAGAGATTGTCGGCTTCGGTACTACAACTGACGGAACTCACATCACTTCACCCAACCGCCCCACGATTGCACATGCGCTGGAACTTGCTTTGGAGGACGCAAATCTTTCACCGGATCAGATTGGCTACGTAAACACTCATGGAACTGGAACAACTTCCGGTGACATTACAGAAACTCAGGCAACTTTTGACGTTTTCAAGAGACCTGTTCCTGTTTCAACGGTCAAAAATTATATCGGCCACACGCTTGGGGCTTGCGGTTCAATTGAATCATGGCTCACAATAAATATGATGAATGAAGGCTGGTTCCTTCCAAATTTAAATCTGAATGAGGTTGACCCAAAATGCGCGCCTCTTGATTACATCACTGGTGACGGCCGGAACATCGACACCGAATACGTAATGAACAATAATTTTGCGTTCGGTGGAATCAACACAAGTCTTATTTTTAAGAAAATTAAATAGATTATCGGGTTTACCGGTAAAGACAAGTTTTTCATACGGAGGAAAAAAATGAAAAAACTTATTGCTATTTTGGTCGCAGGTCTTGCTTTTACAGCCAGCTTGTTCGCAGATGTACCTGAGTTCACAGATGAGACAGCTTATGTCGTTGATACATCGGTTCTTCCAGGCAATATGAAGGATAATGTTGTTGTAACAAACGTTTCTTCTTTGGCTGCAAATTTCGACATCACAATTTTCGTTTATGATGAAGAGTCAAAAGGCTGGATGATTTTCGGAAAAGGTCACATCAAAGATTTGGGCGATGTTTCTACAATCAAATCAATCAACAAAAAAATGATGAAACTTGCGAACTACAAATATTTCGCAATCAAACCGTCTGCTGACAATCCTTTCACTTACAGCGTTGCAAAAGGAAACAACGACTTGAACGTCTGGATTTATGATGACCGCGAAATTGATGAGTCTCACTTCAAGGTATTCGACTTGTCAATGCTCCCAACTTTCACTGACAATCTCCGTGTTGTAGCTGGTGAAAACTTGCGTTCTGCTGCTTCTTTCCGAATCCTCGTTTACAATGATGAGGCAGACGAAGAAAAATCTGGTACAATCGCAATCTTGACTAAACCAAAAGACACAAAAGTTTTCAAAACAACTGCTAAAGGACAGAAATACAACTTGTTCAAATACGTAAAAATCATTTCCCGTGAAGAGAAAGATTACAAATATACAGTCAATGTTGCAAAGAATGACCTTGTAATCACTGTAAACAATCAGTAGTCAGTCTTAAATCAGCCTCGCAGACAGCGGGGCAATTTTTTTGGCCGACAATTTTATTTCGACAAATTGACTATTTTTGTCAAAATAGATAGGATAGAGTTATAAATAATGCCCTTCTGTTTTTGTCTGGGCTTTTTATAGGAGAAAATAATGGCTGTAATTAAACCAATGGTTCGCTCAAACATTTGTATCAACGCTCACCCGATTGGATGTGCCCGCGATACTGAGAATCAGATTGAATATGCAATTGCCCAGAAGGCAAAACGTGGAATTAAGACTGCAAAAGAAGGCGGATACGCTCCAAAGAATGTTCTCGTCCTCGGATGCTCAACTGGATATGGTCTTTCAAGCCGAATCACTGCAGCTTTTGAATACGGAGCTGACACAATCGGTGTTTCTTTTGAAAAAGAACCTACTGTCACAAAGGGCGGCACTCCAGGCTGGTACAACAACAAGGCATTTGACAGGGCCGCTGCAAAGGCTGGCCTTAAGGCAACAACTTTCAACATGGATGCATACAGCGATGAATGTCGTCAGGCTGTAATTGATGAAGCAAAAAAATGGGGAATTAAATTTGACCTCGTTGTTTATTCTCTGGCTTCTCCTGTCCGCACAGACCCTGACACAAAAGTCCTTTACAAATCAGTAATCAAACCTGTCGGCAAACCTTACGGTGGCTGGGCAATCGACATGATGACCGAAAAGCTCAACCGTCTCGAAGCACAGCCTGCAGAAGGTGATGACATTCCAAATACTGTCAAAGTAATGGGTGGCGAAGACTGGGAACGCTGGATGAAGTATCTTTCAGAAGCAGACGTAATCGCTGAAGGATGCCGCACTATTGCTTATTCTTACATCGGACCAAAATATTCACAGCCAATCTACCGCGAAGGTACAATCGGCGAGGCCAAAAAAGATTTGGAAGCCCGTGCAAAGAACATTGACGCACAGCTCAAAAAAATCGGCGGTGCAGCTTATGTTTCTGTAAACAAAGCCCTTGTTACACGTTCAAGCTCGGTAATTCCTGTAATCATGCTTTACCTTGGATGTCTGTTCAAGGTTCAGAAAGCTTGCGGTACACACGAAGGCTGCAAAGAGCAGATTGACCGCCTCTTTGCTGACCGCCTTTACACTGCAGACAAAAAAGTTCCTGTTGATGAGCAGGGCCGAATCCGAATCGATGATTTGGAAATGAAGCCGGAGATTCAGGCTGAGCTTGATAAGCACATGGAAGCCATCACTCAGGAAAATCTCAAAGAGCACATTGATCTCGAAGGAATCCGCAAAGACTTCCTCAACATCAACGGATTCGCAGTTGACGGCGTTGACTACGAAAAAGACATAACAGACATGACAGCAATTGACTAATATTGCCTCATGATTCCAAAATAGAAAAGCTCCCGGTGCTAAGTGAAATTGCATCGGGAGCTTTTTGTTTTGTGCCAGTCAAAGTCCTGTAAATCTTTGCTATTCGCTTACTTCTTCAATCTTGAAGTCTTCGATTTTATAAGTACCGTTTTGGCTCCAGGCTCTGAATATGATAACAGGATTTGTAAGGCTCGTTATGCCGTTCTCTTCAACTTTTGTCAAATCAAGGTCGTAGGTAGTATTTTTTGTGACTGTTCCGTCATCATTTGGTGTAATGGTGTCTGTGCCATAATCTGTATCTGACTCGTACCACAAGCCTTCTGCCCACATTCCATGGAGGAATAAATTTGAGTGTTTTGGATAAGTTGCCTTGTAAGTGACTTTGTATTTTTTGCCCAGTACAACTTTGTCTTCATCAGCAATATTGCGCTTGATTTGTGATTCTGCCCAGTTCTGATTATATTGACCGGCAGCATATTCTTTTGCATCAGAAATTGTGAATTCAACTTTTTTATCGCTTGGATTTTTTGCAAAAGTTAAAATTTCTGCTTCACGCCACTTATTGTCAATGTAAGAAGCCCAGTTGTTTCCCAAATCGATTTTATTGCCAAATCTATCAAAAAGTGAAGAGCTTATACTAGGCAGACGGAATTCATAGTTGTCATAGCCTTCAAGCTCAAATTTATAGAAGAAAGTGCAGAAACGCTTGTCAAAACCTTCCTGAAAGTTCATTGTGTAGCTGAATTCCTTTTTGCTGAATGAAACATCATTTGCAGGTTTTTCTAGACTGTGTTCGATGTCTGAATTCCATGTCTGATTGTAACATTCTTTGTCGCCTTCCATCCATCGTTCCCAGCGTTTTAAAGGATCAACATCTTTTGCGTAATAAGTTTCAAGACGGCCAATAATGTTTTTTGCAGTGCCTGGAATGAGTTTGTCTCCTTTTGTGTCGTGAACTGTGATTGTCAGGCCATTTTCTGTGAATCGATTTTCTTCACATGGATCCCAGTTTCCGTAGTTTTCTTTGTAAGTGTCAGGATTTTTTGCTACGATACCGGTTTTTGTGTTCAATTTATAAACTCCCTGATAGCGATCATCCCATGCAATTCCCGCTGTTATTTCTGTAAGGCCGCTTTCATCAACGAAGGGGCAGTAGAAAACCATTTCGTCATCCGGGTATTTATAATCAGTGACTGGAACTTCTTTTTGCTCGTATGTTATTCTTCCGTCTTCTCCAATTATCTGGTAATTACGCACTTCTGTGCGAGTGTATTTTTCAGTTGGATTTGGAGTACACATATAGTTGTTTACTGAAACTTTCGGACGGTTATCTGGATTTTCGCGTTTTGCAGGATTTGAAGGAATCTTGTAAGTGACTTTGATGCCGACTTTGCCGGAAGGGTCATTTTCTGGAATTGCCTCAAATGTAAAGAGCTTGTTGATTTCTTCAGTTGAGAAGCCGTCAAGATTGCCTGCAACTTCGACAGGAACATTTGTCTTGTAAATTGGCTCGGCAGGTTTTTCGGGTTCTGTGGGTGCCGGTTCTTCCTGTTTTGGTTCTTCCTCTTTTGGCTCAGGTTTTTCTTCGGCCTGGCCTGCTGATTTTTCGATTTCCTTGACTTCTGCTTCTGTCAAAGTGGCTGCCTTTGCTTCAATTTGAGCCATGCTTTCTTCTGTGACTGTAAGCTTTTCACCTGAATCCAAATCTTCTTGTGCAGCGGCCTGAATTGAAACTTCCGCAGTCTTTTTTTCGATTACAACTGTATCTGAAGCAACTTTTACGCTGAGGCTTTCATTTTTTGCGACAACTGCACTGATTTTTGTTGAACCTTTGATAATTACGGTAAAATTCGGCCTTTTTGAGACGATGTATTTTACCGTAACGTCCTTGATTATGAGAGTTGTGTTTGGTGATTGAGCCGCTGCCCGGGAAGCAATTACGCTGGCCTCTTCCTCTGAAACTGAAAGATTCTCGATATTGTTGGAATTTTTGATTGTGGTGTTTGAGGCGTTTTTTGCCAGGGCAACAGAACCGTTTTTGATTCCGTCCAAAGTGACGCCGGCTGCATCAATAATGAGGGTTCCGTTTTTGAGGTCTGCATTTTTGAGGGTGATTGACTTTGAGACTGTGTATTTTGTGCTTTCTGCAAGCGCAATGTCAGCAAAGTCGAGAGTGTCACCGTCTTTTGCAGCACTTAAAAGCTCTGCGGCAGTTTTTGCCGTAGGTTGCGGCTTTGGCTCCGGGGTTGTTGTTTCTTCGTTTTCCTTTGAGCCGTCACTACATGCAACGAACGAAAGTGAATAGAAGCCAATTGCAAGGCCAGCCAGCAATGCCGGCAAAGCCATGAATCTTCTGCACAGTTTTTTCATAAATGCCTCCTTTTTGTATTTACTTTAAACTGATGTTAAGATTACCATACAAAAAAAAAGCATTTTTTCAACATTTAATAGTTGTTTTACTGAGCAATTCCCCTGAATTCTGCGATTGACTTGAAGCCGCGAGATTTCATGTAGCTTCGAAGCCCCTGCACGATTTCGAGCATTGTGTTCGGGTGGGCGAATGTTGCCGTTCCCACCTGGATTGCGGCTGCTCCCGCCATGAGGAATTCAATTGCGTCCTGAGCGCATGAAATTCCTCCCAAGCCTACTACAGGGATTCGCTCTGATTCTGGCAATTTGTTCATTGCCTGTACTACGTCGTAAACCATGCGGAGTGCGATTGGCTTGACTGCAGGGCCAGAGAATCCTGCGCGGATATTGTCGAAGACCGGGCGGCCTGTGTTCAAGTCGATTGACATAGCCTGGAAAGTGTTTACGAGGCTCAATGCGTCTGCTCCTGCCTCACGTACTGCCATTGCGATTCCGATTAAGTCAGGGGCGTTCGGGGTGAGTTTTACCATGAGCGGTTTTTTTGTTGCTTCGCGAACGGCTTTTGTGACGCTTGCCGCTGTTTCTGGAGCCATTCCAAAGCCCATGCCGCCAGCCTTAACGTTTGGACAGCTGATGTTAAGCTCAATCATGGGCACATCTGTCTGCTCGAGGAGTTTTGCGCCCTCAACGTAAGTTTCGATAGAGGAGCCGGAAAGGTTTGCGATTGTTACTGGCTTTAAGGCGAGCATTGAAGGAAGTTCGTGCTTGATAAAATGTTCGATTCCTGGGTTTTCAAGGCCGATTGAGTTTATTAAGCCCGATGGAGTTTCGACAAGGCGGCATCCTGTGTTGCCAGGTCGAGCCTGCAAAGTGAGCCCTTTTGAGCAGATGCCGCCCAGTTTGTTCACGTCGAAGATGCTTGAATATTCTGAACCGTAGCCGAAAGTGCCGCTAGCCGCAATAACCGGGTTTTCAAATTTAACGCCTACGACTTCAACTGAAAGGTCTGGCTCAAAATCTGCCTCCGGCTTTTCACTTCCAAAAATCGGCTTGTACTTTGGCGGATCAAACTGCAGAATTTCGCCATCAAAGACAGGACCGTCCTTGCAGCAGCGTTTGTTGCCCTGAGTGGTGGTGATTGTGCAGCCCAGGCAGGCTCCAACACCACAGGCCATGCGGTTTTCCATGCTCAGATAAGACTTGATTCCTGCCTCGGCACAGATTTTTTGCAAATATGCAAGCATGGGAGTGGGGCCACAAGCATAAAGGTGTGTGTAGCCCTTTTCTTTAATGGTTTGAACTGTGAGTGCGGCCGGTAACATGCCCTTGATGCCAGCAGAACCGTCATCAGTGGTGATTGTAAGCTCGTTTGGTTCGATATAATCCAGACCATAAGAGCCACTTTTGAAGCAGGCAAAGAAATCATAAGATTTTTTGGGCAAGGTTGATGCGAAGCCTGCGACCGGCGCGATTCCGATTCCGCCTCCGACGATACACACTTTGTCACCGAATCTTGGCTCAGGGAAAGTGTTTCCGAGCGGACCAATCAGCTCGATTTCGTCATTCTTTGCGAGTGAACAAAGCTCTTCTGTGCCCTTGCCCTTTTTGAGAATAAGGAATTCAAGATGAGCCGCTTCGCCAGCCTTACGTGAAACATAAATGCTGATTGGGCGACCGAGAAGAACACCTGATTTTGTAGAGCGGAGAAGATAAAACTGACCCGCCGCGGGAACCGGAACATCTGTTGATCCGTTCGATAAATCGACCAGCATCAAGATTTTGAGATTCCATACGCTGTCAAAAGGAACTGCTCCTTTTTCAATATCACAATAAGTTACAACGCCTTTTCCAAAAACAGGCAATGGTTCGCCTTTACAATCAGTCACTTTGTTCATTTTTACACCTTGTTATATTGGGTTTGATTTGAAAAGCTAAATCCCTAATTCTTTTTTTGCGTTCAACAAGTCTGCTGTTGAGTCACGGCAAGCTTTGCCTGCTGCATCTGAAATATCTTTGAGACAGAGAATGCCTTTTTCGCGGGGCTCTGCCAAAGAGTCGTCCTTTTTCCATGCGCATAAAATGCCACGGCTTGAATTGACTGTGCCGCCAGCCTTGTCGAGCAAAGTTGCTGCGATTCGGGCAGCTCCGCCCTGTGCGCCGTAACCTGGAATAAGGAAGAAAATATCCGGGTAAGCATCGCGGAGTGCGCGTGCATCGCTTTCTTCGGTGCAGCCAACAACGGCTCCAACCGGGGAACATTTCTGCTCTGTGTAAAGTGTTTTGAATTCTGTGGAAATCCGTTCTAATTCGCTGCCAGTTTTGTCGAGAACGCGACCTCCGGCTTTGAGTTCCTGCTGCTCAATATCGACCATGCCGGGATTTGATGTGCGCAAAAGCACGAAAATGCCTTTGCCTCCGTTGTTCGGTTTGCAATATTCGGTGAACGGTTTGAGAGTGTCAAAGCCCATGTACGGATTGATTGTGATGATGTCTGTCTCAAAATCGCTACCGGCTCCTAAATGTGCACGGGCATAAGCTTTGGCTGTGTCCGCAATGTCACCGCGTTTGATGTCGCTGATTGCGATGAAGCCTGCTTCGTGGACAGCCTTAATCGTTTCGATGTAAGCCTTTAAGCCCTCGATTCCCATTGCCTCGTAGTAAGCAATCTGAATCTTAAAACAGCAGGCTGATTTGTCGGCAGCAACACGCTTGATAATCTCTTTGTTGTAAGCCAGAACAGCCTCAACCGGAGAATCAAATGCCTTTAATACCGACTCCGGCAAATAAGACGGATCTGTGTCCAAGCCAACACAAAGCGGTCCATTTTCAAGTGATTTTTTTTGAAGTTCTTCCATTATGTGTGTCATAAAAATTCCTTTTTTGCACTAGGGATAGTAGCCACGCCGCAGGCGGCCGCAAGCTGAACGAGCAAAGCGAGTGAGTGAGCGGCTGTAGCGAAAGCGGAATGGCGAATAGCCCGGCCTGCGAAGCAGGAAGTGCCCGTTTTTCAATGCTTTTGCCAGCTTCTCACTACTGACTTACAACCCACGTGCCCATGAATATGTGCTTAAATATGGGTCTGGTTTGACTGCTGATGGAGTTGACCATACTTCGTCAATCAAGCCCTTGTCGTTAATTTTACCGATTCTGACCTGTTTGTACAAATGCTGATTGCCGCCGTCAATTGTGACCGTGCCTTCCGGAGCTGTGAAACTGAGACCTTTTGAAGCCACACGGACTGCCTCAACTTCAAATCCGCCCGCTTTTTCGCAAGCCGCCGCCCACATATAAACCGCAATATAAGCCGCTTCGATTGGGTCGCCTGTCATGCGGTCTTCACCGTACTGTTCTTTGTAATCAGAGACGAATTTTTCGTTGCGAGGCGTTTGAGTTGTCTCGTAGTAATTCCATGAAACTAAGTGACCTGCAAGGTTTGCCAAGTCCATTTTGGCGACTTCTTCCTCGGCGATTGAAAAACTCATGACCGGGATTGTTTTTGAAGTGATGCCAGCTTTTGCAAGAGCTGCGAAGAACGACACGTTTGAGTCACCATTGAGTGAATTGAGAATTACATCCGGTTTTGCAGCGAGAATTTTTGAAACTACTTCGCTGAAATTTGTTGCACCCATTGGAAGATATTCTTCACCGACACATTCTCCGTTGAGTTCCGCAATCTGAGCCTTGATGATTTTGTTTGCTGTGCGGGGGAAAACGTAATCGCTTCCGATGAGGAACATTCTTTTGCCGATGTTTTGGGCGCAATAATCAACTGCCGGAACAATCTGCTGGTTGGGAGAGGCTCCCATGTACATGATGTTCGGGCTGGCTTCCATGCCTTCGTACTGAACGGGATACCACAAAAGACCGTAAAGTTCTTCGAAAATTGGTTTGACAGCCTTTCGAGAAGCGCTTGTCCAGCACCCAAAGACTGTGACAACTTTTTCATCCTGAAGAAGCTCGCGTGCTTTTTGGGCAAATACCTGCGGTTCACTTGCGCCGTCGGCCTGAATAGCCTCGATCTGCTTGCCTAGGACGCCGCCATTTTGGTTGATTTCTGAAATTGCCAGTAATTCTGCATCACGTACGGCCGTCTCAGAGATTGACATTGTGCCTGAAAGAGAGTGCAAAAGACCAACTTTGACGGTCTCAGCCTTTTTTTCATTACAAGATACAAGCAGAAGTGCAGAAAGTGTAATTCCAATGATTCCTATTTTGACTTTTTTCATAATCTTCTCCCATAAAAAGTTTGCGTTAGTTCGCGTTAGCGATGTTGCACGGAGGCAACGAATTTTATTTAAGTACTTCGTATGTAATCATTTTGCCTTTGCCTTTAATTTCACATTCGATAGGTTCTGTAAATTTTACGTCTGAATTTTTAAGATGCTCGAAAACGGTCTGGCTTACGCGGATATTTCCGGGACTGCAGGCTGTTTCCATTCGGCTTGCAACGTTGACTGTATTGCCCCATACATCATATACGAATTTTGTTTTTCCGATAACACCTGCTGTGACAGGGCCGCAGTTTAGTCCGATTCGCATATTGAACTGTATCTTACCACATCTGTTGTAATCTTCCAAATCCTCGTACATGCCCTTTGCAAATTCAACCATGATGCGGGCGTGATTTTCGTTGGGGCTTGGAACGCCGCATGCTGCCATATAAGCGTCGCCGATTGTTTTGATTTTTTCGACGCCCATTGCTTTTGCCCGCTCGTCAAATCTTGTGAACAAATCGTTGAGGGCGTTGACGATTTCGCTGGCCGTGTGGTTGCTTGAAACTTTTGTAAAGCTTACGATGTCCGAGAAGAGCAGGGTGACGTCAGAAAAGGATTCAGCCACTGAATGAACGTTGTCCTTAAGCTCGTCAGCGATTTTGTCAGGAAGAATGGCGTGCAGAAGCAGCTCTGACTTTTCTTTCTCGGCGGCAAGTTCCCGGGTGCGGACCTGAACCATTCCCTCAAGGCGGATATTTTCAAGCTTGATTTTGCGCTGTTTAAAATAGAAGAGTGCGATAATTAAATTTATAAAAATAATTACCGTGATGACCCAGAAAATCGGCATCTGATAGAAGTAGGGCTTTTGCACAAAGAGCATTGCACAGGCTTCTTCGGAAGGAACGCCCTCGCCGTTTATGGCCATGACCAGAAATGTGTGCCTTCCCGGGCTTATATTCGTGTATGATACTGTGCGGTTTTTGCTCGGAAGACTGAGCTTTTCTTCAAAATTTGTAAGCTGGTGCTGGAACTGGATTCGCTCCGGGGCGTCAAAACTTAGACCTGTGAATTGAATTTCTACTCGCTTGGTGCCAGGTTTTAAAATAAACTCATGAGCTTTTGAATTGAAATCGAACTTTGTGTTGTCAATCGTGACGCTTTCGATATGAACGAGCGGCAAAACCGGATTTTCGCGGATTTTAATCGGATCGTAGACTGCAAATCCGTCAATCATAGTGAACCATAATCTTCCGTGAAGGTCACAAATGCTCAACGATGTGGAAGTCGGGCCGTCTGAGTCAAGACCGTCGTTCCGTGAATAATATTGGAGGCTTAAGACCTTTTCGCCAGTGTGTGCAGATTGGAGCAATTCTTCTTTGTTGACTGACGCGATACCGTAAAGGCTTGTAATCCAGATGTCTGTCGAAGTGTCTGGAATTACCTGGAAGACTGAATCTGTGCCAAGTCCGTTGTCGGAATTCATATTTTCGAAAGAGGATGGAATTGTGTGTGCGGAGTCAAATGGCTTGCAATAGCTGATTCCGCTTCCTGTACAAATCCAGTATGCGCCTTCGCTGTCCTGTGAGATTTTGAAAATTACGTTACCGATTAAGCCGTCCTCGGATGTAATGTGCGCGATTATTTCCTCGTTTTTCATGAGGTAAATGCCGCCACCGTCCGTTCCAATCCAGACCACGTTGTTTGTGTCTTTGTGAATCCACATTACGTATTCATTTTCGAGACCATCTGCCTGCTTGAAATTTTTGATTGTGCCGTCATTGTGGATAATGCTCAAACCTGTTGTTGTACCGACATAATATTCGCGCGGATTTGTTTCGATTGCGAGACGAACTTTGTTGCCTGCAAGACCTTCATCGGTTGTCCAGTTTTTTATTGTGGCTGCCCGCGGATCGTAAAGAATCAGACCGGGTTTTGTGTAGCAAGTTGCAAGAATCTCACTTTTAAAAGTGATTCCTACATGCCTTATTCTTAAATCTTTTGTGAATTCGGTGAGCTTATTTTTGATTTCTTTTTCGCCGACAAAACATCTTACGCCTCTGTCAGTGGCAATCCACATTCGGCCAACATTGTCTTCGGCAATTGCATTGACGGTTGTTTCAAGTTTTGTGACCTGAAATTTGCCGTGCGTGAGCTTGCCGATTCCGTTTCGGTCGCTTGCAAACCAGATGTTGCCTTCGCGGTCACGGATAATTCTGTTGATTTTGGCTGATGATAAATCTTTGTTGTGTGATTCTTCAAAACGTCCTTTGTTAAAAGAAACGACGCCATGCTCCGTGCCGAAAAGAATAGTGCCGTCCTGAGCGACGTACATTGCCCAGGTCGGTATTGTGTCAAGAATCGTATTCGTTTTGATTCTTTTGAATTCATTGTTTTCGAGACAGACGATACCGAGGTCGCCCAGGCCAATCCAGAAAGTACCGCTCAAATCCTGAATAATCGAAGTGGCGAAGTAACTGTCAAAATGTTTGTCAATCTGCGGAATCGTGTGAAAAAGCCCGTCCGAAAAAAGAAAGAGGCCGTCTTCGTTGGAAGTAATGAGCCAGACTCTGCCTGCTGAGTCGCAATAAAGTGCAACGGCGATGATTCCTTTGGAAACAGTTCCTGCCTGAAATTGTGGCGTAATCAAGTGACCTTTTGGAGTGAGATAAACGACCCCGGCTGCCGTTCCAATCCAGATATTGCCCATCCTGTCTTCGCAAAGTGCCCGGACTGAATTGTTCGGAAGCCCGTTCTGCGTGGTGATGGTTTTGCTGGTGCCGTCAGGCATGATTTTGTGGACGCCTTCATCATTTGAACCGAGCCAAAGGTTGCCGTTAGTGTCTTCAAGAAGTGCGCGCACGGAAGAAAATTTGTAGTCGTTTGTTCTGGAGCGACGAATCGTGTTGAATCCAACTCCGTCAAATCGAACTAATCCTTCGTAGGTGCCGATGTTGATGTAACCGTCTTTTGTTTGAAGAATATCTGTGGCCATTGTGCCTGTAAGCCCGCCGAAAGAAGTCCAGGTTTGATAAACATAATTGTCAAGATAAGTTTTTTGAGAAAATCCAAAATGCAGCGCAAGGAAAAAAATCACTGCAAAAATACACTTTTTCATTCTTATATTATAAAACTACTTAGTGCAATTCTCAATAAAATTTTAAGGGAAAATTTTGGCTATGTTAAAGAATTCATTTTAGGGGGGATGGTAAAAACAAGTGGAGAAATTGACAGAAAATGCGAAAAAGTGGTAGCGCGAAGAAAAGCAGAACGGCTTGAGGCACTTGCAAGGTTAATGTACTGCTAGAAGCGGGGGATTTTAAGGGGCGAAGCCCCTTAGGAGAAGGGGTAGCGGAAAAACGAAGTTTTGAAGCGAGGGGAAGACATTCCCCTCTTGATTCCTAATTAATTTCGACAATCCAGCCTGCTGGTGCTTTTTCTGTACCCATCTGGATTCCAGTCAAAGTCTCGCGGAGTTTTTTGAGAACCGGACCGATTTCATCCATGCCGCTCGGAACGTTGATTTTTGTTCCGTGGTCATCGATGCAGCCGATTGGGCTGATAACTGCCGCTGTACCGCACAAGCCGACCTCTGCGAAGTCTTTAAGCTCGTTTTTGTTAACCTGTCGCTCCTCAACCTCCATGTGGAGATAGTCGCGTGCAACCTGAACGAGTGAGCGTCGTGTGATTGATGGCAAAATGCTGTTTGATTTTGGTGTTACAAGCTTGCCGTCTTTTGTGACGAAAAGAATGTTTGCGCCACCAGTCTCTTCGATATATGTGTGTGTAGCCGGATCAGTGTACATGTTCTCAGCAAAGCCTTTTTTGTGAGCGTCAACGATGTTGTGGAGGCTCATTGCGTAGTTGAGGCCTGCCTTGATGTCGCCGGTGCCGTGTGGGGCTGCGCGGTCAAGGTCTGAGAGACGAACTGTGATTGGCTTTACGCCGCCCTTGAAATATGGTCCAACAGGTGTGACCAAAATGCGGAACTGATATTCTTCTGCTGGTTTTACGCCGATTACTGCGCTTGAACCGAACATATATGGGCGGATATAAAGAGTGGCACCGCTTCCGTAAGGCGGAACCCACTCGATATTTGCTTTGATTGTGTCGATGACGGCTTTAATCCAACGGTCTTTTGGGAAGACTGGCATTTCCAAACGCTCGCAGGAATCCTTCATGCGGTCAGCGTTTAAATCAGGGCGGAATGTGACGATTTTTCCGTCTGCTGTTGTGTATGCTTTGAGACCTTCAAAACAAGTCTGTGCATACTGCAAGACTCCCGCACACTCAGAAATTGTGATTGAGTGGTCGCTCGTGAGAGTTCCTTCGTCCCATGCTCCGTTTTTATAATTTGCAACGAAGCTCTTGGTTGTTTCCATGTAACCGAAAGGCAAGTTTGCCCAGTCCAAATCTTTCGCCATTTTTTACCTCGATTGAATAGATTTAAAAGACTTTAGCACAAGTTAAGGAATCTTTCAATGATTTGCGCGCATCCATCAAAGCATGATTGCAAACACCGCAAGTGCAGAAATTTCGCAGAGCTGGACGAACCAGCCCGCCGTGTCGCCCGTGATTCCGCCAAAATTCTTTACCGCCATAACAAAATAAAGGCAAAACACAGAAAGACATATCGCAACGAGCGCGATTCCGAGATAATTAAAAAAATAAATTTGCAGCATTGAAATCAGAATCAGCCAGAAACTGCACCAGAGTGCCGTAAAATTTTTGATGGTGGCTGTCGCAAAAGTGTGAACCAGGCCGCTGTCCTTTGCAATCGGAAAAGTTGAGACCGCAAATGCGCTTAAAATCCTGGAAATCACAAAAATGCCCAAAAAAGGAGCAAGATTAATCAGATGAAGAGGCTGCTTGAAAACTTCTAAAGAAAGAACGAAATAGCAGAGAAAATAAATCACGCATCCGAGAACCGCGAAGGCTCCCGAATGACTGTCTTTAAGAATCTCAAGCTTTTTTTCGCGGCTGGCATGGCTTCCCAGGGCATCGCAAGTGTCCATAAAGCCGTCAAGATGGATCCCGCCGCTCACAAAAACTGGAATCAGCGTAAATCCGAGGGCAATCAGAGCTGGAGAAAGACTTTTATGCCATCTGGCCAAAAACTGACCAAAAATGAACCAGCCGCCGCATAAAAAGGCAATCACCAGGCCCACGAATGGAAACGTACACATCATGTAGCGCATATTTTTTTGATTCCATTCGATACGTGGCATGGGAATTGCCGAAAACATGCTGAGCGATAAAATAATCGACTTAAAAAAACTCATAAACCTCTCCAAAATTGTTTGACAACAAATTATTTTAATCTATAAAATGAATTATGGTAAGTCTCTATCACTACACCGACTTCAACGCCATGCGGGGAATCATCACGAACGGCGAAATCTGGCTCTGGAACCTGCGGCGAATGAATGACAGCCAGGAAATGAATTACTTCATCAAGGAACTTAAATCTGCCGTCAAAAAAACGCTTGAACCGGAACATTATGCCAAACTGGAATGTCTTTTCATCGAAAATCTCAAGGACTTTAACAAACTTTCGAGCTACGCAAGCTGTTTCAGCGAATATTCCGACGACGCGGCTCAGTGGGCACGTTATGCCAAAAATGGAATGGGCGTCTGCATAGCCTTCAACAAAACTCTGCTCGAAAAAATAGGTGAGGCGGGGCACGCTCCTCTTTGCAAGGTCAATTATTCACAAAATTGCGACGGTCTTGAAATCGTTTCGGAAATTGCCCGCCTTGCCCGCTCGGACTGCAAAAATGATGCGCCAGAGTGCAGGGAGGTCTTTAACAGGCTTGTCACAAGCTCGCCGCTTTTCAAGCATCCATCTTTCATCAGCGAAAAGGAATACAGGCTGGTCTCCCTTCCATATAATGTGAGCGAATATCTTGGGGAGCCGCATTTTTTTGTGGAAGAGACAAACATCAAAAAATATTATATCCTTAAATTACGCGAAGTTTGTGAGAGCCTTTCAATCCCATACCACGAGCTTTTTACGCAAATCTGCATCGGGCCTCAGGCGCGTGTTACAAAGGACGTGCTTGCCGACTATTTTGCTTCAACAGGCATGTCAGAGCTTTGCGATAAAATCAAGCTTTCGGAGTGTCCTTTAAGGCGTTTCTAGCTGCGTTAGGGATTGTAGCCCCGAAGTTGCCGCAGGCAATGAGCGTGAGCGAAGGGCGGAAAGCCCGGCCCGAAGGGCAACGGCCAGGAGAAAAAAATGGAAATTAAAAAATACACACATTACGTTCAATATTACGAGACTGACAAAATGGGAATCACCCATCACTCAAATTATGTCCGCTGGATGGAAGAAGCCCGCGTTGACTTTTTGCGCCAGATTGGCTGGGATTATGCCCGCCTTGAAGCCGAAGGAATCATTTCGCCTGTCGTGGGAGTGAGCTGCAAATACAAACATTCCACCACATTTGCCGACACGGTTACAATCGAAGTCAAAGTCGCCGAGTACAGCGGAATCAAGCTCCGCCTCAGCTACACCATGACCAATGAAAAAGGCGAAGTCTGCTGCACCGGCGAGAGCGAGCACTGCTTTGTGAACGAAGCCGGCCGAATCGTCATGATTAAAAAAGATTATCCGGCTTTCCACGAAGTCCTTAGTTCTTTAATCGAAAAAAAATAATCGAATTATACTAAAAAAATCCAAAAAGGTTTAAAAATCTCATAGCCCGTGTTATAATTTTTTTTAAGAGTATGTTAAAAAACGAGGGCTTAGATGAAAAAGCGCAGAGGGAAACTTCTTTTTAAATTTGCATTTATTTTCACAGTCTTTGCAATGGTTGCTATGTTTCTTGGAAGCATAATGACATACATCAGTCAGACAAATTCTTACAAAAAGGCTGCCCTTCAAAATTTAAAGTGCATTTGTGATTATATCGAACATTTGATTCAGGAATCGGGCGAAGATTTCATCATTTATCAAAAATATTACATGGAACATTTTAGCGAGGCTCGAATTCCGTTCAATTTTACGGAATATCACACAGCCCAGCGCAATTACGAAAAAGTCCTTTCAGAAATGGGGCTTAAAAAAGACGAGAATACGCAGTTCAATTTTGATTCATTCTCAGAAGAAGCAAAAATGGCATATTTCGTTTATATTCATGAATATTGGCTGCTCACTTTTGAAAATGCCAGAAAAGCGTTCAATCTCCCGTACACGTATTATTTAGTTCCCAAAGAAGAAATTTACAACATGGTCTACATGATTGACGGTGAGCGTACTCCGCGAGGCCTTAACGGTCAAAAAAGCACCAAAGGACCATACCTCTATCTTGGTGATGAATATCATGACCCTTACGAAAAATGTCCTGTTCAGTGGGACACATGGTTTACCGGCGAAAGGCAAAACAAATTTCAGGTTTGGAATAACGAATGGGGGCACACTTACGCATTTTATGTTCCGCTTTACATAAAAGGGCAAAAACTTGGTCTGATTGGTGCGGAATTTCAGGTTGAGGATGTAAATAAAGAAATTTTACGGAATGCAGTCGTTCAGACTTTCGGTGTTGGTGTAGTTCTGGTTATTTGTATCGCAATGCTGCTGATTTTTATCAACAAACGATATATTAATAAAATTGTCCGTCTCGAAGCAAATTTGATTGAGTATTCTGACCTTAAAGATCCGACCATTGCTCAAAGAATCGAAGCAGAAATTACCGGCAATGACGAAATCGCTTCTCTTTCAAGTCAACTTGCAGCTCTCATTTTAAAAATCGAAGATTACATCAAGACCCTTTTAGACACATCTCAAAAACTCAAAGCATCTCAGGCGCGTGCCGAAAAGATGGACGCCCTTGCAAATCGCGATGCACTCACAGGAATCCGCAACAAAACTGCTTACGATAATGAACTTCGCAGGCTCGAATGGCGTATTGCAGAAGGCAATGTTGAGTTCGGTATCGCAATGATTGATTTGAATTTCCTCAAACGGATAAACGATAGTTTTGGGCATGAACAGGGAAATATGGCAATCAAACGTCTTTGTTCGCTGGTCTGTCAGGTTTTCAAACATTCTCCTGTTTTCCGAATTGGTGGTGATGAGTTTGTTGTAATTTTGGAGCACGCTGATTTAAAAGATATCGATATGCTTTGCATGAATTTCAATATTCAGATTGACGCTCTTTCCAAAAACGACGATCTGCAGCCGTGGGAGCAAGTTTCGGCCGCGCTCGGATATGCCATATACAACAAAAATAGCGATATAAGCGTTCAGAATGTGTTCCGACGTGCAGATAAGGCGATGTATTCTCGCAAAAAGGAAATGAAAGCAATCAGGGAGATTTAAATTGCTAAAAAGTCGTGTTTTAACCTTCGAGTACTGTGAAAAAGTGTCCGCTCCCAGAAAAGACACGGTATTGAGGCACGGTGCAAGGACACTTTTCATGAATCGTATCTAAAAAGCACGCTGCTGGCGGTACATTAACCTTGCAAGTGCCTCAAACCGCTCTGCTTTTCTTCGCGCTACCACTTTTTCAAATTGCCTTGAAAATCAAACTCGGCTCTTTATCGAATTTTCCCCCTAATAAACACAGGAATCTCTGACAGTATAAGCACCAGAAGAATCATAATCAGTGCCCAGGCGTAGATTTCGTCGTAGTCGTTGAAGTAGGTGCTTGAAAAGACGGCCTTTCCGAGAGAGTTTTTTGTTTGCACGAGATATTCGGTCGTGATTACGATTTTGATTCCCATTCCCACTGAGTTTATGTAGGCCTGTTTGAGATAGCCGGCCATGAGCGGGAGATATACCGAAAATAAAATCCTCGGACTGAAGCTGCTGTTGAGACGGTAAACATCTATCAGCTCTTTGTCGATTCTTTTGCAGCCTTCTGCCGTGGCTTCGCTAATCAGCGGAACAAGAATCAGGCTTGCGGCGATGTAAGGCACATTTTTGTATTTTGTTAGAACCATGATTATCACGACAAGCACAATCATCGGAATGGAACGGAGCATGGTCATTAGAGGTTTGAGAAGTTTTTTGAAAAAACTCGAAAGCCCTTCGAGCATACCGATTGAAATCCCCAGCACTGTGGAAATAATCAGCGAAACAAAAACGTGTGAAAGAGTTGTGAAAATCTGGTGATAAGTGCGTGGCGTTGCCAAAAGGCGGAAAAATGCCTTTAAGATGACAAAAATGCTTGGGAAGACCAAAGAATCGTCTTTGACCTTCCCCAAAATCTGAATCAGCACGCCGATTAAGATAATTCCGAGACAAAAAATGAATGAATTTTTTGCCTTATTCTCCATAATAGAATTCCGGGGCTGGGAGCGTGCCGCCGTACTGCTTTAAATCGATGTTTGCAGTGGTCTCAACCTGAGCTTTTGCTTCTTTTGCTGACACAAATCTGATCGCGCAGTTCGGGATTGCAGATTCAGCGATTTTTGCGTTCGGCATTATTTCGAGCTGAGCCGCAGCTTTTGCAACTGCCGGAACATCGTTCGTGCATTTTTCACAAGATTCTTGGGCGAGCTTAAGGAAGTCTGCTACTTCTTGAGGATGCTGCTCAATTGTCTCGGCACGCACGAAAAGACCTGCCTGAGCAAACCCATCGAAGCCTGTTGCCTTTTTGTACAAATCGTTGAGCGGATAAGAAATGATTGCCTTGTTCTTTAATTTTGCGGCTGAAAGAATCGGCTCTGCTGTGAGTACGACTGCATTTGCGTCAGAAAGAAGGAGCGACTGAGTTGCCGCCGCGCTTCCGAGATAAGCCACGCTTTTGGGAGCGAGCTTGTTTTTTTGAAGGGCAGCAAGCGCGACAGAGGCATTGATTGTATTTTCACCGAACAAAGTGACTTCTGATTTTTTGATGTCCTTGAGCTTGAAATTCTTTTTTTGCGAAGCAAAATACAAGTTACCCCATGTGACAACAGCAGCCAGTTTGTAGCTGGATTTACCCATTTTGAAAAGCTTTGCACCGGCGTTAATCGGCGCGATGATAAAATCCGCCTTGTTGCCCGCAAATTCTGCGGCAATTGTTTCGGCTGTGATGTAAGTGTAATTCTCAGGGTTTTGTTCTGCGAGCGAGGCTAAGGCAAGAGCCGGAGCACCGTTCGGGGAAGTGACTTTGAGCGGGTACGCTTCAGCAAAAAGCGAAGAAAGCAATAAAATAGAAGAAAGTGCGATAAAAGATAGTAATTTTTTCATAATACGCTATTATATGCCTATTCTTCGCTAATTGCTACAGACATGCAGGGCCTCCGCATTATAATTGATTTTATATTGAAAATGGCGCAAAGGAGAGAAACGGCTTACGAAGACACTCGTTTTGTGCTGCCGCGAAAGCGGCAAACGTATATGGTTACAAGCACAAAACGCGTGTAGCATGCTAGCATGCGGCTTCGATAAGCCGTTTTCACGACTGGAAGCCATTTTTAGCAGCAAACATTTTATAATACGGAATCCCTATATAGACCTGTTGATGAAAGCTTTAAGCCAAAATCTCATCCGCAAGTTTTTCGAGCTGAGCAACATTTTCGGCTGTCATTGAAATTTTGACGCTTACTTTTGTGTCGCAGATTGTGATGTTTTTGCTCTGCTCAAATGCGGCAGCCATTGCTTTGTTTGCCATTGGTGCCCAGCTTCCGTTTTCAATCAAGCCCAGCTTTCGGTTCTGGTAATTTCGCTCCGTGAGGTGGCCGATGAAATCCTTCATGATTGGGAAAATGCCGCCGTTGTAAGTGGTTGTAGCCAGAACGAGCTTTCCGTAGCGGAAGGCATCTTCTACGCACTCGTAAGTGTCTTCGCGGGCAAGGTCACTGATTGCGACTTTCGGACAGCCCTTTGCCTTGAGGATTTCGGCGAACTTTTCTGCGACGGCTTTTGTGTGACCGTAAACTGACGTGTAAAGAACGCAGACACCTTCGCTTTCAACGCCGTAGCTTGACCAGATATCGTAGAGGCGGATTGATTCTTTTGCATCTGCTCCAGTCAGAACAGGGCCGTGGAGCGGGGCAATCGTATTGATTTCGATGTTTGCCGCCTTTTTGAGAACGGCCTGAACGTTTGCACCGAATTTTCCGACGATTCCGAAGTAGTAGCGGCGAGCCTCACAAGCCCAGCCTTCCGGGTCTTCAACATCATTTGCACCGAATTTGCCGAATCCGTCCGCAGAGAAAAGAACTTTTTCGCTTGATTCATAAGTGAAAATGACTTCCGGCCAGTGAACATTTGGAGCGGCGATAAAATTGAGAACGTGCTTGCCAAGCTCCAGCTTGCCGCCCTCTGCGACAACAATCTGTTTGTCTGCAAAATCGGTGCCGAACAAGCTTTTCATCATTACAAAAGCCATTTTTGAAGAGACAATTTTTGCATCTGGATAGACTTCGACAAATTTCTGAATGTTTGAAGAGTGATCCATTTCCATGTGCTGAACTACGAGATAGTCAGGCTTTTTGCCGCCGAGCACATTTTTGATGTTGGAAAGCCATTCCTCACCAAAATCCTCGTCCACAGTGTCCATGATTGCAATCTTGTCATCCAAAATCGCATAGGAATTGTAAGCCATTCCCGCAGGAACATCGAACTGCCCTTCAAAAAGGTCGATTTTATGGTCGTCAACGCCGACATATTTGATTGATTCGGTAATCTGCATGATTTGCTCCGTTTATAAAAAATATATTTAAAAATTATACTACAGAAGTTATAATAAAGCTATGATTATTTGCCCGGCACAACCTTTCGATATTTTTCAGATAATGAACATTGAGCGTCAGTCTTTCATTCCGGCAATTCAGGAAAAAAAGCGTGTTTTTGAGAAGCGGCTCAAAGTATATCCGCAAGGATTTCTGGCACTTGCCGATTGCAGCGATGAAATTGTCTTAAAGAATAAAGTTGCCCTTGTGTGCGGCTATCTCTGTGCCGAAAAATGGGATTCTCTGCCTGATTTTGAGAAATTGCGTTCATTGAGCGGAGTCGAAATGAGCGAAAAAGAGCAAAAGTCTGCCCTCAAAAGAATCGAAAAACATTTCGCGCTTGGTCACAATCCTCTTCTGACTCACAAAACCAACGGCTGTTACCTGTATGTCTCGTCTTTCGCGCTTTTAAAAGAATATCGTGGCAAAGGCCTGGGCGAAAAATTCTTCAAGAACTCACTTGCCGCCCTCTGCGCCGCAAATCCCGAAATCAAAAAAGTCGTGCTCCTTGTCGATTCAGAATGGCAGACTGCGCTTAAAATCTACGAAAAGCTGGGATTCCAGAAAGTCTTCGAACTGAAAGAATTCTTCCCCACAATCCAAAAGAAAGTGAACGCCAGCGGAATCATCATGACCGCGGAAGCTGAAAATTTTCGTGGGATAGAATTTTCTTCCTGTGATAACGAAATGGCAGGAATAAGAATTTAATTTAGCAATGCGAGTTTTGAACTTAGCGGATATTCCAAAAAACGGCGCGAAGGAGAGAAACGGCTTACGAAAACACTCGTTTTGTGCTGCCGCGTGAGCGGCAAACGTATATAGTTACAAGCACAAAACGCGTGTAGCAGGCTAGCCTGCGTTTTCGATAAGCCGTTTTCACGACTGGGAGCCGTTTTTTGATACAGCCAATAAATCTCAAAACTCTACGTTCGGTTTATTTCTTCCAGTAGTCCGGGAAGAGGAAGATAATCAGATTGTACAACTCCAAGCGTCCCGCAATCATTACGAAGCAATACCAGTATTTTAGGAACGGCGGAATAATGCCGAAGTTCTGGCTTGGATTGAGCTTCCCGAAGGCCGGACCGATACTGCCTGTCATCGAAAGACTTGCTGTGAGGCTTGTGAAAATGTCCAGTCCGCAGAAAGTGCTTATCATTGTTGAAATCATAACGAGCATGAGATAGACGAAAGCAAATGCCGCCACGTTGAAAACCAAATCTTTGCGGCCGGGTTTGTCGTTCAGACTGATTGTGAAAACTCCGTGCGGATGCAGCATCCTGAGCATTTCATTTTTGGCCTGTTTTTTGAGCACGACCCAGCGGATGATTTTAAAGCCGCCCGAAGTTGAGCCTGAGCAGCCGCCGGTAAAGAAGAGCAGGAAGATGAAGAACTGTGCCGCATTTGGCCAGGTGGTGAAGTCGTCGGTTGCGTAGCCTGTCGTGGTCATAACTGAGGCAACCTGGAAGCTTGAATATCTTAGTGCTTTTGCGAACGAGCCGTAATGCGGAACGAGAACGAGCGTAATCACACCGATACAAATCAAAAATAGCGAAATATAGGCTTTGAGTTCCGAATTCTTTTTGACTTCATCGAATTTGCCTGTAATCACATAAAAATAAAGCGAAAAGTTCACGCCCGCCAGAAACATAAAGACTGTGCAGACGATTTCGATGGCGAGCGAATTATATGCGCCGATGCTTGCGTTTTTGGAAGAAAATCCGCCTGTTCCTAGCGTTGAAAAAGCGTGACAAATTGAATCGATTACGTCCATTCCGCAGATTTTTAGTGCGATTGCGTGCGCCACAGTGAATCCCACGTACAAAAGCCACAAAGTTTTTGCAGTGTTTGCCATTTTTGGCGTAATCTGACCTTTTTCGGGGCCTGTGCTCTCTGCCTTTATGAGCTGGAAGCTGCCCACACCGAGAAGCGGAAGAAGTGCTACTGTGAGCGCGATGATTCCCATGCCGCCCAGCCAGTGCATCTGGCATCGCCAGAAATTGATTGAGCGGGGAATTGATTCCACATCACTCAGGATTGTGGCTCCGGTTGTCGAGAAGCCTGAGACACTTTCAAAAAGAGCGTCATAAAAGTTTGGAATCACGCCTGAGAGCAAGAGCGGAACTGAACCGAACACGCTGATTGAAATCCATGCAAGCGCAACGAAAGCAAAAACATTCCTGATTGAAAAATTGATTTTAGTCTTTTTGCCTGCAAAGTAAAAAATTGCTCCGATTAAGACCGAAACTCCAAGGGGGAGTGCAAAACTCGGAATCACGCTGAGTTCCCCGCAAGAAAGTGCCGTGAGAATTGGAAAAACGAGCGAAAGACCCACGATTGCGAGAATGATAAAAATAAGCCGTGCGAAGATGAAAAACTGCATTTATTCCGTTGCCCCGAATTTGTGCATTACATGGTCGTTTTCAGCGGCGTTGATAATCAGGATGATTTTATCGTCTGCCTCAAGAACCGTGTTTCCGCCCGGAATAGAGAAAGCTTCTTCTCCCTTTTTCTGAACCTGAAGAACCAGAAATTTTCCGTTTTCGGCGATGTCTTTGAGTGCCTTGCCTTTGACTTCACTTTCTTCTGGAATGTTGATTTCTGCGATTTCGAGTGATCCGCCGTTGACTGAGTGGATTCCAGTTACGCTGTCTCCGCGAAGATGGCTCATGATGCTGTCGATTACTGAATCACGGATTGGAACCGCTACCTCAATGCCGATTTTGCGCGCCACTTCACCGAAGGCCGAGTTTGCGACGAGCGCGATTGAATTTTCTACGCCCAAAGACTCAATGTAAGCCGCCATGACCATGTTCATTTCATAGTTTGGTGTGGCACAAATCACAAGGTCGAATTTATCGATACCTTCTTCCTCAACAAAGCCTTCTTCGGTGATGTCTGCACAGAAAACTTTTGTGTTCGGGAATTTTTCGCTGGCAGCCTTTGCGTTGGCTTCGTCAGTGTCGACAATCACGAAATCCTGAGAGATGCGTGACTTGAATCCGAATAATTTTTTGATTCGGCTGGAACTTTCTTTTTTAATCAACCGGTCCGCGACAATCATGCCGATTCGGTTTGCGCCTACGAGAGCAATTTTTTTGACATCCTTGAGTTTTGAACCGCACATCGTGAGCATTTCCGGCAAGTCAGAACGCTTCATGAGAAGACCCAGACAATCCCCGCCGTGCAGAATCGTGCCGCCGCTAGGAAGCTCTGTTTCGCCGTCACTTTCGACATAGCCCACGAGGAATTGTTTTTCGGTCATTTTGCGCATATTCTGGAGCGCGATTCCGTCAAGCCTGCTGCCTTTTTCGACAGTCACTCGAATCAGTTCGTATGAAGAATTATCGAATTGAAGGGAATCAGTGATTGCCCCGTGTTCAACGGCCGCAACAATTGCTTCCGCAGCCTCAACATCAGGGTGAACCATAAAATCAATTCCGTAGAGATGTCGGTTTTCGTTTGAAAGCTTGGTGGCATGCTTCTGGGTGGCCGTGCTTGTGTTCATGTAGTAGGCGTAATTTCGGACGCGGGCGATTTTGAGCACATTCGGATAAACAGAATCAACGAGCGAGCAGGTAATCATGTTAACTTCGTCGTTTGAAGTGACGCAGACAAGTGCATCTGCATTTTCGATTCCGGCTTCTTCAAGAGTGTCCAGATTATTTCCGTCGGCCTGAATTACGTTGCAGTCAAGCCTGTTCGATGCGTGCCGCACTGTTGTTTCGTCGTTGTCGATGAGAACGACATCATTTTTTCCATTAATGAGACGCTTTGCAAGCTGAGTGCCAGTAAAACCTGCGCCAACAATTACAATTTTCATTAAGAATATTTTAGCGTGTTGTTAAAATCTCTTCCACATGCTACTATTCCAATGTCATGAAAAAATATGCTTTTCTTTCTATTATTGTAGTTTTTTCTCTAATTTTCTTTTCTTGCGGCCAAAAATTGTCCAAAGATGTCCTTCGTATGAACGTAGCTTCTGAACCCGATTCTTTCTTTCCGTGGGAATCTGCGGCAACCGATACGGCGGCGATTTATTACAATATTTTTGACGGTCTTCTTTCTTTTGACTCACGGGGCAAAATTCATCCTGCTCTATGTGAATCTTACGAAATTTCTGACGACAAGGTTACTTACACTTTCCATTTGCGGAAGGGCGTTAAGTTCCATAATGGTGCGGATTTTACAAGCGCTGACTGTGTTTACACTTACGAAAATCTCGCTGGCTTGAACGGCAACACTGTCAAATCTGACATGATGGCAAGCTCAATTGAATCAATCTCTGCTCCAAACGAATACACTTTTGTGATTAAGACAAAAAATCCTCTTGGAGGTTTCCTTGCTCTCAACATTTGTCCGATTTTGCCGGTAGGTTACACGAATCATGCTGAGCATCCGATTGGAACCGGCGCATACAAATTCGTTGAGTACCAGCTCCATCAGAAAGTCGTGCTCGAAAAAAACGAAAATTACTGGAACGCCGAGAACGAGCCTAAAATTCCGCGGGTTGAAATCTATGTTATGAGCGACGAGAATGCGATTCTTTCGGCTTTGCAGGCAAAACAGCTCGACATCGGGCAAATGCTTTCGGCAGAGAACGCAAAGTCCCTCGAAAAGAAGTTCCAGCTTTTTTCTGCTCCGCAGAACATGGTTCAGGTTCTTGGTCTCAACAATTCTGCCAAACCTCTCGACAATCCTCTGGTTCGCCAGGCAATTACAATGGCTGTCAACAAGGACGAAGTGATTGAGGGCGCAATGGGTGGATTCGGCACCAAACTTTACAGCAATTTCTCTCCGATTTTGGGCGAATATTACAACGACCGTCTTTCTGACGTCTACAAAAATGACATTTCGACTGCAAAAACGATTCTTGCTTCGGCAGGTTATGCGAACGGCTTTGATTTGGAAATCACAGTTCCGGGCAACTATCGGATTCACGTTGACACAGCTCAGATTATTGCAAAGCAACTTGAACAAATTAATATCCGCTGTCACATAAAGACTGTTGAATGGACGACTTGGCTTGATCAGGTTTACACAAAATTTGATTATCAGGCGACTGTGATTGCTTTTGGCGGCAAACTGGAACCAAGCGAAGTTTTGAGGCGATATTATTCTTCTTACAAACGAAATTTCACGCGCTATAATAATCCTGTTTTCGACGAAACTTTCACAAAGGCCGAGCAGGAGACGGATGCAGCCAAGCGAATCAAATATTATAAGTATTGTCAGGAATTACTCGCAAAATCAGCTCCTGCTGTCTTCATCGCTGATCCGAACAACACTGTTTTGCTCCGAAAAGATGTCCGCGGCTACGAGACCTATCCTGTTCTGTTCTACAATTTTGCGAAAATGTACTTTGAATGATTATGAAAAAATATCTTTCCCTTTCATTTGATGACGGCCCGAATCTTGGCGATGACACGACTATGAGCGATATGCTTGATATTCTTGAAAAGCACGGAGTCGCGGCCTCATTCTTTTTGATTGGTGAAAAAATCAACGATCAGAATATTCCTGTGATTGAACGTGCGCTTAAAATGGGTTGCGACATTGAAAATCACTCGTGGACTCACCCGGACATGGCAAAACTTTCGCATGAGCAGATACTCGAAGAATATGCAAAAACTGACGAAGCAATCAGTAAAATCACTGGGAAAGTCCCGGAATTCTTTCGACCGCCGTACATTTCGGTGAATCAGACTTTGTTCGATTCTATCAAAACGCCTTTTATTTGCGGAAAAGATTGCCGTGACTGGGAAGATGATTTTGGCGTGGAAGACAGGCTTAAAATGCTCCTCGACGGTGTTGTTGACGGCACGATTCTTTTGCTCCATGTTACCGACGGCAATTCCAAAACGCTTCAGGTTGTTGATCGCGCTGTTCCGATTTTGAAAAGTCAGGGCTACGAATTTGTGACCGTACCACAGCTTTTTGAAATACGCGGAATCGAAAAGAAAAACAACGGAAAATTGTGGACGGTCGTTCAATGAACCGGATAATCTTTTATCTGAAGAAGTTTATTGATTTTCTCACGACATTATTTTTGATTTCTCTCCTCACTTTTCTGACTTTCCAGCTGTTGCCGGGAAATCCTGCGCTTGCTATTCTTGGACCGGAAGCTGATTCTGCACAAATCGCCGCTCTTGAACAGAAAATGGGCTTGGACAAGTCTTTACCCGAACGATACATTTCGTGGGCGTGGCATGTAATCTGCGGGGATTTCGGCACTTCTTATCAGTATAATCAGAGCGTTTTCAAACTGATTGGCGGAAGTTTTATCGTCACACTGAGCCTTGCTTCGGTAACATTGATTTTTACCGTGCTGATTGGATTTTTCTTTGGCTTTTTGTACGCTTATATTCACAAAACCAGATTTTTTAAGCCTCTTGTTTCAATTCATTCGATTTGGTTTTCAGTTCCTTCGTTTTGTACGGCCCTTCTTATGATTTTGATTTTTTCGGTGAAGCTCGGATTTTTTCCGGCGATGGGATATTCCCGGCTTTCACAGGGATTTTTTGCGTGGCTTCACTCTCTCGTTCTGCCGGCTTTTTCGCTTTCGCTTGGTTCCGGGGCTATTCTGGCACGCTACACGACAACGAGCATTTTGAATCAGGAAAAGCAGGATTATGTGCGCACGGCTCGAAGCAAGGGGCTTTCTGAATGGTGCGTGATTACAAGGCATATTTTGCGTAATGCGCTTTTGCCGTCTGTTACCACGCTCGGCCTGATTATGACCGAAATTTTGGGCGGAAGCATCATCATCGAGAATGTTTTTTCTCTTCCGGGGATTGGGCGGCTCATCGCAAATTCAATTTCTACCCGCGATTTTCCGTTGATTCAGGCTCTCGTCCTTTATCTGGCTCTGATTACGCTTTCCTGTAATTTCCTGGTCGATGTAATTTACACGCTGATTGATCCGCGAGTGAGGACGATGAAATGAAACGCTATTTTCAGAATAAGTCTTTCCTGCTCGGTTTTTGTCTCATCGCATTTTTCGTAATTTTTATGTTTGTGGGGATTTTTTATCTTCCTTATGATCCGAATTTTCCTGACTCTGCTCAAAAATTCGCTTCCTTTTCGCTAAAACATTTGCTTGGCACGGACCATCTTGGCCGCGATGTGCTTTCCCGTCTTTTGGTTGGCACCCGGATTTCTTTTGGAATCGGATTCACGGTAATGTTTTTCGGCTGTATGGTGGGAGTCTTGCTTGGCTCGGTTTCGGGCTATTTCGGCGGCTGGTTTGATATGGTCATTCAAAAAATAGTCACGGTTCAGATGGCTTTCCCGGGGATTTTACTTGCCCTTATGCTGATTGCGGTCTTTGGCACCGAACCAAAAATCACAGTTCTTGCGTTGTGCATAATGAGTGTTCCACGCTTCACAAGAATTACGCGCTCAAGTTTCTTAAAATACAAAACTTCGCTTTTTGTTAAGTCGGCGAGGGCAAGGGGGGCTTCTCACGCGCGGATTATGCTTGTTCATATTTTGCCGAACACGCTCCCTGAAATCCTTGTGACTTGTTCTCTTTCATTTGCTCTGGCAATTCTGAGCGAGTCGGGCTTAAGCTATCTTGGTTTGGGAATACAACCGCCTGTTCCAAGTTTTGGAAGAATGTTGAACGACGCGCAGAGATTCATTTTCAGTTTTCCTCAGGGAGTTCTGATTCCGGCGTTTTTTTTGACGGCTCTTGTTGCGGGCTTTAATCTGCTCGGAGACGGAATTGCCGAGGTGAACAGGAAATAAAATGCTTTTTGAAATCAACAATCTTTCAGTAGATTTTTTTCTCCATAAAGAACATTTGCCTATTCTTCAGGATATTTCGCTTTCGATAGACGCTGGCGAATTTGTTGCTCTGGTCGGCGAGAGTGGCAGCGGAAAGACGATGACTTCACTGGCGGTTATGCACCTTCTTCCGGAGAACATTCGTGTGACTGGCGGCGAAATCCTTTTGGACGGCAAAAATATTTCTTCGATGCGCGAAAAAGAATTCCGTGCTATTTCCGGCAAAGAAATTTCGATGATTTTTCAGGAACCGATGACGAGTCTTAATCCATTGATTCGGGTCGGGAAGCAAATCGAGGAGAGCGGGTTGATTCACGGCATGAAAAAAGATGAAGCTCGCAAAAGGGCAACGGAACTTGCGCGGCTTTCCGGGCTTTTGGACACGGATCGGATTTTACGAAGTTTTCCGCATGAGCTTTCCGGCGGCATGAAGCAGCGGATTATGATTGCAAGCAGTCTCATGAATTCTCCACGACTTTTGATTGCTGATGAGCCGACAACAGCCCTCGATGTCTCAACTCAGGAAGAAATCATTCATATTTTGAAGAATTTGCGAAAAGAACGGAACACGGCGATGCTTTTAATCAGTCATGATCTGAGTGTAGTCAAAAAACTTTGCACGCGGGTTTATATCATGTATAAAGGGCGGATTGTTGAATCTGGAAGTACGGAAGAGATTTTTAAAAATCCGCGGCACGAATACACAATGGCGTTAGTTCAGGCCGTCAGCAGCTAGAAGTTAGCGGTGAACAGTGAGCATTCTTTAGGAGGAAGTTTTGTTTTATGGAAGAAATCTTTAAGTGCGTTGATTTAGTTAAGACTTTCTCTGGCAAGAGCGGGGCTGTTCGGGCGGTTGACGGGATTTCTTTTTCTGTCGGGCTCGGTGAGGTTTATGGACTTGTGGGCGAGTCTGGTTCCGGAAAGTCTACGCTTGGTAATCTTCTTTGTGCGCTTGAAAATCCTGATTCCGGGAAGATTTTTTTTGAAGGACAGGATATTTCCCTTTTTAACCGCAGAAAAATGCTTGAATTCCGCAAGAAGGTGCAGATTATCTTTCAGGATCCGTATGCTTCTCTTAATCCCAAACACAAAATCGGTTCGATAATCGAAGAAGGTCTTAAAATCCACAAAATCGGCGCGAATTCTCAGGAACGAAAGCGGCTTGTGAACGAAATGCGAACTTTGGTTGCACTTCCGCTTGATGCGCTTGAAAAATATCCTTCGGAACTGAGCGGCGGGCAAAGGCAGAGAGTCGCGATTGCGAGTGCGATGATTCTCCGGCCGGAATTCGTTGTGTGTGATGAGTGCGTGAGTTCCCTTGATGTCTTGATTCAGGCTCAGATTCTTAACCTGTTGAAAGAAATGCAGAAATCTTTCAAACTGACTTACTTGTTTATCTCCCACAACCTTAAAGTCACGGCGCGTCTGGCTGACCGAATTGGCGTGATGTACAAAGGCAAAATCGTGGAAGAAAAATCAACATCAGAATTGCTAAGAAATCCAGAACATCCGTATACAAAAAAATTGCTTGAAGCCGCAGATTTATACTCTGATTTTAATAATTCTTCCAGGGCAACCGCATTATAAAATATTCTCTGCCAAAAATGGCTTCCAGTCGTGAAAACCGCTCCCTTGCGCCATTTTCAATATAAAATCGGTTATAATGCGGAGCCCCTGATAATTCTTCAAATTGACATATTTTTTTATTTAATATAGCCTTAACTTCATGGAAAATGCTTCTTTTGGTACTCTGGCAGAAATCCTTGTTGTTGATGATTCCAGTATGATTCTTTCTTTGATGCGCCGGATTCTTGATAAAAATTACAGCGTGCATACTGTTGCTTCCGGCGAAGAATGCCTAGAATTCGTGCAGTCTCACACGCCCGATCTTATTCTCCTTGATTTTCACATGAAAGGAATTGATGGCTTGGAGACACTTCACCGCTTAAAAACTGACCCAAATACCAATTTAATTCCTGTGATTTTTCTTACCGGGGATGAGCATAACGAAACTGAAATTCAAAGTCTTCATGATGGAGCCGTGGACTTCATTTCAAAAAATCCGCTGGTTCCGGGCGTCCTTCTTCAGCGTGTCAAAAATACGCTTGCGCTCACACTGCTTCAAAAACGGCTGCAGGACGAAGTAAACCGGCAGACTCTGCAAATCAAAGTCCTTACGCGAGAAATTACCGAAGCTCTGGCAAAAACAGTCGATGCAAAGGATCATTACACGCGGGGCCATTCTCAGCGCGTAGCAAAATATTCTGCGGAAATTGCCAGGCGCATGGGAAAGTCTCCCAAAGAGCAGGAAGAGATTTATTACATGGGCTTGCTTCATGACATTGGCAAAATTGGAGTCGCAGGAAGCATAATCCGTAAAAACGCCCGCCTCACTGAAGATGAATTTGAAGAAGTAAAAGAACATCCGATGGCCGGCTACGAAATCCTCAAAACAATCACTGTTCTTCCAAATCTTCCGCTCGGAGCAAAATATCATCACGAACATTTTGACGGCTCAGGCTATCCAGACGGGCTCAAAGGCTATCAAATTCCAGAAGTAGCCCGAATTATTGCTGTTGCCGACGTTTATGATGCCATGACGAGCAAGCGTGCTTATTCAGATATTCGTCCGCAGTCAGAAGTGAGGTCTGAGATTGAACGATGCAGAGGCACATATTTCGACCCGGACATCGCCAACATTATGCTTCGAATGATTGACGAAGACAAAAACTATTCAATGCGCGAACAGATTTAGCGTTCTGGTCCCTGAGGTCTTCCGCCTTCCTGTGGTCCCATGTTCTGCCCTGCATTTGAAGCAGTGTACACATAGTTTGAAGTCGATGTGCTGAATGAAGTGCTGCTTGTTCCGCCTGAGATTTCAGGCAAAGTTGTGTACAAATTGTGGAATGCAGTACCGCCGCTTACAGTCACTCCGCTTTTGACAGTGTAAGTCGTGCCAGTTTTGATTTCTGGCGAAGAAAGAACCATAATCGAGCCGACGCTTGAAGGCAATTTATAGGCGAAAACTACATTTCCGCTCGAATCGGTAATTGCCATAGTTGTGTTTGCACTTCCATAATAGCCGTTTGAAAGAACTACGGTACTTTGAGAGCAATTTTTCGGGGAGGTGTAATTGTTCGTTCCTAATCCTACGAGAAGGCCACCAGTAATTGAGAAAGGATAGCTGTCGCAGTCAAAAGCACATTCCGGGGTTGTCACGCCGATTGCGACGATTGTTCCGCCAGTGATTTTTATTCCGTTCGAGCCGTTCGCATCAATAGCGTCATTCTGAGAGCTGCAAGCATAGATTGCGCCACCGTTGATGTAAATTGAGCCGCCTGCGTTTATCGCATCGTCCGTGCATTTCAAAGTGATTGTTCCGCCATTGATTGTGAGGTCGCCCTTTGCTTCAATTCCTTCTGGAGAACATTTTTCGCCACTGCGGTTTTCGTAAGGCGTACCGGTAGTAGTGATGTCGATTGTGCCGCCGTTGATTTCAATGTATGGATTCGGTTTTGTTGCGCTGCTTTCGCTCAGGAATGTGCTTAAAAGGAGCGACGTGTTTGAGTCTTCATCGTCTGCATAAGTTCCGATGTAAGTCTCGCTTGATTTCCAGTGTGCGGTGATTCCCTTCGCGACGGTGTTAATCGTGATTGTGCCGCCGTTGATGATTACAAAGCCACAGCCTCGGTTCCACTGGACGGTCTGAGTGTCCTCATCTTCGTCCTCACCCTCAACTTTGATGCCAACGCTTTCGTCGTCGGTGATTGTCCCCTTGCCTGTTAGGTTAATTGTTCCTCCGTCGATGACAACTCCGTTCAGACTTCGCAAGCAGTCTCGTCCTGTTGTTCCAGCAACAGTTGAATTCAAGGAAATATTTGCGATTCTTATATAATCTTTTGAATAAATCGCGTGCTTGTAGCCTTTGTTCACGACTGACAAAGTGCCGCCCACGCTCGTGGAAGTTTCGCCTGTAAAGATGAGCGCGCCTTTTGCGTAAACCGAGCCTTTTTTGTCATCGTACATTGTTCCGCTCTGATTCAAAACGCGCGTGTCAGTAATTGTGCTTTCTGTTCCAGCCGGAATTACGATAAATGTTCTGTTTTGTGAAGAGAATCTGAGGGCAGGACCATAGCCAGAATCGCTGGTGAGATTTGCATTGTTTAACACAACTGCAGAATCAGCCTTTTTATTCTTGATGAAGACCGTGCCTGTGTAAGAGCCGCTCAAAACATATTTGATCTTGCCGCTTCCCTTGTATTGGAGAATCACGCCGTTTGAAGCCTCGTCAATTCCGTTCGCCTCATCTTCGGGTGTGTTTGACGAAAGAATCATCGTCACCTTTGTGTCGGAAATTTTTCCAAGCGACTGTTCTTCGCTAGTTGCCGTCACAGCATTTGAGAAATTCTCGCCGATGCAAGCCGTAACATTCGTTCCATCAAAATTGACATAAACAGTGCCGTCAGCCACGAAATTTTCGTACAAATCAGCCTGAATTACAGCACTGGCTTCGGCATAATCCTCGCAGATATAAGTTTCTGCCGATGAAGTTGCATCCTGAACAGTCGTTCCTCCAGTTGTTGTTACAGTCTGGGTAGTCGAGTTTTCTTCATCAGACTCTGCGCATCCAATCAAAAAAGCGACAGCCACTGCCATAAGAATCTTTAAAAAGAGTTTTGCCTTTTTCATAACCTGCCTCCTCGTTCGTGATTATGAGTCTATTGCGTTTTCCCGTTAAAATCTTGAATATGCACTAAGACGAATTTAAGAAAAGGATTACTTTATCCTCACTGATTTTTTTTATTTTATTTTTGAACTTTTTGGCATATAATTTTAATTAATTAAGAAAATACTAAGAAAAAAGGCTCTCAAATTGATTTGCAAAAAATCTGTGTTATAATTATAAATATACTTAAAAGTTAGCAGGTAGAGAGTTTTGAAAAGTTTTATCATTTTTTTGTTGATACCATTCTTGTCGGTAGCTGTTTTTGCTGATCCTTCTGTTGGTTCTGGTAGGGCTGGTGGGTTCGCTGGTTCTGCTGGTGGCTTTTCTAGAGGCCCTTCTGGTCATGGTGGCAGCGGTGGACATGCTCCATCTAGGGGGCCTGCTATTGCGGGTATCTCCTCGGCACACGAAGGCGGTTTTGTCGGTCATGTTTCACCGCCTTCTGCTGGTGGCGCACATTCTGCTGGACATTCAGCGCCAGTTAATTTACCCGAAGGCAAAATAATGAATTATCGCGGAACAAGAACTGCCGCAAGCCAAAAAGAATTCTCCCTCCAAAGTATAAAAAGTAACCTTTCAGACGATGCAATGTTAACATTAGAGATTCGTTTTAATCAGAGTGTAAATCCATTGAGTTTTAAAGACGAATCAATTATCCTTAATGGTGAAAATATTTGTAATGAAACCAAATTATCTTTCAATAAAAAAGGCGATACTTTAAAGATTTCCGTTCCGTTTGAAAATAAAAGTTTTTCTCTTCTGGTTCAAAATGTCGAGTCATTTGGCGGCAAAAAAATTAATCCAGTCGAGCTAAAAGAAATATATGCGGGGAGTACGATAAAAAATCTAAAGAAAGCCGGGGGCAAAAATGAATAGCGAAAAAAATGCAGGCATCAAAGTTTTGGTCGTAGAGGATGACAAGGGAATTTCTGATTTTATTATTCCTGAGTTGCAATACGAAGGCTTTGAAGTTTGTCTTGCAGAGAATGGGCGACAGGCACTCGAGAAATTTGAATCAGAAAAACCAGATTTAATTCTTCTTGATGTGATGCTTCCAGAACTTAGCGGTTTTGAAGTCCTTCGTCGAATTCGTGCTATTTCAAATGTTCCTGTTATTCTTGAAACTGCGCGCGGAGAAACAATCGATAAAATCACAGGTCTCAATGCCGGCGCCGATGACTATATTTCAAAGCCTTTTGAAATCGAAGAGCTGCTTGCCCGAATCAACGCTCTTTTCCGAAGAATCAATTCGTTCAAACCTGTTGAGGAAAAGTTTTCTGTGCGCGGGCTGTCATTGAATGTAAGCAGAATGAGCTGTTCAATTGGGGATCATGAAATCGTTCTTTCCAAAACCGAATTCCTCATGCTAAAATGCTTCATTGAAAATCAGGGAAATGTTCTTTCCCGCACGGACATCATTGATGCGATCTGGGGCAAAGGTCACTGTATTGATGAAAACACAGTTGATGTTTACGTCGGCTATATCCGCTCAAAAATTTCTGAATACTCAGAAGAAGAATTTATTAAGACCGTGCGCGGAGTCGGCTATCTCATGGAGTAGTCGTAGTCAATTCTGATGAAATCCAAGTTTTTTAACTCATTTTCAGTCCGACTCTCGCTCAGATTTATGTTTGTCATGACTGTGGCGGTAGTTCTTCTTTCTGTTGCTTTTCTTTTTTTTGTACGCTCTCTCGTAAATAAGAATCAGGAGATGGAGCTGAAGGTTTCAGAAGACGTTGTTTTTCAAAAATTAGAAGAAACTCGGGCTTCAAATGAATTCGGTTCAAAATTCGGTGAATCTTTGGGGTCTATCCAAGGTCTTCCGTATTACATAACTTATATTGTTTACAACGCAAAGGATTTTACTCTTCTTGCTACAAACGATCCGTTCCTGCCGTATCTCGAAGATTCGCATGGCAAGGTAAAGTACTATTTTGAAAAGAATTACTTTTTTGACGGCGATTTGAACATCATTTATTATGCAAAATGTCATTCCGAGTCCAAAAATGAAATTATAGTCGCGGTCGCAATAAACATGGACTTCAACATGATGGCGAAGATGTTCTCAAACTTGCCGTTCGCACTGTTGTTTTTTGCTATTCCGATTCTTATTCTTTCATTTTTGATTTCGCTTTTCATTACCAAAAAAACAATTAGTCCTGTTGTTAAGATTACAAGGGCTGCCAGATCGATTACAAGCGAAAATCTTTCTGATTTGCTGCCGGTTTCTGGCAATGATGATGAGATTGATGAACTTTCTGAGACCTTTAATTCTCTTTTTTTGCGTCTTAAACAGGATTTTAACCGGGAACGCCAGTTTTCAAGTGATGTTTCACATGAGCTGAACACGCCGCTTACGGTAATTTCCGGGCAGACCAATCTTCTTCTTCGCTGGGGCAAGAATAATCCTGAGCAGCTCGAAAAATCACTGAAAGCAATTAAAACTGAATCCAAGACGATGCAGTCAATCATCGCAAATCTTTTGCAAATTTCCCGAATCGAAAGCGGAAGAATCAAGCCTCAGGTTTCACGTGTATCGCTGGCCGATATGTTCAGCTGGCTCACCGAAGAATTCAGCGAAATTGCGCCCAAAGCAAAAATCTGCTCTACGCCGAATGGAATTGTGCTCAACACAGATGAAGAAATGCTGCATCAGATTTTAACGATACTGATTTCAAACAGCCTTAAATACGCTGGTGAATCATGTGTCATAAACTTGTCGGCTTTTAAAAAAGACAGCCTCATTGTTATAGAGGAATCCGACGATGGGCCTGGAATTTCCAAAGAATCTCTTCCATATATTTTCGAACGATTCTACCGGGCCGACGAATCGCACGCGAGAAAGATTTCAGGTTCCGGCCTGGGCCTGGCAATCGCACAAACGCTGTGCAATGCCTTAAACGCAAAAATAAAAGCCCGCAACATGGTTCCCCACGGTGCAGGCTTTTCGATTGAATTCCTTTTTGCATAAGCCGATTCTGAATAGCAAGAAAACAGGCGGAATCTGGGTTCTGGCACGAAATCGCCTGAGCTTTGCTCACTGCGATGTTCGGGACAGGTTCCAGATGGGAGCCTGTTTTTTGATGGACTTACGCAATGTTAATCTGAATCTTGCGTGGTGCAACTTCAGCTTTTCGCGGGATTCGTATTGTCAAAACACCGTTTTTGAATCCAGCGGTTACGCCCTCAGCATCGATGTCTTTCGGCAATGTGAAGCTTCGGCGGAATGAAGTGCGGCGGCGCTCACGAAGCAGATACTGAGGTTTTTCCTCTTTTTCTTCGTGTTTATCGTGCTTGTCGCTCTTGTCCTCAATCTGTTTTGTCTCATTTTTTTCAGAAGAGATTGTAAGTACGCCTTCGTTAAGCTCAAGGCTTACATCATTCTCAGTTCTGCCAGGCAAATCCATATCGAGAACGTAAGAATCTTTGTTCTCAGTTACGTCAACATCCGGAACATTAGAGCTGTTGCAAAGACCCTCAGTTCCATAAAAATCGTTGTTGAGCCAGTCATTAAAAAGTGAAAGTGCGTTCATAAAAATCTCCTTCCTGGCTGAGCCAGGTATTGTATGTAATTTAAGTTGTGGAAGTTTTTTGCTTCCCGTCAGATTTTGTTCTGACACTAAAGATATAGCATATTCCGTGCCAAGTTTTTAAAAACGGAAAGTGGAAAACGGAAAGATGATAGAGGGGAGAAGTCTCTCCCCTGTGCCACACTTCGTTGTGTCACCCCCCTCTCTACGGGGAAATCCCCGTAACGCCCCTTTTTAAATTGTAAGAAGATGCAAAAAAACGGCGTGAAGGAGGGAAACGGCTTACGAAAACACTCGTTTTGTGCTGCCGCGCAAGCGGCAAATGTATATAGTTACAAGCACAAAACGCGTGTAGCATGCTAGCATGCGCTTTCGATAAGCCGATTTCACGACTGGGAGCCGTTTTTTGATACAGCCCGCAAATCCTAATCTTCCCTACATTACTTTTTCACCCACTGTGTCAAAATTTCTTCCGAAAATGTATCAAAATTACCCATTTTACAATAATCATCTAACTTTTTCTGTTTCACTTTGCCTTTTCGCAAAATATTTGTTATCTTTATAACGTGGCAATTTCAATTGAAAACTTTTTAACTAATTTCCTCAGAACTTACCCCATGCCATTTTCCGCCAAGGAACTTCTGGCGATGCTTTGTGGGCTTGGACATAAAATAACTCTTGCGGAGCTTATTGATTTTCTTGATAACGATCCGCGTGCTTTTGCCCTGCAGAAAAAAATGTACATTACCAGAGCCGGAGCATTTACCGGTCAGCTTTTCAGTTTTGTTCCGACTCAGCGTGAAGTTGAGCAAAAAGTTTTTGTTCCGGGCGACCGTTGCATGCCGTTCGTGGATTTGGACGTTCTTTCATATTCACTCACTTTTGAATTTTTGGGTCAGGAACTTCCAAAAAAGCTCTTCTCAACTGACTGTAATACAGCCAGAGATATGTTCTGCTTATATGGTGATGAATTTTCTGCCCAGTATATCAGTTCAGATCCAGCCTGCAAGGATTTGCATATTCCAGAACGCGATTTTGAGCTTCCTTTAAAAATGAATCTCACGGGCATTTCTCTTGAGCCGATTTTTGAAAAGGTTGATTTCAAATATGGCGACAGAATTTTGTGCCGTGTTTATGACTGGGACAAAGGCATCATCGAAATGATTCCGATCCTTGAGCACAAACTTAATCCGTTTCAAATCAGTTCCGAAGATATGGAGCGGCATAAATGGTTTGAAACTCTTGAAAAAGCCCTTCTCGAAAGTTTTGACAGCATGGGGCCTTGTTCCGGGATTGAAGAGCAGCTCGCGAATGTGTTTTACGAGCACCGAAAAGAGCTTTGTGTGCCTGATTGTGGTTCAATCCATGAATTCCTTGATTTGTCCAAAAAAGTCGGAATGGAGCTTTTTGGTGTCGAAACCCGTTTGTGGTTCAAAGGTCAGGATGTTCCGGCGGTCGGCAAGTGGAATCAGGGCTTGTACGAGGACACTGGAAGGGCAATTCCATTCTTCGCGCTTCCTGATTTCGTGATCGACTGTTATATCAAAGACCAGATGTACGAAAAAAAGGACGATCTCAAAGAAATTATCGAAAAAATTCTCCCGAAAGAGCTGCCCATATCAAAAGAAGAAAAAGATATGCTTGCATTGCAAATAGAGAATAGAAATGCTATACTTCGCAAGCAGTATAATTGGTTTGCAGACTTTGCAAATGGTTCACTCCGCCATCGTGCGCTCAAGTTGTTTGGGGAAGTTGGCTCCCTTGTTTTTGAGCTTGATTGCGACAACAAAGAACTGGACATGCTCCCTCAGCAGGAACTTGTCACGCTTTCTCAGTTGTACACGCACATCTCTAGAATTCTGGAGATTTTGTCTGAAGATTCTGAATGTGAAGAAGAAGAAGCGTGTGCAATGGAGCTTTCTCTTGAAGGCATGGAGATGAACTTTGAGGATATAAAACCGCTATTAATTTCGGCCTTGGATAAGGTCAAAAAGAATAGATTTAATGTCATCTAGCAGATTCAGTTCGTTTGAACAAAAATCTGGGCAAGAGCATTGAATTATCTCTGAACATTTCCGAAAGAAGTTTCAGAGATTAAAAAAATTACTCTTAAAAGGTAGGGTTTTATTATGAACAGTGTAGGTATTGCAGCTGTTGCAAAGTCGATTCGCAGCCTTTCTATGGATGCGATTCAGAAAGCTAATTCAGGTCATCCGGGACTTCCAATGGGAGCGGCAGAAGCTGCGGCTGTTCTTTACGGCGAAGTGTTAAAGCACAATCCGGCAAATTCAAAATGGGCAGATCGCGATCGATTCGTTCTTTCAGCTGGTCACGGCTCAATGCTTCTTTACAGCATCCTGCACATTGCAGGCTATAAAGTTTCAATGGATGACATCAAATCATTCCGTCAGGTTGGTTCAAAATGCCCAGGTCACCCAGAATTTGGTGACACAGACGGTGTTGAATGTACAGCAGGTCCGCTCGGTCAGGGCGTTTCAATGGCTGTCGGTATGGCAATCGCTGAGTCAATGCTCGCTGCCCGATTCAATACAGCAAATCACAAAATTGTAGACCACTACACATATTCTTTGGTTGGCGAAGGATGCTTGCAGGAAGGTGTTTCTTCTGAGGCTTCTTCTCTCGCTGGAAACCTCAAACTTGGAAAACTCATCGTTCTTTACGATCAGAATAAAATTTCTATCGACGGATGCACAGACATCACTTTCACAGACGACATCGCAAAACGCTACGAAGCTTACGGCTGGCAGGTTCTCAAAGGAGACATGTACGATGTTGAGGGCATGGTCAAGCTCATTAACGAAGCAAAAGCTTGCTCAGACAAACCTTCTTTGATTATGCTCAAGTCTGTAATCGGAAAGGGCGCACCAAAAGAGAACACAGCTGACGTTCACGGAGCACCATTAGGTGTTGACGGCGTTAAGGCTGCCAAAAAAACTCTTGGCTTGCCAGAGGACAAAGATTTCTATGTCGTTCCAGAAGCATACGACTTCTTCAAAGAGAAGGCAAAAGATTTCGCAAAAGCAGAAGCTGACTGGAACGCAGAGTTCGCTGCCTGGGCAAAAGAAAACCCTGAGCTTAAAAAACAGTGGGATGCTTTCCACTCAGATGCTGCTACAGCAGAAGTTCCTGATTTTGAATACAAAGTCGGTGATTCATGCGCAACTCGTGATGCATCGGGCAAAGGCCTCAACATGATTGCTGCCCGCTACGGAAACCTGGTCGGCGGTTCAGCTGACCTTATGGGACCAAACAAAACAGCATTCAAGTCTTATGACGAAGGTACATATTCAGCAACAAACCGCAAGGGCCGCACAATCGAGTACGGTATCCGTGAATTTGCAATGAGCGCAGTTTGTGCTGGTATTTCATTGCACGGTGGCTTGCGTCCTTTCTGTGCTACATTCCTTGTATTCGCAGATTACCTCCGTCCGTCACTCCGCGTTGTTTCTTTGATGAAGCAGCCTGTAATCTACGTTTTCACACACGATTCAATCTACGTTGGCGAAGACGGACCGACTCACCAGCCAATCGAGACAATGACTTCATTGCGTGCAATTCCAGGCGTTCAGGCAATCCGTCCGGGCGACCCAGAAGAGTCAATCGAAGCATGGAAAATTGCTTATGCTTCAAAAGATCATCCTGTTTGTATGGCTTTCACTCGACAGGCACTTCCTGTTTACGAAAAAGCAGACAAAAACTGGAAGAAAAACATGGCTGAAAAGGGTGCTTATGTTGTTCAGGAAGGAAGCGCAAATCCTGACATCACAATCCTTGCAAGCGGTTCAGAAGTCAGCATGGCTTTGGATGCAGCAAAACTCGTCAGCGGCAAAACAATCCGCGTAGTTTCTGTTCCAGATTTGAAGAAATTTGAAAATCTTTCAAAAGCAGAGCAGAACGCTATCATCGGAAATGCAAAACGTATCGTTTGTACAGAGGCTGGAATCAGCATGGAGTGGCTTCAGTTCACTTCAAAAGAAAACTGCTTCTGTTTGGATAACTTTGGTACATCTGGCCCGGCTAAGAAAGTTGCAGAGTTCTTCCATTTCACAGCGGCTGATTTTGCAGAGATGTTGAAGAAATAAAAATCTCGGTTAAGCTAAGAATTAACTGAATAAAACAAAAAAGCAGGCTTCCACGCCTGCTTTTTTGCGTTTATGAGCTTAGCTTAAATTTTCCGGATATTTATTTCTTATTTAGATTTGCGTTTATTTACTAGCCAGCCGGCTATTCCGAAGCCTATTCCTGCCAGGATCATTAAAAAACATAGAATCTGGCCGGTGGAGATGTTTAGAAGGCTTGTGTTCATGTAGAGCGGGGCATTGGATTCGGTGGCGAATCTGTAGCCGATGTCTGCGTCTGGCTCTCGGAAATATTCGATGAAAAAGCGGAAGATTCCGTAGCCACCTGAGTAGAGGGCGATTAAAAATCCGTCGAATGGCTTTCTTTTGTGGAAAAACCAGATTATTGAAAACAAGATAAGGCCTTCAAAGAGCGATTCGTAAAGCTGGCTTGGATGGCGTGGCAAATTAACAAGGTTTGTGCTGGCTTCCATGCTGATTTTGGCCATAAAGTCCTGAACCCATGCTTTGGATGCGGAGAACTTTTCTGCGTGTGGAAAAACCATGCCCCATGGAGCGGTGGTGATTCTTCCGTAAAGCTCGCCGTTCATGAAGTTGCCGATTCGACCAAAAGTGTATCCGAGCGGAATCGCCGTGACCATTGCGTCCGTCCATTTGAAGAAAGAGACTTTGTTCTTCCAGCACCAGAAAATTGTGCCGACAGCTCCCCCGATGAATCCGCCGTGATAGCTCATGCCAGCCAGGCCTGTGAACCTGCCGTTCTGAAAAGGCCAGAAAATGAGCCACGGCTTTTTGAGATAAATCCCGGAAGTGTCATAGACTAGAGTTGAGAAAACACGTGCGCCAATCAGCAGAAAGACGATACCTGTGGCGATGAAACTGAAAATGTCGTCTTCGGTTGCCTTTTTCATTGTGCCGTCAGCATTTTGTCCGTCCAATGCCCCCTCACGAAGCAATTTTTTGAGAACCAGGAATGCTGTTCCGAATGCGAAAATGTACATGAGTCCGTACCATCGCAAAAGGCTCAGAACCGGCACGCCGGGGAAAATTTCTGGATGAATCCAAGACGGATAATTTATATACAAAGGAAAAATCATAGTTTAAATCCTTGTTTTGCGGCTTTTACGAGCCGTGACTTTAACATGATGTTTTCGTTTTTGAGCTGAGTGAGTTCATATTGCTGGGTCTTAATCATTTCGGCAAGTTCTCCCACGTTCAAGGCGCCGCTTCCGACCAAATCCTCAACGTAAGACATTTTTGCTGAGTAATCATCAGTGGCTTCTTCTGTGGCCTGTTCAAAACTTTCGTCGAAGCTCAAGGACTCTGTTTGCATGATTTTTTCTGCAATGCGGAAAATTGCCTGAGCGAGCACGGAATTTGGCTTGTAGACTGTTACCGGCAGGCTTGAAGAAAGGGCTTTGTCCTGCATTGAGTCACGGTACATCACGCCAAGAGACTCAACATCAAGGCCTAGATACTGCTGGCATGAACGACGGATTTTTTGTGCTTTATCAGCATCTTTTGGTTCGTCAATCATGTTCATAATCAGCCGTGGCCGGAACTGGGAGAGCCGTTTTTTGAATTTTTCGCCATTTTCAGGGTCGATTTCAGAGATTTTTTCAATCAGTTTTGGAATATACAACCGCTGTAAAGAAGCCGAATCATTACGAAGTTTTGCGATGTAGTCAGCCGCTTTTGAATTCTTTTTGAAAGTGGCCGCCATGAGACGGAAAACTGCGTTTTTGAGGAAAAGATAGCCGTTAAGTGTTGCCGTGACCGTAGGTGCCGTGACAATAATTCCTTGCGGGGAAATAAGAAACAAATCCAAGATTGTGAGGTGTGTGCCCGCTCCCAAATCAACGATAAGATAATCAGCGTCAACGTTATGGAATTTTTTAATCAGTGAATTTTTTTGAGCGACTTTGAGCGCACTCAATCCTGGAATTTCTGAATCGCCCGCAATAAAACTTACGTTCTTGTAATCTGTGGGCGTGATAATATCTTCAAATTTTGACTCACCTGTGAGAAAAGTACCGATCCCTTTTTTGGGAGAGTTTTGACCGATAACAAGATGAAGGTTCGATGCTCCCAAGTCTAAGTCCGCGAGAATAACTTTTTTGCCCGCCTGACCGAGAGCGATTGCTAAATTTGCGGAAAGAAGGCTTTTTCCAACTCCGCCTTTGCCGCTTGCTACTGGAATAATTTGCATAAAATTGATTATATCACACTTTTCTTTCTTTATAAAGATTGATTTTTCTCCTATAGAAACATAAAATAGAATTAATATGAAAAATTTTGATTCTATTATTAAACGTGTAAATTCAATTCTTTTGATTTTTATAATTGCTCTTTTTGCTTCTCAATGTTTTGCTCAGTCAGCTTCAAATTCCGCCACTGAAAAAACTTCAAAATCCCGTCAGTGCATGGAGCTTATGAACGGTGTTTTTGATTTTGTTCAGCGTAATTACGTTGATGAAATTGACCCGCAGGTTCTTTATGAAGGCGCGCTCAAAGGAATGCTCGAAGCCCTCAAAGACCCATACACAGTCTATCTGGACAAATCAAGTTTCAGAAATATAAATGACACCACTTCCGGCTCATTCGGTGGCGTCGGTTTGCAAATTTCAAAGCCGGTCGAAAACAGCCCTGAAAAGCCAGCTTTTGTAGAAGTTGCTTCCCCAGTTGAGGACACTCCTGGTTTTAAAGCCGGAATCTTGGCAGGCGACTTAATTATTTCAATTAACGGCACTGACACTTCAACAATCACGATGGAGCAGGTCCTTGATATGCTCCGTGGCAAGGTCGGTGAAAGCGTCAATTTGATTATTCGCCGTGGCAAAAATATGGAATTCCCGGTTACGCTTGTTCGCGCGATTATCGAAGTTCCGGTCGTAAAATATGGCATGATTGAAGGTACAAAAATCGGCTATGTCCGCTTGATTGAGTTCACTCCGCACACGGTTGAGCGCACTCAGGAAGCTCTTGATTCATTCCAGAAAAATGGTGCGACAGGCTTGATTATTGATTTGCGAAACAATCCTGGCGGCTTGATTACAAGTGCAGCTGACATCGCAGACAAGTTCATCGATAATGGTCCGATTGTCTCAACAAAGAGCCGCCTTTCATTTGAGAATTCAGTTTTCACGGCAACTCCCAAAAAGACAACCGTGCGCAACATGCCGATTGTAGTTCTTATCAATAAAGGAAGCGCATCTGCTTCAGAGATTGTCAGCGGTGCCCTCAAAGACAACCACCTTGCATACCTTGTTGGTCAGCGCACTTACGGAAAAGGCTCGGTTCAGCAGGTTTTGCCACTTTCTTCTGCCGATGGAATCAAAATCACGATGGCCCGCTATTACACACCGAGCGACGTTAATATCGATAAGATTGGAATCCCGCCTGATCGCGAAGTTTTGTTCCCGGTTTTGAGCGAAGAGGGAGAAAAGCAATATCTTGAGCTTTACAAATCTACTGAAATTGCAGATTTTGTTGACGGTCGTTCTGACTTGACCGAAAAACAGATTTCAGATTTTGCCAAGAAGCTTAAGAAAAAGTACTCTGAGATTGATGAGTCAAGTTTGCGAAAGCTTGTTCGTAACGAAGTCAACAAAACTAAGGGTACTATGCTCTACGATTTGGACTACGACATCCAGCTCAACGAAGCAATTTCAATCTTGCAAAAAGAAGACTTTACCACACTGATTAAAAACACAAAGACTCTCAAAGAGCTTCAGGATCTAGCTGTGCTTGAAGAAAAGAAAGACGAGAAAAAATAGTTGCGACAATACGTTTCTCAGAAAAATCTCGATACACAAGGGCTCCTCACGATAATCGGTAAAGATTACAGGTACTTGAGGAATGTCCTGCGTCTTGTGACCGGCGACATGATTCATGTGCGGCTTCCGGGTGGCGAACTTCAACCCATGACCGTATGCCAGATTGACGAAAAGGGAAAAAAAATCATTTTGCAGGTGTGCGATACTGTAGAAGCGGGTGAGGGCGAAAATCAGCCGGAAGAGACAGATTCAATTGAGAGCACGGAATTTACGCTTTTTATGGCTGTGCCAAAATCTTCAAAAATGGACTTGATTGTGCGGCAGGCGACGGAGTGCGGAGTCGCAAGAATAATTCCTGTGCAGACCGAATTTTCTCAGACTGGCGGCGAAAAAATGAATTTCCGTGGTGAGCGTTTTGAGCGCATTATCAAAGAAGCGCGTCAGCAGAGCGGAAGCCCGGTTGATACCAGAATCGAAAACTGTGTCACCTTAAAAGAAGCGTGTGAAATCTGGAAGGCGGAGACCGAAAATATTTCAGAGTCAGAAACTCTTGCAGTTGTTCTTTATGAGCGGAATGATTCCACTGTTTCAATTCCTGAGGCTTGCGAAAAAAAGCAGAATCGCAAAAAAATCGCCCTTTTCTGTGGAAGCGAGGGCGGAATTTCCCCGGAAGAAGTAAAGTCTTTGTGTGAAGCAGGATTTACGGCGGTTCATTTGAAGACAAACATTCTTCGTTGCGAGACGGCCGCTCTTTATGGAATTGCGGCTTTGCAGGTAGAAGTCAGCAGGTAGCAGTCTGCGCTGTTGAAATTCGCTTAAATTTATGTTAATCTTTTTTTTATCATAGAATAGAGAATCAAAATGACTAGAATCGAATTGTTGGGCGTGCCGGTGGATGTGTGTCGGCCAGAAAATCTCGAAGAAGAAATCATGAAAATCCTTGAAAAGCCTGGCACAAAACAAATTGTTTTTCTTACTGTCTGGGATTTGCTCAAAGCAAGGAATAAAAAAAAGGATTTCGGAGATTGTTTGCATAATGCAGATTTGATTCTTCCCGTCTCAAAAAGCATTTTAAAAGGCGCGCGTTTTCTTAAGCTTCAGGTTCCTGTTCGTTACAATCCGTTCAATGCAGTCATTCAGATTCTTAACGCTCTCGATCATCATTATAAATCACTTTATCTCCTTGGGGCGCGCAAAAAGACTCTTCAAAAAGCTGAGCATAATGTTCATGATACTTTTAAGGGGCTTAGGATTGTGGGGCGTTACGTCGGGTATTTTCCAAAATCTTCTGAAGCCGATGTTGTTCAGGCTATTTACAAGGCCGCGCCTTCACTGGTGATTTTGAGTGAAGGAATCAAAGAAAAGAATCTTTGGGCTTATCATCGCCGCGATAAATTTTCTGCGAGCATTTTCTTGTATTATCATGATTGTATCGGAATTTTTGCCGGCCGAATACGCCGTGTGAGTGAAAAGACCTTCGATGCCGGCAAGGAAATTTGGAATGAAATCGGTCACAGTCCGTTCAAAGTTTTCCTGATTTTCCCATATATTCGATATAAATTGCTGCTGCTTTTTTGCAGATTGTTCCGCAAGGACGGTAAACCCAAGGCCAAAGTCGAGTCTGGAATTTATCATGTTGAGAGCATAGAGAAAAAGGCGGAAAATCCTTCGTGATTGTTCTTTTTTCAGATGAAACCAGAGACTTTATTTTTCTCCGTGAGAATTCTGACTTACAGTTGCGGTTTGCTTCTGATTTTAACATGCTTCAAAAAATTTGCGAGAAATTTGGTGCCGAAAAAATCTTTGTCTCTCAAAAACTCGCTGATTCAAATTTCCTTTCCTATATAAACAAAGAATCTTTTCCGTTTCAGAAATATCAGAGAATCGAGGAGCTTTGCCCTTATTTTTGTAACTCCGCCGGAAATAATGAACCTGAAACTGATAAAGACCGTTCCATTCAAAATCTGCCAGCTTTCAAAAATCTTGTCGGTTCATCATCCGCGATGAATAAACTTCGCCGGGAGATAATTAAAATTGCATCTTGTGATTTGACGGTTCTGCTTTTGGGTGAGACTGGGACAGGCAAAACAACTGTTGCAAAGGCGATTCACGAACTTTCTGCCCGACGGGATAAGCCTTACAAAGATTGCGTTCTTTCAAATTCAAATGAATCTCTTGTTGAGGCAAAACTTTTTGGCACTATAAAGGGTGCTTTTACTGGAGCCGTTGACACACCGAGCCTTTACGAGAAAGCAAATGGAGGAACGCTCTTTCTGGACGAAATCGGTGAGGCAACCATGAATATTCAGACCAAATTGCTGCAGGTTTCAAGCGAACATAAAATTAACCGTGTAGGCTCTCACGAAGACATTATTGTTGATAACCGCATGATTTATGCTACGAACGCTAATCTTGAAAAGAAAATTCTAGAAGGCACATTCCGTGAAGATTTATATTATAGAATAAATGATGTGATTTTGAGGCTTCCGCCTTTGCGAGAACGACTTGAAGACATTCCTGAGCTGTGCAGGGTGATTTTAAAGAATCAAAATATAACCAAAGAAATTTCTGATTCTACAATCAGTCTGCTTCAGACTTTTCACTGGAAAGGAAATGTCCGCCAGCTCGAAAAATGTCTCTGTGCGGCTGCCGTAATTCATTGTGAAGGCGATGTCATCGAGCCAAAAGATATTAAGCTGTAAGTGGGTGTTGCGCTGTGCCTCTGCAGAAGGGGGCGGCGTGATCAACTTCTCCTTTTCAGTTTTTCATTTTTTGCTTTCCCGCTAGTCCTGCGGCTTTGTCAAAAATCTTTTCTATATATTTTGCTTCGCTTTCGCTGAGTGCGGCTCGTGACAGAATATCTGTCCAGAATTTTTCCATATCGGGGCGGCCGGCAAGCTTGAAAAATCCGATTTTTTGCAAATTGTCGGCGATTTCTGTGACTGTCTTACCCAATCGTTCAAGCGAAACAGGCGTGTATCCAGGTGAAAATTTGTTTTTTCCTTCCATAGATTTTCTGAAAATATGATATGAGATAATCTGAACCGCATGCGAAAGATTGAGTGAACCAAATTCATCGCTTGAAGGAATTGTTACGCCCATGGTGCATTCATCGAGTTCTTCTTCTTCGAGGCCCGTGCGTTCATTTCCGAATACGACAGCGACCTTTGCATTTTGAGAAATCGAATCTGCTGTTTCTGCAAATTCTTCGGGGAGAAGGAGTTTGCCGCGTTTTTTCCCACGGCGGCGGGTTGTGCCAGCTATAATCGTACAATCTTTTGCAGCTTCGGTAATTGAATCAAAAAACTGGGCATTTTCCCAAATTGGTGCGGCATGGATTGCGAGAATTCGCACTCGTTCTTCATCAAAATCTTCTTTTTTGCCCACGATTCGGAGTGTTTTAAGTGAATTGTTTGCCATAGCCCTGCAAACTGCGCCCACATTCCGGCTTTCTTCCGGGCGGCACAAAATTATCACGACATTTGAAAAATTCATAAAAAACAGTCTACTTTTTTTGAGAGAATTATGCTATAATATTTTTTAGAAAAAAAGTTTTGAAAAGAAACTCCTATGCCTGTCAGCATTAAAATGACTTTAAAATAAAAAAAAACTAGACTAAACACTAATATTTGGTGTATCATATAATGGCTTTGTTATAAAAGTTATAATTGAGGTAGGTAGCATGAGCAACAACAATGATCTTGTTCCGGGATTCAATGACGAAAAAGACGATAGTCTCAAAATTAACCTTGAAAAAATTAATGATGTTGATAATGGTCTCGTTATTTATTTAAACGGATATATCGATACTTACAACTCAAGTTTCTTCCAAAAGAGAATTTCCAAAGTTGTAGAAAGCGGATTCGTAAATTTGATTTTCAACTGTTCAGCTCTCAACTATGTTTCTTCAACTGGTATCGGTTCTTTCACTGCATTCCTCAAACTTATTAAGCCAAAGGGCGGTGATATCGTTCTTCTCGAAATCCAGCCAAAGGTATACGAGGTATTCCAGCTTTTGGGATTCTCTCAGTTCTTCAATATTAAAGATTCTTTGCCAGATGCAATCAATTTCTTTAAGCAGGGCGCACCAGTTTCAGAAAGCATCTTCCCAAAGATTTTCAGTTGTCCGGTTTGTTCAAAGCGCCTCAAGGCTACTCGGGCTGGTCGTTTCCGTTGTTCAGAGTGCAAATCAATTCTTGCAATCGATCAGCACGGTCAGGTTTTCCTGGGCTAATCAAAAGATTTTTCAAGAATATTTCAACCACTTCAAAAAGAAGTGGTTTTTTTTATTTATTCGTGTTATTCTTATAATATAATGAAACGCGCTCTTTATTTTGCCATAATTTATCTGGCATCAATGCTGGTCGGTACGATTGCCTTTGCAACTCTTTTTATGTTCAATTGCAATTTAAATATGTTCGTTACCGGTCAGTCAGTATCTTTTTTTTCCCTTCATTTTTTTATGACGGGTATTCTCCTTTCAATTCCTTTGGTTTGTATTCTGATTCAAATCCTTCTGATTTTGTACATCATCAGACATCCCAAATGTCAGTTGGTTTCATTGATTATGTATCTGGTGTTCGGGCTTGTTTCCTGGATTTTCGTTATTCCAATGGATTTAAAACTTATTTCCCGATACGAGTCCGATGATGTTTTAGCCCGAGTTGAAACATCGTCTACAGGTGTTTTCCGAAAAGAATCCAATGGGGTTTACTATTTTACCAGAATTGGTGATGATGGCTCTGCTGACGGATTGTTCTTTGATACTACGGGTTATCTTGGACAGGAAGATACTGTTGTTCCGCTTTTTAACGTGCCTGTCAAAAATGAGTCGGCTTTTCCTTATTCAGATATCCTTATAAAAAATTCTTTGCAGCCCAATCAACTGGTCACTTATCCGCTATCAATTTACAATGCCCTTCTGACATCGGCTCAATACAGTGCTTCTTTGGGATTTTGGGCATGGCTTGCGTTTGCTTCAATGGGGCTGGCTTTGCTTTCGGTTTATGGCACTCAATTTATGAGTTCGTGGAAGCTTGCGAATGTGGCTTGCGTGATTATTTCGGCAGTTGTAGTCTTGTTAATCAATTATTTTTATTACATGAATATACTTCCTGATATTTTAAAGGAACTTGCCGGGCGACTTTCAAATTTTACAGGTCTCAAAGATCCTTTGATTGTCCTTATTAATTTGATAATTACAGTGCTTTGCATTGCCGTTGGAATTTTCATGGGGATTTATCGTCTTAGGGGCGTGGAGAGCGAAGAATGAAAAAAACAAGCATTATAGTTTTAGTTTATGCAGTTTTTGCTTTTGCAATTTGTCTGCTTATTTCTGTTCTGATGAAGAATGTTCCTGTCCTGCTTCCGGGCGAAGAAAGGTCATATATTATTTCTCGTGCTTTTTTGTTTTTCTGTAAATTTTTGCCGGCTTTGGTTTTTAGTGCTTTTTTGATCGGTTGTGCCATTGCGTATGGAAGGGACGCCGAAAAGGCAAAAATCAAATATTCTCCGCTGATTATGGCTCATTTTCGTCGTACGATGATTGCTTCGATTGTAATTGTTCTTGTACTTTCGCTTCTTATCGAAGTTTGTGTGCCACTTTTTGAACAGCGTCAGGCAAAAGCCCGGATTAAGCCGGTTCTTTTTTCAGAATTTATGACTTTGAGTCATGAGTATTATGACAAGGGGCAGATGAATCTTGCTTTTGAGTATTCTTACAATGCGCTTCTGCTCAATCCCAAAGACAAGGATGCGCTTTTTATCAATGAACATTCAGGGGCGGAGTTAAATTCTCTCAAAATGGTGCTTGATCGTCCGGAAGAGCCCAAATTTGTATTCACTCCAATCAAAGAAACTCAGGGCGAGACAATCACTTCTCTTCTCAAAAAGGCAAAAGAGGCCGCCGAAAAAGAAAATTGGTTTGATGCACATTATTACGCTTATCTTGCAGTCGAGGTTGGTAGTGAAAAGGATGTTAATCTTGATGATGCGAATCGATTGGCGAGCGAGGCATGGAATCATCTTTTTGATCCAACTGTGATTAAAGAGACCGAAGAGCAAATTCTGTTCCGAAAAAAGCGGGAGGCTTACAAAACTTTCATCCGTGGGGACAATATCGAAGCTTATTATCAATTCCTTGAAATTGCTGCTTTTTCTGATGTGGCTGCTCGTGACCCTGATGTTTCAAAATTTCTGGAGATTGCGAAGGAGCGGGTTGAAAATCAATGTTTCTTTGTAGAAGAAGTTGAGAATCTTCGCAGATTTGAAAGTTACAACAATATTTATTTTGCAGTTCCACATGAAGATGGCTCAAAAGACATTGTGTATATCCGTGGAATAACACCTGTTAAAAATTCTGGCCGGACAATTCAGTATGTTCGGGGATTCACATTGTTTACTTATTCAAAAGAAGGCCGTTTTGAGCGTTCAATTTTTGTTCCTTATGCCAAAATGCTTTCGGAAAAAGCATCGATGTTCGATTCAAGTGCAAAACTTGCGTTCGGAATCAAAGAGGAATATAAAAATGTTCCTTATCTTATGCTCGAAAGTATCTCAAAGAATGATCGCAGCGAACGAATTTCTCCAGTTTATGAATACGATGCTGAATATGTTAAAAAGAGCGAGCCATTCCTTAGCAATTATTTTGTTCTGGGCTTGCCGATGAAGGATTTCAATCTTTTATGCGATGCAACGGCTGGTTCTATCAAAATGAATTTAATTTCTTTGATAAAGTTTCTGCCAAAAACCCGGCAATATGGATATTCTTACGAAGTTTACAATTCTGATTTTATACACAGAATTTCTTATCCGTTTGTAATGCTGATTTGTTGTATTTTTATGGCGTGCATGGCATGGAACTACAGGCTTAAGAATGCGCAGCTTTTCAAATTCAAGTGGATTTTCCTCATGCCTGCAATTACATTCATTTTGTATTTTGTTCTGGAATGTGGTTTGTACATTTGCCGAATGTTGAATTATGCACTTGTCGTTATGCTGGGAGCCGGTGCTGTTTATGTGAGCCTGTCGCTTTTAGTAGTGATTTTTATAATTGTGTGTTTTGATTTTGTATCGAGAACCGCTGATTAAAAATTAGCCCTAAATCTGAGTTTTGCAATATCTGAAAATTTGCAAAACTCGACATTCAGGCTAATTGCTCAGTCTTCTATCTCTACTTGTTCGATTCTTGCGCCTAGAGAGCGGAGTTTTTCTACCAGGTTTTCGTAGCCTCGTTCAATTTGATAGACATTGCTGATTTCACTTTCGCCGTGGGCGATTAAAGCTGCTATTACCATGGCCATACCTGCTCGTACATCCGGTGAAACCAGTTTGTCTCCGTGGAGAGTACATGGACCACTTACTACGGCCCGGTGCGGGTCACAGAGAGTGATACGTGCGCCCATAGAAATGAGCTTGTCTACGAAGAACATTCGGCTTTCAAACATTTTCTCAAAAATGAGGACAGTGCCTTCAACCTGAGTTGCAACGACTGTCATAATCGATGTTAAATCTGGCGGGAATCCTGGCCACGGAGAGTCATCGATTTTTGGAATCATGCCGCCTAAGTCAGTGTTGACCTTCATTTCCTGGCCAAGGGCGACGGTGAGAGCATCCCCCTCGATTGTCCAGCGGATTCCTAGCTTGCCAAAAGCAACACGGAGTGGCCGCATATCTTTGGGATTGACACCTGTGATTGTTATTGAGCCTTTTGTGGCAGCGGCAAGACCAATGTATGAGCCGATTTCCATGAAATCCGGGCCGATTGCGAAATCTGTGCCATGGAGTTTTTTGACCCCATCGATATGAAGAATATTGCTGCCGATTCCGGTGATTTTTGCACCCATTGAAACGAGCATATTGCACAAATCCTGGACATGAGGTTCACTTGCTGCGTTGTTGATGATTGTGTGCCCTTCGGCAAGAACGGCTGCCATAACTGCATTTTCGGTGGCCGTTACAGAAGTTTCGTCAAGGAAGATATCGGCTCCAACAAGTTTGTTTGCGGTGAAAGTGAATGGCCCTTCAACTTCGATTCGGGCGCCGAGTTCCTGCAATGCGAGGAAGTGTGTGTCCACTCGGCGACGGCCGATTACATCTCCGCCTGGTGGTGGCATGACTGCCTTGCCTGTGCGGGCTACGAGCGGGCCTGCGAACAAAATAGACGCACGGATTTTTTTGCTTAAGGCTGCCGGAATATCTGAACTGCGGATTAGCGATGCATCGATTTTCCACTCATGCTCGCCGATTTTCTCTACGGACGCGCCGAGAGCCTGCAAAATCAAAAGCATTACGCCTGTGTCTTCTATTTCTGGTATATTTCGTAAAATTATTGGTTCTTCACTCAAAAGCGTAGCTGCGATACAAGGTAACGCCGCATTTTTGTTCCCGCTGGCGGCAATTGTTCCACGGATTGGAATGCCGCCTTCGATTCTGTATTTATGCATAAAAAAATTATATCATAAAAAATGGCTAAAGTCGAGTTTTAAGGAAGTGCTGATCAGGGCAAACGCATTATAACCGATTTTATATTGAAAATGGCGCAAAGGAGCGAAACGGCTTGCGAAAACACTCGTTTTGTGCTGCCGCGAGAGCGGCTAACGTATATAGTTACAAGCACAAAACGCGTGTAGCATGCTAGCATGCGCTTTCGACAAGACGTTTTCACGACTGGAAGCCATTTTTAACAGGGAATATTTTATAATGCGTTTGCCCTGAAGTGCTGATTAACACTTGTCGTGATTACTCAGTACTTCCGGATATTTTTCAGGCTGATGTCAGTCGTAAATCCGTCGTCACTGTAAAGCTCATAGGTTGCGTCTGAATCACCAAGCTTTGTAAGCGATGAATAGTCTATATCTTTTGAAGACTGTGCGATTTTCTTGCAGAACGGGATTGATTTGCCTTTTTTGATGAAGAAAACAACGGTGTCTTCAGGAATGTCGATGTAATGGCCGCCTTTTTCGATCGAAGACTGAGTTGCCTTGCAATCTTTCCAGGTGACTTGAATCATATCTTCCGGGAGATAGACGAATCGGCCTTTTGCATTCTGTTTGCAGACCGGCGCGATAAGCACTTCATTTCCGAGCAAAAGTTCATCCTCGATGTCGCGGGCAATTTTGTCTTCAGGGTAATCAAAACTCAACGGACGGAACATCATTTCATTTTTGAGACTAGCCTTTACAAATTCGCTGTAAATGTAAGGAAGGAGGGCGTATCGGAGTGAAAGAACGCTCTTGAAGTCCTCTGTTTCACCGAAGGCATAACATTCCTGATTTCGGGTGTTCCAGGCCGCATGATTTCGCATGAGTGGTGTGAAAACGCCGAATGCGAGCCAGCGGAGAACAAGATCGCGGGAACTTGAATCACCGAAACCGCCGATGTCCGCACCTGTGTACAAGAAGCCGCACATATTGAGTGACGGAAGCATCTTCAGTTCCATTTCTATATTGTTCCACCATGCAATATTGTCGCCCATCCAGATTCCGCCGTAACGATGCGAGCCAATGCAAGAAGCGCGAGAGTAGAGAAGAGTGCGTTTGCCTTTCTTGATTTCGTCAAGGCCTTCGCGCGCAGCTTTTGTCATCATGGCTCCGTACATATTGTGAAGTCTGTCGTGACTTACGCTCACTGTATTGCCGTTCAGATCTTTTACCTGATGACAGAAGCTTTTGTAATCTTCAATGCGGTTGCAAGTGCTTCCAGAAACTGGTGTGAATTCAAAGAATGTATTGATGTCGAGTTCTTTGCCTTTGAAAGATTCGAATTTATCGAAAGCTTGTTTGAGACCGTCTTCAGTGTAGAAAAGGGCAGGCTCGTTCATGTCGTTCCAGAATCCTTCTACGCCTGCATCGGTGAGAGCCTTGTATTTGCTCCCGAACCATTTTCGTGCATCATCGCGGAAAAAATCTGTGAAAACGCATTTTCCGGGCCAGACTGCAGCGACAAAATTGCTTCCGTCTGCTTTTTTGCAGAAAAAATCGCCTTTTTTGCCTTCTTCGTAAACTTCATAGCCTTCTTTTTGCTTGATTCCTGCATCAATAATCGGAACCAGATGGATTCCCTGAGCTGAAAGTTCTTCGTTCAATGCCTTGAAAGCCGGGAATTTTGCCTTGTCTACGGTAAAATCCATGAATTCTTCCATATAATCGATGTCGAGACACACGCTGTCGAGCGGAAGATTATTTTCACGGTATTTTTTTACAACTTCGCGGACGTCGGACTCTGTTCGGTAGCCCCATCGGCTCTGCTGATAACCGAATGCCCAGAACGGAGGAATGTAACTCTGTCCAATCATTTGTCGGAACTGGTGAACAATGTCTTTGAGGGCTGCTGATTTTTCATTTTCGCTGCTTGTGATTTCGTAGAGGAAAATGCCGTCGACATCGCATTTGACTGTGAGTGTGTCGTAATCGCTCCAGCCGATGTCGAATTCAATTTTTGATGGAGTGTCAAAGTAAAGGCCGGTGATTTTCTCGCCAAAGATAACGATAAAATTGTGCGCGCCATAAAGTGACGAGTCAGATTCGTTTCCATTCGGTTTGTCCGAGCACCAGCTAGTGTAGTGAAAGCCACGTTTGTTGATTCCACGGACATTTTCGCCGAGACCAAAAATCATGTCGTCCTTTGACATTTTATATTCGAATAAGAAAGGCCAGTCTGATTTTACAGACCCCAAACCAAGAGAATTTTTGCTCAAAGATACATCATTTACAACCGCATCGGTCTGAATAATCGGATTTCCGAATCTGAATTTATTAATCATAATTAAAATTATATTCGCTAAAATATCATAAAACCATAGTTGAAAGTCGCTATTATTGTAACAATAGTATTATTTTGGGCGCAATCATCTTGCTACGGGCTTTCCAGCCTTCGCTAACGCTCATTGCCGTTCAGGTTTCGACTCCGCTCAACCAGCACGGCAACTTCGGGCTTCCAATCCCGGCGCGCATTTACTTTTCAATCAGGTTCACGAGCACGTTCATTGCCTTTTCCATTTGCTCAAGGCTGGCCCATTCGGTGCGTGAGTGATAGTTGTGGCCGCCTGTGAAAATGTTCGGGCAGGGAAGCCCCATTTCGGTGAGGCGGGAACCGTCCGTGCCACCCCTGATTGGAGTGAAAACTGGCTCAATCCCGGCTTTTTTGTAGGCTGCTACGAGTTTTTCGATTACGTCCGGGCGGTTTTTGAAGCCGTTTTTCATGTTGAGATATTGCTGAGTGTGGCAGACTTCTGCTTTGCCGCCGAAAGAGCTTGCAGTTGCTTTTGCGAGCGTTTCCACAAGAGCTTTTCGCTTATTCATGTTCTCTGCGTCAAAATCCCGCAGGAAAATTACGACTTTTGCCCTTTCGATTGAGCCTTCGATGGACATTGGAGCATAAAATCCTTCGTAACCGCATGTTGTTTCCGGGGATTCGTGGCGTGGAAGATTTGTGACAAAATTGCTTGCCATTGTGATTGCGTTCACGAGGATTCCGCGCGCAGTTCCTGTGTGGACTGAAACACCAGTAAAAACTACTTCGCTCTTGAACGCGTTGAAACATTCTGTCTCAAGCTCGCCGATGTGCCCGCCGTCAACGGTGTAGGCGTATTTTGATTTAATCAGATTGAGCGGAACATTGTCCATTCCGTGCCCGGTCTCTTCGTCCGGTGAAAAACAGACTTCGATTTCGCCGTGCTGTGCTTGAGGATTTTTTGAAAAATATTCGAGCGCGGTCATGATTTCGGTAACTCCAGCTTTGTCATCTGCACCAAGCAAGGTCGTTCCGTCGCTCGTGATGATTGTCTCGTGATTGCGGGCACTTTCGGCCAGGGCAAGGTCTTTTTGAGCGGATAAAATATCACCCGATTTGAGGATAATATCTTCTCCGCCATAGTTTTTGTGAATCTGGGGTTTTACGTCCTTTCCGCTGACTTCTTCAACAGTGTCAATGTGGGCAAGCAGGCAGAAGGGCTCAATTTTTTCGCAGCCCTTAGATGCCGGCAATCGGCCGTAGACGTAGCAGTGCTCGGTGATTTGAACATCTTCTAAGCCCAAAGATTTAAGTTCTGATTCCAGAATATGGGCAAGGTCGAATTGTGTTTGTGTAGAAGGCTGGTTTCCGTTGTCTGCAGAATTTGAATCCGAAGTCGTCCAGACTTTGACATATCGCAAAAAACGCTCCAGGAGCGATGAGGTTAATTCTTTTTCAATCATGAAGAAATTGTAACAGAAAAGAGATGTGTCAGCTAGAGCAGGCGCAGTATAAACTAGGGCAAACGCATTATAACCGAATTTATATTGAAAATGGCGCAAAGGAGCGAAACGGCTTGCGAAAACACTCGTTTTGTGCTGCCGCGAGAGCGGCTAACGTATATAGTTACAAGCACAAAACGCGTGTAGCATGCTAGCATGCGATTTCGACAAGACGTTTTCACGACTGGAAGCCATTTTTAGCAGGGAATATATTATAATGTGTTTGCCCTACAGTATAAACCCTGCAAGAAAATTGGCGGGAGGGAGCAGAGCGTGGTCAAAAACACTCTGTTTGTGGATGCCGCGTTAGCGGCATTGAATAGTTTCTGCGCCACAAACAGCGTGTAGCGCGATATCGCGCGGTTTTGAACCACGCTATGCGACCGGTAGCCATTTTTACAGCAATTCTTATACAGTGCTTTCTCTTGGATTTACATTTTCTTTGAATCTTTGAGAATTTCTACAACTTCATCGGCGTTTTTGGCCTGAAGCAGCGATTCGCGGACTTCTTCGTGCATGAGCGCGCCACTGAATGCCGCCATTGCCCTCATGAGCGGATTTGCTCCGTCTACTGGAGAAACCAGCATGACGAAGATTTTTGATGGCTGGCCGTCAAGGGAACCGAAGTCTATGCCGTTCTTTTTGATTCCGATTGCAACGATTGTTTCTGTTACGCCGTTTGTTTTTGTGTGCGGAATTGCGATTCCTTTTCCGATTGCGGTGCTCATTGATTTTTCACGTTCTTTGAGCGCGTTCATGACCATCGAACGGTTTTCAACGTGGCCTGACTGACTCAAAAGTGTGAGCATTTCTTCGAGAATTTCATCTTTTGTGTTGCCTTTGAGGTCGCATGAGATGCAGTTTGTGTTCAGAAATCTTGTGAGCGAGTTTGTCACACGATTTTCTGGGCAGGCAAATCCGTATTGCAGGGTTTCGGTGTTTTTGAGTGCCGAGAGCGAGCGCATTGATTTGTCGAGTCGAATCATGATTTCGTAAAGCTCTCCTTTGATGAAGCCCATGTCCTTTTCGTCGGTTTCGATTATGAGTTTTGTGCCTTCTTCGCGGAGGGAGATTGCCGTATCGCTGCGGCGTGCCGTGCAGATTCCGTCTGTGATGTTCATCATCTGGACATAGAAACCTTCTGCGCGCAAGTCACGGTGCAAAATATCCATGACGAGGTGGGTGAGTTCCTGATTGTTGAAGTCCCATTCAAAAATCTGGCTTTCTTCGTTTGCGATTTCTTTTTTGGTTCCGCGGCCTTTGATTGAAAGCGAGATGTTGAGGATTGGCGGTGCGACAAGAGTTGTAACGAGAGTCATCAAAATTACGACACCGAACAAATCCTGATTTACGATTGGTGCACCAAGTGCATCACGGGCTGTGAGACCGATTCCAGCGATAATCAATGCGACTTCGCCACGAGGAATCATGCCAGCTCCGATTCGGAAAGCTCCTTTAAGGTTAAAGCCAAGTCCGAGAGAAGGAAGGCCGCAGCCCAAAAGTTTTGAAAGAATTGCGAGCAGAGTGTAGAATCCGCCGCAAATCAGAACGTTCTGGCTGAAAAGTTTGGTGACATCAACGCTCATGCCTGTGACGGCGAAGAAAATCGGAACGAAAAATTTGTAAAGTGAGTGAATCTTTTCCTGAATGACCGGGGCAATGTCCGTGCCAGAGAGTGCGAGGCCTGTCGTGTAAGCTCCGATAATCATTGCGATGTGCTCTTTTTCAAAAAATCCTGCGAGAAGGAATGCGACACCCAAAGCGGCGATTGAAAAATCCGTTGCGCCGCCGAAAAATCGAACGAATCGTGCTATTTTTTTGGAAAGAAGGATGAATGCGACTGTTGCAAGGAGCCAGATTCCGAATGCTTTGAGTGCGATAAGACCGATTGCACCGCCTGAAAGTGCTTTGCCTGTTCCGAGTGCCGAGACGATGCCCATTACGACTGCAAGGAGGACGATTCCGAGAACGTCATCGAAGACTGCCGCTGCCAGAATCGTGACACCTTCGGGCGAATCCATGCGTTTTTTGTCGCTGAGGATGCGGGCTGTGATGCCGACTGATGTTGCCGTGGACATGATTCCCAAAAAGAGACATTTGACATCAAAAAGTGAAGAACATTCGATTCCGAGGACTGGAAGAATGAAAAAAGCACAGGTTGCACCGAAAAAGAATGAAATTACGACGCCACCCAAACCGATGATTCCGCCTGAGACAGAATATTTAATGAAAAGGGAAAGGTCCGTTTCAAGACCCGAAGCGAAAAGAAGAATAATGGAAGCAATCTGGGCGAATGCGTAAAGCTCTGGCGAGACTGCTCCTGCGATGGAATCTGTTACGCCAAAAAGACCATGCGGAAAGCCCGGAAGAGCGATTCCACCGAGTGCAAACGGACCGATTAAAATGCCTGCAATAAGTTCGCCCAAAACAGAAGGAATGCCAGCGCGAGCCGCCAGTTTGCCAAAAATGCGGGCTGTAAAAATGATAATCGCAAGCTGAAATATTAAATCTGTGATGATTTCTGTTATGTCCATTGAATACCTCGTGTTTATTTTGAGCAACTATATTAGCAGAAAAGACAAAATGATGTAATACTTTTGAAAAGAAAAGAAATTTTTACGTTTTTTAGGAAAATTCGCGCCCGCTATGGAGCAGCGGCATAGCCGGCCACTGGAGCGAGCGAACGTAGTGAGTGAGTGAAGCGGCTGAGCGTTAGCGAACTGCGGAACAGCGGTTGCCGGTTGATTGCGCCCTTAAAATTCCCAAATTCTTTTTGCCCGCACTGTGATTCTTTCGCCAACGCGGAGATTTTCGGCTTCAATTGTGTCGAAATCTGCGGTGATTGTTTCTTTGGCGTCTGGTGTGTCCGGCTGAATCACGAAACGGCTTTTGCTGCCCAAAAACTGCTCGGAGAGAATTGTTCCCGAAAGAAGAACAGTGTCGGCTGGGATAAGGCCCTGCTCGTAAGATTGAGCTTGTGGGGCAATTTCAAACCATTCCGGGCGAATCATGAGCTTTTTTTCGCCTTTTTTGAGCATATTTGCTTTGCCCACGAAATCCGCCGTGAATTCATTTTTGGGCTCAAAGTAGATTTCGCGCGGGCTTCCTTCCTGCAAAAGTTTTCCTTCGTTGAGGACTGCAATTTTTGTGGAGAGCGAAAGGGCTTCTTCCTGATCGTGCGTGACGTAAACAGTTGTGATTTTGAGACGCTGCTGGATTTCCTTAAGCTCCTCACGGACTTTTGTGCGTAATTTTGTGTCGAGTGAAGAAAGCGGCTCGTCCATGAGCAGAATTTTGGGCTTTAAAACAAGGGAACGTGCGAGTGCCACACGCTGCTGCTGACCGCCGGAAAGTTCGTTCGGAAAGCGTGAAAGAAGCGACTCAATTCCGAGTGAAGAAGCAATATCTAGAATTTGCTGCTTTATGTCGCGACTAGCGTTACCTGGTCGTCGGGAAGTTCTAAAAAAACTTGTTTTTCTGGAACTTCCAAGTATATTAAGACCGTAAGCGATGTTCTGAGCTACACTAAGATGCGGAAAAAGCGCGTAATCCTGAAAAACCATGCCGACTTTGCGCTCGTTGACTTCGATCCCGGCCTGATTTACGCCGTCAATCAAAATTTCGCCCGACTGAGGCTCCAGAAATCCCGAAATAAGGCGGAGAAGGGTGGTTTTGCCGCAGCCGCTCGGCCCTAAAAGCGTGGTGAAGCTGCCTTCTTCGACTTTTAGAGAAATTTTGTCAACTGCAAGAGTGTTCCCGAAAGAGAAAGTGATATTTTTTAGTTCTAGTTTTGCGTTCATTTCAAAAACTCCATGAGTTTCGTAAGATTTTCCTGCATTGTGAGCCTGCCCAGGTCGTACACGCGCTGAAGCTCGTCGGGGTTGTTTTCGGTACGGCTGATTCCCAGCGACTCTTGCGGACAAATCACAAAGCATTTGCCGGCCGCTTCCTGCTCAAATGTATAAGCCTTTTCCTGATTGTAGACTTCGTGGCGGTGGAGCATCGCTTCGTATAATTTGGGATATTTCCGCAGAGAAAATTTCATCAGTTTGAGTGCCGAACTCGGTTCTTTAACAAACTCGCGCGGTTGTGTCAGAACGACGAGATTTTTTTGATAGCCCATGTTCTCGAAAGCTTTGAGCGGAATCGAATCTGTCATGCCGCCGTCCAAAAGCTCGTAGTCGTTGATTTTAACAATGTGAGAGACAAGCGGCATACTGGCACTGGCTCGCATCCATGTCAAATCTTTTTCGTCGCAGGTGGCAAGTTCTTTGTAAACAGGCTCGCCGGTGCGACAATCCGAAGCCACGACATAAAATTTAAGCGGATTTGAGCGGTAAGTTTCGTAGTCAAAAAGGTCAAGCTTGTTGGGAAGCACGTTATAGCAAAAATCAGCGCCGTAAAGGTCGCCTGTCAAAAGAAGGGAGCGCAAGGAACAATATCGCCAGTCGTGCGCAAAGCGTTTGTTGTAGCGGATAGCCCGGCCAATCTGCCTGGACTTAAAATTGCAGCCAAAAGTAGCACCTGCCGAAACACCAATCGCGCCGTCAAAAGTGATTCCATTCTCCAACAAAACATCGCAAACGCCAGCCGTGAACATCCCGCGCATGGCACCGCCTTCCATAACCAGACCTTTCATGAGCGAAAGTATAGCAGAAAACTAGGTTTGTTTATAGCAGAAATTGCATATTGCTTTTTCATCAGTCTCCTGTTCGGCAAAATGAGCATTCAAGTGATTTATCAGTGCAAAAATCATTATAGTGATAAATAATTCTGTTTCCCTTTCTTCCCTTTCCCAAGCTTCATCACCAGCCTTCCTGCGAGCAGCACGCCGAACGTTAGAGCCGTGAGCACTGTGGCCAGAGCCGCTGCTTTTCCCCATTCGCCTTGTTCAGCCAGATTCAGAATTTTTATTGATGCGAGAGGCGTTTTGAAAGACACCAGAAAAATTACCGAACTGATTGTTCCGACTCCGCGCACAAAATCGTAGATAAAAGATGAGAAAATGCCGCCTTTGCTGAGCGGAAGCAAAACCGTGCCGAGAACCTGGATTTTATTTGCTCCGAGCGAACATGAAGCATCGTCGAGCGTGGTTTTGATTTGCGAGAAAACCGTGGAGATTATTCTGTACGAAAATGGCATGAAGGCCACTGTCATCGCGATTACAATCATCATTGCCGAAAGATGGATGTGAAGGAAATTTGATGCGAGCGAGAGCGCAAGGCCGAAAAGGGAGCCAGGAACTGCCGCAGGAATCTGAACGCAGATGTCGAGGTATTTTTTGCACGGAAGGCTTGTGCGGTTCACGAAGAAGACCGAAAGACTTGCCAGAATTGTGCTGAAAATTGCGGCCATGAATGCAAAACTTATTGAATTGAAAAGCTCGCGGCTGTATTTTCCCATCATTTTGAAATGCTCGGTAGTGAAAGCTGTGTTTATTCCCCAGAGCTTTTGTAGCGAGCCGATTAAAATTGAAGCGAACTGTGCCAGAATCAAAAAAGAAATAATTGCGCAGAAAATGAAGAGCAGAACGCGTGTGATAATAGAAGATTTTTTTTCTGGCAAGGGCGAGGCTTTTGTGCCGACAGTGGCGAATTTTGCATTCTGTTTTTTCATGAAATGATTTTGTGCCACAAAAAGACCCACCGAAGGAAGCACCAGAATGATTCCGAGGACGCAGCTTGTGCCCGCACTGACCCAGCCTGTGAGCTGTGTGTAAACTTCAACGGCAAGCACGCGGAACCTGCCGGCGACAATCATGGGGTTGCCAAAATCGCTGAGAACCGAGACCGCGATAAAAAGGGCTGCTGAAAGAATTCCGTTCGCGCATAGCGGAAGAGTGACCGTGAACGCAATTCGTGCTTTTGAGGCTCCCATTGCTCGCGCTGCCTGTTCCAAGCTTGGCGGAACCCGTTTCAAAACCTGGGCGCAAATCAAATACGCAATCGGGAAGAAGCATAAAACCTGGGCAATCAAAAGTCCACGAAATCCGTAAAGGCTCATATCAAGCCCAAGAAGTGTCTTTGTGAAAAATCCCTGCCTGCCAAAAAGAAGGATGAATGAAAGTCCGCCGACGAAAGGCGGTGTCATCAGGTGCAAGACTGGAATAAAACCGAAAATCTTTTTGAATGGAATGTCAGCTTTAATCACAGCGTAGGCAAAAAGATAGCCTGTGAGCACAGAAAGGGTTGTGGAGCAGACACATTCGAGGAGAGTGTTGAGCATTGCGGTTCGCCAGACACTCGAAGTAAATACCGAAACAAAATCTTTTGCTCGTGGCGAAATCAAAACGCAGCCAAGCGGAAAAACAACAAAAGCCGTGAGAACAAAAATCACGGCGATGTATAGAAAATGTGTTTTTGAAAAAAATGCGTTAGGGGGTGTAGCTGCGGCGTTAGCCGTTCGCGAAGCGAATGGAGTGCGGATAGCACGGAACAGCGAAACACCCGACCTGCCGCAAGGCAGGGAACGCCCATGTTCTAAGTCCTCACTCCTCATTTCTAACTCCTGATTATTTTACTTCTTTTACCCATCTGTCCAATACTACAGCTTTTTCTGAGGAAGCTTTCTGGACATCGTAGTCGATTAAATCGATGTCTGAAATCGCAATGCTTCCACTGACGGCTTTTGCTTCTGGATTTACAGGTGCCGTAAAAGTGAACTCGCTCATAAGTTCCTGTGCCTCAACTGAAAGCATGAAGTCCACGAATTTTTTTGCAGCGGAAAGATTTTTTGTATTTTTCATGATTGAAACGCAGTCAACGTCACCTGCAGACTGTGGAGGTGCTATTGGCTTGACGCTGAATCCCTGTGCATTGTATTTTGCGAGTGCGTGCAGGTAAGAGACGCCCAAAGCATATTCTCCTGTTCCGAGCAATTTTGCAGGCGCACTTCCTGAGTCTGGGAACTGGCCGACATTCTTTGTGAGAGCAAGAAGATATTCCCAGCCTTTTTCATCTCCGAGTCTCTGGAGCTGATTCTGAACGAAAATATATCCTGTGCTGGAAGCAGCCGGATTGTTCAAAACAATTTCACCCTTGAAAATCGGGTTGAGCAAATCTTCCCAAGTTTTTGGAAGCGGTGTTCCCGGGAATTTTTCGGCAAATCGCTTTGAGTTTACGCCGATTCCAAGCGTGAGGACACAGAATCCTGTCCATGTGTTGTCGCTTGCAACTGCATAAGACGGAAGATTTTTTGCGAGAGGAGAGGCATAGCTTTCGAGAGCGCCTTCTTTGTCAGCCTGAATGTGATAGCTTGAAGCTCCGCCGAGCAAAATGTCAGCCTGCGGGTCGTTCTTTTCGGTGATGACGCGATTTACGAGCTCGCCGGTTGTTGCCCGGAGATAGCTGACCGGGATTCCTGTTTTGTCAGTGAAAAGTTTTGTGAGTGCTTCTGTTTCTTCATCGTGAATGATTGAGTAAACGCGAAGTTCCAGAGATTGATTTTTTTCGCAGCCAAAGAATGTAAGTGAAGCGGCAAGTGTCGCAGCAGCAAAAAGAAGTTTCTTCATGAAAATCTCCTGATTTTATATTACCTAGCAATTTAGTATGAAAAGAAGTTTTATGCAAGTGGGGGGGATAGGGACTCCGCATTATAAACGATTTTATATTGAAAATGGCGTTAAGGAGCGAAACGGCTTACGAAAACACTCGTTTTGTGCTGCCGCGTGAGCGGCTAACGTATATAGTTACAAGCATAAAACGCGTGTAGCATGCTATAACATCATCAAC
>Ga0256405_10000215_pt1 | contig 194208 bp, 177 predicted proteins | sample RumenRJG_02DNA_FD_189096 | JGI IMG/M metagenome (GOLD analysis project Ga0256405, IMG submission 189096) | Bovine rumen microbial communities from Lethbridge, Alberta, Canada - RJG_02 | ecosystem: Host-associated > Mammals > Digestive system > Stomach > Rumen | place: Canada: Alberta... | reverse complement strand
CTCTGACCTTAGATAGCTTTCAACCAGTTTGACTTTTATTAATGGATCGATCTTGATTCTATTGGACATAGAAATACCCCCAAGTAGGTTTTATATTTCAATGTCCTACTTGGGGGTAGCATATCATAACTGCGACAGCTTTTTTTGATAAAATTATGATTAAACCTATATAAATATAACCATCTAGATATTACTAAATAAAAATCTACGTCAACCTAAAAACCTAATTAAATAAATCACATATGCATAACATTACATTATATATATTAGTTATCAGGATCAGCATCGTCCTCATCATCATGATACTCTGTAAGGCCCTCAGATGCCTCTATCTTGTTGATGAGGTCAAGTGTGCGCTTGATCTCAAGCTTACCGTCCTTTAGTGACAGGACCAGAGCACCACAGTTAGGGACTATAGGGCCCTTCCAGAAATCAGCATCATCAAGACCTTTAACTATAGCTTCAAACCCTCTCACTATACCGCCATGAGATGTGATAAGGATTTTTCGATACTTATCCTCATTGGTATAGATCTCAGTGTCTATAAAGTGCTGCAAACGAGCCTTTATCTGAGATACAGACTCACCACCAGGTAGCGGCTTGGATGTGTCCGGATTCTGAAACCAGTCTCTGATTTTCTGGAGCTTTTTCTGAGTATCCTTGTCAGCCTCAGGATCAGCACTAAGGTTGAGTCCCTCACCTACACCAAAGGAAATCTCCTTGATATCCTCACAGGACTCAATGGTGAGATCCTTTCTGCCCTGACAAATGATCTCAGCTGTTTTATAAGCTCTTGCCAATGGACTGGAATACACATGGTCAAAGTGGATATGATGCAGTGCCTCTGCAGCAATGCGTGCGCCAGCAAGTCCAGCATCATTTAAAGGAATGTCGGTACATCCCTGCAGTCTGTGCTCTCGATTCCACATGGTCTCACCATGTCGAACAACAAATATTTCCATAATACTATCTCCTCAATTATGTGTTAGAACGGAAGCTGTATACTCGGCAGTGAACCAATAACACTCTTAAAGTTATCAAGATAATTTTGAAGCTCAGTTACAACATCAAAGAAATCATCTATCTTTGTACTGTAATTGTTATAATCAGCCTCAAGCTGCTCTACCATGTTATCTATTTTCTTCATTGTATTAAATGCCTCAGTAACCTCGTCCTTGTACTGACCTACTATATTATATAAGTACAAACTTAAAACAATAAAAGTAATAAGAGTGATCACGGTGATGACTAAAAGCACCATCATAATCTGACGATTTTTCTTTATCTCAAGCATGATCTCAGCATTGGTAGGCTCATGCTCAGTTACTCCGGCAGGAAACCCATTTGGAAAGCTATAAGAATCCTCAGAATTGCCGGTTTGGTTTAACTTATCTTCATCTTGATATGCCATAATAATTCCTTTCGATGAAAAGTCATAATTAATGAAAGTATAACACACATAAAAAGCCTATAACATACTTTTATTTAACTGCTATTTATATAGCGATAAATGGGGAGAATAAATGTAATTCTACTAACACAAATAAATGATTAAAAGGATTCTAAATGTTGTGAACCGGTACACTAAGATGTAAAATAATCCAAGAGAAACACATAAAAGATTTACATATATATGGAGGTAATTATGTTACAGCATGAGCACAAAAATGAAAGATGGGTATCCTATAAGGATGTACCTACAGAGTCAGGAGGAGAGGGTGTTACAAAGAGAGTCCTGGCTTATTCAGATGACGTAATGGTAGTAGAAAACACATTTTCTAAAGGAGCTATAGGCAAGCTGCACCATCATCCACATACACAGATCACATACATAAAATCAGGTAAGTTTGAGTTTGAGATTGATGGTGAAAAGAGAGTAGTTACAGAGGGAGATACACTCCTTAAAACAGATGGAGTACCTCATGGATGTGTATGTCTTGAGGAGGGACAGCTCATAGATATTTTCGCTCCGTACAGAGAGGATTTTGTTAAGGACTGAGACATTCTCACAAAAATCAGTAAATATTTATGGTAAAAAGATAAAAGACAGAACCTATTATAAGTGTTCAATAACTATTTAAAAAATTTTATGCTACTTAAAATTTTTAAATAATGGAGATAAAAGAAATGACGCAAAACCGTCATGCGCTTTTATCTCCATTTTTCGTAGTTTCGGAAACTACTTTTGATTGAAAATTTCTTCCATTGACTAAATTCATGGCATTCTGTATTATCAACAACATCGAGCAGATAGTTAAAAATTTTTAATGAAATAAAAACGGCTTCTGCATAGAAAATCACCAAATTAATAAAACAATGTGCCTTGTAAGGCCAAAAGGAGAAAAAATGGATTTTGAGACAGTTAAGGGAATTATCGTTGATACACTTGCTTGCGATGAGGATAAGGTAACACCAGAGGCAAGATTTATTGAGGATCTTGAGGTAGACTCACTCTCTCTTGTTGAGCTTCATATGGCACTTGAGGATGAGCTTGGACATTCAATCCCAGACGGTGAGATTGGTAAGCTTCAGACAGTTCAGGAGCTTGTTGATTATTGCAATAAGTAATTTAAAATTGTTGTTTAGTTAAAGCCAAAGCAAGTCTTTGGCTTTTTAATCGCTCAAATGGAGGGGTGCGTATGAAATCTCCAATCACACAGATATACGAAATGTATAAGGACAGAGCTTTACGTAAAAAAGCTCATGCCGATACAGTGGGACATAGTGGTCTCAGATTTAATTTTGTTAAGAACAAGGCAGCAGATACTGCAGATGCAAAGAAAAAGACAAGTGACAAGCAGCCTGCCGGTGCACAGGAAAAGGGTGAGGAAGGTAAGGACAAAAACGGACTTCGTATCCCTGCAGTAATGATCCCATCAAGTTTTATAACTTGCAGATCATGTGGCAGACGTGCTCTTAGACATAAATGGGAAGATAATTATTTTGTTTGTCCTGAGTGCGGCAAGTATGCGCCAATCGGAGCATATTACCGTCTGAGCCTCATCCTTGATAAGGGTTCGTTCTCAGAGATAGATACAGATATTAAGGCGGAAGATCCATTAGGGTTTCCGGGATATAAAGAAAAGATCGAAAAGCAGGAAGAGAAGACTGGTTTAAATGAGTCAGTTATTTCTGCAGTAGGAACAATACAGGGTATACGTCTTGTGACAGTAGTGCTTGATAGCAGATTCTTTATGGGATCAATGTCAAGAGCTGTAGGTGAGAAGGTAACAAGAGCTGTGGAGTATGCAGACAAAGAGCATCTTCCATTACTTATCTTTAGTGCCAGCGGAGGAGCTCGTATGCAGGAGGGTATCTACAGTCTCATGCAGATGGCCAAGACAACATCAGCTGTCGAGTCCTTTAGTGAGCATGGCGGACTGTTCATCAGTTTCCTTACACACCCTACAACCGGTGGTGTTACAGCAAGTTTTGCAACACTCGGTGATATAACACTGGCAGAGCCGGGAGCACTTGTTGGTTTCGCTGGTCCTCGAGTTATCGAGCAGACAATTGGACGTAAGCTTCCAAAGGGCTTCCAGCGAGCAGAGTATCTTGAAAATCATGGTTTTGTAGATCGTATTGTTGAGAGAAGTGAGATGAGAGATGTACTTACAGATATCCTTAAGCTCCACACAGACGGCAGAACTGTTAACCCAACATACAACAGTACAGCTTCGGAGAGAAAATAATGATCAAAGATATTATACAAGAGGCAGAACAGATTGAAGACAAGATCTTTGCTCTGTCCGAGAACAACGAATTATTAGAGGCAAATGCAGAGGAAATACGCACACTGGATAAAACCAGAAATGAGCTTTTATCACAGTGCACAGACCTGAGTGCATCTGACAGAGTATATCTTGCAAGACATCCAAAGAGACCACATATAAAGGATTTCATCGATAACCTTTTCACTGATTTCTTTGAGCAGAAGGGTGATCACTTATATGACGAGGACATGTCAATATATGGTGGTATTGCTAGATATAAGGGATGTCCGGTAACAGTCCTTGGACATCGTAAGGGCAGGACAATGGAAGAGAATCTCCAGTGTAATTTCGGAATGCCTAGACCTGAGGGTTACAGAAAGGCATTACGTCTTATGGAGCAGGCAGAGAAATTTGGCCGTCCTATCATCACCTTCATTGATACACCTGGTGCATATCCTGGTATGGAGGCTGAGGAGCACGGACAGGGCGAGGCCATCGCCAGAAATCTTGCAGCAATGAGCAGATTCCATGTACCAGTTATCTCTATAGTAACAGGTGAGGGAAACTCCGGTGGAGCACTTGCAATCGGTGTAGCAAATAAGATCCTCATGCTTGAGAATGCAGTATATTCAGTTTTAAGTCCTGAGGGTTTTGCATCTATACTTTGGAAGGACGCAGGCAGACATGAGGAGGCCTGTGAGGTGATGAAGCTCACAGCTCGTGACTTACGCAGTGCGGGAGTTGCTGATCATGTTATACCTGAGCCACTTGGTGGAGCTCAGGAGGATCCTTCAAGATTATACGCAAGTCTTGATATTGTTTTGGAGAAGACATTCACAGATCTTCTCAAGCTGTCACCGGAAGAGGTCCGTAAGCAGCGTCAGGAGAAGTACAGAAACATCTAAAAGAGTTTCCGTGGTAAGACTCCAGAAAATATTAACAAATAACCACTGTAAAACGGTGGATGATCAGGGAGTATTGTTTTGAAGGGATTAAAAATAATTGGTTTGGGAGGAGCACTTCCAAGCCGCACAGTAACAAATGACGCTCTCGGGGAGATAATGGACACATCAGATGCATGGATATTTCCAAGAACAGGTATCCATGAGAGGAAGTTCTGTGCAGAGGATGAAAGTGCTTTGACTCTGGCTATTAAGGCAGCAGACAAGGCAATCCAGGACGCAGGGATCTCCAAAGACTCCATAGGAGCGATTGTTGTTGCCAGCATGTCTCCGGATCTTGCTACTCCAAGCATGGCGGCACTGGTACAGAAGGAGCTTGAGCTCCCACAGGTGCCTGCACTTGATTTAAATGCAGCCTGCAGCGGATTTATATATGCTCTTGAGGTTGCGAGAGGCCTGCTTTCAGCAGATCTGAATGTCTACGACATTTACAATGAGGCCAAGGATGGGGCAGAAAATAAGCCGGCAGCACCAAAAGAGAAGTGTGCTCTCGTAATAGGAACAGAGCAGCTCTCAAGACTCATCTCAATGGAGGATCGCTCAACTGCGATACTTTTTGGTGATGGTGCAGGAGCTGCAATAGTAAAGCTCAATGGGGAGGAGAGCACAGAGGACAGTAAGTCAAAGCTTTACACAAGTCTTTTAGGCTCAAGAGGCTCAGGAGTTATTGAGGCTCCGGCAACATATACAGGTGCTTATGAGAAAACTCTCAGGACATGTACAGAGGAGTCTGTTCCTGTAGATCACATGCTTATGGATGGCAAAGAGGTATTTGTATTTGCCTGCGACATCATCCAGAGGATCATCAATGGTCTTATGACCAAAACAGGTATCACACTCGATGATGTAGATCATGTTGTATGTCATCAGGCCAATGCCCGTATCATCAGACATGTGATCAGAGCTATGCATGCTCCAGAGGAAAAGTTCTTTATGAATATGGAGAAGCTTGGCAACGTAAGTGCAGCATCAATACCTATCGCTCTTTATGAGATGCAGGAAAAGGGCTTACTCCATGAGGGAGAAAGGTTGATCCTTGCCGGATTTGGCGGAGGACTCACCTGGGGAGGCTGTGTTATCAGCTATAAATAAGTGTGTTAAAGCATCAGACAAAAATTCAGATAATAATCTGTAAACAGAAAAGGTAGAACATGAAGTTATTAAATGAAATTTTAGGAACAAAATATCCAGTTATTCAGGGTGGAATGGCAAACATTGCAACAGGACGCTTTGCAGCAGTATGTGCGAATGCTGGCGCCGTTGGTCTTATTGGAACAGGCGGCATCCACACAGCCGATGAGCTTAGAGCAGAGATCCGTACAGCACGTGAACTTGCACCAGAAATGGCAGATGGATATAAGCCTGTTATCGGTGTAAATCTGATGCTTATGAACCCTGCAACTGATGATTTTGTAAAGGTTTGTATAGAAGAAAAGGTTCCTGTTGTAACAACAGGAGCAGGTAATCCTGGTAAGTATATGGAGGACTTTAAGGCAGCAGGCATCAAGGTTATCCCAGTAGTTGGAGCACCTGTACTTGCTCAGCACCTCGAGAGGATCGGAGCTGATGCGGTTATCGCTGAGGGCTGCGAGAGTGGTGGTCACGTAGGTGAGATGACAACAATGACACTCGTACCACAGACAGTTGATGCAGTAAATATCCCTGTTATTGCAGCAGGTGGTATCGCTGATAACCGTCAGTTCAAGGCTGCTATGGCACTCGGTGCCTGTGGCGTTCAGATTGGTACAGTACTCCTTGCATCTCCAGAGTGTCCTATCCATGACAACTACAAGGAGGCACTTTTAAAGGCCAAGGGCTCTGATGCCATCGTAACAGGTCGTATCGGAGGCACTCCTGTACGTGTACTTAAGAACCAGATGACAGTTCAGTACTTAAAACAGGAAAAGGCTGGCGCAGATAAGATGGAGCTTGAGAAGTACACTCTTGGCTCTTTAAGAAGAGCAGTATTTGAGGGTGATGTAAAGACTGGCTCTCTTATGTCAGGTCAGGCTTGCGGACAGCTCAAATCAATCCGTCCGGTAGCTGAGATACTTGCAGATTTAACAAAGATGTAAGCATTCCCCTGCAGGGTGCCTAGAGCATGTATCCGGGTACCTGGCAGGTTTTAGTAGTATCAATTATGGATAGTTTTCCATGAAAACTACCATTTAGCAGCAGTTCCCAATAAATATTACGGGGACAGACAGAAAGGTGAAGCAATGAAGACAGCATTTTTATATGCAGGACAGGGCAGCCAGCACGCAGGTATGGGAGAGGATCTCTACCGTGACTACCCGGAGTTCCGCAGAGTATTTGATGGAGTTTCAGAGGGATTACAGAAGCAGAACAACGGAGATAAAAACTATGATCTTTGCCGTTTATGTTTTGAGGATCCTGATGGAGTTATAAACCAGACAAGATACACACAGCCAGCAATGGTAGCATTCGCATGTGGCGTTACTGAGATACTTAAGGTACATGGTATCCGTCCTGACTATGCTGCTGGTCTTTCACTTGGTGAGTACTCAGCATTACAGGCTGCAGAGGTTATGGATCCTGAGACTGCAGTAGAGATGGTAGCATTCCGAGGACAGAAGATGGCTGAGGCCAGCGAGGGCGTAGATTGCGGTATGACAGCTGTGCTCGGTATGCCTGAGGAGGAGCTTGAGTCCTGCTGCAATAAGGTAAGATCTGAGAGTGGAAAGATTGTTTCAATCTGCAACTACAACTGTCCAGGACAGATTGTAATCGGTGGAGATCAGGATGCTGTTGATAAGGTAACAGAGCTTGCAGCAGGATATGACAAGGTTCGCTGTATTCCGTTAAAGGTATCTGGACCATTCCACACAAGCTATATGGCCAGTGCAGGTGATGCACTTGAGGAGTATTTCAAGAATATCCGTATGAACCGTCCTAAGTGTGATGTGCTCTTTAACTATCTTGGTGGAGAGTCAGAGGCTGTAACAGAGTCTATCAACTCAACTACAGCGACAACAGCTGCAGCATTCCGCAAGGCTATCCCTGAGCTTCTTGTTATGCAGGTTCAGAAGCCAGTAAGGATGGAGGCAATCATCAGAGACCTTTTTGATAAGGGTGTTACAAATTTTGTAGAGATCGGTCCTGGTCATACTTTAAGCGGTTTTGTAAAGAAGGTTGCCAAGGATATGGGTATCAAGGATTTTACAGTAGTTGCTGTTGAAACATCTGAGGATGTGGAAAAGCTTACATCAAATAAAGAGAGTGCATAATGGGAAATTTAAAAGATAAGACAGCTATAGTTACAGGAGCTTCAAGAGGTATAGGCAGAGCCATCGCTCTGGAGCTTGCAGCACAGGGCTGCAACATAGTGGTTAACTATGCAGGCAATCAGGCCGCAGCAGATGAGACAGTAAAGCTTTGCGAGGATGCAGGTGTCAAGGCAATTGCAGTCAAGGCAGATGTATCTGATGAGGCATCTGTTACAGAGCTTGTAGCAAAGGCACAGGAGACATTTTCTCAGATTGATATCCTGGTAAATAATGCAGGTATCACAAGAGATAATCTCATGCTCAGGATGACTGTTGAGGACTTTGACGAGGTAATCTCAAAGAACCTCCGTGGTGCTTTCCTTATGACAAAGTATGTTGGCAAGCTTATGCTCAAGCAGAGATCAGGGCACATTATCAATATCTCATCAATCGTAGGATTACACGGTAATGCTGGTCAGGCCAACTACTCAGCATCAAAGGCAGGAATCATCGGACTTACCAAGTCAACTGCCCTTGAGTATGCAAGTCGTGGTATTACTGCCAATGCTATCGCTCCTGGTTTTATCGATACAGATATGACAAAGATTCTTCCAGATAAGGTAAAAGAGGCCATGCTTGCACGTATACCTGCTGGAAAGTTCGGTGCCCCAGAGGATATTGCCAAGGCGGCAGCATTCCTGGCATCAGATGATGCCCGTTACATAACAGGCCAGACCCTCGGCATCGACGGTGGTTTAGGAGCGTAGGAATTTTGCATCAGCAAAATTCCGGAGCGACATGGCAGTTTTTATGAAATAAAAACTGTTTTGCGAAGCAAAATTAAAGCCAGGGCTTCATCAGCCCGGCTTTAACCCAACCGGCCAAGTAGATAAAATTATAAAATAGAATGGAGTACTATATGGAAAACAAGCGAAGAGTAGTCATCACAGGACTCGGCACAGTAAACCCTATTGGAAATACAGTATCAGAGGCCTGGGACAATGTTCGTCAGGGCAAGTGTGGAATTGCACCAATAACACATTTTGATACAGAGAACTTTGCAGTAAAGCTTGCAGGAGAGGTAAAGGATTTTGATCCATCAGCATTGATCGATCGTCGTGAGCAAAAGCATTTATCACGCTTTACACAGTTTGCAATCGTTGCAGCAGATGAGGCTATCAAGCAGAGCGGTATCAAAGAGACAACAGAGTATGATGCATCACGTATCGGTGTTATCGTTTCTTCCGGAATCGGTGCTCTTGATACTATTGAGACAGAGCATAAAAAGGGATTAAACCATGGATACGAGAGAGTATCACCTTTCTTTATCCCAATGACTATTTCAAATATGGCAGCAGCCAATGTTGCAATCCGTTATGGCTTTAAGGGGATGTGCACATGTCCTGTTACAGCCTGCGCAGGTGGATCAAATGCTATCGGAGATGCATTCCACAGAATCAGAGATGGTTATGAGGATGTTATGGTAGCAGGTGGTACAGAGGCTTGTATCTCTCCACTTGGTATTGGTGGATTCAGCAGCATGAGAGCACTCTGCCAGGCAACAGATCCAAATCGTGCAAGTATTCCATTTGATGCTGAGCGTGGCGGATTTGTAATGGGCGAGGGTTCAGGTATCCTCGTAATGGAAGAGAGGGAGCATGCTTTACATCGTGGCGCCAAGATCATCGCTGAGATCGTAGGCTATGGTGCAAACTGCGATGCATTCCACATCACAAGCCCTAATCCAGAGGGAGAGGGTGGAGCTGAGTGTATGCGTCTTGCAATCAAGGATGCAGGCATCGAGGCATCAGAGATCTCTTACATCAATGCTCATGGAACATCAACACATCTTAACGACTCATGTGAGACAAAGGCTATCAAGGCTGTATTTGGTGAGGATGCCTACAAGGTTCCTGTATCATCAACTAAGTCAATGACTGGACATCTCCTCGGAGCTGCAGGTGGCGTTGAGGCTGTATTCTGCGTAAAGGCACTTGAGGATGATTATATCCCTGCAACGATCAACTACAAGACACCAGATCCTGAGTGTGATCTCGATATAGTTCCAAGCGAGGGCAGAAAGGCAGAGCTTAAGTATGCTCTCAGCAACTCTCTCGGATTTGGCGGACACAACGCTTGTATCATTTTTGCAAAGGCCTAAATGGTAACAGATATACAGGAGGACATATGGCAGAAGATATTAAAAATGAAATGGAATCTGCAGAAGATAGAGTTCCAAAGGAATTATGTATAGAGGAAATAAGAGACATCATCCCACATAGATATCCATTTTTACTGATCGACCATGTTAATGATTATGAGCCTGGTAAATTTGCTGATGCAAGAAAATGCGTTACAGCCAATGAGGAGTTTTTCCAGGGACATTTTCCTCAGTATCCTGTTATGCCAGGTGTGCTTATCATAGAAGCACTGGCACAGACAGGTGCAGTTGCACTCCTCAGTATGCCTGAAAATCAGGGTAAGATCGCACTTTTTGGTGGTATCAAGAATGCGCGCTTTAAGCGTCAGGTAAGACCTGGTGATGTGCTTGAGCTTCACTGTGAGCTTACAAAGATGCATGGCCCTGTAGGTATAGGTACAGCGACTGCCAAGGTTGATGGCAAGGTAGCAGTTGTTGCTGAGCTTACATTTGCAATTAAATAAACTGTTTGATTAAATGTGCTGTCTTACAAAAATGTAGGACAGCCTTTTTGAAATCTAAGTTTATATGAACTAATAATGTTTACAAAAGTTAGTATATACTTATTCACATGATTTTTTGTGTTATAATGTAGTTTAAAGGATGTGAGTAACACATCGCAATTACTTGATATTTAAGGAAGATCGTTATGCTTGGTAACACATTTGAGGATTTATATAATCGTTTCAGAGTGCATTTTTACATGCAGGTCTTTGCAAAAGAGAATTCATTAGATGGCTCACTGACATCTGTGGAGGCTTTTAGTCTGGAGTGTATCAAGGCTCTAGGGGAGCCTACAGTTGCGGAGTTTGCCAAGATGATGGGGATTTCAGCGCCTAATGCTGCATACAAGGTCAATGCTTTGGTGCAGAAGGGGTACATCGAGAAGGTTCAGTCAGATGAGGACCATAGAGAGTACTTTTTGAGACCGACAGAAAAGCTAAATGCTTATTACAAAAGAAGTTATGAGTTTTTGGAAAAGATTGTAGAGAGATGTAAGGACAGATTTTCCAAAGAGGATATTGATAGACTGGATTATATGATTGCCACCATTATAGATGAGATGGTACCTGAGGTGGATCCAAAACATTTTAAAAAGAGCGATCGTAAGTAAAGTGGATTTTAAAGCAATATAAATAGTAATAGATAATATGTGCAGCTATAGCAGCGTGACGACGCCTGCAGCTGCACTTTTTTGTATGTGGATTAAAGAAAATCAAAGAGTAGAGGCTTATAGGAATAGTGACAAAAAATAAAAGGTATTAATATTCAAAATTACTAATTGACATAAACCGGTAAACAGAATATATTAAATGTAAGCGCTTACAGAATTTACAGAAGCGGTAAAAAAACAAAGATGTAAGCATTCACATAATGTTTTTGAAATGATTGTCTGAAAGGGGCTAGTTCAAATGGAAAAGTTAAATTATCAGGTACTTGAGAAGTCTGGTTATCAGGGATACATCCTTAAGGATGCACCAGTAAAGGTTATGCAGTTTGGTGAGGGTAACTTCCTTAGAGCATTTGTTGATTACTGGTTTGATATGTCTAATGAAAAGGCAGGATGGAACGGCAAGGTAACACTTGTACAGCCAATCGCACAGGGACTTACAGAGTATGTTAATGAGCAGGAAGGTCTTTACACACTTTATCTCCGTGGTTCAGAGAATGGACAGAAGGTAAATAACAAGAGAGTCATCTCTGCAGTTAAAGACTGTATCAATCCTTATACAAAGGAGGGATTTGCAGCACTTCTTGATCTCGCCAAGTCAGATGATCTTGAGTACATCGTTTCAAATACAACAGAGGCTGGTATCGTTTATGATCCAGAGACAAAGTTTGATCAGGAGCCACCTGTTTCTTTCCCGGGAAAGATGACAAAGGTTCTCTATGAGAGATTTAAGGCCGGCAAGGGCGGTGTTGTAGTTCTTTCATGCGAGCTTATCGATGCTAACGGTCAGGAGCTCAAGAAGATTGTAAATCGTCACATTGACGAGTGGAACCTTGGCGCTGATTTCAAGAAGTGGGTAGATGATGAGGTTCTTTTCTGCTCAACACTTGTAGACAGAATTGTTCCAGGTCGTATCCGTGATCCTAAGGAGGTTGCTCAGCTTGATGAGGAGAATGGCTACACAGATCCACTTACAGATGTAGGTGAGGTATTTGGTGTATGGTACATTGAGGGACCTAAGGAGCTGGAGGATAAGCTTCCATTTAAGAAGGCAGGAGTTAACGTACATGTAGTTCCTGAGGTTGCTCCTTATAAGAAGAGAAAGGTTCGTATCCTTAACGGTGCACATACAGGTTTTGTACTTGGTGCATATCTTGCAGGCTTTGATATCGTTCGTGACTGTATGCATGATGATGTAATTAAGAACTATATGAACAAGATGCTCCAGGATGAGATCATTCCAATTCTTCCACTTGATAAGGCTGACTGTGAGAACTTTGCATCAGCAGTAGAGGATCGTTTCAATAACCCATTTGTTGATCATCAGCTTATGAGCATTTCACTTAACTCAACATCAAAGTGGAAAGCAAGAAACATGCCATCTCTTCTTGAGTATGTTGACAAGTTTGGTAAGCTCCCTCAGGTACTTGCAATGAGCTTTGCTGCTTATATCGCATTCTACAACAACGATGTACAGCGTCGTGAGGAGGATGGTCTTATCTGCAAGAGAGCAGCTGGGAACGAGTATAAGATCCAGGATGATAAGGAGGTTCTTGACTTCTATGAGGCTCACAAGTCTGATGATGTTAAGACTCTTGTACATGCTGTTATGACAAACACAGATTTCTGGGGTCAGGATCTTACAAAGGTAGCTGATTTTGAGGAGACAACAGTAAAGAACCTTACTCTTATCAAGGAGCAGGGAGCTAAGGCTGCATACGCATCAGTACTTTAATTTAAGGATATCTATTTAGGAGATATAAATATGGCAAGAGCACAAGTAGTACATATCAATCCAGAAGACAATGTTGTAGTTGCCATTGCGCCAATCGCAAAGGGTGATGAGATCAAAGTTGATGATATTGATATTACAGCAATTGAGGATATTCCACAGGGACACAAGGTGGCTGTTAAGCCTATCAAGGCTGAGGAGCAGGTCATCAAGTATGGCGTTTCCATCGGACATACAACAGAGGATGTCAAGGTTGGTCAGTGGGTACATACTCATGATATGAAGACTAACTTAAGTGGTGAGGTTGTTTACAGCTATAATCCGGCTGTTCCGGAGAAAAAGGAAATGCCGATAGAGACATTCGAGGGATACGTACGTCCGGATGGAAAGGTTGGTACCCGTAATGAGGTATGGATCATCCCTACGGTTGGCTGCGTTAATGATGTTGCCAAGCACCTTGTGGAGATGAACCAGGATATTGTAAAGGGAACTATAGATGGTCTTTACACTTATACACATCCGTTTGGATGCTCTCAGACAGGTGGAGATCATGCTCAGACACGTAAAGTTCTGGCTGATCTGGTTCGTCATCCCAATGCAGGGGCAGTGCTTGTGCTCTCCTTAGGATGTGAAAATCTTACTCACGATCAGTTCCTTGAGGAGTTGGGTGAGTATGATCCTGACAGAGTTAAGTTCCTTACATGTCAGGATGTAGAGGATGAGTTTGAGGCAGGATCAAAGCTCCTACATGAGCTTGCCGCATATGCTGGTAAGTTTAAGAGAGAGACAGTTGGTATAGATAAGCTGGTACTAGGTATGAAGTGCGGCGGTTCAGACGGTCTTTCAGGTATAACAGCAAATCCAACAGTTGGTCGAGTTTCTGATATGGTAGTAGCTCAGGGTGGTACAACTATCCTTACAGAGGTTCCAGAGATGTTTGGAGCTGAGAGTATGCTCATGGATAGATGTATCAATAAAGAGGTCTTTGACAAGGCTTCTGATATGCTTAACGGCTTTAAGGATTACTTTATCAGTCATAATGAGGTAGTTTATGACAACCCATCACCTGGAAATAAGCAGGGTGGTATTACAACTCTGGAGGATAAGTCCTGTGGTTGTGTACAGAAAGGCGGAAAAGCTGCGATCTCAGATGTACTTTCATATGCGGAACCAGTTCATACAAAGGGACTCAATCTCCTATATGGGCCTGGAAATGACCTTGTATCAAGTACCAATCTCACTGCAGCAGGATGTACAGTTATCCTCTTTACTACAGGTAGAGGAACACCATTTGGAGCTCCGGCACCAGTTGCTAAGATTGCTACCAATGACAGGCTTGCAGGCATGAAGAAGAACTGGATTGATTTTAATGCAGGTCCAGTAGCGTCTCAGGGTGAGTCTATCGATGATGCAGGACGTCGTCTTTTTGATTTTGTGAAGGAGATTGCGTCAGGTAAGCAGACACAGGCTGAGAAGCATGGTTTTAGAGAGATATCAATCTTTAAGGATGGGGTAGTCCTTTAATTATCAAATTGGGTATAGAGTAGAATTAAAATATATGTATAGGTAACAAAAAACCTGAATCGGAGTAGACCGATTCAGGTTTTTTTAATAGAAGAAAAAATAAGCCAAGGCTGTAAAAACCGGCTTAAATGAGAAAACATTATACTGAAAATATTACGTTCTTATCACACTTAATCTCAACGATCTGACTAGGATCCATATAACCGTTTGTGATCATGCCAATAAAAGAATCTACTGATGTGTTGGTCATCTCGATGTCTAATTTGGAATTAACACGATAAACGCTTATCTGGTTGTCGCCATTAAGCTGTGATAGAATCTTACGAATTCTATCCATCGTTATCCCCTCCTTATTCAGTTATCAAAGAGCTGAATATATGCCGGACCTACAGTTGAAAACCATATTTATATGGAATCAATCGGCATTAGTTAACACTCTATATTACGAATAGAAATTATAGCACATTTTCTCAAAAAGTCATGGTTTTTATAATATTTTAAGATAAATTTGCACAATGTAATTTTTTTTTATAATGTACAATGGGTCATATGCCATAAAAAGATACAAGGAGTGAATTGTTATATCTATGAAATCACAATAAATAAATTTGAAGAATTTCAACTTTAAAGGGAGGTATTATGCTAAAATCTCATCTATATATTTATTTCACAAAGGTGATAAGATGTTTAATTTCAAAAGATTTGATTTCAGACCTATACATAAAGATGAGGCTTTGGAGGCAGCAAAAATAGAGGCTATATGTTTTCCTCCAAATGAGGCCTGCACGCAGGAGATGATGGTTAAGCGCGCAGAAGTTGCGCCTGAGACATTCCTGGTAGCCTTTGACAGGGTCAATCATAAGCTTGCAGGATTTGTAAATGGTCTTGCAACCAATGAGGATAAATTTAGAGATGAGTTTTTCAGTAATGTTTCCTTGCATGATATAAATGGTAAAAATATCATGATTCTGGGGCTTGATGTACTCCCTGAGTACCGTCACAACGGACTTGCAAGTGCAATGATGGACTATTATATAGATCTTGCAGAGGATAATAACAGAGAAAAGCTTATACTTACATGTCATGACCATCTTGTAGAGTTTTATGAGGGATTTGGGTATGAGGATCTCGGATATGGTGAGTCTGTATGGGGTGGGAGCCGCTGGCATGATATGGCTTTTACAACATCAAAGTGCAATGAAATTTTATGAATTAATGACAAAAAAACTGTAAAAATAATACAATAATATTAAAATATTAAATATTTCGTTGATTTTTAATTCCTGGAGTGCTAATATTCAGAAACCGATTGATATAATGAGTTGTAATCAGTATGGTAAACGCTTACAGAAAGTGTTTACCACAAATAATGACACTAAACGGCCTTAAATTAAGCCGGTTTTTGTGACTATGATTATAGTAAATTTAATGAATCGGTGTTATATTGCTTTAAAATAGTTAAGTAAAATAGCTGGGATAAGTAAACAATCCCCTTTCTAGTAAATTTCAGGAGGAACTAACGATGAGTGAATTAAGCATTATGATTCCCAATCGTGAAGCAGTAAGCGATTTTGTAGCATTAACATCAAGATTTCCATTTGATGTTGATCTTGTTCAGGGTTCAAAGATAGTTGACGCTAAGTCATTACTTGGAATTATTTACATGGGTCTCGGTAAGGTTCTCAGCCTTAAGTTCAGAACAGAAAATCTTGCTGACGTACAGAGCTCACTTAAGGATTATATCGTAGAGTAATCCGCACTAAATTTGCTAAAGGCGTTCGGATTGGGTGAATTCCCGATCTGAGCGTTTTTTTTATTCCTGTTTTTAGGTATAATCTAGTTCATATAAACATAAGTAGTGTAATAAATGATAAATGGTCATCAGAAATTGATTGCAAAAATATAATCATGATAACATGTTTATTAAAGGTACCATCAGAGAAAATAAGGTCAATATGCAGATAGAGATACAGAGATGCAATAGAAAGTCAATAGTTATTACTGTCAACAGTAAGGCTCAGGTCATAATTAAGGCTCCATACAGAATTACTGATGAGGAAATCAGAGAGGTATTGCAAAAGCGGGCCAAATGGATCAAAGATCATGTTGATAAAGTCAATAAAGAAAGAGAGTCTGCTGATAGCCTGGAGCCATTTACCAATGAGGAGTTAAGCAGGTTGGGAGATAAGGCTGTGGAATACATTCCTAAGCGTGTGGAATTTTTTGCATCCAAGGTTGGAGTTAATTATGGTAGGATAACCATTAGGAATCAAAAGACCAGATGGGGCAGCTGCAGCGGCAAGGGCAATCTCAATTTTAACTGCCTCCTGATGCTCACTCCACCTGAGGTAATTGATTATGTCATTGTTCATGAGTTGTGTCACAGAAAAGAGATGAATCATTCCTATAGATTCTGGTCAGAAGTGGAGAGAGTACTGCCAGATTACAAAATTAGGCGTAAATGGCTCAGTGAACATGGAGGAGTGATAATTGGACGTATGGAGACTTAAAGGCTGTAAATGAGGCTCTTAAGAGCTTATATGACATTAATATGCAAACTATAAGGGGATATCGCTTTAGATTATTATCATCTTAGGCGATATCCCCTTTTGGTTGGTCAAAATTATCATTTGCGCTTAGTTTTTTTTCTGGATCTACTGCTTAAAAGTATGTCACGTTTTATCTTTTGAGATCGTGAAAGATCTCTAGTGTGTATTAATACACGCTCACGACGTTTTGTGCGGATAGACTCCTCTCTGCGCTCAAAAATATATAAAATGCCAAAAATAGCTAAAGCAATGAAGGCAATGATGCCGAGTATCATAAACAACTGTTTTATCGGCTTAGGAATTTCTATACGTCCATCCTCTTTATTGATGATTATCGGAGAATGATTGCCTGAGTCAGACGCTGACTGACCATCTGATGATGCATTATCTATAGAGGATACATCATCTATGCTAATGCTTTCAGGGACCGTTTCCTCAATGTTATCTGATGACATCGATGCATCAGTTGTCTTTGTTTTGGTGTCTGTCCTTGCTTTAGTCTCTGTGAGAGTGATATAGGCCATACCTATAGCCTTGTCTCCATAAGAGTAATCAACACGGGCAAAGGCTCCGTTGCTTTTTTCTACATCACTAAGGCTATAACTGACAGTACTTGTAACACTATCCATGGTTTCGGATTGCGGTAAAGTTATGTGATAGGAAGGATCTATGCTAAAGGTCAGCGTATCCAAAAGCTGAATGGTGTCTACCTTAAAGTTACTCTTTAGCTTGTTTAGGCTGGGATCATTGGTGTCAGCTTCCAGAGACTTAAAATTATTAAAGCCAAAATCAAAAAGATTTGTTGTATCTATGTATTGGGAGCTGTGCCCGTTAAGGATAACGCATATAAGAGTCATACCGTCACGCTCGCAGGCAGTTACGAGAGTATTTCCTGCAAGAGTTGTATAACCTGTTTTGCCGGCAAAAACACCAGGATAGTACTCCTTGTAACTGCGCCTCATCATATGGTGGTGAGCATATACTGTGTTCTCACTGTCATCCTCGTTAGGATACTTGGCTATAGGAGCATGTGTATATGCCTGAGTAGCATCTATGGATCTGAACTGATCATTTTTTATGGCGTACTGCATTATCTTTGCAAAATCGTAGGCACAGGTATAATGCTCAGGGTTATTAAGACCTGACGGATTTACAAAATGAGAGTTTACGCAGCCAAGCTCTGCGGCTTTGGCATTCATCATTTCTGCAAATTTCTCATTGGAACCTGCTATATACTCAGCCAGTGCATTGGCACAATCGTTGGCTGAATGCAGCAGCAATCCATACAGACAATCACGCACCGAAAGTTTGTCTCCCGGTACAGCACCTATGATGGTAGAGTTGGGCTCAAGATTAGAATTAACTGCGGCATATGAGAATGTTACCTTGTCCTCAAGATTTGTGCAGTTTTCAAGCACCAGTACTGCCGTCAGTACCTTAGTTATAGATGCTGGAAAATAAGCGGCTGTGGAGTTTTTTTCATAAAGTATCGCATTGGAATCTGCATCAATAAGGATGGCTCCATCTGATGCGACATCGAAGTCAACTTGAGGCCAGGTTGACGCATAACTGGTAAAAGGTATGAAACCAGTGGACTCGCCGAGGTCCATCAATCTGGCAGAATACGTGCCTCCATCAACGCTACTGGAAAATGAGGATGGAATCACGGTGCCTGTATAGGGCAGCAAGGTGTTGAATGCGATAAATGCAGAGGTAAGAGTGATGAGCACTCGTTTACCTAATTGTTTCATTGTTTTGTGGTTATTAGTTTTTTGTATCATTTGCTTCTTTAACAGTCTTTTTTAGAATAACTGAGGCCTTGTATAGATCACCATCAATTGAGATGACCAGCTCACCGTTCATAAGTTTGGTCAGGCTCTTGGCGATAGATAATCCCAGTCCTGAACCCTCAGTAGTACGGCTTACATCACCTCTTACAAAACGCTCTGTGAGCTCCTCTGGTGAAATATTTAGAGGTCTGGAGGAAATGTTCTTAATGGTACAGGATGCTGTACCTGCCTCCTCGTCCTCAATAATATCAACATAAACTCTTGAATCGCGCAATGCATATTTACAGCAGTTATTTAAAAGATTTTCTATTACTCTCCATAGATGACGTCCATCTGCACTGATCATAACAGGATGATCAGGATAATTAAGTACCATCTCCAGCTTGGCTGCGTTTGTTTTATCCTCAAACTCACCAAGGGCCTGCTCAACGATCTCATTGTAATTGATATCAGCAAAATCAATTTTGACATTACCAGAGCTGGCCTTACTGGCCTCTACAAGATCCTCCGTAAGAGTCTTAAGCCTTGTGGATTTCTGATCAAGGACCTTTAGGTACTCCTGCACTCTAGGGTTATCAATATCCTCGCGCTTAAGGAGATCAACATAACTGATGATAGAGGTCAAAGGAGTCTTGAGATCATGAGATACATTGGTAATGAGATCTGCCTTGAGACGCTCTGATTTAACCTGCTCATCTACTGCCTCGCTCAGACCTGTTGCTATACGCCAAGTGTAAAAATCAATGGCCAGGATAATGATCATGATCGATATAGCAGCTATGAAGGCATTTAAACTAGCATTGCGGAAGAAGTGTACAAACAGAACAACGATCATCGCAACTGCAAAAAGATTTGGTACTACAAAAAGTATGTAACTGAAAAGCTTGGAACTTGTCTTTTCTGCACTATGGATGTAGTGACCAAATAGGTCCACAATCTTTTTGAGCAGGGATGTCTGCCATAGTCTGTCTGCTTTGTAGTTGCGTATAATAGAAAACATCATCGGTACAAAGACAATATATTTCAACAAAAAGCTCAAGGCAGATGTCCAAAAACTCCAGTTGTCAAAGGTACCTATTACGTTTTCCAGGGACTCCAAAAACTGGGGTGTGAAATACTCAACTATATAGCCCCAAACAAAGAAACCGATAACGATGATCTCCACAGGACAGTTGTCTGCATTGTAGAGATGTATTTTTTTATCGTTTTTATCACTGCTGTGACCTGTCCACAATACGAGAAACGCAAGGGATATAATGACCGCAAGTGTGGATAAAAAGAGTACCGTAAGACCAGCTATACTGGTGGTACGCTGATTGTTATACACTATAGAGCTCTTTTGGAAGATATCCTCTTTTGGAAAATCTGTATCAATACCAACTGAAAAGTGGTACTGAATGTTGTTTGTATTAAATGGGTTACGCGCCTGGATGAGGGGTACTATATTCTGTGGAAGACTCTTGAAATTTGTGGATAATTTAAGTGAGTTGGAATCGGCGTAAGCGTAGCTTGGAAGATTACGTATATCCTCAGCAGAGCGATTGATATCATTGGTGAATACTACCTCATCTCCCTTACAAATATATTGCAGGTTGAAATAAAAATTTGTAGAGTCACTGTCAAACTCGCTCTTTACAGCATAGTATCTTGCAAGATATGTAAGCGCCTCCTCAGCAAGAGCTCCGAGAGACATTTGGCCATCGGTAGGACTGGTCGGCTTGTAATCAGGGAAGTAAGCTCTGTATTGAACCAGTATCTGGTGGTTGAGAGCGTCATCCTCTCTGGTTATGGTCCTGGCACCGTCATCACGTAACTGATTCCAGGAGTCAAAGTAGTATCCCATGGATCTGGCGTACTGGATGAGATAATCCAGAGAGTAGGAGACATTCTGCCCCTGTACATCCGCCTGAGCGATGATGAGGCCAAGATTTAACTTGCCATTTTCCTCAAAAATATCTGTAAGCTGGACATAATCAAAAACGTCCGTCATCATCTGGTTGGCCTGAGCCTCGTAAGAGGAACTTTTGACATAATCCGGTTGTCTGATATACTCAAGGGCTGACCCCTCAGCGGCTCCAAAGATCAGTATACCGATACTGCAGATGACGATTATGATTGAAATAAAGTTAATAAGAGTTGCGATAATTTTTTTCATGATTTTATAATGATAACGCCAGGTAAGAGAGTGATCTCCAACCCGGCGATATTGATATGTAAAGTATGCTGAAACAATTGGAAATATTATTTAGCTGCGTCCTGTTTTTCTATTTTGTAGCCGACACCCCAGACAACCTTTAGGTATCTAGGCTCACGAGGGTTGATCTCGATTTTCTCACGGATATGACGTATATGTACAGCTACAGTGTTGTCTGCACCGATAGCCTCCTCATTCCAGATTGAAGTATAGATGTCATCAATGGAAAATACCTTACCCGCATTTTTAACAAGGAGCAGGAGGATATTGTACTCGATAGGAGTGAGTTTGACCACATTGCCGTCAACTGTAACCTCCTTGGTGTCATCATTCATAACCAGTCCGCCACAGGCGTAGATATTGTCATTGTCTGCCTCTCCGATATTACCCAGCTGAGTGTATCTACGGAGCTGAGACTTGACTCTGGCAACCAGCTCTAACGGGTTGTATGGCTTGGTGAGATAATCATCGGCACCAACATTGAGCCCCAGTATCTTGTCATTATCCTCTCCCTTGGCTGATAACATGATGATAGGTATAGAACTTGTCTCTCTGATCTTAAGAACTGTATGAACACCATCCAGACCAGGCATCATGACATCAATAATGAGAAGATCTATTTTATGTTGCTCCATGATCTCAAGAACGTCATAACCATCGTAAGCCTTGAGGACATTAAAACCCTCGCCTGTTAAATAAATCGAAATTGCCTCGACGATCTGCTTATCGTCGTCGCATACAAGAATAGTCTGCATATAAAGCCTCCTAAATAGGTAATAGTATACAAAGATACTAATAAACTACATTATTATACATTATTGACCTGTTCAATGCAAAGAAAGGGGGAGGGATTAAGTGGAAAACTTTTAAATAGAGATTATGATCAGTAAAAAACGACTCCCGGAGTGAACCGGAAGTCGTTTTGCGATGTCATATTAAAATGCAGCGGCAGCAGTTTCTGTCTCGGAAAGGACATCACCTGCATCGGCAACGGCCTGCGTCTCAGCTGCAACTGGCTGTACAAACTGTTTACTTACATAGGCATCACGACCATTGTAGTCAATCATGATCCACTCCTCGTTGGCATCACCTTTGTAAGTGACCTGTACACCGGCGTCGAGGACATCAAGGACCTGACAATCAGTGTTAGGCTCTGTACGAACTTTTACACCTGTAGTAGTAACCCAGATAGAGGATACTGCCTCAGTCTCAGGTACAGTCTCAAGTGGAGCTGTTGTCTCCATAAGTGCCTCAGTCTCAATTGCTGTCTCTTTAGATGTTGCAGTTGTCTCAATAGTAGACTTGTCAGAACCACCCATGATTATCTTTATGAGTATGATCAAAAGAACAACACATGCAATAGGTATAGCAAACTTTAAAATGTTATATGCATCGAGCTCAAACTCCTGCTTACGCTTTGGACGTTTGCTGCCACTGCGCACTGGACGACCATTTCTAGTGGAGCGACGATTGCTGTTTTTAGAAACACGCTCGCTGTCGCGTAAAGGTCTTGTAGGACGACTGCTGCGTCTGTGTGCAGTACGACTACCGTCTGATGAAACACCTGTAAGGGGAATATTTACGCCCCCAAGGTCTGGTGAGAAAGATCTCCTTACTGGGGCCTCCTCAGTGCTCTGAAGTGTGGAATCCGACATTGTATCTAAATCATCATCAGTGTAGTCACTACTATAATCCTCACTTGCTGCAGCGGTATCGGCAGCATCATCAGAATCATCAACAGTCTGATCCGCGTAATCGTTGCTTCCTATGTAGGAAGGAATAGATGGACGTGTTTGATTGGAATCCACATAATTGCTGAGCTCCTCATTGATAAGAGAGTAAGACTCATTGGCGGCCTGAGATGTAGGAACATCGCCGGCCTCTGCCTGCTCACCATAAATGCGGATAGTGTGATAGTTATTTCTGGTCTCAGTGGAAATTAACTGATTTTCATAAAGCTGATCGATATCGTTTTCCAAAGTGTTAGACACAAGCACAGCTCTGTCAATCTGCATACGGACAAGAGTCTTGAGGATACTTTTATCAAGAATCATTGCCTGCGTATATTGCCCATTTAAAATGCTCTGCTGTGCTTTTGAAAGATCATTGCGTATTCTGCCCCAGATACTGGCTTCTCTCGGCGTTGGCATGAAACAAACCTCCTTACGGAAATAGTGATTAGTATAAACATAAGATTAACTGATGCAGAAACAAAGAAAAATCTGCGAATCAGAAATCTGTCTTTCTGTTAAATATCTCCGAAAATAATTTATATTAAGTATACCCAATTTCAAAAGTCACTTCAAGGGAACAGAGAAGTATTTGCCTTATTTTTAAAAGGAGTGAATATTAGTTCCACAAATGGGTTTACGACTTGATGAAATAAGGATTCTATGTTAAACATAGTAAAAATAAAATATCACAGAGATGTGAACGCTGTATGAAGAGAAATTTTCGAAATAGTTACCATTCCCGTAATATTAGTTTAGAAAGGCTATAACAATATGAGATTACGACATATAACAGGTTCAGAGGATTTTGTTGCTAATTCAGAGTATGTGACCCATGATCCTGAAAAGTATAAAGGTAAGTGGAAAGAGTATTTTGGTAATGACAATCCAGTCCGAATAGAAATAGGTATGGGTAAGGGTCAGTTTATAGAGACGCTTGCTACCAGAAATCCGGATATCAATTACATAGGTATCGAGAGATATGACACAGTAATACTTAAAGCAATAAAAAAGAGAGAGGCGCTGGAAAAGGATGGTATCAGTCTTCCTAATCTAACATTCATATCCATTGATGCAAGACTCCTTGGGGATGTGTTTGAAAAGGGTGAGGTAGACCGTATCTATCTTAACTTTTCTGATCCGTGGCCAAAGGACAGACAGGCCAATCGTCGTTTGACCAGCCCTGTATTTATGAAAATATACAGAGAATTTTTAAAAGATGATGGGCAGCTAGAGTTTAAGACAGACAACACAGGATTGTTTGACTACTCACTTGAGTCGATACCTGAGTCGGGATGGACACTTACAGCAGTGACAAGAGATTTACATAATGATGAGTCTATGAATCAGGGTAATGTGATGACAGAGTATGAGGAAAAGTTTTCACAAAAGGGTAATCCAATATATAAACTTATAGCGGTTCAGTAATTTAATATGGTCTTTATGGCAATAATACTGCTGTAAAGGCCATGAAAAAATAAAATTAAAAAAATGTTGACAACATCAAAGTAATCTTGTAATATAAACAAGCGCTGTGAGGAACAGCACATGATTATGCACCTTTAGCTCAGTTGGTAGAGCAGCGGACTCTTAATCCGTTTGTCCAGGGTTCAAGTCCCTGAAGGTGCATTTTTTGTTACCTAAAATTCAAGAGATTTATATACGTAAACCGAGGCCCCAGAGACTGCGGTTTTTTTATTTTTATCATAGAGCCGCCGAGATGAAATATGTTGGCTAAAGCTGACGGGCGGCTCACGAGGGAGTAGGGCGTGATTGCATCTTCCCTACTCGATTTTATTGTAAGAATAAAGTAACATGATTTTACCAAGGTGATGGTATAATTTAGTAGTTTAAGGATAGATAAAATGTGTAATTATTGCATTAATCCAGAAAGGCAGTTCTATGTTTAATCGTAAACTATTACGAGTTACTTCACTTGTGCTTATATCCAGCATGCTGGTGATGACGGGATGTGAGCAGCAGATAAGTGAGTCAGTAAACACTGAAAGCGAGTCAGAGATAGTTGTTACTACTGCGCCTGAAACAGCAGGAGTTGAGGCGGTCGCTGCTCTTGGTATCAATTCTAACGTATTACCGTCGATTGCCGGAGTTACAGTGGATGATTCTGCAGAGGATCTTGCACCGGTCAATCTTACAGTTGGTGTCATCAATTCCGTAGTTAAGGACCTGCAACAGAGACTGATGGACCTGGGATATATGGATCCTGATGAGCCTACAACATATTATGGAGACGCAACATCACTTGCTGTACAGTATTTTCAGAGACAGGCCGGTATGGCTATGGATGGAATATGCGGCGTTGATACATGGGATGCTGTTATGTCAGACAGTGCTCCTCATTATGCACTTCAGCTTGGATTCCAGGGTAATGATGTAACACATGCACAGTATCGTCTTTATAACCTTGGATATCTCTACAATGCATCAGATATCAATGGAACATATGACCAGACAACTATGGACGCGGTCAAAAAATTACAGGAGACCAATGGTCTTTCTGTAGATGGTATATATGGAACCAGTACTTACAATCTTCTTTATTCAGATGAGGTCAAGGCCAATGTCGTAGCAATGGGAGAGCAGTCAGAGCTTGTTAAAAAGTATCAGCAGATACTTATTAATTTAGGATATCTTGATGGAGAGGCAGATGGTAACTTTGGTAACGCTACCCAGGAGGCTATCAAGGCATTCCAGTCACGTAATGACCAAATAGTAGATGGTTATCTCGGACCTGACACAAGGGCAGCACTTGATGATCCTAATGCCATACCATATGCAATGCGTATAGGTGAGCAGTCAGACTCAGTAAAGGAGCTACAGGAGTACTTAGTTAAGTACGGATATCTTTCATCAGACAAGGCTACAGGATACTTTGGAGAGATTACAAAATCAGCTGTTGCAAATCTCCAGAGGAAAAATGGACTTACAGCGGATGGACTTGCAGGAGCCAAGACCATGTCTCTGCTCTACAGCGGCAATGTTAAGAAAAACACATCGTCATCAAGTAGTTCAAGCAGTAGTAAGAGCTCAGGTAGCAGCTCATCTTCAAGCTCCAGCAGTTCAGGTAGTGCAGCTACATCCACACCAAAGACATCTGTTGGCAGCGGTGGAGCTACAGTATCCGGTTCAGCATCAAATCTTGTATCTATTGCGGCATCAAAGATAGGATGTCCATATGTATGGGGAGCAAAGGGTTCTAACAGCTTTGACTGTTCAGGATTTGTATACTGGTGTCTCAATCAGGCAGGAGTAGGTGTATCTTATATGACATCCTCAGGTTGGAGAAATCCAGGTAGATTTAAGCAGGTATCTTATGGAGAGTTACAGGCCGGTGATATCATCGTAGTATCCGGACATGTAGGTATCGTTGCAGGTGGCGGAACCGTTATCGATGCATCATCATCCAACGGCCGAGTCGTACACAGAGGACTCAGCTCATGGTGGGCAAACCACTTTATCACTGGATGGAGGATATTTAGCTAACATATAACAACATATAACATAATAATAAAAATTCATATTTATATTCATAAAAAAAGGGACATTGCATTTCGCAATGTCTCTTTTTTGCTAGGAGCCTGTAATCAGTAAATACCTGGTACAGGTTAAGCGTGTCATTAGTTATCAGGCGGTGATATCGATATACTTTCCAAGAGTTGAATAGTAACTTGAACTGGAAAGATATTGTACCAATGATACATCTTGTTCCTCATCCACAGTACTTAAAAGACTGGAAGCAGTTGATGATTTCAGCTGCTCCTGACTAGCCTGCATTTTGAGGGAATTTAACTCCTGCTTGGCTTCTGACAGTTCTTCTTTTAAAGTTGCAAGTTCGCTCTCTAATGCTTCAATCTGTGCACTCACGTCATCAGACGTTCCCTCGTCAGATAAGGACTCAGATGCTGATGAAACATAAGTATCAGTATCTGCAGAATTTTCTGATTGTTGAGCTTCTAATGCAGCAATCTGACTCTCCACAGAAGAGATTTTAGATTGAATGCTTGCGACTTTTGACTGGGCAGATGATGTCATAGTGGAATAAATATTCGAACTGTATGACAAACTGCTTATACTTGAAACACTCATAACATTTCCTCCAAAGACCAATCACTATTCGATTAAAGGCCTAATGAACTATGTAAATAGTAATTCCTAAAACTTAAACGAAACTGAAAATATACAAAAAGTGGAGGGAAATTAATCGTAAATTTTGCTATAAAAATTATTGTTGAGTTTCTCTTACGAAAGTATCAATGAGTCTTGAGGCTACGATAGACAAATTACGGGATCTGTCCACTACGAGACAAAAGGTCCTGTCTGGAATAGGCTCAAACAGTGGAACTCTGTAAACAAGACCACGCTCCAGGGCATCTGCCGCCAGTGCCTCAGGATAAAAACCACAGCCCAGGTTGTTTTCCACCATCGGCAGAATCTGATCCGTAGAGGATGCCTCAAGCTCTGGCTGGAATGTCAGCTGATGATTAAGGAAATACTGGACATAAAGCTCTCTTGTTCCAGTATCACGACCTACACTTATTATAGGATACTCATTTAAGGTTTTAAGAGATATAGGCTTTTCTGTAAGGTGCTTGAGTGCTGGTCCCACTATAGGTATTTCCTTAAAATTAAAAAGAGGATCCATGGTGAGAGGAGCCCTTATAGTGAGAGGAGTAGTGACCAGTGCAAAATCAGCAGAACCATTTTGCAGAGACTCTATGGCTTTTGGAGTAGCATGGTTAGATATGCGAATGCTTATGTCGGGAAACTTGTTTTTAAAATCTCTGAGTACTGGCAAAAGAACTAGTCTTAATGCGTTTTCCGAAGCAGCGATAGTAACCTGTCCGGCCTCAAGATTTACATCCTCTAAAAGCTCCTTCTCGCCCTGCTCTAATTGCTCAAAGGCGATAATTACATGCTCATAAAGTCTTTGTCCATTAGGAGTAAGCGTAATACCTCTTTTTCCTCGGGTCATGAGCTTACAGCCTAGACTGGCCTCCAAATTATTCATCGCTCTACTGACATTAGGCTGATTAGAATCCAGCATTTTGGCTGCACGGGTAAAACTTCTATAGGTGCCGACATAATAAAAAATTCTATAATAATCAAAATTTATCATAAGCAATAATCTCCTGCCTCATATCAGAACAAAGGATAAAAATATTATATAAATACATAAAAAATACTAGGTTATTGCCATAATATGAAAACATAGTTTTTGTATTAAAAAAGTCTAAATAATATTTTGTTCGATGGATAAAAATATAACAAAATGAACAATATATGTCAAATTGACATGACAAACATATAAAAAGTGCGGCTTGAATATTAAAAAAGCCGGAATATAATAAGGGTTCATAAAGTTGAGAATAATGATTGGCTGCTTATGCAATGCTTATCAAAGTTCTACATTATTTATCATTATGAGGAATGGAGGTAGTTAAATGGAGCAGTTTACCGAGGAACTACAGGAACAGCTACAAGTAGCAACCGCATTTACGATCCCTGTGTTCGGAGGAATTGAAATTGCCGAGTCAACAGTCATTACATGGGTAATCATGGCTGTCTTAACTGCATTATCAGTTTATCTGGGGTCCAATCTTACAGTTAGAAATCCCGGAAAGCGTCAGCAACTGGCAGAGATGATCGTTTCATGGTTTGACAATTTTACAGGAGAGTTGTTGGGAGAACATGGAAAGCAGTACAGCACCATAATTTCAGTTATTCTTATTTACATTGGGTTTTCCAATGTTATAGGACTTTTTGGAATGAAACCCCCAACCAAAGATCTGAATGTCACAGTAGGTCTGTCACTTATCAGTATCTTCCTTATCGAAATCGCAGGATTTAGGAGAAAGGGAGCTAAGGGATGGGTCAAACACTTCTCAGAGCCTGTAGCAATTGTTACTCCGATAAATATCTTAGAGCTTGTGATAAGACCTTTATCACTTTGCATGAGATTATTTGGTAATGTACTTGGTGCATTTATCATTATGGAGCTTATCAAAATGGTGGTTCCAGTAGGAGTTCCGGCAATATTCAGTCTTTATTTTGATATTTTTGATGGCCTGATCCAGGCATATGTATTTGTATTCCTTACATCGCTTTATATACAGGATGCAACAGAGTAGTGGATAGGATACAGATATTCAACATAAAAACAGATATTTATAAACATATAACATTTGATCAATAAAGGAGAAAACAGATATGAGCATGACAGCAATTGGTGTAGGTTTAGCAGCACTTGCCTGCTTAGGAGCAGGCCTTTCAATCGGTATTGCAACAGGTAAGGCAGCAGAGGCTATCGCAAGACAGCCAGAAGCAGATGGTAAGATCATGAGGATACTCCTCCTTGGTTGTGCCCTTGCCGAGGCAACAGCTATTTATGGATTTGTACTTGGAATCTTATGTATTTTCTTCCTTGGATAATTATCAATAATATTTTTTTGAATCAGAGGAGGAAAACATGTTAAGAGTAGATATCAATTTATTATTTACTGTTGTTAATCTGCTGGTACTTGTTTTTCTTATGAAGAAGTTCCTTTTTAAGCCAGTGCGAGAGGTAATAGCCAAGCGTCAGGCTGAGATCGAGGAGTCTTATAAAAAAGCTGAGGACACTAACAAAGCGGCAGAAGAGTTAAAATCAAAATATGAGGCGGGTCTTTCAAATATAGAGGAAGAGCGTAAAAAGACTATTAACAAGGCAAAGATAGATGCTTCCAAGGAGTACGACGAGATCGTAAACAATGCCAACAAAAAGGCTGACAAGATCCTTGCAGAAGCCAAGCTTCAGGCTGAGAAGGAAGCTGAGACAAAGCAGCGTGAGATGCAGCAGCAGATGGCAGTTCTCGTAGCAGAGGCAGCCTATAAGATTGCAGCTTCTCAGGACAGTGAAGCAAATGACAGAAAGCTTTTTGATCAGTTCTTAAACGGAGACAATAAGCCAACAAACAGTAATATGCAGGAGGCGTAATAGTGAGTCAGAAGGCCAGAGAAATCGCAGAACGTCTGATTCAGTTACAGGTTTCAGAGAGCGTTATTAATGCCACCTCACGTATTTTTGAGGTTTTGCCACAAACAGCATCTCAGTTAAGTGATCCTACAATACCAAAAGATAAACGCTATGAGGTAGTTGATAGTGTATTCCCTACAGAGGTCAGAGATACACTTAAGTCTCTTTGCGACAGCAATGAGCTTTCTTTATGGCAGGAGGTAGTATCTCAGTACAAGATTATCCGTGCCAATGCTGAGAAGCAGCTTAGTGTGCATTTAAGATATGTAACCAAACCGTCTGAAAAACAGATTTTAGATATTCAGAAGTTTGTATTTGATAAATATCAGACTCATCATTTTGAATTTGACATGATTGAGGACAAATCTCTAGGTGGAGGTTTCATCCTTGAGGTAGGTAATGACCAGTATGACTGGTCTACAGCAGGTCGTCGTAATCAGTTCCTGGAGCAGTTAAAGGCAACAAGATCAGGACTTACGAGCGACGCTGATATACTCACCATATTACAGCAGAGTGTAAACAACTTTGATCTTAAGGCTGAGAAAAAAGAGATAGGCTTTATAGAGAGTATCGGTGATGGTATCGCAATAATGAATGGTCTTGATCACGCAATGTACGGTGAGGTCATAGCCTTTGATAATGGTACTAAGGGTATGGTCCAGAACATTGAGAGAGACAGGATTGGTATCATCTTATTTGGTGATGAGTCAGGACTCGGAGAGGGCAGCCGTGGTATCCGTACAGGACGTATGGCAGGTATCGGGGTATCAGATGATTATTTAGGCCGAGTAGTTGATGCACTTGGTAATCCTATTGATGGACTTGGTGCAATCAGTGAGGTGGAGTATCGTCCTATTGAGCAGCCGGCTCCTGGTATCATAGATCGTCAGCCAGTTAATGAGCCACTGCAGACAGGTATACTTGCCATAGACTCTATGTTCCCTATTGGTAGAGGACAGCGTGAGCTTATTATCGGTGACCGTCAGACAGGTAAAACATCTATAGCTCTTGACACAATTCTTAACCAGCATGATAAAAACTGTATTTGTATATATGTAGCTATCGGTCAGAAAGAGTCTACAGTGGCTGCACTTGTTGAAACATTGAAAAAGCATGATGCAATGAGATATACCTGCGTAGTGGCAGCTACAGCAGCTGAGCCGGCGCCTATACAGTATATTGCACCATATTCAGCTACATCACTTGCTGAGTATTTTATGCACAAGGGTCATGATGTGCTCATTGTATATGATGATCTTTCAAAACATGCAGTAGCATACAGAGCACTGTCACTCCTCCTCGGCAGATCACCGGGACGTGAGGCATATCCGGGAGATGTATTCTACTTACACTCCAGACTGCTCGAGAGATCATGTCACCTAAATGATAAGCTGGGCGGTGGTTCTATTACAGCCCTTCCTATCATTGAGACACAGGATGGAGATGTATCAGCATATATCCCAACCAACGTTATATCTATTACTGATGGACAGATATTTCTTGAGTCCAATCTCTTTTTTGAGGGACAGAGACCTGCGGTTAATGTAGGACTCTCAGTATCACGAGTAGGTGGAGCAGCTCAGGCCAAGGCTATGAAAAAGGCCTCAGGATCTCTGCGTATCGATCTTGCACAATACAGAGAGATGGCAGTATTTACCCAGTTCTCATCAGATCTGGATCAGAATACAAGAGATCTCCTTACACAGGGCAATGTACTCATGGAGCTCCTTAAGCAGCCTCTGGGGCATCCTATGTCACTTAGTGATCAGGTCATCACACTTGTTGTATCCTTAAATCACAAGATGATGAGTGTGGAGCCAAAGCAGGTTAAGGAATTCCAGGGTAAGATGCTTACATATTTTGCTCAGAGATATCCTGAAATCGGAAAAAATATCGAAATTTCAAGAATGATCGGAGAGGATGAAAAGAATCAGATCCTCGCTGTAGCAGACGAGTTTTTGAAGCTGTGGGTTGACAATGATGGAAAGGTAGAGATATCTACAGAGGAATAAGCATATAATCGGGTGAGCTATACTAAAGGGTATAGCTCATTTAGAATAATCAGATAGAGGAGTAAATTGTGGCAACAACAAGAGAGCTACGAGACAGAATCTCGAGTATCGATAACACTTTAAAAATTACAAATGCCATGTATCTTATCTCCAGTACAAAACTGCGTAAGGCAAAGACGGAGCTGCAGCAGACTGAGCCGTATTTCTATACACTCCAGACTATGATACAGCGTATCCTGAGACATTTGCCGGAGGGTTTTACTCATCCATATCTTGATTTGAGAGAGCATTTACGAGGAGTGATAAATCCTGGAGATTATCGTACTGCTATAATTTGTGTTACAGCAGATAAGGGTCTAGCAGGTGCATACAATCACAATGTCATAAAGCGTACTGAGGAGCTGCTTAAGGAGAGACCAAATCACAGACTGTATATTGTTGGTGAGATGGGCAGAGTTTATTTCAGATCCATAGGTGTAGACATTGAGGAAGAGTTCCAGTACACTGCACAAAATCCGACCTTGCATAGAGCACGTGTGATCACAGGCCGTATGCTGGATCTTTTTCAGGATGATAAGATAGATTCCGTTTATATTGTTTACACCAGGATGAAAAACTCCCTTGAGATGGTAACTGAGACAGAGCAGCTGCTTCCTATTGATAAGATCAATGGTGGTGTTCTGGGTAACACGATACCTATGGTTGCCGGTATGGAGGAGTTCAGACTGAGACCTACACCAAAGGCGATAATAGATAACGTAATTCCGGATTATATCAACGGATTTATATACAGTGCCCTGGTAGAGTCTTTCTGTTCAGAGCAGAACGCTCGTATGACAGCTATGGATGCAGCCAACAGAAGTGGTAACAAGCTGAAGCAGGAACTGAATATACAGTACAATCGTACTCGTCAGGCAGCTATTACTCAGGAGATAACCGAGATAGCAGCAGGAGCGAGAGCTCAGAGGATGAAGTAATAGTATATCAGTGTAAGGAGAGATATATGCAGACAGGAAAAATCGTGCAGGTTATGGGACCGGTAGTAGATGTTGAATTCAGCTCAGATTCATTACCGGAGATCAAAACTGCACTTACAGTAGATAATCATGGTACTAAATGTACCATGGAGGTCGCTCAGCAACTGGGACGCAGCACAGTACGATGCATCATGCTCACAGCCAGTGAGGGACTTGAGAGAGACATGGAGGTCATCAATACAGGTGCAGGTATAACCGTTCCTGTAGGAGAAAAAACTCTCGGACGACTTTTCAATGTTTTAGGCGATGCCATAGATGGTCAGCCTGCTCCAGAGACAGAGGAGCATTGGGAGATTCACAGAAAGCCACCTAAGTTTGAGGATCAGAATCCTGTACAGGAGGTCCTTGAGACTGGTATCAAGGTTATAGACCTTCTGGCGCCATATGCCAAGGGTGGTAAGATAGGTCTTTTTGGAGGAGCCGGTGTAGGTAAGACAGTACTCATCCAGGAGCTCATCAGAAATATCGCAACAGAGCATGGTGGATACTCTATCTTTACTGGTGTTGGTGAGCGTTCCCGTGAGGGTAATGACCTCTACAGTGAGATGACAGAGAGTGGAGTTATCAAGAATACAGCACTTGTATTTGGACAGATGAATGAGGCCCCTGGTGCCAGAATGAGAGTAGCGGAGACAGGTCTTACCATGGCCGAGTATTTCCGTGACGTACAGCACAAGGACGTACTTTTATTTATTGATAACATTTTCCGTTTCGTACAGGCAGGATCAGAGGTATCATCACTTCTTGGTCGAATGCCATCTGCGGTAGGTTACCAGCCAACTCTTGCAACAGAGATGGGTCAGCTGCAGGAGAGGATTGCCTCAACCAAAGAGGGATCAGTAACATCAGTACAGGCGGTTTACGTACCTGCTGATGACCTGACAGATCCAGCTCCGGCGACAACATTTGCACATCTTGATGCAACAACAGTACTTAGTCGTAAGGTAGTTGAGCAGGGTATTTATCCTGCAGTTGATCCGCTTGAGTCATCCTCCAGGATACTTACTGAGGAGATAGTAGGTAAAGAGCACTATGACACAGCTCAGAGTGTATTACGTATCTTACAGAAGTACAAGGAGCTGCAGGATATCATCGCTATCCTCGGTATGGAAGAGCTCTCAGAGGAGGACAAGATGACAGTCTTCCGTGCGAGAAAGATCAGGAACTTCCTCAGCCAGCCATTTTATGTTGGTGAGCAGTTTACAGGCGTACCTGGAAAGTATGTTCCACTGGCAGAGACAATCAAGGGCTTTAAGGCAATTATCGATGGTGAGATGGATGATTATCCTGAAAATGCCTTCTTTAATGTAGGAACTATAGATGATGTCAAGAAAAAGGCAGCAGATATAGCAAATGCAGAGAGCAAAAAGATATAATCTAAAAAAATAGATATAATTATTTGTAATGTACAAAAGGTTAAGATATCAGATATGATATCCAATATCTTGACAAAACGAGAGGTTTTAAAATGGCAGAAACACCAACCTTCAGCTTAAAGGTAATAGCGTCCAATAAAATATTTTATGATGCAGCAGCAGAGTACCTGCAGATTATTACCCTGACCGGTTCACGTGGTATCATGGCACATCATGCGCCATGTATAGTTGCCGTAGAAACCGGTAAGATGAGCATAGTTAAACCAGGCGGAGAAAGAGAGACAGTACTGGTCAGCGGGGGTATCTGCTCCTGTGCCAATAACCGAGTAACAGTCCTGGTTGATACCTGTGAGACAGCAGAGGAAATCGATGTAAGACGAGCACAAGAGGCCAAGGAAAGAGCCTTAGAGCAGCTGAGACAAAAACAGTCAGTCGGCGAGTATAAGATGACACAGTCATCACTGGCTAGAGCCCTTTCACGACTCGAGTTCTCAAGCCAGAAAAAGCACTACATCTGACCAGCTGTTGCAAATGCAATAAATGAAGGAAAAGGTCCCAATGCAAGTTCACTTGCAAATGGGACCTTTTCCTTTGTTTATCATGTGGCAATGCCACAAGATCCCGCGCTGGCTTTGCCAGTGCAGGGATCGCGTTTGCAACAGCGTGAAACTTTAGATTCACTTAAAATACTTCTCTATCTTTCTCATTTGATCCCGCGCCCACTCTTTACGAGATAAAAGATTTTCCCTGGCGTCGGCAATATGAATATCCCTAAGCTCAGCAGAAATCTCAACATGTTTCATAGGAAAGAGCGCACTCCTGAGATACCCATAGGCATCGCAAATCTCTCTGATATCCTTTAGCTCGTCATCATCAGCAGGATTGAAATAGTCTCTTAATATAGTAGAGCAGAATCTCTCCATGTTTTCCGGAGATAAGCCGTGGGTCGCAGGACGATTAGGCATCATACTGCAATGGGCACGGAAAGAGCCACCTGCCAGATCAAATATTGGATGACCGTAGCTTACATCTCCCATATCAATTATGATCAAGTCACCATCCTGGTAGAGCACATTATTTTCATGGAAGTCACAATGGACCATTGTATTTCTCTCAGGAACTGAGTTTATCATTTCCTGCATAAATACAACATCTTCCTGGGAATAATATGGACGCATCCCATCAAGCCATTGATTCCAGGTGTCCTTTACTGACGGAAACCCCTCCATAGTCGTTGAATGAATAAGTTTGTACACAGAGGTGAATTTCTCAACTATTTCATCAAAAAGTTCCATATGATTTGTAATCATGTTGCCGACAGTTACCGCAGATATCAATTCAAAAACAACTCCATAGGAGGAATGATCTACGGTGACCAAATCATAAGAAATGGCGGTAGGAATCCCTGCAAGTAGAGATTTCTTGGAATAATCCATATCCTTTTCGATCATTTCAATAGGGACGTCCTTCTTGTAACATTTAACAATGGTGTCAGCATCGATACGATATACATTACTGCTGCGTCCCTCACCTATCTTAGGACAGTTTTTTATAGATATATTACGCTTTTTCTTTGAGATGTCCATGAGGCTGATAAAACCTGTGATTTCAAATAATTCATATATTTTTAAACTTACATTGAGTACTTTAGTCTTTTGAGGCTGCCTCTTAGCCAGCTTTAAAAATACTCTGAGCCCTGTACTGGATACATAATCAAGTTTGTTAGCGTCAATATCAATATGGCATTCTGGATGGGCAGACAACTCCTCATCAATCCTGTCCTCCAGCTCATGAGCATTGTCAGCAGTAATGGAGCCCGATAGATAAAGAGTAATTATGTTATTGTCTATGACACTGTTTATATTGAGTTTCAAAGGAACCCTCCCAAATGTATGAAATTTTTACCTATATTAAAGTATATGATTGATTCCTTAATATATTTGTGGTTGGCTGAATGCTATCGGTCCTCAACCGTTATCACGGCAAAGACATTCACACCAAGCCCTCTGCCAAAATCTGTCAGCTCCTCACCACTGGTGGCAGTGATACCGATGTTCCTTTCGTCTGTATCAAGAAGCTCTGCCAGACTTTTGCGCATCTCAGGAATCTTAGGTGTTATACGTGGCTTTTTGCACTCTATTGATATGGATAAATGTGCAATACGCCCATCAAGGTCTTTAAGTGCCTCCTTAAGGTAGAGGCGACTGTCAAGTTTACCCTCTTTTATCCACTGCTTTGTTTTCGGACCAATGACATCTATTGTTGTAATTCCGGATATAGCGCGTGTAACAGCGTGCAGAACTACATCTCCATCACTGTTGGCCTCAAATGGTGTTTCACCCTCAAAAACAACTCCGGCAATTATTAATGGTTTTCCGCTTTTGTGTTCAAGATCAAATCGATGTGAATCCTGTCCTATTGCTACTCTCATATTATTGCACCCCTTTATTTTCCTCTTATTTTGTTAACAAGAAAAGTTGTAGAAATACCAGGAGTCTCCTCAACCTCGCAAATCTCAGTTCCGATCTCGTTATACAGGCTTAAAAGAATATCCGGTAATTTTTTGTCAGGCTTTATTAAAACGTCTGGACGCAGTTCACTTATAAGATGATAGTAACGTAAATACTGGTTACGATCTGCCTCAGGCACATCAAGGCCTGTGTCTATCAATCTGTCTGCTATCAGGGTGTAATCTACATAACGTAAGGAGTCTATAATCTCCGCACGATCTTGCTGGCACTCAAAAGGACGGTCAGGCCCCTTAAGTTTGATCGCATCGTCACACTTTACGAGTACTACAAGGATATCTCCCAAAGCTTTTGCTCTCCGTACCATGTTAACATGACCTACATGAAACAGATCAAAAGTACCTTTTAGCATTACAATACGCTGGTTACGGTGCTTCTCACGTATGGAAGCCAAATCTTCATAAGTAATAATCATAGACATCTCCCTAAAAATAAGAAACTATAAACGTAGTTGGATCTGCAGCCTTCCTATAACTGTTTTGAATAAAAACATTTTATCACAAAATTATGTGAGATTTATAGATATTGTGTCCACCCTCCTAAACTTACATTCTTAAATCGACATTTGTAATATGAATTTTAGGCTATAACATACTCTATATTCATAAGCACAATTTGGTTAAAAAATTAAATATCTTTATATGTAGATATGCAATATTAGAGTAAGTTAGAATTATTAAAAAGGCAGTGATTATTGTTTCCAAGAAAGTTCGTATACAAATAAATAGGAGGTTTGCTATAAAGAAACTGGTTTGCTTTTTCCTGGCGATGGGATGCATGTTGCTTTTTTACACGTCTGCAATGGCAAAAACAATCACTGGTAGTACCCCCAAACAGGACGGATCGTATGCCTGGCGAGTTTGAAGAGCAGGAACAGGTCTGGATGGTCTGGCCAGAGCGGCCGGATAACTGGAGAAATAGTGCCAAACCTGTGCAGAAAGCATTCGTCAATGTGGCATGTGCAATTTCAGAATTTGAGCCTGTGACTATGCTTGTATCCAGCGAGCAGTATGCCAATGCCCGCGCCCGTTTGCCGGAAAACATCAGGGTTTTGGAAATGAGTAGTGACGATGCCTGGGTTCGTGACACTGGTCCGACCTTTGTCATCAATGACAAGTGTGAGATCCGTGGCTGCGACTGGAAATTTAATGCCTGGGGCGGCCTGGTAGATGGTCTGTACTTCCCTTGGGACAACGACGATAAGGTTGCTCAGAAAATCTGCGAGCTTGAAGGGGTAGACAGATACCGTACTGATGACTTTGTGCTTGAAGGCGGCGCTATACATGTAGATGGAGAGGGTACTCTGATCACCACCGAGATGTGTCTCCTCAGTGAAGATCGTAATCCGGACATGAGTAAAGAACAGATCGAGGACAAGCTTAAGGAATATCTAAATGTTGATAAGGTTATCTGGATTAAGGATGGCATAGATCCTAATGAAACAAACGGTCATGTGGATATGGTGGCATGTTTTGTTCGCCCTGGAGAGGTAGCCTGCATTTGGACCGACGATCCCGACAATCCTTTCTATGATGTCTGCCAATCTGCATACAAAACCCTCAGTAAGACAACAGATGCTAAAGGAAGAAAGCTGAAGGTTTGGAAACTGACAATGTCAAAAAATCCAGTCTATCAGCAGGGAGCCGATACCGTTGATATTACAGATGATGCGGTTGAACGTAAAAAGGTACCATCTGCGACGCCTCTTACATGAACTTCCTGATTGTAAATGGCGGCGTGATCGTCCCTCAATATGGAGATGAATATGATGAGGTGGCATTGGAGCAGATAAAAGAGATGTTCCCGGATAGAAAGGTCGTAGGCGTGCGCACTACGGAAGTTATTTATGGCGGAGGCAATATACATTGTATTACCCAGCATCAGCCGGCTGTAGCCACTAAAGACGGGGAAGAGAAGAAACATTGAAAAACATAAGAAGTATTGAAGAAACAGCCTTTGAATGTCTCAAGGGTTGTTTTTACTTGATATAATAAAAAACTAAGGACATCTTAAAATGATAAGGAGCTATAATTTATGATAAGAATTTTATTCATCTGCCACGGCAATATCTGTAGATCTGTCTCTGCAGAGTACATAATGAAATACCTGCTTGAGAAAGAATCTATGACAAACACAGTTGATATCGACTCAGCAGCAACCTCTATGGAGGAAATAGGAAATGAAATATATCCACCAATGAGGATAACACTTGAGTCACACCATATCCCAATAGGCAGTCATAGAGCACGAAGAGTCAATAAAACAGAGTACGACCAGTTTGACTATATAATCGCTATGGATGAGGAAAACAAGTACAACCTAAACCGCCTCTTTGATAACGACCCAGAAGGAAAAGTCCATTACCTCATGGAGTTTACAGATACACCAGACGCCATCATCGAGGACCCATGGTACACAAGAAAATTTGAAATCGCCTACGAGAAAATCCTGAGAGGCTGCAACGGGTTGCTTGCAACAATAAAACGATAAACAATTCTATTGTGCAGTATAGTAATGAAAATAAAAATGAAAGGGATGGGCACCAAGGCTTGCTGCTTGAAAGAACAGTCTACTTGACATGTACGTACTCAGATGTACGAAGTACAGATGATACGAACATGTCAGTAAGGCTGTACTTTCAACGCCGTTGGGCCGGTGACCGCCCTTTCATTTTTCAAAAATAGTCTAGAATTGGATTGTGACATACCCGATATAACGAAAAAGAAATAGTCATTAATTATTCAAGAATATACAATATAAGTAATTAAATTTTGTAATACGGAAGGCACATCATATGAAAGCAATAGACGACGTAAAAATTGGCTTTATAGGTTTTGGTAATATGGCAGGGGCTATAGCTCAGGGTCTCATCAACTCCGGTATAAAACCTGAAAATATGTGTGCTGCATCAGGACGCTTTAATAAGCTTAGGGATAAATGCAGCAGTATGGGCGGAGTCACACCACTTGATGACGTATCAAAGGTAGCAGACATCGCAGATATTGTTTTTATTGCAGTCAAGCCAAACAAGATTCAGGAGGTCATCACTCCATTAAAGAATAGACTTTCTGCAGGAAAGATAGTCATTTCAGTTGCCTGGGGCTACAATTTTGACAGATACTTTGAGGAGGGTGTACTTGATAAGGACACTCACTTAATGTGCACATGCCCAAATACGCCAGTAGCTATCAACAAGGGTATATTTGTTGTGGAAAATAAGCATTCACTTACTGATGATGAGATGGAGCTAGTCAATGAGCTGCTATCCAAAATCAGTCTCGTAATCCCGGTTGATACCAAACTTTTAGGTGTTTCCGGGACTGTATGCGGCTGTGGACCGGCATTTGCTGATATGTTTATAGAGTCACTTGCAGATGCAGCAGTTATGTATGGACTGCCACGTAAAACTGCTTATCAGATGGTATCCAGGATGATGGAGGGTACATCAGCTCTACAGTTGTCTACAGGCAAGCATCCAGGAGAGATGAAGGACGAGGTATGCTCACCTGGCGGATCAACCATCAGAGGAGTCGCGGCACTGGAAGAGCATGGATTCAGAGCTGCAGTAATAGATGCGGTTAAGGCCATACAGGGATAACTGAAAATAAAATAGGCTGTTAATCACTAGATCCTGTAAAAACGTCACTAAATAATAAAAAACTTGTCAGGGTAACGTAAAAAGTGTATTATATAGAAAATTATCGGCGTTAGCCGGTTTAACGTTGAATACCAAATGGGATTTCAGGGAGATTGTATAGAGATGATGAGTCCAAAAACAAAGAAGACTATATCAGCGGTTATTGTCGTCGGTCTTGTACTTGCGATGGTGCTGACAATGGTTCTTCCTTATATTGTTTAAAGAAGACAGATTAGAGTGAGCGGCAGTCCATTGCGGACCGCCGCTTTTTCTTTTTATTTAGGAATGGGTATATATATGGAACGTAGGATCGCACCAGGGCAGGACCTGGTAATGGTAGGAGAGGTTGGAACCTATGCAAGAGACAAATTGCTCGGGCTCTATCCTGATAAGATAAATGAGAGATTCTCTCTGTCATATCTTAATGATGAATTAAATAAAATATCTCTCCAGAACAAAGTCATGGAGGAGTGGTATAACGCCGCGAGGGATGCACGAGCGGGACAGGATGCTGCTTTGCCGGATGCTTTAGACATAGTCCTCCCGGGTTACCTAAAAGAGTACGGTGTCACCAAGATACAAAAGGTGGAGAGAGGCGGTGTCCTGAGAGCACTATGGGATTTTTGCGAGTCTGAGGCCATAGATACTGAAACAGGTAAAAAAAAGGGTGACGGTGCAGGCTGTGAGTTCAGATATGATCTTATACCTGTGAGTCAGTTCACTATGGAGATCTGCGAGATATTTGATCTTTTTCCTTTTAGACTGTGGTCAGACAACTGCTATATCATGGCTATGGATAGAGGTACTCATTTTTGTCAGGACTTTTTGAGGGTTCAGCTTGATGCATCTCAGAGTCTGGCGGACGAGACATTCGCAAAAGGAGACCGCGTCGGGTTTGACAGTGAGCAGCATGTCAGGACGACTGAGCCTGTAAAGGCGGCAGTTTTTGGTAGATTCATAAAGGGTAAGAAGCGTATACGTGTTGATGGGGCTGAGACAGGTTATCTGACTAAGGAGTCCTATGAGGAGCTTGATAGATTTTTAAATGGTGACAAGAGGATGTAGGATACAGGTCCTTTTATTTCAGGCTATTTATAGAAAAATTATTTAAGCATATATGTATATTGGAAAATTGATTTAATAGACTCTTAACTTGTATGAATCCTGTAACGATACTAAAATTAAAATGTTGTCAGAGTACAGCTTATTTTATGAGGAGTAAATCATGAGAGAAAAAATCTTAACTATTATAGAAAAGAATTCTCGACTTACAATAAAGGATATCGCCAGTATCCTGGGTGAGAACGAGGCTAAGGTAGCAGCAGAGATCGAGGCTATGGAAAATGAGCACATTATCTGCGGATATCATACACTTATCAACTGGGACAAGACCAATGACGAGAGAGTTGATGCTCTTATTGAGGTTAAGGTTACACCTCAGAGAGGATTGGGATTTGATTCCATAGCACAGCGTATTTACCAGTATGATGAGGTTGATGCAGTTTACCTTATGTCTGGTTCATTTGATTTTACAGTTCTGATCAGTGGCAAGACTATGAAGGAGGTTGCAAGCTTTGTTTCCAGCAAGCTCTCTCCTATGGAGTCTGTTCTGTCAACTGCAACTCATTTTGTGCTTAAGAAATACAAGGATCACGGCACTGTTATAGAGCAGCCAAGAGTTGATGAGAGGATGAAGGTATCACCATGAGAAATCCATTGAACAGTAAGATAACAGGCATTCAGCCTAGTGGTATCCGTAAGTTCTTTGATATTGTTTCTGAGATGAAGGATGCCATATCTCTTGGTGTTGGTGAGCCGGATTTTGATACTCCATGGCATATCAGAGAAGAGGGTATACACTCTCTTGAGAGAGGCAGGACCTTTTATACCAGTAATGCCGGACTCAAAGAGCTGAGAGATGAGATTGCAAATTATGTAAAGAGGAGATATGGCATTGACTATAACTCTGTAACTGAAATTATGGTCACTGTTGGAGGATCTGAGGCCATTGACCTCGCCATGAGAGTCATGCTTGACCCGGGTGATGAGGTGCTTGTGCCACAGCCAAGTTATGTATCATATGTACCTTGCGCTACTATGGCAGGAGGTGTACCGGTACCTATAGAGCTTGAGGAAAAGGATGAGTTTAGACTCACCCCTGAAAAGCTCCTTGAAAGGATCACTCCAAAGACTAAGCTTCTGGTGCTTCCTTTCCCAAACAATCCTACTGGTGCGATCATGGAGAGGGAGGATCTGGAAAGGATAGTTCCTATCATCCAGGAGCATGACATTTACGTGATTACAGATGAGATATACAGTGAGCTCAGCTACAAGGGCAAGTCCTCAAGTATCATAGAGTTCCCTGGTATGCGTGAGAGGACCATATACATCAATGGTTTCTCCAAGGCCTATGCCATGACCGGATGGAGACTGGGATACTGTTGTGGACCGCAGCTCATCATGCAGCAGATTCTTAAGTTGCATCAGTTTGCTATCATGTGTGCACCTACCACATCACAGTATGCTGCAATTGAGGCTATCAAAAACGGTGATGAGGACGTCATCAAGATGAGAGAGTCCTATAACGAGAGACGTAAATATCTGGTAGCCAGACTTCGTGAAATGGGTATGGAGTGCTTTGAGCCATTTGGAGCATTTTATGTTTTTCCATCCATAAAGCGTTTTAATATGGGCTCAGAGGAGTTTGCAACAAGACTCCTTAAAGAGGAAAAGGTCGCAATCGTCCCTGGTACTGCTTTTGGTGATTGTGGCGAGGGCTTTATGCGTATTTCCTATGCTTATTCCATCCAGGATCTCAAAAAGGCTCTGGACAGGATAGAGAGTTTTGTAAGCAGATTATAATAACAAATCGGAGGATCATATGGCCTGGTTCGACAGTGCAGTTTTTTATCATATGTACCCGCTTGGCATGGTGGGTGCAGAGCCGGTTAACGATTACGGTGAGGTGAGGCATCGCTTTGATCAGCTCATTGCGTTTATCCCATACTTAAAGGTCCTTGGCTGTGATGCCATCTATATCGGACCACTATTTGAGTCAGCCAGTCATGGTTATGACACAACAGATTACAAGACAGTGGATCGCAGACTGGGTACCAATGAGGAGTTCCGTAAGTTCGTTGATACAGCTCATAACTATGGTATACATGTAGTGGTTGATACCGTTTTTAATCACACAGGCAGAGATTTTTTTGCCTTTAAGGATATCCGTGACAAGGGCTACAACAGTGAGTACAAAGACTGGTACAAGGGTATAAACTTTGGAGGTGGTTCCCCTAAGGGTGACAGTTTTAGCTATTCCGCATGGAGAGGTACTTGGGAGCTTCCAGAGCTCAATTTTAATAATGAGAGTATGCGTAAGTACCTTATAGAGGTGGTACAGTACTGGGTAGATACATTTGACATAGATGGTCTGCGTCTCGACTGTGCAGACGTGCTGGATATAAATTTCCAAAAGTCTCTAAGGTATTTTACCACTCAGATGAAACCTGAGTTCTGGCTTATGGGAGAGGTTATACATGGAGAGTATCCGAGATGGGTGAATGCAGAGACCTTGCACTCAGTCACCAACTATGAGCTCCACAAATCCATCTACAGTGGATTTAACAGCCACAACTTTTTTGAGATAGCCCATAACTTAAACCGTAATATGAATATTGCCAAGGATCTGTATCTGTTCCTGGAGAATCATGATGTAGATCGTATTGCATCAAAGCTTGAGAACAAGGACAATCTTAAGTCTTGTTACATGGCCTTGTTTACATTACCTGGTAAGCCGTCCATATACTACGGTGGGGAGTTTGCACTTGAGGGCAAAAAGAGAAATGGCTGTGATGACAGTCCACTTCGCCCATCGATAAATATCGATGAGATGAAACCTAATAAATTTACTTCATTTATTGCTAAGCTTGCAGAGATACATGGTAAAAACTCTGAGCTTCATATGGGAGCATACAAGGAGTTGTATCTCCAGTGTAAGCAATGGGCTTACGCAAGAGTTGATCAGAATAGTGCTGTTATTACTGCACTTAACAATGATGAGGCACCAGCTGTATTTTATGTAACACTTCCTGTAGCTGGCAGTGTGGCTTTTGATCTCATATCTGAGGATGAGATCAAGATAGAGCAGGACAATCGTATCATGATCAGTCTGGAGGCTAACTCAGGAAAGATCATAAAGATCAAGTAGTTTTAAATTATAGTTATAAAATCACATAAATATTACAGACCGACCGGCAAAAGCTGGTCGGTTTGTTGTATAATGAAACTGATGCTCAAAAGGCATTTTGGCTATTATAAAATATGTCAGTGTTGGAGGGGAATATGGCTACAAAGTCATCAAAGAGAAAATCTATAGCAAAGAAAAACAAAAATAAAGTAGTTAAGGCTGCTCCAGATAAAAAGCAGGTTTCAGTATCAGGTACTGCAGCATATGATACTGTCACAGGTACTGCATCAGTAGAAAAAGCACCTACATACAATGTAACAGTAGAAAAAATTACAACAGAAAAATCAACAGTTGTGACTGGCAATACAGCTGTTAATGAGATCCATGAAAATAAGGCAGTGTCAGCTACAGGCAGTGTACTTGATCCTGTTTTTATAACAGAGCTTGATAGATATCTTTTTGGAGAGGGCAGAAATTACAAGGTGTACCATAAGATGGGCGCGCATCCTGCAACACTTAATGGACAAAGAGGTATGCACTTTGCAGTATGGGCACCACATGCCAAGGCTGTATCTATAGTTTGCGACAGAAATAACTGGGATATAGAGGCCAATTATATGCTCCCACTGGAGGATAGTGGTATATATGAGGGCTTCATTCCTGATATGGGATATGATGAGATATATAAGTATGCTATCCATACTCAGAGAGGGGATGTTCTTTACAAGGCAGATCCTTATGGTTTTTCAGCTGAGTATCGACCAGGCACAGCCTCCAAGACTGCAGATATAGCAGGATACTGCTGGGGTGATAACACATGGATGAGCCATAGAGCTGCGACGCCAGCATTTGCACAGCCGATTGCAATTTATGAGTGCCATATAGGCTCCTGGCGTAAAAAGAACAGAGAGGAGAAAAACGGTTTCTACACTTATGTGGAAGCAGCTCATGAGCTTGCAGATTATTGTAATGATATGGGCTACACTCATGTTGAGCTTATGGGTATTGCGGAGCATCCTCTTGATGCCAGCTGGGGTTACCAGGTAACTGGCTATTATGCACCTACCAGCAGATACGGTACTCCAAAGGAGTTTATGTACATGGTGGATTATCTCCATAAGCATGGTATAGGTGTCATCCTGGACTGGGTTCCTGCTCACTTCCCTAAGGATGCACAGGGACTTGCAGATTTTGATGGCACACCGACCTATGAGTATGCTGATCCACGTATGGGAGAGCATCCTGACTGGGGTACAAAGATATTTGACTATAGTAAAAATGAGGTCAAGAACTTCTTAATAGGCAACGCTCTTTACTGGTACGATGAGTATCATATTGATGGACTGAGAGTTGATGCAGTTGCATCTATGTTATACCTTGACTATGGCCGTCAGGATGGACAGTGGGTAGCCAATAAGTATGGCGGAAATGGCAATCTGGACGCTATTGAGTTCTTTAAGCACTTAAACTCTGTTATACGCGGCAGAAAAGATGGAAGCATGATAATCGCTGAGGAGTCAACAGCATGGCCTAAGGTGACAACACCACCAGAGGACGACGGACTCGGATTTACATATAAGTGGAACATGGGATGGATGCATGATTTCCTTGGATACATGAAGCTGGACCCATTCTTCCGCAAGGGTGCTCACAATATGATGACCTTTGGCATGAGCTATGCCACAGCAGAAAAGTTCATACTTGTGTTATCACACGATGAGGTAGTACATCTCAAGTGCTCCATGATCAACAAGATGCCTGGTATCTACGAGGACAAGTTCAAGAACTTAAAGTGCGGATACCTCTTTATGTTTGGACATGCCGGAAAGAAGCTGCTGTTTATGGGTCAGGATTTTGCCCAGCTCCATGAGTGGAATGAGAATGTTTCCCTCGACTGGTATCTGACAGATGAGCCACTCCACAAAAACGTGCAGAATTTTGTAAGGGATCTCCTCCACATGTATAGAGACTACCCTGCAATGTGGGCACTTGATGATAGCTGGAATGGATTTGAGTGGATAAATGCTGATGACAGCGACAGATCAATATTCAGCTTTATCCGTAAGGATAAGACTGGACAGAACAGCCTGGCTTTTGTCATTAACATGACACCGATGGAGAGAAAGGATTACTGCTTAGGCGTTCCTAAAAAGGGTAAATATACACTTATCCTAAATGAAAACGGTAGGGTAGATCCTCAGAAACGTAAGGCTATTTATCAGACAGAGGATAATCCATGTGATGGTCAGAAATATCGTATTGAGTATCCTTTGGCACCATATGGATGCGCTGTTTTCAGATTCAATTATTGACACATAAACGTTAAATGATTAACAATGTACAAAAAAGATAATAACTTTTCGTTATTTTTTTAACAATTTTGTATTTCCTTTTGAGACTCACTGTAGTAAAATATAGTTATCAAAAATCAGATGGATGTTTGATTGGGTTTTGCCTTAAACATTCGTATTATCTCAGTAAAGGAGACTTAATATGGCTAGAGAGTTATTATCACAGAACGCATCTAAAAGTGTATACCGTGATGGCGATAAGATCTTAAAGGTTTTTTCAAAGGATTTTGATAAATCCGAGGTTTTCCATGAGGCATTTATCAATACCAGAGTTGAAAACATAGACGGTATCAATGTGCCAAAGATCTTAGGTGTATTTGTTGAGGACGGACAGTGGATTATTGAAAAGGAGTACATCCCTGGCAAGACTCTGCAGCAGCTCATGGATGAAAATCCTGGCAAGATTGATGAGTATATCGGCAAAATGGTAGACCTGCAGATGACTGTATTTACCAAAAAGGCACCACTCCTTCAGAAACTCAAGGACAAGATCACATATCAGATCAATGGATTAAACACTATTGATTCAAGTACAAGATATGAGTTACTTACAAGACTTGAGTCTATGCCTAAGCATTTCAAGTTATTACACGGAGATTTCTGTCCATCCAATATCATTGTCAAGGACGATGGAACAATGTATCTTATCGACTGGGTACATGCATCACAGGGCAATGCAAGCGCAGATGTTGCAAGAACATATACAACACTGTACTTAAAGGACAAGGATGCAGCAGATAAGTATTATACAGATTTCTGCTCAAAGACCAATACAGATAAGAGCTACGTACATAAGTGGCTTCCTATCATTGCAGCAGCTAACCTCACAAAAAAGCGTCCAGAGGAAAAAGATATCCTTGAGCAGTGGTTAAACGTTGCAGATCTCATGTAAAAAAGATATTATAAAAATCGCTGTCATAGGACAGCGATTTTTTAGTATAAAATATTGAATAATATGATATTAATAAAAGATTTTTCTTTTTGAGAGGTGATCATGGCTGACCAATTTGCAAGAACCGAGTTGCTCCTCGGAAAAAATTCAATGAATATACTCAGTAACTCAAGAGTCATAGTATTTGGAGTAGGAGGAGTAGGAGGATACGTTACAGAGGTCCTTGCTAGATCCGGTGTTGGTTCAATAGACATTGTTGATAAGGACGATGTGGATATTACTAATGTAAATCGCCAGATCATCGCCACCTTAAAGACCGTAGGCAGGAGCAAGGTGGATGTTATGTCTGAGAGGATCAGAGATATAAACCCTGATTGTAAGGTCACGGCACATAAGACCTTTTTTCTCCCGGAAAACAGCCATGAGTTTAACTTTAGGGACTACGATTATGTTGTGGATGCTATAGATACTGTTACTGCCAAAATAGAACTTATAACAGCCTGTACAGAGGCGGGTACACCTATTATCAGTAGTATGGGTGCAGGCAATAAGCTGGATCCGACTAAGTTTCAGGTTGCAGATATCTATAAAACATCTGTGGATCCTCTTGCAAGAGTCATGCGTCGTGAACTCAAAAAGAGGGGAGTAAAGCATCTGAAAGTCGTTTACTCTACAGAACTTCCACTGAGGCCTGTTAAGGAAGCAACCAATATTGCTGCTGCAGATGCATCAGATGGAGACACCCTTAGAACAAATAATGTAGAAACATCTGATTTACTGGTCACCGATACAGACAACAAGAGACGTAAGGATACACCCGGCTCCATTGCCTTTGTTCCATCAGTTGCAGGTATGATAATAGGTGGAGAGGTTATAAAAGATCTTGTTAAATATAATTATAATTTCATCTAGACTTATGCCTCATCAGGTAGTTTGTGCATTATGAGATCCAGGGCTATCATCATTGAAAGACCTATCTCCAGTGCGATAATGAGAGGCAGAGTTTTTCTAAAGATAAATCCTCCCTTTAGGAACCATACAAGAGATGGAATCAGTATCATGAGGAGAGCCGACACAAATATTTTCCCTTTGAAAGAAATATCTGATGCCTTTTTATCTAATTGGTCTTGTATAGTATTCTGACTATTGGAAGCTTTTACACTGTTTTTCTTTTTAGGATACGATAAAATGCCAAAGAGCTTTGATTCCTTCTCCTCTGATATATTGTGCATTTCAACACCTGGAAGTACATCTTTTTCCGGGTAATCATCTATGCCATAATCAGATGAAAAATCGATATCAGTATTTGGATCATAGTTTCCGATGGAATGTTCATTAGCTTGCTCATTGCCAGGTATGTTCTTTGCATTTCTGAAAGATATTTTGTTGTCCATAGAGGATATTGAACCGCTGACAGATGACTCAATATTATTTAGGGGAGAATTTATGTCAACGGTAGGAGCATTGGCATTACTTGAAGCATTTTTTATAGTAGACGAGTTGGTTGGTACAAGTCCTGCATCAGATGGTCTGAATATGCCATCACTGGAGACAGTTTTTTTCTTGAAATTCTGAGATAGAGTACCAGCATTGGAAGGTGAAGGTGGTACATTGTTATCTGATAGAGTTGGTCCGATGGTACCAGCTGCCAGCATATTACCAGAGTCACCGTATCTGCCATCTTGTCTTGATGCCATGAGCTGATTTCTCAGTTCATTTTCTTTTTCAATATTAGTTTTTACAATTCGCAGAAGATCCGTTATCTGATAAAAATCCTTGCTTGTTTCCTGGAAAAGAGAGTAGGCGATGATTACTGCACGGTCATCCTTATAATCAATATGTTTTAAAAGATAGGTAAGGAACTCTGAAAAAGCAGCATTAAAACTGCTCTTACAGTCTGGGATCAGTGTGAAAACCCATCTATCCTCTTCCTCCTTATAAAAAATAGCAGATGGGACAAGAACAACAGAGTTTTCAGATATCATATACTCTTCAAGAGACAGTAAGAGATCGTTGAGATTTTCCATAAAGCGGGCAATACCGAGATGTGCCAGAGGATTAGACTCTATATATTTATCCATAGGCTCAAGTCCGGATATATCATAGCTTAGAGCAGACTCCTCGGTGGAGGTATCTATGATCATATTGAGGGCGCCGGGGATACTGGTCTCTCGCATTAATCTTGTCTCATAAGCGTCATTTGTTATAGCTACATCCTTTATATGCATGTAGCTGTGTCGTAATCCATGTTCAAAGCTGATATTGTAGTTCATTTTATTCTCCTTCTCCGGCAGGATCTATGTCCTGTTCAAAAATGCTTACTCCTCGTATAAAATTTTCCGGTTTAAAAATTTTCTCACCATCAGGTGTATGACTGTTTATTTCTGTCTCTATTGCTGTGCGGGTATAGTTATTTATTTTTGTCTGCAGGTGTATAGCACCGTTTATTATTGTGGCAATTATCATCAGCGCTATACTGAAAATATAAGTTGCTTCAAGGGTGTTCATAGCATGCCTCCTTAGTTATAGGTTAAACAAAATAAGATATAGACCTGGTAACATAAACGGGATAAATGGAAGAGACATCCTATGGAGATCCCTGTTACGTAACTTTCCGTAAATAAGGATGCCTACACTTGCAAAAAATGCAGAAAGAAATCCACTTATAACGATGGATAAAATGTAATTTATGGGGATAAATAATCCTGAAACTGTGACAAATATGCCATCCCCTATACCTAGAGCTCCTCTGGAAAGGACACTGAGTGTGGATAGAAACATTCCCGGGATAAATCTGAGGGCAAGGTTCTGTATGATGTTTATGCCGAATGCTTTATGCGTAAATACATTGAAATATAGAAATAGAGGTATCCCCGCCAGTATAAATATGATGTGGACAAGGATAGGTACTGACTTGTTTTTCAGATCAAAAGCACTGGATAAAAAGAAATAGAATATAAAAAGTAAAAGATAAAGGTTATTTATAGTTAATGACATAATTTCTGTGAATTTACTGACATCGTGTGCACAGGTGCTTGCCAGCGGCCTCTGCCTCAGATTTTTTCATAGGTTGAATGTAACTGGATATAGTTTTGCAAGTTGGTGTACTGTGATAGCTTCTTGCACCACTTGTGTAATAGACTTTGTCAAGCCTGGAGCTAGGCTTACAGGATGCGCAAGGTGCAAATCTGCCTCCAAATTTTGTGTGGAGATTTTTAATCTTGGCACCGGATACTACATTGATGTCGTGAGTTATGTAAGTACAGTCCATGGAGGTGTGATAAACATCACTGTCTCTGGTGCTGACATATACAGTGGGATCATCAGGAGATGCTTCGTTTCCATTGTCTTCCATCCAACGGTTTCCCCGGGCACCTATCCAGGCGCGACGGCTAGCTACAATCTGCTGAGAGATACTGTTTACGTTAAAAACGGAAAATGGAAGTACGGCCTCATAGTTGGCAACATACTTTACAGTCTTATCATCCACCTGGGAGTCACTCAGCATATCGATATGCTTCATACCAGGTTCCTCGATCTGTGATGCGAGTGATAAGGCAGTCAGAGTGGTTTCAGCGGAGCTCAGGACATCTTTATTCAGTTTTATGGTTCCGTCTTTGGTTTTATAGTATTCCACATATTTTTCCTGAGCCACCATGCGTGCATTTTCCTCAAGGATCACGCTGGCATTACGCTGGTGGTTCAGGATCAACATGGGAGTGATGAGGATGACGCAGGCAAATATAACAAGTGTAAGTGCCAGCGACGCCTCAACAGTATATGAAGAACGACATGATGAATGAAAAAGTGTATTAATTTGTTTGATAAAATGTTGTGTGTAATTGTTATCTGACTGCGTTTTGTCGTACTTGGAGTGTATTGAGCTACGCAATAAGTGGTTTAGTTTTTTCATTTTCATGTCGGGTTCACCTAATGTGTATTATTTTTGTATTTGTAGTAGGTGCTGACCTGAAAAGAATAATTACTATCAGGTACAGTATCTGCCACTAGTTTTAGTATTCCGTTTCCATACATTACATGTCTTGTATCGGGCTGCAGATCTACTCTGAGGGCATACAAGCAGTCATCTATTGAAAAACTTGTCTCGGGGTCCTTGCCAATGCTTCGAATGCTTACTTCCATGGCGCAGAGCATCCTGTTATTTATAACGGACTGGTCCATTACACCCCTGCCCAGTAAAAAGGTCCTGAGATAGTCTCTATAGGATAATCCTTTTTTGGAGGAGCTGTCAGCATCTATTGATTTGCTGCTTCCAAAATCAAGAAGACCGCCAATGTCCATAGACCAGGTGTCGCTGGTATGGAAAACAGGAACACGCCCACCGGACAGTAATGTCTTTACATCCTTTATGGATTGAGCCATAGCCCAGATTCCAAGGACAAAGAAGGTAAAAACGGATATCAATGCTGGATTTGCTGTTACACACAGAAAAGAAGTTACAAAGGCTCTGGCCTCATTTCTCTTTGCTGTATCGGTGTAAAGATATATAAGATTCAGACCCTCTCTGAGAGTCACAAGCTGTGTAACAAAGGTAGAAAGATTTTCCCTGTCGCTTTCTTTGCCATTTAGGATGTATTCAAGCTCAAGGGCAGCATTTCCACTTGGAGGAAGCGCCTCTTTACTGATTTTTCCGGGGTGATAGTAGTTAAAATATTTGAGAGCATATTCGCCCATGATGGCGATATCCACAGGACTGGCAGTGGAATCAGATGAAAAATGTGGATTACTGTTATAGATTTTAGATTTAGATGGCACTGGTTGATCAGATGGGAGTACCATAGACAGCAGATCACCATCTATAAAGGTGCCGATTTTATCAAGTATCTGCTTGTTTTTATTATTGATCTGAGAGACCTCACCATTATAGCTGACAAGTGGAAAACTCTGCCAGTCACTGGCTGCACTATTGTAAAAGGATCTGATCTCCGAACTAAAATCATAATCATCATCCTCATCATCACAACTGTCCATGGCATCAGACAACCAGTCCTCAAAATCCTCTACATCAGTTTTCACCCTGTCGGCCTCAGATCTGAGATGTGCAGTTTTTTGAGGCATGGCCTCTATTTCTGCACGTATGGCACCACTGTTTGATACATAGTTTTCATATTCTGATATTTCGGCATTTATGGCAGCAATGCCTTCCTGGGAAAGAGAGGCTTTATCAGACTCAAAATCAGCTCTTAGCTCCTGAACTTTGATCTGCAGTAAATCTGCGGCAGAGCTATAGGATGAAACAGCGGAGTCTAGTGTATCAAGACTACCTTTAAAACTATTGACATTTCTGTAAAAACCTGTAGGACTTTTCTTTTTTAGACTTTCCCAACCGTCATGGTGATGAGCCTGAGCATTTTTTGCTGCAGCATCTACATTAAAAATCGCATCTTCCACGGCCTTTAAATCATTAGAATTTAAAGAGTATTTCTTTTGCAGTTCACGTATTTCAGTAGATTCATCAGTACGTTTAAAGATGTTCTGCATTTCTTCTGATATATCAACTTCATTATGTTTTTTACCTGCAAAGCTTATGAGTGAGTCCACAAGACCATATTGCATGTATTCCAGGATCTCTTCCTGGAGAGATATGTCTTCTGTTATATGTGTGTGCTCAGAAAGGTCTATATTGTCATCCTTTATATTTCCTGGAAAAAGATTATGAGCCGATCTATAAGGCTCTGTAAAGTTATAAAACTCCTCTATCAGATCTCCATCTGTACGATACTGCAGTCCAAGGATACGGTAGTTCTCCCACAGTGCACGATGATACTGTGAGAAAAGAGATTCCATTGAGGCATCTGCAGCAACCTGCCAGTAGTAACGTTCACCTGCAGTACGACAGGACTCAGTTATGGTAATGAGGAGAGCAGCTATCATGGTAAAGCTCAGTGCCATAAATATGGTTACTGAGCCCTGAGTGCTCTTTCTGATCATTAGTATACGCTCTGAGCTGAGCTGTCAATCTGATTAAAGATGTCATTAAGGAGGTCATTGATCCTGCTCTTAAATACCAATACCAGAGCGATCAAAACAACCAGGATAAGAACCATCTCTATAGTACCGATACCTGACTCACCCTGTACGAGATAGTTCATATGGCATCTCATAGTGCGCTTTGCCTTTAAGCCAAAACAGAAAAGCATAAATTGGAATCTTTCATACAGTCTGGTGAGCATTTTAATGATCTCATCATCAGGTCTCAGGGGATTAAGAAAGATATTTGTCATTGTTCCTAAAAGTGTATTGTTAGTTAAACTCATTATTATTCTCCTTTAGAGGTTCTGCCTCGTGAAATAAATATTTTTGATCTCTTAACAAGAGATTCTTTATTTGTTATATGTTAAAACCGTAAACTATTAGGTTACGATTGGATAGGGGGGATGAAATTTATCTGATTGCCGTAAGTGCTGGTACTATAACGATGACCATTACTATGCCGAGCATGAGGAACAGCGGCAGCAGTAGTTTTGTGCCTGCCTCCTCGCCCAGACGCCGAGCGATGGTTTTACGTTGCTCAAAGGCATCATTCATCTCGAGTTCCAGCATTGCCCGCAGGTTTTTTGTTCCTGTACGTCGATTCTGCTCAATTAGACTAACCAGCTTGGTATATGGTTTAAGGTTTATACGTCTTCCAAAATCCAGATATACGTCTGACTCAGCCATGTTTCTGTTGAACTGATTACATAGAGTACGTAACTCCTGATATAATGGCCTGTCCTCTTTTATATTTCTATTGATGAGATTATCGTAATTTTTGGATATAACGATAAAAGAGTTTTTTATTGTGAGACCGGCACCTATATATACCATAAGTTTTGATACCAGATCCGAGTAATCCAGCATAAGCATGGATTCTCTTTTTTTCTTTTCCTCTTTTTTTATTGAACCCTGTTTCATGTAGAGTGCAAGTGCAGCAATGATGCCGAGGAAAGGAAACATGAGATATGTGTGATCTGTGGACTCGTGATAGCTGAGAGTAAGTCCCTCGTGTTCAGTTGGGAGTATCAGATAGTCCTCTCCCAGACCGGAAATATCTGCATTATAGATCCTGTCTTTAAGGTTTTTTAGCAGTAGATCATAGTCGCTTATCTCCCTGGGGACAACATTCACATAAATCTTGTAGGGTTCGGAATGATACTTAATGTTGGTATAGTCCTTTTTAGTGTTATCCGCTGCATCTGCCGGATCAGGTACTATATAGGTACTCATGATGAGAGACAGGTAACCTGTTACAACCTCGCCCTCAGGGATCAGATCGTTGTTTACAGTACCATTGTCCTCTATTAGGTGACGGTACTTCCTGTAATCTACCTGATTGTCCGTCTCAGGATAATAGTGCCAGGACATGTCAATACCTCTGTCCTTAATGCTGTTAGTGAGATTCAGTTTGCTGCTTACGCAGGCGAGACTCTCACCATCCCTGACTATCAGACCCTCTATGTTCTCAACTATATCTTTAAAGAGTTTGTCCGCTTGGTCTTTTGTATAACGTTTAGGGCTTATAGTAATGTCTATAGGGATATCTTCCTTGCCAGACAGCCCGGACACATCCAGGGAAATGTTTCTGTCGCTGCTTCCATAAGCGGTCCTTTTTATATGATTTCCATTGATAAGTATGTTATCTGACTGGGATGTAAAGAACACGACAACACTCAGAAAAAGAGATGCGGCGATACATAGTATCTGTTCTTTAAGGATTTTCCTGGGGATATTATGAAATTTATGCACACACAAAGACTGCCACTTGTTAAGAGTGGACTTTATTTGTTTATTTATTTTCATAGTAATGGAAGGGTTTAAAAATATTGATGGATGGATAATGTGTATTATTGAAATGTATATAGAAGGTGACTTGTATCATCACACCTCAATATCCATGATGTGATGAGCAAGATAGACTGAAAAGCAGTAAATTGCCAGACATACAGTCATTGTTATCCTGCCGATAGATGTTGTATAGAGAGCAGCAAAAAAATCTGGTGAAGACAGGTTCATGTAAATGATAATGATAAAGGGGATGATATTCATGACACGCTGCTCATATTCCTTTGCTGCATTGAGAGTCTTGATGTCTTCATTTAGCTGCACCTTGTCACGGATGATACCTGATGTATGTGTGATTATGTTTACCAGATTACCACCCTTTTTCTTTGCGACATTAAATATTTCTGCAAAATTAGATATATCATCTAGGCCGGAACGATAAGCAAAATCTGATAAAGTGGACTCGATTGGATTATTGAGACTTAGTCCATGCACGATACCCTCAAACTCTGTTACGATCATAGCCGTGTCGCTGAACATATTTTTTAGTTCCGATATTGCGGCACGAAAGGCATTTTCTGTTGAGTAGCCTGCGCTCAGAAAAGATGAGAGTGTTGATAAGGCCTCTTTAAACTGATTAAGGAGCTCCTGACGTCTTTTCAGTATCAGCTTCTTTTTTATAAGAAAAGGATAGATAAGACATAGCGGCAATCCCACAAGGAATACAGCTTTATTTTGATAAAATGTATAGCTCACTAGAGCATCTGCACACACAGCCTTTAGACATAATTTTACAAACTCAAGTGGTGTGAAAAGATAATCATTATAATCTGGCTTGTAGTTTTTGGGTGGATGTAAGGGCTGAAAGCTTTTGAAGCTTTTGGCCATCATATTTATAAAGTTGATTGAGGGTGATTTCGCCATTTTCGATACCTGTTACCTCCGATATTTCTAAGACTCGACGTTTATGATCCTTGGTCTTGCCCAGATGAATGACTACATCAATGGCAGAAGAGATCATACTTCTTATAGCCGGCAGGGGTAGATCGGCGGCCTGCAGTATCATAACCTCAAGTCGCTTTAGCATATCTTTTGCGGAGTTGGCATGGCCTGTACTGATGGAGCCATCGTGGCCTGTATTCATGGCATTTAGCATATCCAGGGCCTCACCGCCTCTGACCTCGCCGACTATGATTCTGTTTGGTGACATACGTAGAGATGCCTTGATGAGGTCCGCCATACTGACACGCCCCTCTCCCTCGGAGTTTTCGTTTCGTGTCTCTAAAGATACCAGATTAGATACATTACGTATCTGAAGCTCTGCGGAATCCTCTATAGTAATGACTCTTTCATCAGGTGGGATATATTGACTCATGGCATTTAAGAATGTTGTCTTACCACTGTTTGTTCCGCCCGAAATAAATATGTTGTATCCTGCTCTTGTGATAGACTTTACAAACTCTGCGGCCTCCTCAGTGAGGGAGTGATAGCCTATAAGCTTGTCCATTGTTATAGGTTCCGGGAATTTACGTATGGTAAGAGTAGGACCCTTTAATGCAATAGGTGGGAGAACAACGTGTACTCTGGAGCCGTCCTCAAGTCTGGCATCAACTATAGGATTACTGGTATTTACCGTACGGTTGACCTTACTTACGATGGATTGGATTACCTCCTCCAGATGATCCTCTGACTCAAAGCTGCGGTCCCACTTTTCCTGGTGGCCATTACGCTCGATAAAGATCTCCTTATCTGAGTTGATCATTATCTCAGTAATATCAGGATCATCCAGAAGCTCAGATAATACATCCAGGCGGCGGAAACTGTTAAAAATTGCAGTACGCAGGTACAGCCTGTTCTTTAAGCTAAGATCTGATCTTTGATATAACAGATCATCAATCCTTGTGAAAAGCTCATCGTCATTGAAATCTGACTGTTCACTAAGCTCTGAAATGATCTGATGCTTTAATTCCTTTTTGATAGTATTTAATGCATTCATAATTATCGATATATATAATTTGCTATAACTGCCTGTGTGTAACCAGTTATCGGATCACACCGCTCCATGTTATCAGTTTCAGTAATACTAAATTCAGAAGGGTCTGGAACTATTAGTTTTATGATATTATCCAGAGTATCCTGTGCCATAGTTTTACTCAGATAGTTTTCCAGAAGATTTAGTTTTTTACCTGATTTTGGCTCCTCGGTAACAGGCATAAAAACACGATCAGCCTGAGGGAGGATACTCTCCACTCTGCTGAGGATACTGTCTGTATCAAGGATGACCACATCTTTATCAGAGATTGTTCTAATATGATTTATAAAATCTCTTAGTTCAGAGGAAGTGAGAGTTGTTATATCTTCAGGTGACCTTACAGGGAGAATGTGATCTATACCGTCTGAGCTGTATATGAGATCATTTAGACGTTCCTTTGTGAGCTTATTTTCCTTATAGAAGTAAATGGCCTCAGATAGAGTACCAGGGCACATATTGTCATCAGAGGCCGCGTCATAATCAGAGACCTCCTCAATCGTAATGTATAAAGAAGAACAGTCCGTATTTAGAGTACGTGTGAGACTTTTTGCGAATGTTGTCTTGCCAGAACGTCCTATAGGACTATATACAACGAAAAGACTCGATGTATTATCGCCTGATTGTGTGTGTGAAGACTCCTCGGTTTTTCCATACACGGTCATTATTTCTCTCAGAATGTTCTCGCCTGATTGATATTTGTAAATCTCATGGTTACCGTTTCCGGAAATATTTTTTGGGATGCTGTTATCAGTATTAAGAGGGGATTCAGACAACTTAATGATTGATTTGGCTGGTATGGTATATAGAGAATCCTGCTCTGCAACAGAATCCAAATTTTTAGTATCTGATGTGTCAGATAAGTAGTTGCAGGATTTAGATGATAGTCTGGATTCACTACCTACCAGCAGTTCTATAGGATGATCCTGAGAAAAATCCTTTAGATCTTTGTAATTATGGAATGAGTACACGGTGAAAGGGCAGTTTGCCCTGGTTGAAGCATATTTTTTAAAGCGATCACCGTATGTCTGATCCTCATCAAAAAATGCCAGGATATGGTTCATAAATAATCTCCTTACTAACTAGATTTTCATGTTCAGAACATCTTCCATAATCTAAAGCTTGTTGTGTCTCATACGACTATGGAAGACCTAGGATCAGTCCCGGAATTGCACCGAGAAAAACAGGAACAGCCAAAGGAATAGTAGTACGCTTTGAAACCATAGATCCGGGAGTAGCAAATAGTCCGGAAATAAATCGGAACAAAGGAGTCCTATAAATAAAATCAAATATATTAGGGGAAATATATTTGTTTGTAGTGTAGTGTAGTGGCATAAAACAATACATTGGGGTATAAATGCATTTATGCGAGAGTTTGGCTGTTATTGTTTCAGCTTTGCTGATCGTAATAAATGCAAGAGCTAGTAATAGACCTGGAAACAAAATACTTAATCCATTGTAAAAACCGGTCCATGATAATATGAGAGCCAATAGTTTGGCATCTCCGGCACCTGCATTTGTCATAACGGTTAGGATAGAAAGCATCAAAACTGTAAAAAAGAAACTAATTAGAAAAGCAAGAGGAAATAAAAGGGGGATGAAATGATATTCCTCCATAAAAGCTATACATCGAAAGTTTAGAAAAGCTCCGAATAAAAGATAAGTACCAATTAAAAGATTTGGTATGCGACGATCAAAAAGATCTGTAAGAGCAGCTCCAAAAAGGCACTGCAAAAGAATCAGATGTGATGCTGTCATGTTGCCTCCGTATGAATTTGTGAGCTCAGTATATGGGACATCTCAGAAATTGCATATAGTCTATTTTCAGACAAGGTTTAAAAACAGACTATATGTTTGGATAAATCTCCGCAGAATAGTGCAATAATTGAAAAAACCAAGGGAAATCAAAGCAAACCGCAAGAAAAAGCGCAATTTTAAGCAAAATACTAAGCGCGCTTATTTAAAAAAATAAACCGGTTTAGGACAGAATTATGAAATTGTTGTGACATTTTCACAAAACAGTAAATCACATAAAACAGTTTTGAATACTCAGAAAATGCCTGGTGCCTATCCCATTATTTTCTGAGTAGCTAAAGTTTTATAGGGACTTAAATTACTCATATGTTAATTGATATAGCACTGTTTTATGTTAAAATATTAGAGTTGTATTATATGATGATAATTTATCTTTATTAATTCAAAAATTTAACGAGGGACGATAATGGATTATTTAAAAGAATATAAACGTTGGACAGAGCTTTGCAATGGCAAGGATCAGGATGTTGAGGATGAGCTCAAGGCCATTTCTGGTGATGATGCCAAAATCGAGGATGCTTTTTACAGAGATCTCGCTTTTGGAACAGGTGGACTCAGAGGAGTGATTGGTGCAGGTACCAATCGTATGAATGTTTACACTGTTGCCAAGGCCTCACAGGGACTTGCCAACTATGTGGTTAAAAAGTACCCACAGTCAGATAGACGTATCGCAGTATCCCGTGACAGCCGTATCAAATCAGATGTATTTGCCAGAGTTGCAGCATCGGTTTTTGCCGCCAATGGCATCGACGTATATATATATGAAGATATTATGCCGACACCATGTCTCAGTTTTGCAACCAGAGAGCTCAAGTGTGCAGCAGGTGTCATGATAACAGCAAGTCATAACCCATCCAAGTATAATGGCTACAAGGTTTACGGTGATGATGGTTGCCAGATCACTACAGAGGCAGCGGCAGAGATATTAAAGGAAATCGAGAGTCTGGATATATTCAGTGATGTAAAGACTGTTGATTTTAGTATCGCAGGTACAAAGGATGAGGCTGTTTCTATAGATGCACAGGATGCAGGAAGGACTGGAAGTATCTATTGGATAGGTGCAGAGATCTACACAAGCTTTACAGAGAAGGTAAAGAGCCAGTCAGTACTCTCAGGAGATGACCAGGTTGATAGGAATGTGGCCATTGTTTATTCACCACTCAACGGAACAGGACTTAAACCTGTTACCAGAGCTCTCAAGGAGAGTGGCTATACCAATATCACAGTTGTAAAGGAGCAGGAAGCACCAGACGGAAACTTCCCAACCTGCCCATATCCAAATCCTGAGATAAAGGAAGCTATGGCTCTGGGCATGGAGTACGCTAAAAGAGAAAATGCAGATCTACTCCTCGCTACAGACCCGGATTGCGACAGAGTAGGCATAGCGGTTAAGGACAGTAAGGGTGAGTATCAGCTCCTGAGCGGTAACGAAACAGGTATGCTGCTCCTTGATTATATTGCATCTCAGCGTCAGAAAAACGGAACTATGCCAGCAGACCCGGTTATGGTAAAGACCATAGTTACCATAGATATGGCTGAGCGTATCGCAGAGCATTATGGCATAAGGACAGTAAATGTACTTACAGGATTCAAGTTTATCGGCGAGCAGATAGGCAGACTTGAGAAAGAGGGCCATCCAGAGAGCTATGTATTTGGATTTGAGGAGAGCTATGGCTACTTAAGCGGCAGCTATGTAAGAGATAAGGATGCCGTAGACGGAGCATTCCTTATCTGCGAGATGTTTTCCTATTATAAAACAAAGGGCATCAGCCTCTTAGATAAGCTTAATGAGCTTTACAAGGAGTACGGATATTGTCTCAATACCCTCCACAGCTATCAGTTTGAGGGCTCTGCAGGCTTTGATAAGATGCAGAGGATCATGCAGCAGTTTAGAGTGGACTCTTACAAGGGTCAGCTTAAGGGTGCCAATGAGCCATGTGATGCACCAGCTCAGCACGAGGCAACAGCTCTCAGCAGTTTCGGCAGCAAAGCTATAACAGAGCTCCTTGACTATAAGCCGGGTCTCCAGGGCCTTCCAAAGTCAGACGTACTCAAGTATCTCCTTGCAGACCACTGCTCAGTTGTTATACGTCCATCTGGTACAGAGCCTAAGCTCAAGGCATATATCTCCATCAGTGCAGCAAGTCTCAGTGAGGCACAGGCCATTGAGTCAAAAGTTGCAGCAGAGCTTCAGGACAGGATGAAATAAACTCTGATAAATCATGGCAATTATTCTAAACTTTTGCTGTGGTTATTGATTTAATTGATAATCAACGGGCCTTTGTGATAAACATATAACATCGTTTGTCACGAACACCCAAAAAAATTTCACTATTCTAACAATCATAAAACGGTTTCCCGTAATCTGATATATAGCAGTTATTTCTGTTGTACATCAAAGACGGAGAGCCGTTTTTGTTTTGGCCAAATATATGTATATTCCAGGCGAATGCTTAAAGACGGAAACATTCGCAGTAAGCCTGTAAAAACGTAATAAATATAAAAAAAGAGTAAAATTAGCACTCGACACTTGCAAGTGCTAACAATTGAGATATAATCATAATTGTAATTATGAATAATGTTAGATCACACAGGAGGTCTATTGTATGAATATCAATAAATTTACTCAAAAATCAGTGGAAGCAATAAATAAGTGTCAGGATATCATAACTGAGTATGGCAACCAGTATGTGGAGCAGATACATTTGCTCTATAGTCTGATCACTATAGACGAGAGTCTCATCGCGCAGCTCCTTAAGAGGATGGAGATACCGGTGGATCAGTTTAGGGCCACCCTGGAGACAGAGATCGGTAAACTCCCTAAGGTGACAGGCAGTGGCCAGATGTATATGTCTCAGGCGGCAAATCTCGCATTGACCAGAGCTGAGGATCATGCCAAGTCCATGGGAGATGATTACGTATCTGTTGAGCATATCTTCCTATCTATAATGAAGGAGGCTGATCCTACTGTTAAGAGAGTCCTCAAGGAGTATGACATTACCAAGGATAAGTTCTTAAAGGCACTTTCAGAGGTGAGAGGTAATCAGAGAGTTGTTACAGACAACCCTGAGGGGACTTATGATACCCTCAACAAGTATGGCTATGAGATGGTTCAGAAAGCCAAGGATCAGGAGGCCGATCCTATCATTGGCCGTGATGATGAGATCAGAAACATTATCCGTATTTTGAGCCGTAAAACAAAGAACAACCCTGTACTCATCGGTGAGCCTGGTGTAGGTAAGACGGCTGTTGTTGAGGGACTCGCCCAGAGGATTGCCAAGGGAGATGTACCAGAGAGCCTAAAGGACAAAAAGATATTTGCACTCAATATGGGTTCACTTATTGCAGGTGCTAAATATCGTGGTGAGTTTGAGGAGAGACTCAAGGCAGTGCTTGATGAGGTAAAAAAATCTGATGGACAGATACTTATGTTTATCGATGAGCTCCACACTATCGTAGGTGCAGGTAAGACTGATGGCGCTATGGATGCAGGAAACCTCTTAAAGCCTATGCTTGCAAGAGGTGAGCTCCACTGTATAGGTGCCACAACTCTTGATGAGTATCACAAGTATATTGAAAAGGATGCAGCTCTCGAGAGACGTTTCCAGCCAGTACAGATTGACGAGCCAAACGTTGAGGAGACGATCTATATCCTCCGTGGTATCAAGGAGAGCTACGAGCAGTATCATGGTGTAACCATCACTGACAATGCTCTCGTTGCAGCAGCATCACTTTCCGACAGATATATCTCCGACAGATTTTTACCTGACAAGGCCATTGACCTGGTAGATGAGGCCTGCTCTATGGTCAAGACCCAGATGGAATCCATGCCTGAGGATATGGCTGAGATGCAGAGCAAGCTTACACAGCTCAAGATGGAGCAGATTTCTCTCAAAAAGGAGGATGATAAACTTTCCCAGGAGAGACTTTCTGATATAGAAAAGGAGCTTGCTGAGGTTCAGGCACAGTTTGATGCCAAGATGGCCCAGTGGGACAATGAGAAAAACTCAGCAGGAAACCTCCAGAAGCTGCGTGAAAAGAGAGATCAGATCCGTAAGGATATTGAAAAGGCAATGCAGACAGCTGATTATGACAAGGCTGCAAAGCTCCAGTATCAGGATCTCCCTGAGATAGAAAAGCAGCTTAATGATGCAGAGACCAATGTCCATGGCGAGGATAAGTCACTCCTTCAGGAGACAGTTACAGAGGAGGAGATCGGCAAGATCGTAAGTCGTTGGACAGGTATCCCTGTTGCCAAGTTAAACGAGTCGGAGAGGAGCAAGGTACTCCACCTTGATGATGAGATACACAAGAGACTCATCGGACAGGATGAGGCAGTTGAAAAGGTAGTAGAGGCAATACAGCGTTCCAAGGCCGGAATCAAGGACCCGGGCAGACCTATTGGTTCTTTCCTGTTTATGGGACCTACCGGTGTAGGTAAAACTGAGCTTGCCAAGGCATTGGCACAAAATCTGTTTGATGATGAGAATGCTATGGTCCGTATCGATATGTCAGAGTATATGGAGAAATACTCCGTATCAAGACTTATTGGTGCTGCACCAGGCTACGTTGGATATGAGGAGGGCGGACAGCTCACAGAGGCAGTACGTCGTAAGCCATACTCAGTAGTGCTCTTTGATGAGATAGAAAAGGCACACCCGGACGTATTTAACATACTCCTTCAGGTACTTGACGATGGACGTATAACAGACAGCCAGGGTAAGACAGTTGACTTTAAGAATACCATCATCATACTCACCAGCAACCTGGGAGCACAGTACCTCCTGGATGGCATCGATGCCAGTGGAAATATAACAGAGGTTGCCAGAAAAAAGGTTAACGATGAGCTCTTTAGATCCTTTAGACCAGAGTTCTTAAACAGACTTGATGAAATAATAATGTTTAAGCCACTGAGCAAGGACAACATCGGACATATAACAGATCTTATGATCAAGGATATAAATAAGAGACTCGCAGACCGCCAGCTGACAATAGAACTTACAGACTCTGCCAAGACCTACATTGCAGATTACGGCTACGAGCCACAGTTCGGCGCCCGTCCACTCCGTAGATTCATACAGAAAAATGTAGAAACCCTCGTTGCAAGATGCATCCTCGAGGACCAGGTGCACGAAGGCAACACCATCATCATCGACCAACACCTCGGAAAATTGGTGACAACCATCAAATAAATAGTTGTTTAATGATAGTAAGTTGCGATAGATCTTAATGTTAGATTAACAAAATATAATATGTAACAACTAAAACATTATTACACATATCGAATAAAATGAATGGTAAAACTCGAATATAGAATACAACACATATAACACCTAAATCATTAGACTACATATATTAGAAAATGCACAGGATGAGTGCCAGGCTTGCTGCTTGAAAGAACATCTGACTTGACCTGTACGTACTCAGATGTACAAAGTACAGCTGAGACGAACAGGGAAAGAAAGATATACTTTCAACGCCGTTGAGCCGGCGCACGCCTGTGCATTTTCAGGCAATTTTGTAAAACTAAAATAAAGAAAATTAAACAACTATTTCCACATTCTGTGATATACTCAGAGCAGGATTTGGGTATAAATCTTATTATATAAATTTCCGGGAGAAAAAGATGAAGCTTAATAAAATACGAAGTGCAGCAATAGTTGCTATGGCTCTGACACTTACCATGAGTATGACGAGCCTTGCAGATTGGCAGTATACATTGTATGGACCAATTGCAGTTTGGACAAACACTGTTACTGGAGAGCAGACCACTGTGTATGCAGGACAGCCTGCACCAGATGGCACGGCTGCACCACAGCTTACACTTGCAGCTCAGATAACCACAGAGTCAGATACAGCATCTGCTATAGCAGCAGCCAATGCAGCAGTAGATGCAGCAAAAGCAGCAAGAGGCGGTAATGTTGCATCAGGTACCGGTTTACTTACATCGGCTCAGATGGCAGCCAATACAGCAGCGGCCAATGCCAATACTAATACAAACACAGTTGCAGTCATTAATGGCTCAACATCAAGTTCAAAAAGTACTTATAGTAATGCAGAGTTACCGACTATCCCTACATCAGATCAGACAGCAGCCAACACGACAGGTATAGCTGATGGCACATACGTAGGACCTGGTAACAGTGTATCCAAGAGGATATCTGGTGGTACTGCCAGTATAAATTCAGGCACCTATAGTTATCAAAAGAGCGCCGGACATCTCGTTACCAATGCAGAGAGCCCGGAGGTTAAGGTTGCATCTTCAACAAACACAACTACAGGAACCACAACAACTTCAGGTACAACCGCTGGTACAACAACCGGAACCACAACCACTGGTACAACTGCAGGCACAGTGGCAGCATCAGCAGAAAACTATACAGGTACATTGCCATCAACAGGCGACAATAATGTATCTACATATTCCACACCTGGTGCCACTAGCTGATGAGTATTGATTGTATAACATATTATTTCCCTGCGTTTTCTGCAGAGAGATAGTATGTAGTAAAACAAAAAGAAATATGTTATTATATTCTCCAAATGCGCTGGACGCATCTGGAGATTTTTTTATGACAGATAAAGAAATAAATAATATAAGTAAAAAAGTCGGTGATGATTTTTCTGATGATGACAGAGATGTCGTCATAAACGTTAAGGATGTGACCAAGATATATCGACTCTATGATCAGCCTATAGACAGGCTTAAAGAGGCGATAAGTGTCACTCATAAAAATTATCATCGTGATTTTTATGCATTAAATCATATAAATTTTAAAGTTGGTAAGGGTGAGGCAGTAGGCATCATCGGCACCAATGGATCAGGTAAATCAACAATACTTAAGATCATAACAGGAGTCCTTACACCTACAGGCGGTGAGGTCAGTATCCATGGTATAGTGTGTGCACTCCTCGAGCTTGGAGCTGGATTTAATCCAGATTATACCGGTATTGAAAATGTCTACATGAACGGCACTATGATGGGATTTACTAAGGAGCAGATGGATGCCAAGCTACAGGAGATACTGGATTTTGCTGATATAGGTGATTTTGTAAACCAGCCTGTAAAGAGCTATTCCAGTGGTATGTTCGTACGACTGGCTTTTGCTATGTATGTTGCCATGGACCCGGAGATACTGGTAGTTGATGAGGCTCTCTCAGTAGGAGATGTTTTCTTCCAGGCCAAATGTTATCACCGTATGGATGAGCTCCGCAGAAACGGCACCACCATCCTTATGGTTACTCACGACCTTGGTTCTGTTATGAAGTATTGTGACAGAGTTATCCTTATTAACAAGGGAGAGAAAATATCGGAGGGTCAGCCCGGTGAGATGGTAGATCTCTATAAAAAGATACTCGCAGGACGATTTACCGAGGAGGATAAAAAGTCAATTGATAGGCAGCAGGAGATAAAGGATGCTCATGATTTTATCGATGGACAGAATTTCGGAGTTGATTCAGTAGGTTCCGAGGCTTTGGGTGAGATCGAGAGAGGTCAGAGCATCGCTGCAGTAGGTGCTACAGCTCAGGCTGGAGACATTCGCAGTGGCAGTCCTGCTGACATAGATATACAAAAGGCTGATGACCACTATGATGGAGAGCATCTCATGCAGGATGAGCTCAATCTCAATCCACATGTTCAGCATTATGGAGATGGCAGAGCTTCTATATATGACCTTGGTATCCTGGACGAGAGGGGAAAGGTCACAAACGTTATAGTCAAGGGTGAGAGTTTTTCTATTAAGGAAAAGATCCGGTTTAATGCTCCTGTGGAGGCACCTATTTTTACTTTTACCATAAAGGATAAAAGAGGTGCTGATCTTACAGGTTCCAATACAATGATAGAGGGATGCGACATAAAGCCGGTCAAGGCCGGAGATGAGTATGTTTGCACATTCACTCAGCGTATGACACTACAGGGAGGAGAGTATCTCCTCAGCATGTCTTGTACAGGTTTTGAGCAGGGAGAGCACGTGGTTTACGACCGTAAGTATGACGTGGCATCCATCACAGTACTATCAAACAAAAACACTGTTGGTGTATACGATATGGAGTCACAGGTGACTCTGGAAAGGCATGACAGATAATGAGTTTTACACACCATATGGCCAACCTGATTGATTGGTTTTACTTTGAAGATGTGACCACTGGACTTGAGAGGGACGCATCTGTACTTGTGCTGGGAGACAAGGAGTATTCAGCTCCGTTTATTGAGCTTCTTGAGAAAAGAGTACGTAATGTATCCAGGAGACTTGATGAGACAACTTATGATTATGTAGTCATTCCAGTGCTTACCAAAAAGGTCCTAAGGATGTTCCAAAACGATATAAACGCTATGTATACGGCTATTTCCAATACATGGTTGAGACAAGGAGGCTGTATACTTATTGGCATGCAGAATGCTCTTGATATCGATCGTATGGCATCAGGCGAGGTTGAGGGAGACACTATTTATATGCGCTGGTCACAAGTACAGGCTCTCCGCCGCTCACTCAAGGAGGAGCATCCAGAGAGTAAGGAGTGGATGTACTATCCGGTTCCAGAGTTAAAGATGCCGCTCAACTTTTATACAGATGAGCGTCTCCCGGGTCCTGTTGACGAGACAGAAAAGATAGCATTACTTGTAAAAGAGAACTCCTTCCAGGAGTTTGCACCATCTTATTTCTATATTTTCCAGCCTGACGGTACACACAGATCCAGAGGCAAGGATTATCGTAAGTATAGACCTATATATGTTAAGTACAATTCAAGCCGTAAGCCAGAGTATGCCATAAAGACAGAGATCTATAGAGATGATGATGGTAATCTCCATGTTGCCAAGGCAGGTATTACCCCTGAGGCCAATGCTCACATCGATGCACTTACTGACAAGGCCAGAGCACAGCGCAAGGCCAACTCTATGGTTGAGGTACTTAGTGCAGAGGAGACCAGCCACGCTCTTGGTGACTATCAGTTACTTAGCTATCAGATATATCCATATCTTGAGGGCAGATCACTGGGGCGTATACTTGCAGATATGATAAAGGACGGGGTAGCACCTATAAAGGAGCTTGCAGAGTCTGTGGATATGGTCATAGGTGCAAGGGATGGCAAGATACAGCCAGGCAACCTGGATTGTCTATTTGACAATGTAATCATGGTCAATGGTATGCCTACACTTATTGATTGTGAGTGGGTGCTGCCAGATGAGGTAGATGTGAGATTCCTCCAGTTCCGTATACTCTATTATTGGTATTTGGAGTATCGTAAGGAGCTTAGTTATGATGATGTATTTGGATTCCTGCGTAATTTTGGATTCTCCAAGCCAGAGTGTAACGAGCTTCTCGATAAGGAGCAGGAGTTCCAGAGATTTGTACACGGTGATGGACAGGACAGCAATGTCAATGCCTACTATGAGAACAAGGTAACTGTCCACCGTTTCAACGAGCTCAAGGGCAGACTTGCGGTTTCTGAAAATGACAAGATAGTCCTTACAGAGAGGAACAATGAGCAAAAGATAGCACTCCGTAAGGAGAGAGAGGTCAACAGACTTACTTCAGTTCATGTAGCCAATCTGACCAAGGTCATCAACATACACGAGAGAGATATTGATACCCTTATAAAAGAGCGTGATTACTATAGAGCGCGCATGGGATTTATAGGCAAGCTGTCACAGAAGATCAGTAATGCCTACAACAGGAGATTCCCTGAGGGTTCTCGTAAACGCAAGGTCCTTTATTATGTAGGACAGAGCATCAAGCATCCTGTAAAGACTATACCTATGTTCTTTACAGAGGAGGGTAAAAATAAGATCCGGGGAGATTTTAATATCGGACCTGCCTACAGCGAGTATGGCAAAGTGCATTTTGATAGACCGGAACAGCCGCTAGTCAGCATCGTTATACCTTGTTACAACCAGGTAAACTACACTTATCAGTGTCTCATAAGTATCAAGGAGCATACTGATTTTGAAAGGACTCCATATGAGGTCATTATTGCAGATGATGTCTCGACAGATGCAACAAGAGAGATAGGTTTCTATGCAGATAACCTGGTTATCGCACGAAACAAGGAGAATATGGGCTTCCTCAAGAACTGTAATCAGGCAGCATCTATTGCCAAGGGCAAGTACATTTTCTTCTTAAACAACGACACCAAGGTGAGTGACGGATGGCTTGATTCACTTGTAGAGCTTATTGAGAGTGATGATTCCATCGGTATGGTAGGTTCCAAGCTGGTTTATCCGGATGGCAGACTCCAGGAGGCTGGAGGCATCATCTGGTCAGATGGTTCCGGATGGAATTACGGCAGACTCCAGGATCCTGCAGAGCCAGAGTACAATTATGTAAAGGAGGTAGACTATATCTCCGGTGCGGCAATCATGATCCGTACAGACCTCTGGAGGGAAATCGGTGGATTTGATGAGAGATTTGCTCCGGCATACTATGAGGATACAGATCTTGCCTTTGAGGTGCGTAAGCATGGCAAAAAGGTTATGCTGCAGCCAAAGTCTGTTATCACTCATTTTGAGGGTATCTCCAATGGTACCGATACATCAGATACATCAGGCCTTAAGCATTATCAGGTGGTAAACCAGGAGAAGTTCAGAGACAAATGGGCAGATGAGCTTAAAAAGCAGTGCGTGAATGATGGCAACCCTAACCCATTTGCTGCTCGTGAGAGAGGACAGAACTCAAAGTATATACTGGTGGTAGATCATTATGTTCCTACCTGGGATAAGGATGCAGGCTCAAAGCTTGATTATCAGTACATGCAGCTTTTCCAGAGAGTCGGCTACAAGGTCAAGTTCCTGGGTGACAACTTTGCCCATGAGGAGCCATATACATCAGAGCTTGAGCAGATGGGCATAGAGGTACTGTACGGTAACACCATGCAGGCCGGTATCTGGGATTGGATAGACAAGAACAAGCAGTTTATAGATATTGCATATCTCAACAGACCACATATTGCCAGCAAGTATATAGACTACATCCGTGACAATACGGATATAAAGGTTATCTACTTTGGTCACGACCTCCACTCACTCCGTCTCATGCGTGAGTACGAGTTTGATCATGATGAGAAGACCAGAGAGGATGCCGAGTACTGGCATAATATCGAGTATAGTGTTATGCGCAAGGCAGATGCAAGCTACTTCCCATCAGAGGTTGAGGCAGAGATTGTCCGTAAGGAGGATCCGACAATCAATGTCAAGGGTATCACCGCTTATGTATATGACAAGCCAGCTATACTTGATGAGGATTATGCCCATAAGCAGGGACTTCTGTTTGTGGGAGGCTTTGGTCACCCGCCAAACAAGGATGGACTACTCTGGTTTGCCAACGAGATCTTACCTAAGATAAAGGCGCAGATTCCTGACATTGTTTTGAATGTTGCCGGCTCCAAGGCTGATGACGAGGTCATGGCTCTTAATGAGCGTCCGGACATAAATGTTCTGGGATTTGTAACCATAGAGCAGCTTGATGAGCTTTACCGTAAAAACAGAGTAGTTGTTGTGCCTCTCAGATATGGAGCAGGAGTAAAGGGCAAGGTAGTTGAGGCGCTCCATGCAGGAGCTGCTATAGTTACCACCTCCTGCGGTGCCGAGGGTATACCACAGGCAGAGACAGCACTCCGCATCCAGGATACAGAGGATGGTTTTGCACAGGAGGTGGTAGACCTTTACAACAATACCTATGAGGTAAGTAAGATGTCTCATAGAGCAGTTGATTTTATCAAGGAGTTCTACTCACCAGAGGGTGCATGGAACAAGATCCGTGAGGATTTTGAGTCAGACTAGAAAAAAATAAAGCACAGTATATCCGGAGAAATCCGGATATATTGCTTATATGGATTCAGAGTAGTAGGGATCCAATTAAAAAGGATTTAGGACCAAATCGGGGTTCCGATTAAAAGGGGTTTGGACTAAATAGTGGTTCAGATAAAAAGGGAGATGGATATCTTGAAAAAGTATAAACATTGTTTTGCTGTAGCTGCATATGGAGAGTCACCGTATCTTCCATATCTGCTCAACTCTTTAAAAGCACAGTCCATAGACAGTAAGGTCATCATATGTACCTCTACTCCCAACAGGTTTATCACTGCCTGTAGTGCAAGATTTGGTTTTCCTGTATATGTAAGAAATGGAAAGCATGGTCTTAAGGAGGACTGGAACTTTGCATATGAGGAGGGCAGCAAGCTGGCTACTCTCGTGACCATTGCACACCAGGATGATGTTTATTTCCCGGATTATACCAAGGCTTTACTTAATGCCTACAGCATTTTTCCTGATATGTCAGTGTTCTGCTGCCACTACGATACTATCGATGGAGCAGGCAATACCATACCGGGGACCTCGGAGAGGGTAAAGCAGATACTGAGATGGCGTCTCAAAAATCATAAAATTGCAGATCGTACCGGCATTAAGCTCTCAGCTTTAAGGTACGGTAATGGCATAGGATGCCCGACCTGCACTTATAACACGGAGCTATGTCCTGCTCCACTGTTCCGTAACGACTACGAGTTTGTTATTGACTGGGCAACTCTTATAAGACTAGCCAGAGAGCCAGGCAGATTTATCTGCATAGAAAAGCCACTCATGGCCTACCGTGTACATCAGGGAGCAGAGACCATGCGTAACATTGAGAACAACAACAGAGAGAAAGAGGAGAGGGAGATGTTCCTCCAGATGCATTCAGCACCTGTGACTGCCCTCCTTATGCATTTTTATAAAAAAGCATATGGTGCCTATGAAAATAAAAAAGATAACTAAAGAACAAGTGCAAATGGTGCTTCCTGCGCTTTTTGCACTTCTTTTAATTGGTTTTTTTGTAAATCGAAATATTCAGATAAGAGGATTATACGGAGATGATCTCTACCTTTGGTCCTATTATGGAGAGGATAATTTCTGGGATTTCACCTTTCCGGCAGAGACCAAGGGAAACTTCAGACCATTTTACTGGGCTATGAGCTACCTGGAGTTTTTTATAATAGGTAGACATGTTAATTACTATGCAGCATTTAACACGGTAATCAACATACTTATATCCTTTGTAATATATTTCTTTGGACTGAGGCTCACCAGGGCAGAGGACAGATCCGGCCTTGATTGTGCAATGAGTAATATTGCAGCACTGCTTGCAGGAGCTATGTATCTAGGGTCTCATTTTGCTGCCTATCAGATAGGGCAGGTGCTGGGGCTCCTGGAGTCACTGGCCTTGGTATTGGCTATACTGGTGTTATGGTTCCTTTATGAGTACACGACGCATCAGGGAGGACTCATGTATTATGGGGCGTGCTTTATGTATTTCCTTGTAATATTTACACATGAGAGATATATAGCGTTGTTCCCGCTTTTTTATATAGCACTTGTTATATGTTTTATAAGTAAGCGTAAGACTCACGCGCTTTCAAGGCGCAGAGGTGCCAGAGAGAGATTTCTCCTAAAGGCACTGATTCCTGTTTTGGAGCTTGTACTGTTCTTTATGGCCAGACTTCGTATAGCAGGCCAGGCGATGCCTGCAGGCACAGCGGGTACTGAGGTTACAGAGACATTCGACCTGATAGAGTCTCTGGGATATGCTGTGATGCAGGTCCAGTACATATTTGGTGTGAATGCTGGCGAGGCGTACTTAAATGGCCTCACTTGGAGTGATACTCCAACGTGGCTTCATATTTGTGTATATATGAGCTGGCTTGTTATAGCCTTGATGCTTATTATTTATGTGATGTATGTAATAAAGCAGGGGATCAGTCATGTTGTTATAGGACAGCACATACTATTTCTTTCGTTTATTGCCTTATGTATAGGATGTAGTTCCATAACAGTAAGACTGGAAATAAGATGGATATACGTGAGCTATACAGCAGCGCTTCTCTACATATGTTATATGTTGGGAGGACTGAGAGACAGGAGAGACGATGATATAAATGGCGATGCAGAGATTGTCAGAGCCACGGGCACTTATGTAGGTGATGAAATTGATGTGAATCCTGATATAGATGAAAAGTCATCAAGAGGCAGGATGGGACGCAGTATATCAGTGGTGACGAGATTTGCAGCACTTTTTGTGATTTACTGCATCCTCATGACTCCCGTGGAGCAGCTGTATCGCAGCAATTTTAAAAATATGTTCTTCTGGTTCGATCTGGACAGAGTAAACTCACTGGCAGACCAGACTATAGGAAAATATAAAGATTTCTTAGGGACACGACAGACATATATATTTTATAATCTTTATGAGATGACGGATTTTTATGCAGAATACTTTTATAAGCCATATGATCCATTAAAGACCGGACAGGGGTCAGAAGTGCATTTTATAAATGATGTTTCAGAGCTTCCGGTGGGGGCTGATTACAACAATTCAGTAGTACTCTTGGAGAGCTCAGACCGCAGGGGTTATATAGATATAACAGATCAGGTATTCGGAAAGGCAGATTGGGATGCCATCACACAGACGGGGTAGCAGAAAACAAACAAAAGAGAATATCGATGTAGGAAATATAATATCCAGAAATATCACACTACTTATACCATGTTTAGGAGTCTTATTTTTACTTTGGTATGCACTGGGGGCCAGTACGGATATAGTTTACTCGGACTATATCAGGCTCATCAATAATTATCTGCCGGATACTATGTCAAAAAAGACATTTCTTGTGGCAGACATATTTACCCGTATACCTATCACCTATCCTATACGTTGGATTAATGTACATCTATTTTCCTACTCGGTGGATTTTGACCGAGTGCTTGGTATAGTTGGTGTGTTTGTCACCATGGTGGTCATGACACTGTACCTAAAGAGACAGCGGGTAGGAGTTCTTTCATATGTTGCTGTTATGGTAGCAGGATTTAGTCTCAACAAGTGGGAGCTGCTTATCAATGGTTCCGGTTATCCGCATTTCTTGAGTTATGGTCTCTTTTTTTATAACTACCTTATACTTGAGAGAGTATTTACCGGGACAAAAAAAAGATATGATGATGTACTCCTTACGGTACTTCCTTTTGCTGCGCTCCTTGTAGCAGGACCATATCTTATGCAGTATTGCGCCACACTTATTGTGACAGCCATATATATGATATGGATAAGGAACAGAAATATAGATAAATCACGTATACCGATTTACATCATTACTACAGCGATACCTATGTTCATCTTTATGTGGAGTAACAGTAAGGCAGATTATGATTATGCCATTACTGAGGAGGTCACCCTTAAGGAGGTACTCACACAAAAGACGGGATTTGCGGTTCATTTTATCCTTAATGGTTTTGCGTCCTTGGTCATTGATGGAAATAGTTATGAGGAGATGATCGCTGATGGCAGGCTGACCTACGTGGCGGTCTACATTATAGGAGCACTTGTGATACTCAGTTACATCATTGCACTGTTCCTGTACTTTAGTAAAGGTATATATAAGAGGACAGTTTTTCCGCTTATACTTATGATCAGCGGAGCAGGCAGTCATTTACTGGTATTCCTGTCAAGATACATATTTCTCAAGGAGACTTATGCATGGCAGAGCAGATACTCATTACAGTATCTCCCTGGAGTTTTGGGTATATTGATAATATATGGTATTGTATTCAGTGACTGGTACGAGATCCATCAGAGAAATAGAGCAAGAGACATGAGACTCACATCAGAGAGTCGTAAGAGACGCAGGAGTCGTATGAGCATAGCTACCTATATTATGTTGGCAGTCTCGATCATAGTGCCGGTGATATGTATAGCAGGAAATCTGTACGTTACTAAAAGAGAGATAACAAGTATGCCATATCGCGAGGCATATTTTAAGATGATGGAGGATACCGCCTTAAATATAGATGGTTATACAGATGATGAACTAAATCAGATTTTTGAGTATAATCATGGTGCAAATAAGGTGAGATACGCCTTTTCAGTATTAGAGGACAACAAGCTCAACATCTACAGCAGATAATCAGAGGATATAAATATGAAAGTATTAATTTTAGCAGGTGGCTTTGGAACACGTATATCAGAGGAGTCACATCTTAAGCCTAAGCCTATGATAGAGATAGGTGAGATGCCTATACTCTGGCACATCATGAAATACTATTCCAGTTACGGATATAACGATTTCATCATACTTGCAGGTTATAAGCAGTACGTAATAAAAGAGTTTTTTGCAAATTACTTTTTGCATAACTCAGATGTGACCTTTGACCTCAGCAACAATCAGATGGAGGTTCATAACAATATGAACGAGCCATGGAAGGTCACCATAGTTGATACCGGATTAAATACTATGACTGGAGGCCGTATCAAAAGAGTACAGAAGTATGTGGGTTCTGAGCCATTTATGCTTACTTATGGAGATGGAGTATCAGATGTAGATATCAGGGCATTGGCCGATTTTCATCAGTCTCATGGTAAGATCGCAACCATTACAACAGTATCTCTCGCACAGCAAAAGGGAGTACTGGATATAGATCAGAACAACCAGATACGAGCCTTCCGTGAAAAACAGGTTGAGGATGGGGCCATCATTAACGGCGGATTTATGATATTTAATCCTGAGGTATTTGATTATCTTACAGATGATACCTGCGTGCTTGAGCAGGAACCTATGCATAGACTTGCAGCAGATGGAGAGCTTATGAGCTTCTATCACAATGGATTCTGGCAGTGCATGGATACTCAGAGAGAGAAAAAGCTGCTTGAGACACTGTGGGCAGAGAACAGAGCACCTTGGAAGCGTTGGAGGTAATATGTCAAAGTTTAAAGAGCTAAAGGATTTCTACAATGGAAAGAGAGTTCTGGTCACAGGACACACTGGATTTAAAGGGAGCTGGCTGTCACTGATGCTCGCACTTCTTGGAGCAGATGTCTACGGCTACTCACTGGAGGCTCCTACGGAGCCATCACTTTTTGAGGTGTTGGGACTTTCAGGCAGTATGCATTCAGAGATAGGTGACATAAGAGATTATGACCACCTGAAAAGATTTTTTGATGATTCAAGACCTGAGGTGGTGCTCCATCTTGCGGCCCAGCCTATAGTCAGGACATCTTATGAAATGCCGAGAGAGACCTATGAGACCAATGTCATGGGTACAGTCAATCTCCTGGAGTGCATCAGGACCTATAACATGACTCATACTGATAAGGTGCGTACATGTCTCAATGTCACCACCGACAAGGTTTATGAAAACAACGACCTGGATGATCATGCTTTTAAAGAGGAGGAAAAGCTGGACGGCTATGATCCGTACAGTAACTCCAAGTCCTGTTCAGAGCTGGTTACTCATAGTTATAAAAAATCATTTTTTGATCTGCCAGAGTGTGCTGTTATGGTCTCCACTGCCCGTGCCGGGAATGTTATCGGCGGAGGGGATTTTGCAAGAGATCGTATAATACCTGACTGTGTAAGGGATGCTGCAGCAGGCAGGAGCATACATGTAAGAAATCCATATAGTACAAGACCATATCAGCATGTACTTGAGCCCCTTTATGTATATCTCCTCATAGCAATGAGGCAGGTTGAGGATAGTAGTGTATCAGGATATTATAATGTGGGTCCGGATGAAATTGATGCCATTACAACAGGTGAGCTGGCAGATAAGTTTGTGGAGGCCTGGGGGACTGATGCCAGCTGGCATACGGAGGCTGAGGCAGATGCTCCTCATGAGGCAGCATTCCTAAAGCTTGATACACATAAGCTCAAGCGTACTCTCGGCTGGGAGCCGGTATGGCATGTGGATGAGGCTGTCAGAGAGACAGTGAAATGGTATAGTGCATGGCATAAAGGAAGCGACATGCAGCAGTATACAAGAGATCAGATTATGGCATTTCTTTCAGACTGATGAGAGCCATTTTGGATTTAGGATTTGTAAAGATAAGATTTGTAAAAATAGTATATGTAAAGACTATTTAAGTATGTATAAATGATTTCATGTTTATTAAATGATTTACAGCATGTACAGAGTATTTACAATATATAGAAAATTTTAGATATATTAAAAACAATAGAAAAGAGATAATTATGGAGAAAACAGAGCAACAGGCAAGACAGGAGATCCTGGATCTTGTTTCTCAGTATGCAAAGACATATAAAAAAATAGATACATCCTATAAAGAGGGAGATCGTATACCTTACGCAAGCAGAGTTTACGATGACAAGGAGATGGTAAATCTCGTAGACAGTGCCCTTGAGTTCTGGCTTACAGCTGGTAGATTTACAGACAAGTTTGAGTCAGATTTTGGTAAGTATCTGGGAGTTAAGTATGTGAGCCTGGTTAACTCAGGTTCCAGTGCCAACCTCCTTGCTTTTAGCACTCTCACCAGTCCACTCTTAAAGGAGAGACAGATCAGGAGAGGTGATGAGGTCATTACAGTTGCGGCAGGATTCCCTACAACTGTCAATCCAATAATACAGTACGGTGCAGTGCCTGTTTTTGTGGACGTAACATTCCCAACCTGCGATATTGATGTAACAAAGCTGGAGGATGCCTACAGTGACAGGACAAAGGCTGTAATGATCGCCCATACCTTAGGTAATCCTTTTAACATAAAGGCAGTAAAGGAGTTCTGTGACAGACATAATCTCTGGCTCGTTGAGGATAATTGCGATGCCCTGGGTACAACCTACACTATCGATGGAGAGACAAAGCTTACAGGTACTATCGGTGATATCGGAACCTCAAGTTTTTACCCACCTCACCACATGACCATGGGAGAGGGTGGAGCTACCTATACTAACAACCCACTACTCCACCGCATCATGCGTAGCTTCCGTGACTGGGGACGTGACTGCTGGTGTGCCCCAGGCAAGGACAATACCTGCGGACATCGTTTTGATGGTCAATATGGTGAGCTCCCTAAGGGATATGATCATAAGTACGTTTACTCACACTTTGGATATAATTTAAAGGCAACTGACATGCAGGCAGCAGTTGGAGTTGCACAGCTTGAAAAGTTCCCTGGATTTGTAGAGAGACGTAAGCATAACTTTACAGTGCTCAAGGATCTCCTCATCAAGGGTGGAGCCGAGGACAAGCTCATACTTCCTGAGGCAGAGCCTATGTCAGATCCTAGCTGGTTTGGATTTCTTATGACCTGTAAGGAGGGCGTGGACAGAGAGCATGTTGTAAGATATGTTGAGGACCACGGAGTACAGACTAGGATGCTTTTTGCAGGTAACCTGATCAAGCATCCATGTTTTGATGAGATGCGTAAGACTGGGGAGGGATACCGGGTAGTCGGCAGTCTGGAGAACACAGACAGGATTATGAGAGATACTTTCTGGGTAGGACTCTATCCGGGTATGACAGATGAAAAGCTTGCATATATGGCAAAAACAATACTTGAGGCGTTAAAATAAATGGACATAACAGAAAATAAAGACAACTGGACTTTTGATCTCCATAAGGTGCACAGGGCTAATCTTGAGATCCTTAGAGCCATCAGAGACATATGTAAAAAGCATAACATTACCTATCTTATAGACTCAGGTACTTTGCTGGGAGCTGTAAGACATCGTGGATTTATTCCATGGGATGATGATATAGACCTCTGTTTCAGACGTGAGGACTTTGAGAGATTTAAGGTCATAGCCAATCTTGAACTCCCTAAAAACATGGAACTGGTGATGCCGTATGAGTATCAAAACGGCTCTGCATTTTATGATTTTGTTCCTCGTGTTGTATATCTCAATTCCAGGAGACATAGTGATAATGATGAGGACATGGAGTTCTATGAGGGTAAACTCAATCATCTATGGGTGGACCTTTTTATCATAGACAGACTGCCGCAGGATGATTTTCAGGCGCGACTTATGAGACTCAAGCAGCAGATATTTTTTGGAATGGGTATGGCACACAGACGTACTCTTGACTGGTCCAAGTACAAGGGACTGCAAAAGCTGGAGGTTGCTGTCCTGGTAGGTATGGGCAGATTGTTTTCTATGAAGTCCATCTTTAAAATGCAGGACAAGAGCGCAAAGAAATATACAGACCTCTACGTCAAAAATAACTCAAGCTATAGTGGCAAGTCGTTTTTTTCCAACTATCAGCCGGATTACCAGTACTGTGTAGTGGAGGATGACTGGGAGAGACCTATAGACTTTGAGTTTGAGGGAGAGATGTTCACAGGGCCTAAGGAGTGGGATAAGGTCTTAAAGATGCTGTATGGTGACTATATGAAACTGCCGTCAGAGGATAAGAGACAGCCATCTCACAGTGGACGTGAGCTTGAGATCATAGAGGATAAGTGATTGGATTTAGGAGACAGGATGAAACTGTTGAGCATCGTTGTATCGGCCTATAATGAAGAGGCAGGCATAAGTGAGTTTTACAAAGTAACAAGAGAATATGGAGAGCGTCTTAGAGACAAGGGCTGGGATTACGAGTTTGTTTTTGTCAATGATGGGTCAAGGGATAAAACAGGCGATATACTTATGGGACTGGCAGAGGCAGATCCTGTACATACGAGATACATTGGTTTTTCCAGAAACTTTGGACATGAGGCGGCCATGATTGCAGGACTCGATTATGCAAAAGGAGATGGCATGGTATTTATGGATGCCGATCTCCAGCATCCTCCTAAGTATCTGCTTGATATAGTTGATGCTTTTAATGATGGCTATAATGTTGTATCCATGGTCAGGACCAAAAATGAGACCGCAGGTATAGTCAAAAAGATTACCTCAGGAGGATTTTACTGGTTCATAAACAAACTTTCAGATGTGTATCTAGAGCCGAATGCCTCCGACTTTTTTGCAATCACTAAAGTTGTACAGGAGGTTCTCAAAAAGAACTATCGTGAGAAAGTCAGATTTTTGAGAGGCTATGTCCAGAATGTTGGATTTAAAAAGACAACAATAGAGTATGAGGCCGCACCAAGGATAGCAGGCAGCAGTCATTACTCTATAAAAAAGCTTTTTACCTTTGCCATGAACACAATCATGTGCTTTTCCAATATCCCACTTAAATTAGGTATATTTGCAGGATTTTCCAGCGGTTTCCTGGGAGTGATACTCCTCATATATACACTGTGCACCCATGATAAAGCTCCATCAGGCTATGCAACAATAGTTGTGCTCCTTTGCTTTATGTTTGCTGTGCTGTTTATTGTTATTGGTATCATCGGTGAGTATATAGCAGTGCTTTTTGAGGAACTAAAGGATAGGCCTCTATATATTATTGAAGATATGCATAATTTCAGTGAAAATAATAAAAATTGAAAGGGCGGTCACCGGCTCTGGGAACATCAGCCCATTAGACTAGCTTTCGCTAGGGCTGATGCTACATGACAGGTTTTTAGAAAACCTGTCACAACTCTCAACGGCGTTCAAAGAACATCCATCATGTCATGTTCGTACCATCTGTACTGTGTACATCTGGGTACGTACATGACTATGCTAGATGTTCTTTGAAGCAGCAAGCCTTGGCGCCCATCCCTTTCAATTTTTAAATGTTTACATATAAAAAACGTGGCTATAAAAGTCACGTTTTTTATTTTGCAAAAATATAATAGTAAAAAGTGCATGAAAATAAAAACTAATGAACAGAGAATCTAGAATATTATACACAAAGAAAATGAAAGGATTTTCAAGAATTAGAGAAGAATAATCTATTCTTTCATAAATGGATGATAGATATAATTTAAAACAAGAAAACACGGGGAGTTCCCGTAAAACAAAAGTACAATCATAGGAGGATTGGATTATTATGAAGAAAGCACTTAGCTTACTTACAGTATCAGCAATGGCAGTATCAATGCTTGCAGGATGTGGATCATCTACACCAGCAGAGACAACAGCTGCAGCAACACAGGCAGCAGCTACAGAGGCAGCAGCTACAGAGGCAGCTGCAGCAGAGACAACAGCCGCAGCAGAGGCAGCAACACAGGCAGCAGCAGAGGCTGGCACAGCAGATCTTGCTGATAAGAAGGTTGGCGTATGTATTTATCAGTTCTCTGATAACTTCATGACACTTTTCAGAACAGAGCTTCAGTCTTATCTTGAGTCTCTTGGATTTGCTCCAGAGAACATTACAATCGTAGATGGTGCTAATGACCAGGCTACACAGACAAACCAGATCCAGAACTTCATCACAGAGGGTGTAGACGTTCTCATCATCAACCCAGTTAACTCTTCATCAGCAGCTACAATCACAGATATGGTTACAGCAGCTAACATCCCTCTCGTATACATCAACAGAGAGCCAGATGCTCAGGAAGAGGAGAGATGGGCAACAGATAACATGAACGTAACATACGTTGGATGTGATGCTCGTCAGTCAGGTACAATGCAGGGCGAGATCGTTGCTGATCTTGAGAACAAGGGTGATATCAACGGTGATGGTAAGGTTTCTTACATCATGATTGAGGGTGACCCAGAGAACGTTGATGCTCAGTACAGAACAGAGTTCTCAGTAAAGGCTCTTACAGATGCTGGCATCACAGTTGAGGAGCTCGATGATCAGGTTGGTAACTGGGATCAGGCACAGGCTCAGTCACTTGTTGCTAATTCACTTGCACAGCATGGCAAGGACATTGAGGTTGTATTCTGTAACAACGATGCTATGGCACTTGGTGCTCTTCAGGCTATCGAGGCTGCTGGCGAGACAGTTGGTACTGATGTTTACCTTTTAGGTGTAGATGCTCTTCAGGAGGCTTGCGAGAACGTTAAGGCTGGAAAGCAGACTGGTACAGTATTTAACGATCACATTTCACAGTCACACTCAGCAGCAGATGCAGCAGTTAGATACATCACTGGCGAGGGCAACGATCACTACATCGGTTGTGATTATGTAAAGGTAACAACAGACAACGTAGATGATATCCTTGCATCACTTGGCTAATACTGAGTATTAAAGTCATATCAATTTAAAACATTAAGCAGGGAGTGCGGGTGCGAGATCGCACCTGTGCCCCTGTTTTTTTAAGAGATTTATTCACTGGAGGACAAAATGGCGGAATATAAACTGGAACTTAGAGGCGTATCTAAGTCATTTCCAGGTGTAAAAGCGCTGGATAAAGTTAATCTTCAAGTTCGACCAGGTTCAGTTCTTGCACTCATGGGTGAGAATGGTGCTGGAAAGTCAACACTTATGAAGTGCCTTTTCGGTATCTACCACATGGACGAGGGCGAGATCTACATGGATGGTGAGAAGATTGTGATCGACAACCCGGATGAAGCTGCAAAACGTGGTATTGCCATGGTGCATCAGGAGCTGCAGCCTATACCGGCAAGAAGTATCGGTGAGAACATGTACCTTGGACGTTTTCCGGTCAAGCAGTACGGTCCATTGCAGATGATCGATCATAAGACTATGTACGCTGAAACTGCAAAATGGTTAAAGGAGCTTGGACTTGACTATAATCCAAAGGCACTCCTTGGAACACTGTCTATCGGACAGATGCAGCTTGTAGAAATTGCAAAGGCAGTTTCACATGAGGCAAAGGTAATCATTTTTGATGAGCCTACATCTTCACTCTCAGACAATGAGGTTGATTTCCTTTTCAAGGTAATGAATCAGCTCCGAGATCGCGGAGTTTCCATGATTTATATTTCCCATAAGATGGATGAGATCAAGCGTATTGCTGATGATATTCAGGTAATGAGAGATGGTACTTATGTTGGAACATGGCCTGCTGCAGATCTTACAACAGATCAGATCATTTCAAAGATGGTTGGACGTGAGCTCACTCAGATCTATCCTGAGCATAACCACGAGATCGGCGAGGTAATCCTCGAGGCAGAGCATCTTTCATCTATTCATCCAAAGTCCTTCCAGGATTGTACTTTCAATATCCGTAAGGGAGAGATCCTCGGATTTGGTGGACTTGTTGGAGCTCAGAGAACCGAGCTTATGGAAGGTCTCTTTGGTATCAGACATCTGGCCAGTGGAACCATTAAGATTCATGGAAAAGAAGTCAAGATCGCAAAGTCCAAGGATGCTATGGATGCAAAGCTTGGTATGATCACAGAGGATCGTCGTGGTAATGGTATCTTTGGATGTCTTTCCATCAAGGATAATGTAGGTATTTCAATCTATAATAAGCACCTCAAGGGTGGATTTGTACTCGACCATCCAACAATTAATAAGATAGTTGATGATAGCATCAAGCAGCTTTCTATAAAAACACCGAGCATGAATCAGCATATTGAGAACCTCTCCGGTGGTAACCAGCAGAAGGTAATCGTTTCCAGATGGCTGGCAAATGATCCGGATATCCTCATCATGGATGAGCCTACAAGAGGTATTGATATAGGAGCTAAACACGAGATTTATGAGATTATGGAAGACCTTGCAAAACAGGGCAAGGCAATCATAATGATTTCATCAGAGATGCCTGAACTTCTTGGTATGGCAGATCGTGTATATGTAATGTGTAATGGTAAGATCACAGGTCAGATCGATCAGAAGGATGAGATGACTCAGGAAAAGGTTATGACCTTTGCGACAAAGTTCTGATTGTGTAATTGATAATAAGGGGAAAGTAAAATGCAAAAGACACAGAAACAGAAAATCACAGATTTTCTTATCAATAACGGTGTTATCATCGTAATGTTCATCCTTGTAATATACACAGGATTAACAACTAAAAACTTCTTGACGCCAAACAACTTCCTGAACCTTCTTGCTAACATGTCCTACAGACTTGTTATTGCTCTTGGTATTTCAGGCGCCGTTATCACCGGAGGATGCGACCTCTCAGGTGGACGTATGGTAGGTTTTGGTGCATGTATCGCTGGTACACTCCTTCAGAAGCAGGAGTATGGTGGACGTTTCTTCCAGGAAGGCTTTATGGCAAGCATCACACCACTTAATCCATTCCTTGTACTTCTTATAGTAATGGTTATTTGTGGATGCTTCGGTGCTATTACTGGTTGGTTCATAGCATATCTTCATGTTCCACCATTCATTTCAACACTTGCAATGATGGAGATCATCTATGGTCTTGGTCTTATCTACACAGGAGCGACTCCTCTTGGTGGATATGTAGAGGGATATACAAAGTTCTCAACAGGAAGATTCCTTGGACTTAGCTGGCTTATCTGGCTTGCGATTGCAATGGCAGGTATCACATGGTTCATTTACAACATGACTCGTCATGGTAAGTATATGTATGCTATCGGTGGAAATGCTCAGGCAGCAGAGGTTGCCGGTGTTCCTGTAAAGCTTACAATGATCCTTATCTATGCAAAGGCTTCAGCATTCTTTGCAATGGCAGGTTTCATGCTTGGTGCCAAGGCCGGCGGTGCTTCTATCAACACAGGTCTTTCATACGAGATGGAAGGTATTGCAGCCTGCGCACTTGGTGGCGTATCAGTAACAGGTGGACGTGGTAAGGTTTCATCCGCAATCATTGGTGTAGCCGTACTCGAGCTCTTAAAGGTAGCCCTTCAGTTCCTTGGTGTTGATGCTAACTCTCAGTACATCGCCATCGGTATCGTTATCTTCGTAGCTATTTCTCTTGATATCAGAAAGTACGTACAGAAGAAGTAATTGAGTGAAATAAATCCATCGATTATAATGGGGTCTGTGGCGCAAGCCACGGATCCTATTTTAATGTTAAAAAATGACGTGGCGGGCGCCGGCTCAACGGCGTTGAAAGTACATCCGCCTCTCCATGTTCGTCCCGTATGCACTTTGTGCATTCGGATACGGACATGTCAAGGCATATGTTCTTTCAAGCAGCAAGCCTGGCACCCATACCCGTCATTTTTCAATATACTTTTTAGAGGTCATTTAAATGAATTTATCAACTATGGTCTTGCTTGAGCAGACCCAGAGTAACGTAACGGTGTTTCTGTCCCAGCATGGCATTCAGCTCGTACTTGGTGTTATGCTTTTGTATTATGCAGTAAAGCTGCTGGTGTTCAAGGACGTAGATTCCATACGACCAAAGGAGTGGGGCAAGTTAAAAGAGGAGAATGTTGAGCCCTATGCAAAAGAGGTGGGCATCCTGATACTTGCTTTCACCGCTTGTGTTGTATTTATGGAGATAATAGCCCAGTATGACGGACTTATGGGATTATTATTTATCGTACTTGCCGCAGGACTCATCTTTTACAGATTTAAAAAGATCGAGGAAAGATACGGAAACAAAGATCACACTAATATCAAGTAATAAATGCAGTAAGGAGCAGTATATTGAAAAATTACTCAGTAATGCTTGTTGATGATGAGGAGGATGTTATCAATGTTATCATCAACAAAATAGATTGGGAGACATTAGGCTTTTCTGTCCAGGGCTATGCCCACAATGGTATAGAGGCACTTGAAATGGCTGAGGAGCATCAGCCTGACGTTGTCATGACTGACATCAAGATGCCATATATGGACGGACTGGAGCTGGCCAAGAGATTAAAGCAACAGTACCCGACTATAAAAATCATTATCTTTTCAGGATTTGATGAGTTTGAGTACGCCAAGGAGGCTATAAGACTAGAGGCAGAGGAGTATATACTAAAGCCGATAGATAAAGAGGAGCTCAGTCAGGTATTCCAGCGCATAAAGGAGTCTCTGGACAAGGAGTTCAATGAAAAGCAGAATATCAATATGCTTAAGACCTACTATCAGGAGAGTCTGCCTATATTACAGGAAAACTTTTACACAGCTCTCATTGAGGGACGTGAGGCTGAGGAGACACTTGCCAGAGATATGATGGATTATCAGGTAAGTCTGGATGGTCCTTATTATGATGTAGTCATTCTCCATAATAGTGTCTCACTTGCTCCGGAGGGTATCAATCCTCTGCTTATAACCATGTCTGTCCGTAAGCTCTGGGAGGAGCAGATGGACGAGAGATGGAAGGCAAAATTCTTTTCCTATCTCGGCAATGTTATCATCATTGTGCAGATGGACAGTGAGGATGATGTTATGCAGCTTACAGACGCATGCCAGGTACTGTGCAGACTCAGTAAGCATGTCTCCAATGCTACAATTACAGCAGGAGTAGGAAAACCGGTCAACAATATCATGAGCCTGCCAAAGTCTTATAGTGGTGCCAGAGAGGCTATTTCCTATCGTGTAATATATGGGCGGGGACAGGCTATCAATATAGCGGAGATCGCTCCAGAAAGCAGTAAGTCTGTAGACAATGCCAAGATAGAGGATGTGGACCAGAAACTATATTCGGTATTTAAGGCTATCAAGATGGATAGCGAGGACAATCTCAACCAGGAGATTGATAAATACATGAAAGAGGAGACTCCCGTCAATCCATCAATACAGGAGTATCGATTTTTTGTGATGGATCTCGTTACAGAGATATATCGTTTTATTAAGGGTAATCATATAGATACCACTATGATCTTTGACAAGGATGAGGACCCATACGACAAAGTACAGCACATGGACACTACTGAGCTCACTGAGTGGTTCAAAAAGGTGACTCATCATTTAAGAGAGATACTGCGTACTAACAGAGTAGATACTACAAAAATCTTTGTCACCAAGGCGATTGACTATGTTCATGAGAACTATGGCAATAAGGACCTTACAGTGGAGAGCATGTGCTCATACCTGGGCATTAGCTCGGCATATTTCTCTACAGTCTTTAAGCGTGAGACAGGCAAGACCTTCATCAATTATCTTACAGATGTGCGCATGGACAGAGCAGTACGTATGCTTCTTGATGAAAATGAAAAGACCTATGTTATAGCTGAGGCTGTGGGATACAGCGACCCAAATTATTTCAGTTACGCTTTTAAAAAGAAGTTCGGAGTTTCACCATCAAGGTATAAGACACAGCAAAATGGATGATCACAGTTCCAATCAAAAAACAGAAATAAAAGATGACAGTCTTTCAGGCAGTTATATATCAGAGATCAGAGATGAGGTCATAAGGAAAAGTATGGACAGGGCAGGAAAGAGATTCCGTAAGTATATGCCCCATACAATACAGAGTACCATCCTTATGGCATTTACTGTGGTCTCTTTTACTCTGCTCCTGATACTAGGCATCGTTTTATACTCACTATTTGCACGTCGTATGAGGACTAGTTCCATCGAGACTACAGAGCAGCTTATGCAGCAGTCAGTAGTCAACCTGGAGGACTACCTGGTGAGTATGCGACGTATCTCCGACGCCATGTACTATGATGTCATCAAAAACACAGATATCTCCAGCGATTCTGTGGATAAGGAGATGAATCTCATCTACGAGGCTCACAAGGATAATCTGGTGAGCCTGTCACTATTTACAAATGATGGCAGACTGATATCTGCATCTCCAATTTCCAATTTAAAAGAGGGCCTGGATGTGACAAAACAGACCTGGTTTACATCAGCTTTGGACAAAATGGAGAATCTGCATTTCTCAACACCACACGTTGAGAATCTGTTTTTGGACCCGGCATTTAGATACAGTTGGGTAGTATCCCTGAGCCGTATAGTTGACCTTACAGAGGATGGTAATCCGACAACTGGAGTGCTCCTTGTAGATATGAACTACTCCACCATCAAGCAGATGATGGAGCGTATCAATCAGGACAGCACCGGACAGTACATATACCTCACTGACTCCAGTGGAAATATTATCTACCACCCGAGACAGATGCAGCTAAATTATGAGATCATCAGGGAAAACAACATCAACAATGCCCATTTGTCAGACGGCATATATGAGGAGGTGTTTAATGGGGATAAGCGTCAGGTAATTGTGGACAGCATCTCCTACACAGGCTGGAAGCTTATAGCGGTCCTCCCTGAGGCTGCCTATCAGATAGATATCAGCAATATGAGGTTCCTGGTCATCCTTCTTATAGCTGTGACCTTCCTTATTATGATCATGATAAACAGGATTATCTCCAGTCACATATCACTACCGTTAAATCTTTTAAACAAATCTATCAGGAACATGGAAAATGGCGATATGATACCCGGGGACATCTACGTGGGCGGAACCCAGGAGGTTGAGCACCTGGGGCGCACGCTGAGACATTCGATCGGACGTATCAATCAGCTTATGGATGACATAGTCATCGAACAGGAGGAGAAACGAAAGTCGGAGATGGACGCACTCCAGTCTCAGATCAATCCGCACTTCCTCTATAATACACTGGACTCAATTGTGTGGATGATCGAGGGTGAGCACAACAAGGACGCCGTATTTATGGTCACACAGCTTGCCAGCCTTTTCCGTATCAGTTTGTCCAGGGGCAAAAATATCATTCCTGTTGAGCAGGAGATACGTCATGCCGAGAACTATATGAATATCCAAAAAGTTCGATATAAAAATGGCTTTAAGGTGAGCTTTGAGGTAGAGGATGAGGTGAAAAAGTATGCCACTATCAAGCTTATCATCCAACCTATATTGGAAAATGCTATTTACTACGGAGTTGGTGATATGGACCCGGATGATGGTGGTGAGATAAATATACATGCTTATTTCAAGCCATTTGATGAGGCGAATGCCTCCCTCCGGAACACTATCGCCATCACAGGTAAGGCACAGACTCCGGATGATGAAACAGATGATATCACCGAGGGAGATATCTACATTGAGGTGTCAGATAATGGATATGGTATGCCTCCAGCAGTGTGCGAGAGTATCCTAAATGATGATGAGGAGTCCAGGAAACGCAGCCCTAAACATGGTTCCGGGGTTGGTCTTGTAAATGTTCACAACAGGATAAGACTGAGATTTGGAGAGCAGTATGGGTTGAGTGTTGAGTCTGAGCCTGATGAAGGCACAAAAGTCACCATACACATACCGGCTATCCAGTTTAATGATGATAATCAGAAACTTTTGGAGAGCGGACATTACAGGACTTTGAGAACCAGTAAAAAGTAATGAGGACAGAGGATGAATGAGGATCGAGAGATAATCTTACCTATAGTTACAGCTACAATTATAGTAATTATGTTTTGCCTTGTGATGCTTATAAAGGGCGCAGGTACAGAGACCTACAGGGTCTCAGTGGTTGTGAGTAACTCATCTTCCACCAGATGGGTGCCATTTAAAGCAGGACTGGAGCAGGCAGCTAGCGACAATAATATAGATCTTGATTACGTTTACACCGATTATATTGACAATATATATACTGAAGCATCTATTATAAACGATAAGATAAGTCAGGGCGCTGATGGGATAATAACCGGGCTTTGCCTCAGCGAGGGAGTAGAGGATTTAGTAAGCTCCATTAGCGCAAGAGTACCTGTTGAGTTTGTAGTAACAGATGTATCGAGAGATTTCGATGTAAGAGGAAACTGCGCATCAGTTATATCAGACAACTATGCTATTGGTCAGGCTATAGGTAATGAGTTGGTCATTGATTACAGTAGTGATCTGGCAAATTATAAAATAGGTATAGTTGCGGGGAATCAGAATCAATCAGCTATGGAGGAGAGACTCAGAGGATTTAAGAGTGCCACAGAAAAAACAGGTGTGCATATCGTTTGGACTATTTCTGAGAGCAGATATATATCAGAAGATATAATGAAAGCCAACGAGAAAAATCAGGCAGATATAATCGTAGGTCTTGATAATGACAGTTTGGAGACGGCAGTGGATTACTGTATGACAGAGAAAAAAGAGGATGTTAAGCTCTATGGAGCTGGTTGCAGTGAGAAGCTTGTATATTATATTGATTCAGGGACTATAGACTCCATGATACTGCCAAATGAGTTTAGTATGGGTTATCAGAGTATGTCTGACCTTGCCATCAAGCTCCAGAATCGTACCTCCCAGCTTTCAGACAGAGAGGTAGGATTTAATGTAGTACACCGGGAAAACCTTTTTGGAGAGGAAAATCAGCAGATACTTTTCCCTATAGTTCAGTGATAAGGTAGTGATGATGAAAAAAATTATTTTTTGTTTTATGGCAGCAGGTTTACTGCTGGCAGAGACCAGCTGTAGCTCACCCACTCCTACACGCGAGTCAGGTGGTGAAATAAGGATAGGTGTCACAGTATATGATCAGTACGATACCTTTATTTCAGAGATTATCAAAAGTCTTAATCAGGATGTGCTTGAGGCACGAAAGGATGGAGGACCGGAGGTAGTCCTGGAGATTTATAATTCATCCCAGAGCCAGTCAACACAGGATGATCAGGTTAAAAAGATGATAAAGGATGGCTGTGATGTTATATGTGTAAATCTTGTGGACCGTACAGCTCCATCCAATATCATCGATGTAGCCAGAAGTGCAGATGTGCCTATAGTATTCTTTAACAGGGAGCTGGTGGATGAGGATATGCTCAGATGGGACAAGCTTTACTATGTAGGTGCCGATGCCTTTGAGTCAGGGTCTATGCAGGGAGAGCTGGCCGTAGACATTATCAATAAGGAGAATGTTGACAGAAACAAAGATGGTGAAATCCAATTTGTCATCCTGGAGGGCGAGGCAGGTCATCAGGATGCCATCGTAAGGACAGAGAACAGCGTAAAACGCATGCTTGAGCTGGGGATAAAGCTGGATAAGCTGGGCTATGCCATAGCCAATTGGGACCGGGCACAGGCCACATCTCAGATAGATATGATGATCAAACAGTATGGAAACAAGATAGAGCTGGTGCTGGCCAACAACGATGATATGGCACTGGGAGCCATAGATGCCTACTCTGCCTCCGGCATACCAGAGTCTAGCAGACCATATATCCTGGGTATAGACGGCACAGCCCCAGGCAGAGCCGCAGTAAAAGAGGGTGATATGGCGGCAACAGTTTATAATGATGCCCCGGGTCAGGCCAATGCAATATTTGAGCTAGCAAAAAGACTCTCCAAAGGGGAGAGCCTTGCCGATTTAGGATTACAGGGTGATAAATATATAAGACTGCCTTACAAAAAGATAACCCCGGAAAATGTGGATTACTTTTCTGATTGACCAGAGATCATAAACATATAACAACTAAAAAACTACTTTTTCATAGCTTCTGACCAGTAGATATCCCCATTATCTATCATTTTTAAAAATGTGGATTTAAATATGTCTCTAATTGGGCCACACTCCTCATCAAAACCAAATTTAGATGGGAGAGTATAGGTGATATCTATTATCTCAGAGGCTATTTTACTGCCCAGACGCTTGTCACTGAGACGCAGAATGCCAAAGGCCGTGGAGTCATAGGTACTGTCCTTTACGCAGGAGGTGATCCAAAACTCTGCAAATTGCCTCCACTCTCTGAGGAGTATATCATCTGCGGTAAAATCCAGGACAAGCAGATCCTTTAAACAACGGATAACATCCTTTTTGACACGCCCTTTATTAATAAAGTTGATACCAAGACGAGTATCAATGAGCAGGTCCATCCATGCTGCAGTAAACTTATCAATACGCTTTTGCTTTTTTTTACTTACTGGGAAACGCCTCAAAAGGATCTCAAGCCTACGCTGCTCATCCTCCAAAGATATATTTGACAAATCATCACAATTTGCCAGATTATCTTTTGCATCACATGCTAATGCTTCAGCATCAACATCTTGCCCCGCTCCATCACCTAGTGATAAAGATTTAGCCAAATCCGCATCACTAGAAACTTCACCAGAGAGCTCCAGAATAACATCCCTTAAAATCCTCTCCCTGAGAGAAACATCACTAATGTCATAGAAACGCTTGGGCCAGTCCTTTTTATAATCAACATCATTTATTTTGTCAGAGTTTAATAACATCATATCTCCTTTTATTTCATGAAGTATGTTGAACATAAAGTCCGTCATTCGTATTAGTATAACATTCAGAATATGAAATAGAAAATGCATTGCATATTATCACATTTTATAACATTTGAATGATCGTTGTGTGAATCATCCCATGAAAATGAGTGGGATGGGCGCCAAGGCTTGCTGCTTCAAAGAACATCCGAATTTACATGTACTTATCCAGATGTACGAGGTACAGATGGGACGTACATGTGAAAAAGGATGTACTTTGAACGCCGTTGAGCCGGTGACCGCCCACTCATTTTATTAATATAAATGTTTATAAACTATTGACGAAACATTTTCATGATGTTATTATGTTCAAAAATAAGGAGATGACAAAATAAATGAACAAGAAAGCGCATTTAGATAAAAATCGAATCGACTGGTTTGTAACTTTAGTCCCATTTTTGCTCATTGTTTTTCTGTGCATATTATTTTTTATGATGCCTGAGCAATCAAATGTTGTGCTTAATAGCGTGAGAGGATTCCTGGGAGACAGCTTTGGAGTTTATTATCTCATTATAGGACTTGGCACAGCTGTGATTTCACTGTATATTGCCTGCTCTAAATATGGAAACATAGTACTTGGCGAGCAAGATGAGAAGCCAAAATACAGCTTCTTTGCGTGGGGCTCCATGATGTTTACCTGCGGACTGGCAGCAGACATCCTTTTCTACTCCCTTTGTGAGTGGATACTTTACTGGGAGGACCCACATACATTAGAGATGGGCAATCTCATGGACTGGTCCAGTACCTATACACTTTTCCATTGGGGACCTATACCTTGGGGCTTTTATCTCGTACTTGCTGTGGCCTTTGGATTTATGCTCCATGTGCGCAAACGTAAGCGCCAGAAATATTCAGAGGCATGCAGACCACTACTTGGTAAGTATACAGACCTTCTGCCGGGCAGATTTATAGATCTCCTTGCCGTTTTTGCACTCCTTGCAGGTACTGCAACAACCTTTTCCGTGGCAACACCACTCCTTAGTGAGACCATCAAGGCACTCCTAGGCATAAACATATCCGACAGAACCATCACCATATTTATACTTGTGGTGACTTGTATCATTTATACCTATTCAGTTATGAAGGGCATGATCGGCGTTTCCATCCTGGCCAATATCTGCACCTACTGCTTCTATGGATTACTTCTATATGTAATGCTTTTTGGCGGACAGCTGAGATTTATCATCGAGACCGGCCTTTCAGCCATGGGCAGACTGACTCAGAATTTCATAGAGCTCTCCACCTATACAGATCCGATGAGGACCACAGGTTTTGCAGCCAACTGGACCATATTTTACTGGGCATACTGGATGGTTTGGTGCGTAGCGGCTCCATTCTTTATCGGAAGCATCTCCAGAGGCCGTACAGTAAGACAAACAATACTCGGCGGGTACGTATTTGGTATGGGCAGTACCTTTGTAAGCTTTATAGTATTAGGTAACTACGGCCTGGGACTCCATATGACAGGAAAGCTTGATATCGTTTCCATCTACGAGGCATCAGGAAACCTTTACACAACCATCATAGAGATCCTGAGACAGCTGCCACTGGCACCACTTGTAATGGTAGTACTCATCATAACCATGATAGCCTTTTACGCGACCTCCTTTGACTCCATCACACTGGTTGCTGCACAGTACAGCTACAAGGATCTGAAAGAGGACGAGGAGCCTAAGGACATCATCAAGGCTTTCTGGTCAGTACTCCTCATACTTTTGCCTATAGCTCTTGTGTTTTCAGAGAGTTCCATGGCAAATATACAGTCTGTAAGTATCATAGCCGCCTTTCCTATAGGTATGGTCATAGTGCTCATTACAGCATCCTTTATAAAGGACGCGGGAGTATTCCTTGCAGAGTTGGAGACAGAGCCTGCACTTAAACATTCTGCGAATGCTTATGGCGCGACACAATCTGTAGCCGTTACGGCAACCAAATCTCAAAGTACATCCGATTATGATGAGGACGGAGATATGTCTGATGAGGCAATCGAAGAAATCATAGATAATTGGGAGTACATGTATGGAGATAGATGATAATTTATGATAGAATGCTCATGCCGTCTTTTTTCGGCGTGAGCATTTTTTGTAAAAAACTCAGGATACAGAGCGATGATATTTATAAGTCGGTTTTGGATCTGCATGGGATATAAGGGGAGATTAATTATGCTTCAAGGTTTTTTTAATTATGACAATCCAATCTGGCGATTTGTAGGCAGACTGGGAGATATGATAGTACTCAATATATTGTGGATCATTTGCTCCATACCAGTGGTTACCATAGGAGCATCCACTACAGCACTTTATTACTGCACCTTAAAGATAGTCAGAAATGAGGACTACGGTGATATAAAGATGTTCTTCAAGTCCTTCCGACTCAATTTTAAGCAGGCGACAATTATATGGATACCAATGCTCCTTATAGGATGCCTCCTTGTATTTGATTTTAGATTTTTTGGAGTTGTGATGGCTGACACAGGAGTCGTAAGGATCATATTCCAGGCAGTAACCATAGCCATGATGGTACTCTGGCTCTTTATATACCTTTACGTGTGGCCAGTACTCAGCAGATTTGATAACACCATCAAAAACACAGTTACAAACGCAGCTTACATGTCTATCCGTTACCTCGGTTCAACACTTGCCATGATCATAAGTGACGTCATAGTAGTAGCCATAGCGTACATGTGCCTGTACTTTATGGGATGGATCACAGCATTTATAGTTCTCATGGGCTATCCACTCCTTGCATGGATAAACTCCACTATGCTGGATCACATTTTTGAGCAGTATATGCCAAAAGAGGACCACACAAGAGACCATGAGGTAAAACCAATTCTCGAGGACATCAACATCGATGGCACCCTGAAAGAGGGCGCCTCCCACGAAACAGAGGCCGCAATCGATAACCTCAAAGGAAGCGACACAGACGATTAATATTAAAAAGTGAACAATATGTAAAAGATATGTAGGGGATGAGTACAAAGCTCACCCGTGCTAGTTTATGAATTGATATTTAAAGTAAAAAATGATAGGGATGATTGCCAAGGCTTGCTGCTTTAAAGAACATCTATCGCAGACCTGTACGTATCCAGATGTACAAAGTACAGATGGTACGAACAGGACAAGATGGATGTACTTTAAACGCCGTTGAGCCGGCAAGCGCCCTATCATTTTTTGCATATAAATAAATATGCCCTGGTGCTCGCCACTGCATTTTCTGTATTATTTATATTGTAGAGTCATCTTTGTTCACATGACGTTCATAATTGTTTACAAATTGTTCAAAAGGTAAACATAGTTTGTTCACCGTTGACTTTTATATTATAAGCATGATAACGAAAAGAAGTTATCAATAGTTAATAAGATTTTTTTCATAATACTCGGGCGGGGACCATAAGGTCACCCGCCCTCCTCCCTTTTATAGGGAATCATCTGTAGTTACAGGAATACATGCAAGAGGCGTATCATCCGGATTATATATAGGAGTCTCTGCAGTCTTATCATTCTTACGGAAATCTCTAGGAGACATCCCATAAAGCTTATTAAAAGCATCTTTAAAATAGTTGGAGTCACTAAAACCATTGTTTAGTGCCACCTCTGTAATACTATGCTTTGTATGGGCCAACTCGATAGCAGCCTTATTTAATCTTACATAGTTTAGGTACTCATGGACACCCATACCGGTGTCCTCTTTAAATTTCCTTGAAAGATAATTGGCACTAAAACCACTGGCATCAGCAATCTCGGCTAAAGTGATCTTTTGATTATAGTTTCTGTTGATATAAGTAGCAGCCAGATTGACCTGTCTGTTGGTAGTATGCAGCTCATCCATGAGAGAGGTGTCAACACCGGGAGAAAAACGATTGATCAGGACGATAAGCTGTACCAGGCAGAGAGCCAGCATGGTAGGAGTAACCTTTGGTTCATTGAAATGCTGCTCCGCCTCCATATTTCGTATCTCCTGCTCAATATGGATCTGATACATAGGAGGGATCTGCAGCAGGTATCTGTGCTCACGCTTGGCAAGTAAGTCAAAAACAAACTTTAAAGCAGGGCAGATTACATCCTCCTCCCTGAAAAGGATACTGGTACGTACAGATGGCTGCTTTGATGTGTAACGAACATCATGCACAGTGTTAGGAGGGATAATGACTACACTTCCCGGTACCAGATTATAAAAATGGGATTTCATAAAAAAGGAGCAGCTGCCCTTACTGAGATAAAAAATCTCATAATGATTATGTATGTGTGGCTCCATAGGCCTGTAATCTGAGCTTCTGCTCTTGGTATCTACAAATACTCTGTTTATGGAATAACCTATAATTGGCATCTTAAACCTCTCAAAACTTAAATTTATTCTCTGATAATGATGATTATACTCAAAAAATGTAAAAATTTATATTAAAAAGATAAAAAATCTGTGTTTTTGGCATTTTTGGGTAAAATAACGGTTGAAATAAATGAAAAAATATCTTATCTTATTTAAGGACTTCAAAGAGTCTAACTATTCTATACTCTATACTATCAGGATTGAGACCCGATTACCCCTCACTCAAAATCGGGCCTCGCGCAATCCTGAAAACTACACGATTTCTCATAATAATTAATATATAAAAAGACATCCTCGAGAGAGGATGTTTTTTTACTTTATCAAAAGGAAGTATAGCTTTTTTTGCACGTGCAAAAATCCTATAAACCAAAAGAAATGGCGGAAAATAGCCATTTTTACTTATATAAACCCATTAACGTTCCGAGATAAAAGATAGGTAACTATTATTTTCGGCATTTTTTTGCATGAAAATATGAAATATACAGTGGGAAATACGGTGGCGTCAGTATATTAGGATAAATGTTCCAAATAGCTACGTTACCAGGGGGAGTCAGCTGATATGAAAAGATATTTATCAGGATTCTGTTTTGGCGTGACCGCAGCAGCCATACTTACTGGTTGCGGAAAAACAGATCAGTTAGTGGAAAAGGCATTTGGAGTCAGCCTTCCAGATGTGACGGGTGATGCCACATCAGAGGATGAGAGTCCGGCAGGCACTAACACAACCATCAAGCTGTTTAATGGTAAAGCAGAGGTTGGTCAACAGATTCAGGCGCTTGCAGACAAATATAAGGCCGAAACAGGAGTGACTGTAGAGGTAGAGTCAGCACAGTCCGGAGTAGACGTTCAGGCCACACTTAAAGCCTACTATCTATCAGATAAGATGCCGGATATTTTTGTGTGCGAGTCTTCAAGCTTTGCCAACTGGGAGGGACTTCTTGAGGACATGAGCGATCAGGCATGGACCAAGGACACAGATGCAGAGTATGTGGATCCTGTGTATGGAACCCTGGGCTTCCCTTACACCACAGAGGCCATAGGCCTGATATACAACGCAGATATATTGGAAAAGGCGGGTATAGATCCGACTGCCCTTACAAGCCCTGCACTTGTAAAAAAAGCCTTTGCAGAGCTTAACGCCCGTAAAGCAGAGCTTGGTATCACAGCCGTTGTGGGATACTGTGCCGAGGATCAGAATCTGAGTTGGTCTACGGGTAATCATATATTCGGTAATTATATAGATGCAGGTCTGGCAAGAGATGACACTACCTATATAGATATGATAAACACTGAATATGCCATAGATTATGACAGATTTTTAAAGTTCGCCGAGTTTATAGACATGCTGCAGGATTACAGCGATCCTGCACTCCTTGTTTCGGGAACCTATGACGATCAGGTCAATAACTTTACTTCCGGAAAGTATGCATTCGTCACTCAGGGTTCATGGATAGGAGCCATCATGACAGGTGACTCCGCAGACAAATATGCATCCGCCGGCAATTTTAAGGTGGGAATGCTTCCATATGTATTTGATGATGGGATCGATACCATACTCACAAACCCTCCATCCTGGTGGGCAGTGCTCAAGGAGGGCAACACAGAGGCGGCCAAAGCATTCCTCCAGTGGTGTGCACAGGATGCAGGACAAAAGATACTAGTAGAGGATGCCGGATTTGTAAGCCCATTCGCATCCTGCAAATATGTAGCTCAGGATCCATTCGCACCGGTGATCTCAGGTTATATTGCTTCAGGCAAGACCTCAAGCTGGCACTGGATGGATATGAAGGAGGGCATCGCATCCAATGCTTTCGGCAGTATCTTTAATCAGTATGCAGCGGGCAAGATGAATGCTTCTGGCTTTACTGATGCAATTGATGCAGCAGTAAAGAGCTACTATCAGGGGGGAAAGGAGGAAGAGCATGGTTAACGCAGAAAATAACGAAGCATTAACAGGAAAAAAGCTCAAAGTACGTAACAGACCGCTGTTTTTCTGCACAATATTGTTTCAGATCAGTGCTATAAATATCATTATGCTCCTGGCTTTCATGTTTGTTATGCGAATGCTTATAGGCCAGATGCAGCAGCAGACCCTCAACTCAAGGACTATGTCACAGTATGTACTCTCCCTAAGCACGGATGAGGCAGACCTTAAATCAGATGTCATGTCACTTTACGATCAGGCTATAGGATATGTTTCAGCTACAGCAGATGAGACCAGAGTGGCTCTCCTCCCGGAGATACAGACAACAAGAGGGATAATCCAGGGAGATATCAAAGAGCTCAAGGAACAGCTTGATAACGAGACACAGGCGGATGCCATAAACGCATTGTCAGAGATAGAAAAGCAGTGTACCCGTCTTAATAATATGATTGATGAGGCCGTTGCAGAGATAGATGCAGACAACAGAGACACAGCCTATGAAATACTCTTTAACAGAGCAGAGATACAGAAGGTAGCTATTTTCCACTCCTGCAAGGTCATAGATCAGGCAGTAGCAGCAGAGGCAGACAGAAGTAACATAGAGATGCAGCTCATGCTCAGAAAGGGTATAGAGGCTGCAGTACACGGAACAAGCCTCTTTATACTGCTTATCATTTTTAATTACATACTCAGTTACTTTGGGATTGTCAGGAAAATCAAAAAGATCTCAAAAGAGGTTAACGACATCATCGGCAAAATCGAGAAGCGGGAGGGAGATCTTACCACCAGAATATATACAAGGAGTGCCTCAGAGCTCGTTTATATCATTAATGGTATAAACCATTTTATAGAGACACTGCAGCTCATCATGAGAGACGTAAAGTATGGTGTAGATGTACTCAACACCTCAACAGAGACCGTTACTACCAGGCTCAATGCTTCCAATGGAAACGTCCAGAGTACATCAGCTGCCATGGAGGAGCTCAGCGCCAGCATGCAGTCAGTATCTGAGATGGTATCCTCCATCAACGATCAGGTAGTTGACGTCAAGAGTTCAACAGATGAGATCAATAACGAGGCCACCGGCGGCAGAGAAACAGCATCCACCATCAAGCAGGAGGCAGACGAGATCAAGCAGCACGTTACAGAGCGTATCGATAGTATGAATGAAAAGATGTCAGAGCTTAGTTCAGTGCTTGCCAAGTCCCTTGAGGATTCCAAAAAGGTCAAGGAGATCAACACGCTCACTAAGAACATCCTGGACATTGCAGAAAAGACAAATCTCATTGCGGTGAATGCCTCCATCGAGGCTGCCAGAGCCGGACAGGCTGGCAAGAGCTTTGCAGTAGTTGCGTCGGAGGTAAGTAACCTTGCGGCCAACTCCAAGCAGACCGCCAATAACATTCAGAATATAAGCCGTGACGTTACAACTGCTGTAGAGGAGCTGGCAGAGAATGCACAGAAGGTTCTCGATTTCATCAATACGGATGTAATGGCGGATTACGATTCCTTTGTGGAGACTGGAGACAAGTACGAGCAGACTGCAGAAACTATGAATACCATCCTAACATCCTTTAAGGAAAAAGCTGATCATCTTAACTATGTAATGTCTGATATGGCAAACTCTGTATCCTCTATTACAAGTTCCGTATCAGAGAGCTCACAGGCCATACGACTGTCAGCCGAAAACACCATGGAAATCGTTGGTGAGATGAGCGGTATTTCTGAGGCTATGGATCAGAATGTTGAGGTAACAGGCAAGCTCAACGATGCAACAAGGAAATTTGTACAAGTTTAGATAGAAAATATTGTTTAAAAAGTAGCACAAGATGGCTTGATGATACAAGTTGTCTTGTGCTATACTCTTTACTGTTATGAAAACGCTTACAGCGTATATTAAATATACAAACTGGCGTATATAAAGATTAAATTCTGCGCTGTATCGCAACAAAACAGGCAGTTTGAAATGGAGGAAGATATGGACTTAAATTTAAGACCAGCAAGCGAGTGTGCATTTGACGCAGCTTCTTTAGGTGAGGTAATGCTTCGTCTCGATCCAGGCGAGGGTAGAATCAGAACAGCAAGATCATTCCGTGCATGGGAGGGCGGCGGAGAGTATAACGTTATCCGCGGACTTCGTAAGTGCTTTGGTTTAAAGACAGCAGTTATTACTGCTCTTGCAGACAATGAGGTAGGACATCTTGTAGAGGATTTCATGATGCAGGGTGGTGTTGATACATCTCTTGTTAAGTGGATGGACACAGACGGAATCGGCAGAATCTGCAGAAACGGTCTCAACTTTACAGAGAGAGGTTTCGGTATCCGTGGTGCAAAGGGATGCTCAGACAGAGCTAACACTGCTATCTCAAAGGCAAAGCCAGAGGATTTTGATTTTGATTATATCTTCGGTGAGCTCGGAGTTCGTTGGCTCCACACAGGCGGAATCTATGCAGCTCTTTCAGAGCAGGCATCAGAGACCGTTATCGCAGCTATCAAGACAGCCAAGAAGTATGGCACAATCGTTTCTTATGATCTTAACTACCGTCCTTCAATGTGGTCAGCTATCGGCGGCCAGGCCAAGGCTCAGGCTGTAAACAAGGAGATCGCTCAGTATGTTGATGTTATGATCGGCAACGAGGAGGATTTCACAGCATGTCTCGGATTCAAGATTGAGGGTCAGGATGAGTCTCTCAAGGAGCTCAACGTTGATGGTTACAAGAAGATGATCAACGAGGCTGTTAAGACATATCCTAACTTCAAGGCAGTTGCTACAACACTTCGTACAGTTCACACAGCTACAGTTAATGACTGGTCAGCACTTTGCTGGGCTGATGGTGAGATTTACAAGGCAGCTGATTACAAGGGTCTTGAGATTATGGACCGTGTAGGCGGCGGCGATTCATTTGCATCAGGTCTTATCTATGGTCTTATGACAACAGGCGATGCAGAGAAGGCTGTTAACTACGGTGCAGCTCACGGCGCACTTGCTATGACAACACCTGGTGATACAACAATGGCAACCAAGAAGGAAGTTGAAGGTATCATGGGCGGCGCAGGCGCACGTGTACAGAGATAATTAATCACTCTATTTCATAAATCAAAAAGAGAGACAGGCTTGAAAAGCCTGCCTCTTTTTTTGCCGTTACATTTTCGTTGCTTTTTATATCATAGCCATATTGATCAGTTACAAAGTTCCATAGTTCCATAGCCGTAAACCCGCTAAAACACTAAATTCGTTATAAAAAAATAGTACATTATTTTGATAATGTACTTAATAAAAATCTAGTACTTTATAATAGTAAAAAATTTAAAATGGACATGTAAATACTTTAAAAGATGTAAAGAAAATGCCTTGGATGGGTGCCAAGGCTTGCTGTTTGAAAGAACGGTTGACTCACAATGTACGTATCCAGATGTACGAAGTACATATGGTACGAACATGGGGAGTCAGCTGTACTTTCAACACCGTGGGCCGGCAACCGCCGAGGCATTTTCTGACGATAAAAATAATTAAATAAAGAAAGAATTAACTATAGGAACCAATATAACAGTCAATATCCCCGCCACACAGATACTGAGTGAACTCATAGCCCCTTCAATCTCACCGAGCTCCAAAGCCTTGGCAGTGCCAACAGCGTGAGCAGAAGTACCAAGAGCCAGACCACGGGCGATAGGATGATCAATGTGGAAAATCCTAAAGATACTCTCAGCAATCATGTTGCCCAGGATACCAGTAATGATGATACCAGCAACAGTGAGAGTGACGATACCACCGGCCTCCTCAGATACACCCATGCCGATGGCAGTAGTGATTGACTTAGGAAGGAGAGTTATGATGTGCTCGTTGCTCAAGGAGAAAAGCTTACCCATAATGAGGATACTGAGTAAAGAGCAGCAGGTGCCGGCTGTAATAGCAGCAATAACTGCAACAAGATTATCCTTAAGGAGCTTTAGCTGCTTGTACATAGGGATTGCAAGACAAACAGTGGCAGGAGTAAGGAGGTAACTAAGCATACTGGCGCTCTTGTTGTAAGTGTCGTAAGGTATATCTAATATAGAAAGAACCAGTACACACAATATAGTAGAAACCAGTAATGGATTTAATATAGCGAGCTTAAACTTTTGCTTGATCTTTACAGATAAAGCAAAAAGACCGATGCTCAGAATAAGACCGAAATAGTTAGAGTTTATGATTGCTTCCTTCATGCCTGCGCCTCCTTACTGTCAACACTGCTCTTACTGCGGTTAAGTATAAAAGTTGCAACAAGGCCTGTTGAGACCATAACAATAACAGTTGACGCAACTATCATAACGAGATAAGGGAGCAGTACAGGGAGGAAGATATCCATAACACTCATGATACCTACGGCAGCAGGTATAAACATCATGGTCATGGTATCCAGTAGGAAATTGCTGGTGGACTCAACATCAGATAGCTTGACCAGACCAGTCATAAGGGCTATCAAAAGCAGGATAAGCCCGTAAACACCTGCAGGAACAGGCAGGGGCAATATAGCATTTAGTGCCTCGCCAATAAAAGTAAAAGCTATTATCCATACAATCTCTTTTAAGTACTTCATTTTTAATACGCTTTCTTTGATAATCGTAAATTGTTGCCTCAAATATGATAAAACCTGCGATTAAGTCCTACACGTAATATCAGGTAAGTGACAATAAAGATGAGCATACTCAACTTGTGTGGATAATGCAAGCTCTTTAATTAACACAAGAAATATTAAAAATCGCGATATTTGTATGCATAATTACACTTGTGATTTGAGCAAAATGAATTATACTAAATTTCGGTAATACACTTTGGGCACTCGTGTCCCTAATTGAATATGGAGGGTAAAGATGGCAGATTTTAAACCGGTCAAGGAAGGTAAAGTACGTGAGATTTATGATCTCGGTGACAAGCTTATTATGGTAGCAACCGATAGGATTTCAGCATTTGATGTAATTTTGCACAATCAGATCACAGATAAGGGCAGAGTTCTTACTCAGATGTCAAAGTTCTGGTTCGATCTCACAAAGGATGTTATTCCAAACGATTTAATTTCCGTTGATAACAAGGATATGCCGGAGTTTTTCCAGAAGCCGGAGTTTGATGGCAGAGCAACTCTTTGCAAAAAGCTTACTATGATTCCAATCGAGTGTATCGTTCGTGGATACATCACAGGTTCAGGTTGGGAGAACTACAAAAAGGACGGTACTATCTGTGGATTAAAGCTTCCTGAGGGCCTCGTAGAGTGCCAGAAGCTTCCTGAGCCTCTTTACACACCTTCAACCAAGGCAGATCTTGGTGATCATGATGAAAATATCAACTTTGAGCAGTCCATCGTTGTTCTGGAAAAGGCATTCCCGGGCAAGGGTGAGGAGATCGCAACAAAGATCAAGGATGCAACACTTGCTGTTTATAAAAAGTGTGCTGACTACGCTCTTACAAAGGGTATTATCATTGCTGATACAAAGTTTGAGTTCGGTCTCGATGAGGATGGCAATGTTGTTCTCGCTGATGAGGTACTTACACCTGATAGCTCAAGATTCTGGAGACTTGATCAGTATAAAGAGGGACAGGGACAGTCTTCCTTTGATAAGCAGTTTGTACGTAACTGGTTAAAGGCAAATCCTGATAACAATGCAACCCTCCCACAGGATATTGTTGATAAGACAGTTGATCTCTATAAGGAAGCTTATAACATGCTTACAGGTAAGACACTTTAATATTAGTGATTTATAAGCGGCATAAGCATTCGCACATATTTACTGGATTTCAGTATTAAAATAAATACAAAGGTCTACGCAAGAAGTCTTGTGTAGGCCTTTTTTTATATGGTAAAATTTACGTAAATATAGATATGTACGTGACTAATTTTAAGTGTTTTTACTATATTAGATGTAAGGTGCGTCTTTAAAAGGACACTAAATAGGATGCACTGCGATAATAGGTGTTAAAGGGGGAAATTGTGGATCAGGAGAAAAAGGATTATAAAAAAGAGTCTATTGGGTATACAGAGGATGTAGACATTCCTGGGTTTGATTATGACGGCAGCAGTCATACCAAAAAGGATGATTACATACTGAAACTCAGGAAATCAGACAGGATAAATATACATGTTCGTACCAGCGGCGAGGACATCGACGAGGAGGAGCATAAAAAGAGAGAGTACTTCAACAAAATCGTTGATGAGGCGGCGAGTGCATCACAGCTTGAGCAGGGTACACCGATGCAGGAGGCCGAGGGATCACTGCTTTATCGTATATGGTCCCGTGTCAACAAGGAGAGCCCTCAGCCTAAGGATCATGTGGAGAAAAAGGTAGAGTATATCGAGCTTTTTTATGATCTCATTTTTGTATTCAGCTTGAGAACTATCAATGCTATGTTCCATGTATATGAGGAGACATTCCCACCGGCAGAGTCCATACTCACCTTTGTTTTCCTAACAGCAGTAGTCATGCAGGTGTGGATGTTCACCACCATGTTCTTTAACAGATACGGCCGAAAAGCGTTGAGAGATTACATAAGCATCTTTGTAAATATGTATCTGCTATATTACATGGCTACGGGTTCCAACATATACTGGCTGGACCATTACAACAGGTACCACACAGCCTGGGCCCTCATCATGCTAAACCTGGCGTACAGGAGCTGGGATAAGATGCGGTTTGCACCAAAGCTTGATGACCTGGATAGAGAGATACTCAAAAACAATGTTGTCATACTTGCTTTTGAGTTTGCTCTGATAGTGGCCTCAATACCGATCCACTACTATACAGGCATCGTGATATCCCCCGTTGCACTTATCGTTGGATATGTGGGCAAGTTAAAGGAGCACGCAGTCTATGACAAGAGACCATGCGACTTTCCACACTTTGCGGAGCGTAACCTGCTGCTGGTCATCCTTACCTTTGGAGAGATGATCATCGGTATCTCAGGATTTTTCTCAGAGGGCGACCATATACTTTTGAACATATTGTCCTTCCTTATAGTTATAGGTATGTTCCTGAGTTACGGATTTTTCTATGACAACGTCCTGGATCACCACAAAAAGACTTCAGGTCTTGGTTATCTGGTCATCCACGTTATCATGATCCTGGGCATAAACTCAACAACCATAGCGCTTGAGCTCCTGGCCAGACCTCTGATACCAGTTTTTCCAAAGACCATGTGGATGGTTCTGACTATGTTCGTATATTACATATGCCTCATATCCACAGAGCGATATGCCAAGGAGCAGCTCAAGATGGATTTTGCTTCTATGGTAAAGATAGGTATACTTCTGGCTGGATATATCGGGCTAATGCTTCTGGCGGGCCACAATCAGCTGCTTGGAGCTATCATTACTGTAATATTTGTATTTGGCATCTTCTTCATGCTCCTGCACAGACATAACATCCGTCTCAAGGAGATGAAAGTCGGTGGATACATCGAGTAATATGAACTTATACGAAAATGAACGGGCGGGCGCCGGATCTGGGAACATCAGCCCATTATACTCGCTTGCGCGAGGGCTGATGCTACATGACAGGTTTTAAAAACCTGTCACAACTTCATTTTCTGCATATTTAAACATAACAGAGTATAGACGGCTAGACTCCCGGCTCTCTAGAGCCGGGAGTTTTTATGTGGAAACATGTTGAGTAGATGCAACATAAATGCTAAGATAACATAGTACATTTGTTTGATATATAAAATATAGAGATAGGGACAAATATGAGGATTATTCATTGTGCAGATCTGCACCTGGACAGCAGATTAAATGCTCATTTAGATGATAGAAAAGCGGGTGAGCGCAGACAGGAGCTGCTAGGTACCTGGTTGAGACTTTTGGAGTATGCAGTTAAACATCAGGTGTCAGCTATACTCATATCAGGAGATATGTTTGATACAAGAGCAGTTACCAGCACCACTGCCGATGCTGTTATGGGCAGCATTAAGGGTCACCCTGAGATAGTCTTTTTTTATTTAAAGGGAAATCATGATACAGATTCTTTCCTTAATAGAGCTGAGGAGCTGCCTGAAAATCTTTATACCTTTACAGATTCCTGGCGTATGTACAGGCTTTCAGGCAATATCGTGATATCAGGCAGAGAGCTCAGCAGCAGTTTCGGCGGAGCGAAACTCCCGGAGGGCTGGGATGCCCGTACATTGAGTCTTAGGGATGAGGATTATAACATTGTTATGCTCCATGGACAGACTGTGGATTCCAGAGGCACGGATGATCAGGCTGAGTTGATACATCTTCCTGATTATCAGGGCCATTTTATAGATTATATGGCACTTGGACATATACATAAGTATATGGAGGGTAGACTGGACGGCCGAGGAGTATGGTGTTATCCGGGATGCCTGGAGTCACGAGGCTTTGATGAGTGTGGTAGACACGGTTTTGTATTCATGGATATAGATGAGACAACTCATGAGGCAACCAGACAGGTTGTAGACATTAGCAAGAGACATATGTGGACAATACCAGTGGATGTCACAGGTCAGGACACGACACTGGATATGATAAACAGAGTAAAGGCAGAGCTTAGTCTGATGAGTGGTACCCCTACAACATCTCCAGAGATAAACAATATCGACCAGGACCAGATCAAGGATATACTGGACAGTACCGGAGGCGGCAGACTCAGACCAGATGATATGGTCAAGATAGTACTTACAGGACAGCTGGCACTGGACGCAGACAAAAACCTGCAATTTATGAGAGCAGAGCTTAGCCCGCTCTTTTATTATGTAAAAGTTGAGGATGCGACCCGGAGATATATCGATTATCAGAGCTTTGCCAATGACAAATCACTAAAAGGCGAGTTCATACGATCAGTAAGAGACGATATGCAGCTCAAAGAGGAAATCAAACCAGAAATCATTGAGACAGGTATCAGATTACTACTGGGGGATCGAGCGTAATAATTCAATAGATGTTAGAAAATGCAAAAGATAGATGCCATGGCGTCTGCCCTGTATTATCTAAAGTGAATTGATTACGGCAAGAGGACATCATAGATGGAATTAATAAACGCAAAAATAGAAAATTTTGGCAAGCTCCATAACATCAACATAGATTTTAACAGCGGCCTTAATGTCTACTTACGTGAAAACGGCTTTGGCAAGTCTACATTGGCAGCATTTATACGAGTGATGTTTTACGGACTATCTGGAGACAGGAAGTCACAGGATGGAGATAATGACAGAAAAAAATACAGACCCTGGCAGGGGGGAGCCTTTGGCGGAGAGCTGGTATTTAGACTGAGTAATAACAGGAAATACCGTATTATGCGCACCTTTGGTGAGCGTAAGGGACAGGATGATTTTAAACTTTATGATGCAGACACCAATCTTCCATCAGTAGATTACACCGAGAATATTGGTGAGGAGATTTTAAAGATAGATGAGAGGTCCTTCAGGAGGACTGTCTTTATCGGACAGCAGGAGTTGGATACCGGTGTCACATCCCAGATCAATGCCCGTATTGGTAATGTCTCCGACGATCAAGATGACATCAATAAATATGAGTCAGTTATAGCCGAGCTCAAGGATGAGATAAACGCCCTTTCGCCAAACAGGAGGACAGGGGAAGTATTCAAAAAGCGTATGGAGCTGGAGATACTGAAATCCCGGCTTAAAAGTAAGGAGACATTGGAGAGTGAGCTTACACAGTGCGCCGAGAGACTACATACTGCCGGAGATGACCAGAGACGTATGTCCAGATCCATGGATGCTATGAACTCACGCATCCTGGCACTGAGTCAGTATCAGGATGTACTAAAAGAAAAGATAGCCTATGAGAACATCATCCAGGATATATCTAACTGTGAGAGACGGCTCATAGATGCACAAAAAAGACATTTTGGAGCAGATTTTGAGACATTGAGCCCAGAGGAGAGGAGCAGCCAGCTCAGCCGTGATCTCAGAGCTCTTGATAAGAGATTTAGAAACGGTATTCCAGATGAGAGAGATCTACGAAATGTGGAGAGATGCATAGCACGAGAGCAGTTCCTGAGAGAGAAGCTCAGTCTTATGGAGCAGACTGGTTATGACACAGGTCACAGAGCAGGTGAGGGAGACAATCCTACTACCAGAGTACTTGCAGTAATACTTGCTCTTATATCCATCCTTGGAGGTGGATATCTCATTATTACAAATATCAGTTTTATCATAGGGCTTTTGGTGGTAGCAGGGGGATTAACTATTGCTATAATTATGTTTGTGACCGCAGCAGTAAAAGACAGCAAAAGAGCAGCCAGAGACAGAGTACACACCAGGAGACCACAGGGAGTTCTGGAGGTAAGGAACGAGATCAGTAAGCTGGACAGAGATATTGCACATTACTTTGGTAGATTTTATCCAGAGGCAGACCTTTCAGATCCTGAGCATATTGACTTTGATGCTTTCCGTGGACTTGGTAATGATGTTTTAAAATATAATCGCCTATGTGATATTAGAGAGTTTGCAGAGGAGCTATCCATAAAAAGACGAGATAAGGCAGAGTTTGAGAGGACCCACGATATTGATAAGCTGAGAAATATTATGAGCCCGGCAGAGGGTGATGACACCTTTGAGATACTTAGCCAGAAGCTAAAAGAGCTCACCATAAGTTTTAATAGGACTAACGATCTCATACATAGTCTCAAAATGCAGGTAAGGACAAAAGAGGAGGAGCTTGAGTCTGCTTATGCGATAGAGGGCCAGTACAATCATGGCCTTGAGGAGCTTCATGAGTTGGAGCAGAGGTATAACCTCCTCGTTATAACCAGAGATCATCTTGAGAGTGCTCATAATAACTTTACAAAGGAATACTTGTCACCACTTATGTCAGCCTTTGAGAAGTATTACAGGATATTTATCAATTCATCAGGGCTCAAGGAGGTCCCATATCGCATGGATACCCACTTCAATGTTCATTTCATTGCAGAGGGACAGGAACACAGCACACAGCTCCTCAGTGCAGGTTTCCAAAATCTTGTAGAGCTCGCCAGGAGGATGGCCTTTATTGATGCCATGTACAGTGATGAAAAACCATTCATATTGTTGGATGACCCATTTGTAAATCTGGACGAGGACAAAGTGGACGGCGGCATCAAGTTCCTTGATGAGATCGGCAAAACCTACCAGGTCATTTACTTCACCTGCCACGAAAGCCGCATGTAAACATTTAATTTGTACAAAAAAGTTGAACCCTTAGTTGTATCAACCTCCCAATCGTTAGATTTTGGTCTAACTATTGAGCATAGGTACAATCGGTTCAACTCTTTTTTTATGTATTATTGATCAGATTTACTTATTTATGTTTACTGTGGCTCTCGCTCTCAGTCTCACCCTCAAGATTTTGTGAAACAGTGAGCTCCTGATTATCGATGTGCTCCTTCATAAGAGTCTTTGCTCTGATGATATCGCGGATCTTAATAGCCTCAAGAATCTTTTCATGCTCATTTACAAGAGTACCACGCTGTGCCTCGTCCTTGATGTACTCAAGACGATAACGATACATCTGTTCACGGAGATTGTTGATCATCTGAACAAGCTTATCATTGCGAGTAGCCTTGTAAATGATGTCGTGATACGCCTCGTCAGCTTCCGCAATTTCCATTTCAGAGCCATTATTTTCAACAACTTGTTTGAAATGGTCTTCCGCATCTCTAAGCTCCTTTAACTCCTCATCATTGATACGTTGACAAGCAAGATCAGTAGCAAGCTCCTCCAAAGCGCCACGAACCTCAAGTACATCCTGGAGACTCTTGTGAGAAATCTTGGCAACCTCAGCGCCACGACGTGGAATCATGATTACAAGACCCTCAAGCTCGAGCTTTCTGATAGCCTCTCTGATAGGTGTACGTGATACACCTAACTTTTCTGCAAGCTGAATCTCCATAAGACGCTCACCAGGTTTTAACTCACCCTTAAGGATAGCCTGTCTGAGAGTATTGAAGACGAGATCTCTAAGTGGGAGATACTCGTTCATATTAACTGTAAATTCGCTCATCAATTATTTTTCCTCCATCATAAATATTGGTCCGTCTATCTACACAGCAATTATCGCCATGGTTCTGTGAGATAAACCTGCTTAGCTAAATTTTTAAATTTACCAAAACGTAGTGACTCATAGCACATTTTGGCCTTGTCCGGATCATCAAAAATACCAAAGACTGTAGGTCCAGAGCCAGACATAAGAGCATTGACAGCTCCCAGCTCCTTCATTTTAGCCTTGATAGTCTCGATCTCCGGATAATTTGTACATGTAACTGTCTCTAATATATTGCCCATATTTACAGCAACATCATGCACATCGTGTCTCTCCAATGCATCGATCACGGAATCCACGTCTGGATGCGCAGATGCCGGAAGGTCATTTACATGCAGATTTTGATATACAAACTTTGTGGAAACGGATATAGCCGGCTTGGCCAGAACTATAGGACATGCCGGAAGCTTGCTAAGAGGTGTAAGTACATCGCCTATACCCTCAGAAAGAGCAGTGCCTCTCATAAGACAGAAAGGAATGTCTGCCCCCAGCTTGACGCCGCGTTTCTTAAGCTCATCTATCGATAGACCCAAATTAAATAGTTTATTCATGCCATACAGTACGGTGGCTGCGTCTGTAGATCCGCCTGCCATACCGGCCGAAACCGGAATCACCTTTTTTAACTGCATGGATACTCCATACTTGATATCGAACTCATCAATGAGCATCTTAGCCGCTCGATACATAAGATTGTTCTCGTTGACTGGTAAAAAAGCGAGATTTGTTGTCAGTTTTATACCTGACTCTCTCGTCTTTTGCATGTCGACATTGTCATGGAGCTTTACGGTCTGCATTATCATGCGAACATCATGATATCCATCCTCTCTCTGTCTCAAAACATCAAGTGATAGATTGATCTTTCCGTAAGCCTGCAGTTTAACACTGTCCATAAATAAACTCTCTCCCTCTATTTTGTACTGGTATCTACGATTTAATATATGATAGTAGTCCCCGCCTCCTGATCAACGAGTTGAATGACTACGTCAGGTTTCAAATCGTTCTTTGTATACAATACTTCGCTATTGTAATGCAAATATCGCTTCAAGGCAAGAAGGAGTGTACTTTAATTAGTACAATAGATTAAAAGTTTATAAAATTTTGTGATCTTAGCATAAATAAAGGAAATATTAATAACTAATTGTTGACATAATGACACCTTGTCACTATACTATCTACACGTAATGACAAGGTGTCACTATTTGTGAACACTTGTCACCTGGACGTTATAAAATGAAAAACAAAGGTCGAGTATATATGTGCAAAGACTAATTAAACGGAGGGAAAGGTGGCAACAGAGAGGTTTGAAAAGCTTTCTAAGGACAAAAAGCAGCGTATTTTAGAGGCTGCAAGAGAGGAGTTCGCCAGAGTTCCTTATGAGGATGCCTCGATAAATCAGATCATAAAAAACGCCGGGATATCCCGCGGCAGCTTTTATACCTATTTCGAGGACAAAAATGATTTACTCAGATACATCCTTAAGGATGAGAGCGACAAAAATACACAGTTCTTTAGAGAGATAGTATTGAGTAATCATGGAGATTACTGGAAGTCACTAAAAGAGTGGACAGAAAAGGTGGCAGAGTATCTGAGAGGTGGGTCCATACAGCAGAGCATAAACATTCTCACCCAAACAGGGATAATGCGTCGAGTTGTAGACTGGGTGGATATACAGTGTGATATCAAGGACAATGAGACTGATCAGCTGGATTGGATGATGGAGCATCTTGATATGGACAAACTTGATGTACGCGGTGACCGGGAGAGGATGCAGGCAATATTGAAAGAAACACATTTGATATCTGGTATTACCTTATTAAATCTGATACTCAGGCCTGCTGAGGATCAAACTGGTATATTGCGTGAGTTTAACATGCAGATAGATATGGTGCGCTGCGGTGCAGATCCAACTGCCAGAAATACATAGAAGATTCTGCAAATATATTTTCTTTTTTAGATCCGTTGTTAAAAATTCGATCAATTATATATAAATAATCTTCATCGATTTATATCGATGAATAAACTCATAAATAAATACTCAAAAGAGGAGAAAAATATGAAAAAACCTGTAAAGATCATATTGATTGTGGCTTGTGTAGGCATTCTGGGAGCATCGGTTGCAATGAGAGTTATGAAACCAAAGGATGAGATCCAGACCAAGGAGATCCCGGCAGTTACACTTGACCATGCTGTTATAGGAAATGTTGAACATGAGACATCCATCATGGGTAGTATACAGCCGTCTGACACTTATACAGTCACTCCAAAGGTATCTGGAGAGATCATTGAAATTTATGTTCAAAACGGCGATACAGTAAAGCAGGGTGAACCTATAGCCAGGATAGATAATAAAAAATCCATTGATTCAGCCAAGGCTGCACTGGATGCTGCCAATGCTTCTGCCCGTTCAGCCCAGGACCAGGCCGATACAGCTATGGATGCCTTAAATCGTATGACACCTCTTTATGAGGCAGGAGATATTGCACCTCAGACATTCAAGTCAACTCAAAACTCAGCTAATGCTGCACAGTCTCAGGTGACAGCAGCCAGGGCTCAGGCAGAGTCAGCAAAGCTTGCTTATGATACACAGGTAGAGTATGCAACAGTAACTGCTCCTGCAGATGGAACTATCCAGAGCCAGGATATGACATTAAACAGTACAGTTTCTCAGTCATCCCAGCTTTGTGTCATTACAGGTACTGGACAGAAAACTATAAAATTTAATGTTACAGAGGATGTTCTTAACAATCTGTCTATAGGAGATACTGTAACAGTAGAGAAAAACAGCTCACAGTATGAGGGAACAATCTCTAAAATGAGTAGATATGTTGATAGTTCTTCAGGACTATTCCCGGTAGAGGCAGATCTTAAATCTGCAGATTCTCTTGCAGATGGTGTAGCTGCCAAGGTTAGATTTATTTCTCAAAAGGCAGATAACACTCTGATAATCCCTGTAGATTACGTTTATTACTCATCTGGTAATCAGTATGTATATGTTTATAGTGATGGAATCGTAAAAAAAGTATATATAACAGTGGGGATTTCTGATGATGAAAATTATCAGGTTCTTGATGGTATTACAGAGTCAGATCAGATAGTTTCCAGCTGGACAGATGAGATTTATGATGGTTCAACTGTCCGTATAGTAGATAGTAATGGAAATGTCCAGTCAGAGGCATCAGCCAACTGATAAGGAGGGAGCAGAACAATGCATAAAATAACCGAACTAGTTATAAGGAGGCCGGTTACCACCTTCCTTGCTATCATCAGCCTCGTATTCTTTGGAGGTATGTCTCTCATGAGTCAAAAGATGGAGCTGATTTCCAATATTGATGTACCTGTAATGCTTGTTATGACAACCTACAGTGGGGCATCACCTGAGGACATAGATGAACTGATAGCAAAACCGATAGAAGAGGGTGTTGCGGTACTGACGGACGTAAAGAAAGTAACGTCCAAGTCATCAGAGAATTATGGTTATACTGTTGTACAGTATGAGTATGGTGCTGATATGGACAAGGCTTATGATGAGCTTAAAAAGAAGGTTGATAGTGTAAGAAAAGACTTTCCGGATGGTGCCAAAGAGCCTACTATCATGGCGATGAATGTCAATGAGCAGCCATGTATGACGTTGTTTATTGAAAATGAATCCCAGGACAACATGTACAACTACATCAAAAATGATATAGCTCCAGAGTTTGAGAGTCTTAGTACTGTTGCTTCTGTAGCTCAGGAGGGGGGACAGGCGCAGTATGTAAGTATTGAGCTTATTCCGGAGAAGCTTGCTCAGTATAAGTTATCCATGTCAACCATTGCCAATACTGTTGCTGGTGCAGACTTTACACTTCCTGCAGGCACTACAGAGGTTGGAGACCAAAAGTTATCTGTTTCAACTGGAGAGGACTATGATGAGGTAAAGAAACTTGAGAACATCCCTATAACAACAGGAAATGGAAACACAATATATTTAAGCGATATTGCAAAGATAAATCTTAAACTTAAAGAAAAAGATGCAATAGGAAGGTATAACGGTGAGGACACCGTCATGCTGGATATTACTAAAAAGCAGGATGAGTCTGCAGTAACAGTTTCCAATCAGGTAAAAGCACTTATTAAAGAATTGCAGAAAAGAGATGAAAAGCTCGAGATACACATCCTTGCTGATGATGCAGACAATATCATGAGTTCTCTTACGGCTGTGTTTGAGACAATGGTCATGGCGGTCATCATCTCTATGATAGTCATCTTTATATTCTTTGGCGATTTCAAGGCATCAATGATAGTTGGTACATCTATACCTATTTCTATCCTGACAGCACTTGTTGCCATGTGGGCTATGGGATATTCCCTTAACATGGTAACAATGTCGGCACTGGTTCTCGGTGTTGGTATGATGGTAGATAACTCTATCGTAGTACTTGAGGCATGTTTTAGAGCCATGGATAAATATGTAACTGTTGGAGTAAAGACACTGCAGAGTGCAGCCGTAGAGTCTGTTAAAACAGTCGGTGAGTCAGTATTAGGTTCTACTGTTACTACCTGTGTAGTATTCCTGCCATTAGGATTTTTACAGGGACTTATGGGACAGTTCTTTGCACCACTTGGATTTACCATCGTATTCTGTATGCTGGCATCACTTATCTCTGCCATATCTATAGTTCCACTGTGTTTTGTTATGTATAAACCTAAGGAAAATACAAAGGCTCCTGCATATGGCGTTATCAAGGAGTTACAGGGATGGTATAGAGGTCTAATTGATAAGTTGCTTAATCATAAAGCATTAGTGCTTGGTGTATCTGTTCTTCTTTTTGTACTATCATTAGGTTTCCTTAAGTTTACTACTGTTGAGCTTATGCCACAGACTGATGAAGGAATGATAATGATATCGGTTCAGACAAAATCAGGACTTAAAATAGATGAGGTTAATAATGTCCTTCTTGGTATTGAAGACCTGATTTCTCAAGATCCTGATACAGAGTATTGTCTTGTTTCATCAGGCGGTTCCGGTACTCAGGCTATGTTTGGTGGAGGCGGCTCCAGCATAAGAGTAAAGCTCAAAAAAGACAGGAGCATGAAGACCAAGGATAAGGCGAGATATTATCGTAAGGCTTTGGATGGGATACCTAACGCAGTTATAACTGTAGAGCAGTCCAGTCAGATGTCCAGTATGTCTACTGCAAAGGATACCTATTCGGCGATTATCAAGTCATCAAATTATGATGACCTTAAGGAAGCATCAGACAAGATTGTTGAGGAGTTGCAGACAAGAAAAGATGTTACTGCGGTACACTCGTCACTTGAAAATGCTGCACCTATATTAAAGGTACATGTTGACCCTATCAAGGCATCAGCCGAGGGTATGACACCATCCTCAGTAGGTAACCAGTTATATCTCATGTTGTCCGGTAAGACTGCAATGAAGATGCAGATCGATAGTCAGGATACAGATGTAATTGTAGAGTACCCATCAGATGAGTATAAGGATATAGAAAAGGTAAAGGATATCTTTATCACTACGACCACAGGTAAGCAGGTACAGCTCAAAGATATAGCAGATATAAAGTTTGAGGACTCACCTGCATCAATCAGTAGAGAGGATAAAAAGTATAACGCAACTATTTCTGCAGATTTCACAACAAATGCAGATGCTGGTACATACAATCGTCTTAACAGCGAGGTAGTTGCAAAGTATATGACAAATGGTGTAACCATGGGTATCTCATCATCTGATCAGTCACAGCAGGAGGAGTTTGCATCCTTTGGTGCAGCCTTGGTTATAGCAGTATTCCTTATCTGGGTAGTAATGGCGGCACAGTTTGAGTCAATGAGATTTTCTTTCATGGTCATGACTACACTTCCACTCGCTATGATTGGTTCTTTCTTCCTGTTATGGCTTACAGATGCATCAATCTCTATGGTTTCACTCCTCGGATTTATGATGCTCATTGGTACTGTTGTTAACAACGGTATCCTCTACGTAGATACGGTAAACCAGTACAGGATGGCAATGCCTAGGAGGAGAGCTCTCATCGAGGCCGGGGCTACAAGACTTAGACCTATTTTTATGACAACTCTTACCACAGTATTGTCCATGATCCCTATGGCTATAGGTATCGGTGATAATGGTGAAATGATGAGAGGTCTGGCTATCGTAGATATCGGTGGACTTACAGCATCAACTATACTTGCTCTCCTGGTTCTTCCTATCTATTACGTATTTATGGACAGTAAGAAAAAGATGGTAGATAGAGATGTACCAAACGCAGGATATATGGAGAACAAAAATCCTCAGGAGTACTATCAGAGAAAGGCAGCAGAGGATTGGGAGCGTTATGGAACACCAGATGATGACCCTACTCCAGATGATGGAGACTTTTCAGATGGTTTCCCGGACTAAAATATAAACATACTTTAAGCTTAATTAAAAGAAATGAAAGGGCTTTAAGTAGTATGATAACAATACAGCACGCGCAGTACATGTGCGTGCTGTATTACAAATAAGACATTGATATATGTTCATAACAGTATCAGTTTTTGTAATACGATGAGAGTCGGTCTTTCAGGAGAAATAAACTGATTGATGGTCAGATGCAAAGAGGAGTTTTAAATGAAATTATATGGAAAAAGACTTGCGGCAGCACTGCTTGCCATGACACTTGCGATGTCAGCGCCAGCTCTCGCTTCAACAAGGGCAACTGTAGACAAAGCACCAAAGCAGACATCCTATGAAAGAGAGAGGTCAGCAGAGGAGTGGGCAACTCTCAGGGACAATGTACTTACCTGGGATGAGATCAGAGACCTCGTCCATGAGTATAACCCGACAGTATCATCAGTCTGGATCAAGTACAGAAACAACAATGATACAGGTACCTATGATTTGGATTACGATGACGTAATCAGTAATATCGAGAGTACCTATGACAGTGCCCTCGGAGTCAGTGATGCTGGTGATGCCAGTGCAGAGCTCAGTAGGATGACAGCTCTTGCAAGCGTTGATACCACAATCCAGAACTCTGACAGAGAGGTAGTGACACTTGGCTATGAAAAGACAGAGGTCACCACAGCAGAGGCAATAAAGCAAAAAATTATTTCTATATATACATCTGAGCTTGATACCAAGGTAGCAGAGCTAGCTCTTGCTAACGATCAGAGTCTTTTGGAGCAGGCCCGCAGGAAACAGCAGGTAGGATCCGGTACTGAGCTTGATGTGCTCACAGCCGAGAAGACCGTCAAGGATGATGAGGCAGCCCTTAAGGCGGCACAGGCAGCACAGGTCAAGGCAAAACAGACAGTACTTGTAAACCTTGGATGGACCTATGACGCGCAGCCCATTATCTGTCAGGTACCTGAAGTAACTGACGATATGATCAATGCTATCAACCTGGAGGAGGATATTCCAAAGGCAATATCAAACAGCTACACCTTAAAGATAGATGAGAGAAAGCTGGCACTTGCAGAGTCGGAGAGTACTGCCAGCAATGCCACAATAACACTTAGTACAGATAAAAATCAGGCAAACTCTGATATGACTTCCAAGTACAACGCACTCATTACTGCTCAAAACGATCTTGTAAAGCAGCAGCTCCAGGAGGCCAATATGCTTGAGACACTTGATAAGGTAACAAGAGGTTATGCTACAGGAGCCAACAGCCAGAGAGAGCTTGAGAGTGCGCAGTTCAATTACGACACAGCCAAATTAAACACACGGCTCAAGCAGTACGCTCTTCAGGCAGCATACTTTACATACATTTCCTATCGTGACGGCCTCGCAGGCAGTTCCAGTTCAACCTGATAACAGGTAGTGGCAGGTGATTAAATGAGAAAGAGAAACATTCAAACAATACTGATTGCTGCGGCTTTCTGTACATCACTGTGCAGTACATCCTTTGCCGGACCACATGTTTATGGAACAGTAGTTACAAAGGATGTGAATGATCCCACCAGTCCGTCTGTGGATACCCTGGGCATTGACTCCAACGGTAAGCCGGCAGCATTGGACGATACCACATGGGCGAGACTACAGGATGATACAATTGATTATGACGAGATCGAGAATCTCGTAGAGTACAGAAGTATACTTGCTCAGCAGCAAAATGCGTCCATAAATAATTACGCAGTAAACATCAATGAGATAGTTGGTTATCTGGAGAGCTCTATAGATGATATCAATGCAGAGATCTCTAACTTAAAGGATCTTAGAAATGAGACCAGTGACACAGCACAAAAGGCTTATTATACAGCCATGATCAATGCTCTCAGTAGTCTGGTCAGCTCAACTGGAAGTGATAATTTATCAACATTAAGTTACAACAAGGCTACAGCGCAGAAAAATCTCAAATCTATTGCGTCAAGCGTAAAGCAGGCATTACACGGCACAAAGGTTACAGTGACAACTGGTATGAACTCAGCATTCATAGGCTATCAGACCCTAAGTGCACTGGAAGACATATATGAAAAGCAGGTTGAGTATTATCAGACTATCTATGATAAGACAGTCAAGCAGCAGGCAGTTGGATCGGCAACAGCACTTGAGGTAAAGGTGGCAGAGGCCAACCTCAAAAATGCTCAGAATACTCTCTTTGCCAACAGTGAGCAGCTCAGGAACATCAAAGAGCAGATGGCACTGCTCCTCGGTTGGAGTATAGGAGATCTTGACAGAGTAGTTATCGGTGATATGCCGGCGTATGATGCAAGCTATATGGCATCAAGAAATCTGCAAAGTGATATCGAGGAGGCCAAAAAGCATAATGTGGCTTATGGTACTGCAGCAGGCACTGTGGACAAGGATATAACAGGTTACACAGAGACTGATATCAGTAGAAACGAGGCCAAGGAAAACCTCAATATTACAATGTCTACACTGTACAATACAGCTATTGAGGCTGGTGCCAAATATGAGGCAGCTCAGGCTGGATATATAGTTGCAAAGAGACAGAAAGATGCAGCTGAGAGGAGCTATGCGGCAGGTCTCATGGGAAGTGCGGAGTATGCAGGCTCCATTGCCCAGTATATTGCGTCAGAGGCACAGGCTAATATGTCAGCTATAGATGCGTCTGCGGCTATCTTAAATTATCAGGCCGCGTTAAAAGGATTTGTTTAGTATTATATAAATAGAAAATGTATAAATTCACATGGTCAGGAGGACTGACTGTGTGAATTTTTTTGTACATGGAATTTGATAAAGTTAAGAACATGAAGATTAAATGAGATGGCACAGCGGCACCTAATGTAGTCGCATTTCAGACCTTGTCGCATTTTAGAGTATATTATTGCAGAAAACACTGTGTTATACTCCTTGACATCAAATCATTTTAAGCTTAAAATACAGAATAATACAAAACGTATGTTTTATGGAGGACAAACATGGCTAAGACCAGCAAAGCCCCGGTTAATATAAACCAGGATCATGATGAGAAATTAAAGGCACTTGATGTAGCCTTAACACAGATAGAAAAAAACTTCGGCAAGGGCTCCGTTATGAAGCTTGGAGACTCTGCCGCAAGTCTCAACATTGAGACTATCCCTACAGGATCACTTTCACTTGATATCGCACTTGGAGCAGGCGGCTTTCCTAAGGGCAGGATTATTGAGATCTATGGACCTGAGTCATCAGGTAAGACAACACTTGCACTTCATGCAGTAGCTGAGGTACAGAGACGTGGCGGTATCGCAGGATTTATTGATGCAGAGCATGCACTTGATCCTAAGTATGCACTTGATATCGGTGTTGATATTGATAACTTATATATTTCACAGCCAGATTCAGGAGAGCAGGCGCTTGAGATAGCAGAGACTATGGTACGTTCTGGTGCTATGGATATACTTGTTATTGACTCAGTTGCAGCCCTTGTACCAAAGGCCGAGATTGATGGTGAGATGGGAGACTCTCACGTAGGACTTCAGGCCAGACTTATGTCACAGGCTTTACGTAAGCTTACAGCTATCATTGCCAAGTCCAACTGTATCCTTATCTTTATCAACCAGCTCCGTGAAAAGGTAGGAGTTATGTTTGGTAACCCTGAGACAACTACTGGTGGACGAGCACTTAAGTTCTACTCATCTGTAAGACTTGATATCCGTAGAGTTGAGACACTCAAGCAAAACGGAGATGCATCTGGTAACAGAGTCAGAGTCAAGGTAGTTAAAAACAAGATCGCACCACCATTCAAGCAGTGCGAGTTTGATATTATGTTTGGAGAGGGTATATCCAAGTCAGGAGACATTCTTGATCTTGCAGTCAACGAAAACATCGTTGAAAAGTCAGGAGCATGGTTCGCTTACGGTGGAGAGAAGATTGGCCAGGGACGTGAAAATGCCAAGGAGTATCTCAAGTCCAATCCTAGGATCATGGCTGAGATCGAGGGCAAGGTTAGAGAGAAGTATGGCCTTCCAAAGGACGAGTTTGCAGAGGCACTCGCAGAGTCAGCTGCAGATGAGTCAGACGATGCAGAGCAGACAGAGGAGTAATTTCTCCTTTATATTAGCCGGACATCCAGTTGGGTGCTCCGGCTATATTACTGTTAAATATCTATTGACAACGGAGATTTGATTTGAAAACTGTTGATGATTTTTTAAAAGAGCATACTGATGGGGTATCTCAGTACAATCTGGACCCTAAAAAGATATCTGAGCATGACAAGCTTTTTAACAGATGCAAGGAGAGGAGTCTGTACCTTATAGAGCAGTCACTTAAGACAGAGTCCAAGCTCAGAGAAAAGCTCACAAAGTCGGGACGATATAGTGATGAGATCATAGAGGAGACCATGGAGTTCCTAAAAAAATATGACTATATCAATGACATGAGATTTGCAGAGCTTTTGATAAAGCAGTATTCAGGCCGTAAGTCCATGAGAGAGATAGAGCAAAAGCTGTATCAGAGAGGCGTGGATCAGCAGTGTATCAAGGCGGCTATTTCACAGTTTAGGGAGGATGATGAGTCCTCTATGGATTCTGAGATGAGAGCAGTCAAGGCTGCCATTAGTAAAAAGTGTAAGGATGTTTCTATGCTGGACAGTGATGCCAAGGGGAAATTATATGCCTCCCTTATGCGTAAGGGCTTTTCCTACAGCATCATCACCAAGGCATTGTCTATAGATGAGGATTATGGTTTATAGCAGAGAGAGCAGAGTTAAATATAAAACAGACAAGGTGATTTTTATAACAGGCGTGGTACTATTTGCTCTTGAGATATGGAAGCAACTTACCATCTGGCTTGTGGAGTATGGAGGCAACTATGATGTCTGGTATTTTCCGTTCCAGTTGTGCTCCATGCCTATGTACCTTACCATTATATATGGATGTATCAGTGGGACGGATGCAAGATCTGATCTGATGAGACGTAGTATCCTTACATTTATACAGGATTATGGATTACTTGGCGGCGTTATGGCACTTGTAGTCCATGAGGGTCTGATACATAAGGGCTTTTTACTCCTTACACTCCATGGATTTCTGTGGCATGCAGTCATGATCATGTTGTCTTTGTATATCTTCTATAAGAAACTATCTTATAGAGGTAGTGCGAGTTTTATCAGGACTTTGCCTGTATTTGTCATTTCTGCAGGTGTTGCAGAGCTTATAAACGTTGCGCTGCACAAATATGGAGATTGCGACATGTTCTATATATCTCCATATCATAACAATGTGCAGGTAGTATTCCATGATATAGATGGGATCATAGGCAGACCTGCAGGCATCCTTTTATATCTCGTATGTGTAGCTTTGGGAGCTTACATAGTACATAAAATACTTGATGTTATATCAGTTCACTTTAGGCGGTCATAAGTTTGACCGCTTTTTTGTGCCATAAAAGAGTATTTCTTTATTTCTATATTTTATCATTGCTATAAAAGAGTATTTCTTTATTTTTATTAGTGCCGTGAAAGAGTATTTCTTTCTCACCTTTAGGATCATAGAAGTGTAGTTGATAAAGAGTAATTCACTACGAGATCTGTACCAATTTCTTTTATTAAATAAAGAGGCCGCAAAAAAACAAAAAAAGCAAATTAATTGTTGACAATCTAAATTAGATTGCGTACAATCTAAACATAAGATGAAATTGAATTTGAGGTTTACATAAATAAAAGTATGGAGGTTAGCATATGTATGACGTAATTATCGTAGGTGCAGGTACAGCAGGACTGTCAGCTGCCATTTATACAGTAAGAGCTGGTAAGTCAGCACTTATCCTTGAGGCAGCATCATACGGCGGACAGATCATTAATACACCTGACATTGAGAACTATCCAGGTATTGCACATATTTCAGGCTTTGACTTTGCAACAGGTCTTTACAATCAGGCCAAGGACTTGGGAGCAGAGATTAAGTTTGAGAGAGTTACAGGCATCGAGACCAGTGCTGATGGCAAGATAGTAAAGACATCACAGGGCGAGTATCAGTGTAAGGCAGTTATCCTTGCAACTGGAGCAAAGAATCGTCCATTAGGGCTTCCAGAGGAGCAGGAGCTCATTGGTAAGGGTATTTCATATTGTGCAACATGTGACGGTATGTTCTACCGTGGTAAGGTGGTTGCAGTCAATGGCGGCGGCAACACAGCTCTTGAGGATGCACAGTTCCTTTCCAACTATTGTTCAAAGGTTTATCTCATCCACCGCAGAGATCAGTTCCGCGCTGATAACAAGGAGGTAGAGAGACTCAAGGCCAAGGACAATGTTGAGTTTGTGCTTAATAGTAACATCACAAAGCTTAACTCAGATGATACAGGTCTTATATCACTGGATGTAACAGATAAAAACACTGGCGGTGTAAGGACTATCGAGGTTTCAGGACTTTTCGTAGCAATTGGACAGGCACCAGATAATACAGCATTTGACAATGTAGCAAAGCTTGACCCTAAGGGTTACATTGAGGCTGGTGAGGATCTTAAGACTGGATCTGATGGTATCTTTACAGCAGGAGACTGTCGTACAAAGACAGTTAGACAGCTCACGACAGCAGCATCAGATGGAGCAGTTGCAGCACTTGCAGCCTGCGGATACATTGATTCACTTTAATCATTAAGTAATACGCATAAGATAAAGAAGATACATAAGATATAGAATCTTGCGTCAGTATCGACAGATTAAAAAGTTTTTGACGCACCAGGTTTTTTAACAATAAATAAGTACTTATAACAATTTATAATAAAAGGAGAGCATAATCATGGCAAATATTTTTGATATCAAGGTTTTAGACAAGGACAAGAACGAGACAACACTTGAGGCTTACAAGGGCAAGGTACTTCTTATTGTAAACACAGCTACAGAGTGTGGATTTACACCTCATTATGAGCAGTTACAGGATATGTACGAGAAGTACGGAGATCAGGGATTTGTAGTACTTGACTTCCCATGCGATCAGTTCGGACATCAGGCACCTGGTACAGAACAGGAGATCGCACAGTTCTGTTCAAGCAGATTTGGCATCAACTTCCCAATGTTTGCCAAGATCGATGTAAACGGCGAGAATGAGACAGAGCTTTTCAAGTACCTCAAGTCACAGCAGGGCTTCAAGGGTTTTGGCGAGGGCAAGACAGCAGAGTTTATGAAGACATTCGTTGCCAAGGATCACCCAGATTATGAAAAGACACCAGACATCAAGTGGAATTTCACAAAGTTCCTTATTGATAGAGAGGGCAACGTAGTAGACCGCTTCGAGCCAACTCTCGACATGGCAGAAGTAGACAAAAAGGTTGCCGCCCTCCTCTGATTGAAAAATATAATAAATCAACACTGAATAGTAACAAAAGAACATTATCTTTTGCAAAATCTAATTGCATGAACTCACGGAATGTGTTACTATATCGGCGATTTTGAACTCAGTGGAGGATAGAATGGCAGATAAGTACGAATCTTTAAAAATTGAAAATCAATTATGTTTTCCGCTTTATGCCTGTGCCAAGGAGGTAGTTCGCAGATACAAACCATTTCTTGACAAGATTGACCTGACATATACACAGTATATAGTTATGATGGTCATGTGGGATAAAAAGCGAGTTAATGTAAAGGAGCTTGGCCAGAGCGTATATCTGGATTCAGGTACACTTACACCACTTCTTAAGCGTCTTGAGTCAAAGGGACTTATAAAGAGGGAGCGTTCCAGAGAGGATGAGAGAGCTTTAGATGTAACTATTACAGATAAGGGTGAGGAGCTTAAGGATATGGCAGTCAATGTGCCACGAGAGATGGGAGGCTGCATCCGACTTACCAAGGAGGAGTCAGCAACTTTATACAAATTGCTGTACAAGACTTTGGATTGCGTAGAGGCTTCTATGTGATATTTAAATAATGTATTTTCAGGTGCCATTAAATCAATGATTTATTGGCACTTTTTTATGTTCTGCGCCGCATTTGAGCGTTACCCTTTTGTTGACAGTGACTATTATTTTATATAAAATGTAATGGTTAAGTTAATGATTATATTGATGAAATATAACTTTATATATAAATGGAATTGGACAGGGTTAGGACGGGTCGTGATACAGTCCTTACTTTTTCACATATCTGTTTGTACATTAACAACAAAATAGTGAAGGAGGTACACAAAGTGTCCCCAATAGGAATTGCTATTCTTATAGCAGTTGCAGTTTTGGTGGGTATCGTTATGTTTCTTGCTGGACAGAATAAGGCAAAATCCGACTATGAAAAGTCAGTTGGATCCGCTGAGCAGAAATCCAGAGAGATTATAGATGATGCTATCAGAACAGCTGAAAATAAGAAACGTGAAGCTCTTCTTGAAACAAAGGAAGAGGCATTAAAGGCAAAAAATGATTTAGACAAGGAGATTAAGGACCGTCGTAAAGAGGTATCTGATCTCGAGCACAGGATGTTAAAGAGAGATGAGGCCTCTGAGAAAAAGGCAGCTAATCTCGAGCAAAAGGAGCAGGAGCTCCAAAAGCGCCAGGACAAGATCACAAAGAGAGAGGCAGAGGTTGAGGACCTTCACAATCAGAAGGTCACAGAACTGGAGAGAGTTTCAGGTCTTACAAGAGACCAGGCCAAGGCTGAGCTCCTCAAGTCTCTTGAGGAGGATACCAAGCATGATTATGCTATGATGATCCGCGAGCTTGATAACCAGGCCAAGGAGGATGCAGAGAAAAATGCTCGTAACTATATCGTAGATGCTATACAGAGATGTGCAGCAGATCAGGTTACAGAGTCTACAGTATCTGTAGTTCAGCTTCCAAACGATGAGATGAAGGGCCGTATTATCGGTCGTGAGGGCCGTAACATCCGTACATTAGAGCAGTTGACAGGTGTTGAGCTTATCGTAGATGACACACCTGAGGCAGTAGTTCTTTCAGGATTTGATCCTGTACGTAGAGAGGTTGCCAGGATTGCTCTTGAAAAGCTTATCGTAGATGGTCGTATTCATCCAGCCAGGATTGAGGAGGTTGTTGAAAAGGCTCAAAAGGAGGTCGAGGAGACTATCCGTGAGGAGGGTGATGCAGCCGTACTTGAGGTCGGTGTGCATGGACTTAATCCAGAGCTTGTCAAGCTCCTGGGCCGTATGAAGTTCAGAACATCTTATGGACAGAACGCACTTCGTCATTCAGTCGAGGTGGCACAGATTTCCGGATTACTTGCTGAGGAGCTGGGCTTAGACGTTCGCATGGCCAAGAGAGCCGGACTTCTCCATGATATTGGCAAGGCCATCGATCATGATGTAGAGGGTACACACGTACAGCTCGGTGTAGAGCTTTGTAAAAAGTACCATGAGCCAGAGGTAGTTGTTAACACAGTTGCTTCTCACCATGGCGGCACAGAGCCAACATCACTTATAGCATGTATCGTTGCAGCTGCTGATGCGATTTCTGCTGCAAGACCTGGTGCAAGACGTAAGTCACTTGAGACTTATACAAACCGTCTCAAGGAGCTTGAGGATATTACAAACTCATACAAGGGAGTTGAAAAGTCCTTTGCTGTACAGGCTGGTAGAGAGGTACGTATCATGGTTGTTCCTGATCAGGTATCAGATGATGATATGACGATCATGGCACATGATATGGCTAAGCAGATCCAGGATCAGATGCAGTATCCTGGAGTTATAAAGGTAAATATCATTCGTGAATCAAGAGCCGTTGATTACGCTAAGTAATTTTTAGTTCAATGGCATTTATCCTTAAATTAGTCGAGGAAAAATGAACAATAACGAACAAAACAATGAAAACAAATCTGAGGTTTCTGTCTCCACAAAGAGACGGAAGCCTCATAAAAAACATATTGTAAGGCGGTTTATGAAACGCATAATTTTAGGTCTGCTCGTCATCATGGCGATTGCAGGCCTTTCTGCGTATTTTTTGGTAATTCTGCCAGAGTATGACAAGCTTAGAGCTACCGCCTATGACAAGCTTGCCTCCATCGATGTGTCCGATATGACACGACTTTCAGATACCAAGGTATATGACAAGGATGGACAGTTGCTGGGACTCGTCAATGCAGGACATTTTGTATATGCAGAGATTAACGATATTTCTATCAATCTGCAGAATGCCTACATCGCACACGAGGATAAAAACTTTAAGATCCACCACGGTGTTGACTGGAGAGCTACCCTCCGTGCAGCAGTCCAGCTGGTACGTAATAAGGGTGTGATCACACAGGGTGGTTCTACCATCACTCAGCAGGTTGTTAAAAACACATATCTGACATCTGAGCGTACATTCACCAGAAAGTTTGTTGAGATACTCCTGGCACAGGAGCTGGAAAAGATGTACACCAAAGCTGATATTATGGAGTTTTACTGTAATACCAACTTTTACGGCAACAACTGTTATGGTGTCCAGGCAGCCAGCCAGTACTATTTTGGTAAGTCAGCCAAGGATCTAAATGTAGTAGAGTCAGCAACACTTGCCGGTATCTCCAATGCTCCATCTATTTATGAGCCTATAGGACACAAGGATGCCTGTCTTGAAAAGAGAAATCAGGTTCTGGAGTCTATGCTGGAGATGGGATACATAACCAAGGATGAGTACAAGGCATACGTTGCATCCGACATAGATGTTGTGGCAGATCTGCAGGAGCAGACAGATGAGGATTACCTCACATCCTATGCTCTGCACTGTGCAGCACTTACCCTTATGGAGCTCAATCATTTTAGTTTTGAGTACATGTGGGATAATGCTGACGACCAGGAGGCATATGACAAAAAGTACAGTGAGGCCTATGACTATTACACCAATCTCATAAGAGCTGGTGGATATGAGATCTACACCTCACTTGATCCTAAGATACAGGCACAGGTACAGACAGAGCTTGATGACACCCTGGCCAAGTTTACTGAGGTACAGGATAACGGCAAGTATGCATTACAGGGTGCTGCAGCAGTAGTCGATAACAGGACAGGTTATGTTGTTGCAACTATCGGTGGACGTGGATCGGATGACAAGTTTAACAGAGCATATCTCAGTGCCCGTCAGCCGGGATCCTCCATCAAGCCACTGCTTGATTATGCACCTGCCATCGATTCTGGTGAGTACAGCCCATCAACACTTATAAATGACTATAAGTTTGAGGGCGGTCCATCCAACTCGGGCGGTAACTACAGAGGAGAGATTACTCTGAGAGAGGCTCTCAATAGATCCTTAAATACAGTCGCATGGCAGATACTTGAGGATATCGGTACCAAGTTCGGTATAAATTATCTTTCCAACATGAGATTTATGCAGATGGATTGGGTAGATGGTACCACAAAGGCTGTTTCCATCGGTGGATTTACACACGGTGTGAGAGTCGTAGATATGGCCAAGGGCTACAGTACACTGGCAAACATGGGCCAGTATAGCGGCAATACCTGTATAGTAAAGATGGTTCAGGAAAAAGAGGGTGACATCACCAAAAACTTTATTGCAGCAGGTACTCCTGTTTATAGAGAGGATACTGCATGGATGATGACAGACATTCTCAAGGGCACCATAGAGCAGCCATATGGTACAGGATATGGACTTGCACTTGATAATGGTCAGATTGCAGCAGGCAAGACAGGTACCACCAATGAGTCCAAGGATACCTGGTTCTGTGGATACACCAAGTATTACACCATGGCAGTCTGGGTAGGATATGATACACCTAGAGCAATGCCTGGAGTATATGGCTCCACCTATGCAGGCCGTATATGGCAGAGTGCTATGAACAAGCTCCATGAGGGACTTGAGCCAGCTGACTGGGCACAGCCGGCAACAGTGGACACTCAGACAGATGAGCATGGTATTACAGATTATGTATCAACCACAGCCATCGTCAGAGCACAGCAGGCACTCCACGAAAAGGAGCAGCTCAAGCTCCAGGAGGAGGCAGAGGGCATCCTCAAACAGTATGAGGCGTTGGTGGCCAATACAGTAGATGATGTGCTTACTGCTCGTGATTATTATGACGAGGTTAAGACCATAGCGGATACCTTGGATGATGGAGACATTCGCACTGACATCCTAAAGAGACTGGAAAAGAGGAAACTTTATTTTAGTGAGATAGAGGAGAGTTGGGCAGATACCATCCAGAGAGCCCTCAAGGAGAGTATGGAGGAGTCCAGCCGAGAGCAGAGAGATGATGAGAGCAGAGCTGTTGAGAGCCGAGCCGAGGAGGAAAAGCGAGTTAACAGAGAGTCCTTCCTCAGTATACTTACAGAGCTTGAGGAGCTTAAGTACAAGGACGACAAGACAGAGGAGCTCATTACAGAGGCCATCAAAAGACTGCAGTATTGCAATACTTACGAGGAGGCCACAGATTACGCCAAGGAGCTGCAGGACGCCATCAACAGAGCAAGGAAGCTCCCGACATCAGCAGAGTACGATGAAGAGCAGTCTGAGGAGGAGTCTATAAAGCAAGAGGAAAAGGACAAGATCACAGAACTCCAGGAGTCACTGGAGCATCTTGATGAAACAACGGTAAGCGCCACAACAGCCCCAGTGATCCAGCCGGGCAACACTACAGAGACATTCCCGGATGCACCAACACCAGTCTTTGGCTAATGTTAGATACAATAAAATAACTTTTTACTAAACCATTGCCTTTTTGGATTTGGTTTGGTAAAAATGATTAAAACAGTTTAAGCAGTGAGAAAAGAAAATGCAAGAGATGGGCACCAGGTGCCCGCTCTTCATTTTCTGAATTTAATCATTGTTAAAGCGGAATTGTAAGAATAAGTGATAAAATGAGGAGACCCCAGCAGGCTTACACCTGACTGGGGCAATTATGAAAAATCTATATTGGGAAAAATTACCACAAAACTGTGGAAATACAACTCTCGTTTGTTCAAATTCGATATTGTTAATATAGTTGTGATTTATGAATAATTTATGAACAAATATTAAACAAATATGTTAACAATAAAAAAACCAGTAAAATAGCTAAAATTAATAATTATTGAAATGGAGGATTTATGGCAAAATCAAAAAGTCAGATTCCACACAATACGGAACGCGAAGTATTGGTGACAGGACACAGAAATCCTGATACAGACTCTATATGTGCCGCTATTGCTTATGCAAGACTAAAAAACAAAGTTTCAAAATCAGAGAAATATATTCCATGTCGCGCTGGAGAGCCATCCAGAGAAACAGCGTTTGTGCTTGATTACTTTAAGGTAGACAAGCCTAGACTTATTACCAATGTAAATACTCAGGTATCAGATATCGAGTATCGTAAGACACCAGGAGTAGACAGAGACATGTCACTGAAAAAGGCATGGACACTTATGAACGAGGGCAATGTTGTAACACTGCCTGTAGTCACAGGACATAATTCACTTGAGGGGGTTATCACAATCGGCGATATTGCCAAGTCGTATTTCAATGTCTACGACTCACATATTATCTCCAAGGCCAATACAAAGTTTGCCAATATCCAGGAGACACTTGAGGCAACAGTAGTTGCCGGAGATGTAAGCCGTTGCTGCACAGAGGGCAAGGTGCTCATAGCAGCAGCAAATCCTGAGATGATGTCCTACTACATCGAGAAGCACGACATCGTTATCCTGGGAAACCGTGCAGAGAATCAGCTTTCAGCCATGGATAACGGTGCAGATTGCATCATTATCTGTGAGGGAGCCAATGTATCTCCAACTATCAAGAGTCTGGCAGAGTCCAATGGCATGATCATCATGGTAACAAGCTATGATGCCTATACAGCGGCACGACTCATCAACCAGTCAATGCCTATCAGTTACTTTATGACTAAGGATGACCTTATCACCTTTACAGAGGATGATTACGTAGATGAGCTGAGAGATATCATGGCATCCAAGCGCCACCGTGATTTCCCTATCCTTAGTAAAGACGGCACATATCTCGGTATGGTATCCCGTAGAAATCTCCTCGGCAACCACGGCAAGCAGGTTATCCTGGTTGATCATAACGAGCCGGGTCAGGCAGTTGAGGGTATTGAGGCTGCAGACATCCTGGAGATTATTGATCACCACAAGATTGCAACGGTACAGACCATGTCACCGGTTTACTTCCGTAACCAGCCACTGGGATGCTGTTCAACCATCATTACACTGATGTACAAGGAAAATAATATAGAGATCGATCAGCAGACAGCAGGACTTCTTATGTCAGCGATCATTTCAGATACACTACTTTTCAGATCACCAACATGTACACCACTTGATGAGAAAACTGGAAGAGAGCTTGCTGAGATTGCAGGCGTAGACATCGAGAAGTATGCATTTTCCATGTTCTCAGCCGGATCCAACTTAAAGGGCAAGACCACCAAGGAGATCTTTTATCAGGATTTCAAGCACTTTGCAGCAGGCAAGGTCAACTTTGGTGTCAGCCAGGTAACAAGCCTTAACAAGGAGGAGCTGGATCAGCTCAAGGATGATCTTGAGGCATTTGCCAATGACGCACTCAAGGTAGAGGGCATCGATATGAGCTTTATCATGCTTACAAACATCCTGGATAGAAGTACAGACCTTTTAGCTGTCGGACAGGGCGCAGGTACCCTTGTTGCCAATGCTTTTGGCGTGGAGCCAATCAAGAGACCTGGAGCTGACAAGAACTCCAAGTCAGATGATTACTGGTCAGTTGTACTGCCAGGAGTGGTATCCAGAAAGAAGCAGCTCGTTCCAGCACTTACACTTTTTGCAGAACAGATGTAATCTACATCAGGAGGAGACATTAAAATATGAATCTTACAATGATCGGAATGCCGTCCTGCGGCAAGTCAACTATCGGAGTTATGCTTGCCAAGCTTATGGCTATGGGATTTGTAGATGTGGATATAGTTATCCAGGAGAGGACAGGCAGGAAGCTCAAGGAGATCATCGCAGAGGAGGGACAGGATGGATTTCTCAAGGTTGAGGGAGATATCGCCGCAAGCCTGGATGTCAAAAACTCCATCATAGCACCAGGCGGATCAATCTGTTATGAGGATTGGGCCATGGAGCACCTAAAGAGCATAAGTAAGATCATATATCTAAAAATCTCACTTGACGATATGGAGAGGCGTATCGGAGACGTGACAGATAGAGGCGTCGCAATGCCAGAGGGCTTTACCCTAGAGGACCTATATGAGGAGAGAGTACCACTCTATGAGAAATACGCAGACGTGGTCATTGATGAGGCTGGCAAAACACCAGCAGAAATCGTAAAAGAAATCCAGAAATGGGTCCAGGCCCAAAAAGACTAATTAAATTAGATGGTAAAAATTTTTTGATTTCTACATTAAACAAATAGAAAAATAAAACCAAAAACAAACGACGGACAGACATCCCACAAAAAGGAACCTGCCCGTCTTTTTTTGTATAAAAAGATAACAACCACCAAAACCACCCCGTCGCTCCGTTGCTCCACCCCACATTCTTTTGCTGTTATGCCCTATTGTTACGACGCCCAAAATCAAATTTACATAATAAACAATGCGAACAATATAAAGAAATCAAGCAAAATAGTATATAATATAACTTCAAGACGTAAATTAAGAAAATGCTCGGTATGCGCACCAAGGCTTGCTTTTTGAAAGAACATCTATCGTAGCTGTGTATGTATCCAGACGCATAAAGTGCATCTGGTACGAACACAGCAAAGTGGATGTACTTTCAACACCGTTGAGATTTGTGACAGGCTTTCTTGAAAACCTGTCATGTAGCGTCAGCCCTCGCGAAGCGACTCTAATGGGCTGACGTTCCCATCTCAGGCAACATCCTTGCATTTTATCATAAACAGAATGTGATCATTAGTATTTGACACCCAAGGAGGAGTATCTTGTCAGAACACCAAAACAAACATCTAGTATTAGGCATCCTGGCATACGTCGATGCCGGCAAAACAACATTATCCGAGAGTATCCTCTTTGAGTCAGGTAAGATCAGAAAGATCGGCCGAGTTGATAACGGAAACGCCTACCTGGATACCAATCATATGGAAAAGGAGCGCGGCATCACCATTTTTTCCAAGATGGCCACCTTTGACCTGAGAGGCATAGAGGTTTACCTCCTTGATACCCCGGGGCATGTGGATTTCTCAGCCGAGATGGAAAAGACACTGTCAGTTCTGGATTATGCCATCCTGGTGGTAAACGGTGCCGACGGAGTCCAGGGACATACAGAGACACTGTGGCGACTCCTAAAGAGATATAGTGTCCCAGTATTTATATTTGTAAACAAGATGGATCAGCCAGGCACTGACAAGGATAAGCTCATGGCAGACCTGGAGAGACACTTTGGTACGGGAGCCGTAGATTTTACCGACTCCGGCAGATACTCCATGTCAGATACCCTAAAGGAAAACATCGCTATGTGCGATGAGAGAGTTATGGAAAAATATCTGGAAACAGGGGAGCTGGACCCAAAAGAAATCAGAAATATGATCTGGGACAGAAAGCTGTTCCCGGTTTATTTTGGTTCTGCCCTCAAAAACTTTGGAGTCAAGGAGCTGCTTGAGGGTATCTATACATTCACAGAGATCCCAATGTACCCGACCTATTTTGGTGCGAGGGTCTTTAAGATTGCCAAGGACGACTCCGATAGACGACTCACCTATATGAAAATCACAGGAGGCGACCTGGCTGTAAGGAGTGAGATAGTCCCTGGAGAAAAGGTATCAGAGATCAGAGTCTACAGCGGTGCCAAGTATGTGAATGTTGATGTCGCTGAGGCAGGCACAGTCTGTGCAGTTCTCGGCGTTTCTACATTAAAGACAGGCGATACCCTGGGCTGTGAGCCAAAGGGCAAGGATATGTCACTGAAACCAGTGCTTGATTACAAGGTCACCTCTCAGGATGTGGATGAGCTGGAGCTGTATCGCAAGCTTGACGGATTATCAGATGAGTTCCCGGAGCTCCACATAAGCTGGGACAAGGCATTAAAAGAGATCCACGTGCACCTCATGGGAGAGGTACAGATTGAGATACTCAAGCGAGTAGCACAGGAGCGACTGGGAGTAGAGCTCATCTTTGGAGAGAGCCGCATACTCTATATGGAGACCATCGATGATCCAGTAGAGGGAGTGGGCCACTTTGAGCCACTGAGACATTATGCCGAGGTACATCTCCTTATGGAGCCACTGCCACGGGGGGCAGGACTCCAGTTCAGGACAGACTGCTCCACAGATGAGCTGGCCCTCAACTGGCAGAGACTGGTACTTACTCACCTTGGGGAGAGAGAACATGTTGGCGTCCTCACAGGCAGCCCGATCACCGATATACGATTTACCCTTGTGGCTGGCAGAGCACATAACAAGCATACAGAGGGAGGTGATTTTAGAGAGGCCACCTACCGCGCAGTAAGACAGGGACTGAGAAAAGCAGTCAACGTACTACTTGAGCCATATTATGCATTTACTCTGGAGTTACCTCAGGAGTATGTGGGCAGAGCCATGACGGATATCTCCAATATGAACGGTCACTTTGAGCCACCTGAGATACAGGGGGAACAGGCAGTTATCACAGGTACAGCACCGGTCATGACCATGAGAGACTATCATAAAGATGTAATGGTCTACACCAAAGGCAGAGGACATCTTTTTGTGAGATTTAGCGGCTATGACAAGTGCCATAACCCGGAGGATGTGATTATCCAAAAGGCTTATGATCCGGATGAGGATATCCTTAATCCATGCTCCTCGGTATTCTGTGCCCATGGCTCAGGCTTTATCGTGTCATTTGACCAGGTGGAGAGCTACATGCACGTTGAGTCACCATTAAAACTTGAGGGTGATGTGGAAAAGCGAGACTTTGAGGCGGATGTGGCAAGACTTGAGAGAGCGGCAAACAGCAAAAAGGATGATGGCAAGTACAAGTCTGGCGGCACCTACATAGCAGATAAGGAGCTGGAGGACATATTTGTCCGCACCTTTGGCCCTATCAAGAATCGTGCCAAGGAGGCCAACATTGCCAGCGCCCGCACCATACGTGCCAAGGAAAAAGAGGCCCACAAAGCAGAGAATCATAGAGATATCAAAATTTCAGAAAAGAAAAAAGAGTACCTCCTTGTGGATGGCTATAACATAATCTTTGCCTGGGATGAGCTTAATGAGCTGGCCAGGACCAACCTTGACGCCGCAAGAGGCAAGCTCCAGGATATACTGTCAAACTATGCAGGTTACACAGGAAAAGAGGTCATCGTGGTATTTGATGCCTACAGAGTAGCTGGGCACCAGGTGGAGCAGACCAAATATCACAATATATACGTGGTATTTACCAGAGAGGCTATGACTGCGGACGAGTACATAGAGGAGGAGACCCACGAGCTTAAAAAGCAGTACTCAGTCACAGTTGCAACCTCTGATAAGGTTGTGCAAGTCATAACCTGGGGTGCCGGAGCAGTACTCCTCAGTGCGCAGAATCTGAAGGAGGAGGTGGACCGGGTGGTCAACACCGTGCGTAAGGAGCACCTCCAGGAAAACACCATGGAGTCTCACATCGGAACCCGACTTGAGATACCTAAGGATGCAGGAGATGGAAAATAATGTTTAACAAAATGTGGCTGAAACTATCTATAGATAGAAAGGTGCGATGCTTCGCCCTCATAGTTGTAGCTATCATTCTCTTATCCTCATTCCTCTCCCTCATGGTCATGGGATTTTCCCTCAAGGACTACAGCGAGATCCTAAATGAAAACAGGATCTGTCAAGAGTTCATGGATGCCATGGAGTCCGAGGGCAAGGCATTCCACACCTATGTAAGTGAGAGGACAGATCTCAGCAGACAGGACCTGTCAGATGCCATTAGCCGCACAGAGCGGAGCATCAATGAGCTGCCTTACGATTACAGAGTCATCGGGTCAGAGCGATACGCCCGTACATGGAACATTTTGAATGCCTACGACCAGTACACAGAGTGCAGAGATGGCATACTTGAACGCCGATTGGACAGACCGGGATTTCTCCTGGAGCTGAGCGAGTACAATAAACGTGAGCTCTATCTGGAGCAGTACTCCAGGAAACTCCTGCAGCTTACCGTTGAGGCAGGCTCAGACGCCTATACTCAAAAACTCCCGACCTTCAGGATGCTCCCGTTTTTTCTGGGTAACTTTACACTCATCATGCTGTTTATCGTATTTAGTGTAAGTCGCGCCATGTCAGAGTCCATAGTTACACCGGTGCTCAAGCTGTCCAGAGAGGCAAAACGCATAGGACAGTCAGACTTTACCGGTGAGGATATCATTATCGACAATCAGGATGAGATCGGAGACCTGGTCAGGATATTTAACGGTATGAAACATGCCACCGCGGACAATATCCACACCATGCAGGAGAACCACCGCATGACAGAGCTCCTCCAGCGGGAAAAGATGGAAAATATGGAGATGGAAAAGCGACTGGAGACCAACAGACTGGAGCTCCTAAAGAGCCAGATCAATCCCCACTTCCTTTTTAACACCCTCAATATGATAGGTTCCATGGCTGAGCTTGAGGACGCAGACACAACCGTCAAGATGACCCACTCTCTGGCGCAGCTTTTCAGATATAACTTGAGCACCAAGGAGCAGATCGTACCTATAGAGTCGGAGCTCATGATCGCCGAGAACTATATGTATTTACAAAAGATGAGGTTTGGCAGCCGCATAAGGTACGAGGTACATAAACCAGAGGATATCAGCGGCATCACCATACCATCTTTCACCATGCAGCCCCTGGTTGAGAATGCTATCGTCCACGGCATTTCCAAAAAAGAGCAGGGGGGAACGGTAAGTGTAGACATTCGCAGCATCAGCCCTGAGCTCATAGAAATAGTGATAGCTGATGACGGCCTGGGGATTAAAAAGGATGTGCTGGACAGTCTCAATAAAAGGCTTAATGCTATAGATGAAAACAGAACAGCCAGGATCGGTATAGGACTCGGTAACATTTTCAGACGTATCAAGACTCTTTATCAGGGCCAGGGCAATTTAAAGATAGTTTCCGAGGAGTACCGGGGCACCAGAGTTATACTGACAATACCTCAGAAGGAGAAATAGTGTCTGGATGTGTGTTATGGTCTGGAGTTGGGATTATAGGATTTACTTAGGTCTGGTTTAATACGGATCAGATAGATGCATTTTTTGATGAAGTATTTTGATAGATGCAGTGTTTGTATGGATGCAGCAGGGAAAAGGGAGGGTAGATGTACAGGATACTTGTGGCAGATGATGAGAACATCGAGAGAAAGGTTCTCCTGAAAAAACTTAGAGCAAAATATGAGGTTCAGGCAGAGATACTTGAGGCCGAGAATGGCAGAGAGGTACTGAGCATTGCCGGTAACAAAAAGGTGGATATCTTTATTCTGGATATTGAGATGCCGGGCATCACCGGACTTGAGGCGGCAGGAGAGATACGAAAAGCAGATAAAGATGCAGTCATATTGTTTTTGACGGCCTTTGATGAGTTTAGTTATGCCAAAAAGGCAGTTGCGCTCCACGCCCTGGACTATCTTTTAAAGCCATACGATGATGATGAGCTGTTTTTATCTGTGGATACAGCCATACATTATGTGGATGAGCTACGGTCCGGAGAGGCAAAACCTCTACCTATAACAGGTGAGGGGGAGGAGGCAGCCGGCGTCAGTGCCCAAAATACGGGAGATGACGCGGTGGATATAGCCAGTGGACTAAGTGGACAAAAGCTCATGCTGGATTTCATAGAGAAGCATTATATGGAAGACATTTCTGTGCAGGATATAGCCAGTGCCCTAAATTACAGTGAGGCATATTTTTGTAAACTTTTTAAACAGAACTTTGGACGGAATTTTATATCCTACCTCTCAGAGTATCGTATAGAAAAGGCCAAAAAGCAGCTGGCAATGATCAGCGTAAATATCAAGGACATCGGGAGATCAGTGGGATATCCGGACTCCAATTATTTCGCCAAAGTATTTAAAAGGATAACCGGAAAAAGTCCATCAGAATATAGATCAATGGTAGTAGGAGACTGATGATCAGTCTCCTTTTTTTGTTCATATTATATTCATAAAATATGTTATAAAATTAACAAATAGTGAATAAGCAACAAAATACAGGGGTGATATTTATGCAAAATGTAAAAGGTGAATAAAAAATATGAACAAGATGTTAAAATTCTTCTACAAATCCAAAAAATTTACCATCGCGCATTGAAAGCGTTTACCATATAATTTCACTAGTTGATAAGTTCGGTGGAGGTTGAGCCCGACTGCATGGCAGCATAGCTTGCTTGATTGCACAGTGGCATGACAGTACAGATTAAGACGTATGTAGAGAGTAGCTCAACTACACTGACGGTTATGTGCTTTAGGCACAAAGATTGTACTAATGGGAGGATTTTTAGTATGAAGAAAAGATTAGTAAGTACAGTACTTGCAGCAACGATGGTTGCTACATCTCTTGCAGCATGTGGATCATCAACACCTGCATCTACAGAGGCTGCCACAACAAAGGCAGCAGAGACAGAGGCCGCTGCAGCAGAGACAACAGCAGCTGAGGCATCAGGTGAGACAGATGCAGCAGCAGATGCAGCAGCAGATGCAGCAGGTGATTACACAGTAAACGAGGCTGCAAAGGCTGACCCGGCAGTAGTACTTACAATGGCAGAGGTTAACCCTGTTGATGATACAATCTGCGGACAGATGGACAAGAAGTTCGTTGAGGCTGTAGAGGCTATCTCAGGCGGATCAATCACAATCGACCTTCAGGGTTCTGGCGTACTTGGCAGTGAGGCAGACGTACTTGACTCAATGCTTGGCGGCGGCGGAGACATCGATATTTCACGTATCTCAGCATTCGCACTTACATCTTATGGTGCAAAGAAGTCAGTTCTTCTTTCACTTCCATACACATTTGAGTCAAGAGATCACTACTGGAATTTCGTAAACAGCGATCTTGGTAAGGAGATCCTTGATGAGTCAGAGTCAGCTGGTATCGGTGTTAAGGGACTCTTCTACGGCGAGGAGGGCTTCAGACATTTCTTCACAGTAGCTGACAAGCCAGTAGCATCAGTTGATGACCTTAAGGGCATGAAGATCCGTGTATCAAACGACCCAATTATGGTTAAGATGGTTGAGGCACTCGGCGCAACAGCAACATCAGTTTCTATGACAGAGCTTTACTCAGCACTCCAGACAAACACAGTTGATGGTGCTGGACAGCCAATCGTTAACTATGCATCTAACAGATTTGATGAGGTTGCTCCAAACCTTACACTTGACAGCCACACACTTGGTGCTATCGAGGTAGTTATCTCTGAGGATTCTTGGAACAACAAGCTTACAGATAACCAGAGAGCAGTTATTGAGGAGGCTTCAAAGATCGCTTCTGATTACTGCCACACAATCGCTGTTGAGACAGAGGCTAAGGTTCTCGAGGATCTCAAGGCTCGTGGCTGCAACGTTATCGACATTGCTGATATGGCTCCATGGCAGGAGGCTTGCCAGGCTATCGCTGATGAGAATGCTTCTGGCGATCTTGCAGACGTATACGCTCAGATCAAGGCACTTGCATAAGATCTGTCTAAATTGGTTTATATAGCATGAGGTAAGGTGCTCTGCGGCATGCATATTGTCGAGGGCACCTTATTTTTAAGAAAGATGAAGGGGGTACTATGGCAGCAATACTTGGTTTTCTAAAAAAAGCAGAGCCGGTTTATGACATGGTTTACAAGACAACTATGCTGATCTGTAAACTGCTTCTTGTTGCAGATATTATCATTATGACATGGGTAGTAATTGCCCGTTATTTAACATTTGTTCCTGCACCTAACTGGGGCGAGGAGGTTATCCTTACACTTATGGCTTACATGTCCGTTTTATCGGCGGCACTTGCCATCAGGAGGAATGCTCACATCAGGATGACAACATTCGACCGTTATCTCCCTGTAGGTCTCGTTAAGGTACTGGACCTTGTGGCTGATATTTTCGTTATGATTCTTGCTCTTGTTATGCTGGTTGTGGGATGGCGTTATGCAACAGGTATCGGAGCAAAGGGATCCTATATCTCAATGCCATGGCTTAGCAAGACCTGGATGTATATGCCTATACCTCTTGCAGGATTTGCCATGATCTTTTTCGAGTTTGAGAGGATAATCATTGATATCGAACATCTGCTTGACAAGGATTATGTTCCAGAGCTTGGCTTTGTAGTTGATGAAAAGAAGGAGGATAAATAATTATGGAAGCTAATACAGCCGCAATTGCAGTTCTCCTGGTTTCATTCTTTGTAATGATCATTTTAAGATTTCCAATTGCTTATGCAGTTGCGTTATCATCAATTTTCTGCCTTGCATATCAGGGCATCCCATTAAACACAGTTGCACAGCAGATGGTTAAAGGTATTTCATCCTTCTCACTCATGGCAGTTCCTTTCTTTATCACCATGGGCGTACTCATGGGAACAGGTGGTATCTCCGAGAAGCTCCTGGATCTGGCGGATGCCTTTGTAGGATGGATGACCGGTGGTCTCGCCATGGTTAACATCGTAGCATCATATTTCTTTGGTGGTATTTCAGGATCAGCATCGGCTGACACCGCATCTCTTGGTTCTCTTGAGATCCCAATGATGGTAGACCGTGGATATGATGTAGACTTTTCAACAGCAGTTACTATCGCATCTTCAGTAGAGGGTATGCTGGTACCGCCATCACACAACATGGTTATTTATGCAACAACAGCCGGTGGTATCTCAATTGGATCACTGTTCCTTGCAGGATATCTCCCAGGTGCAGTACTTGCCGGATCTCTCATGGTTGGTGCTTACATCATCTCCAAGAAGAGACATTATCCAAAGGGCGATCCTTTCTCAGTAAAGATCCTTTTAAGACAGCTTGTTACATCAGTATGGGCACTCCTTTCTATCCTTATCGTAGTAGTAGGTGTAGTTGCCGGAATCTTCACAGCAACTGAGTCAGCAGCTATCGCAGTTATCTATTCACTTTTAGTTTCACTCTATATCTATAAGGGTGTTACCTGGAAGGGAGTATGGCAGTGCCTTGACCAGTGTATCGATACACTCTCCATCGTACTTATCCTTATCTCAACATCATCAGTATTTGGATACTGCCTTACAAGATTACATGTACCAGATCTTGCAGCAAACCTTATCACAGGTGTTTCAGATAACCCTGTAGTTATCGCACTGTTACTTAACTGTATCCTCCTGGTACTCGGATGTATCATGGACATGGCTCCGATCATCCTTATTTCAACACCTATCCTCCTTCCTATTGCCAAGGAAATAGGTATTGACCCTGTACAGTATGGTATCTTACTCGTACTTAACTGTGGTATCGGACTCCTCACTCCTCCTGTAGGTTCCGTACTTTTCATCGGTTCAGCGATTGCACACAGACCTATTGAGAAGGTCGTAGTAGCTATGGTACCTTTCTATATCATGATGGTTGTAGCTCTCCTCCTTATCACATTTATACCTGACATTTCACTATTCGTACCAAAGCTCTTTGGCTATGTTCAGACAGGTATGGGTATCTTTGCTACCGCAGGCTGACGATGATCTTTTCACAATACTTAAACTTCATAACTAACATTTTCATAATATAACTTCTCATGAAAGGAGCGGCGGGCTTGCCCGCCGCTCCTTTTGAAATAAAATCCATTTTTGAGATGCATGACGAAAATGCACGTGGTGCGTACCGGCCCTGGGAACATCAGCCCATTATACTCGCTTTCGCGAGGCTGATGCTAAATGACAGGTTTTAAGAAAAACTGTCACAACTCCCAACGGTGTTGTAAGAACAGCAAGCCTGGCATGCACCCACGGTGCATTTTCTGTCTGTGATTTGTGATAATTATAAAATTTTGCCACTATAAATTACTTTGGCTATTTTCAACTTCATAGTTGATATTTATAAATTTCCGAAGTAATTTTTATTGCTTCGGTCTTTTAATGGCATAAGCCTAATGCCTCTACCCGATATAATTCAGACTACATTTAGTATTGATATCTTTTTTTGTTTTTTACTCTCACTTGAGCATGTTGATATAATACAGAACATAAGTTTATGCGCCAACCATAAACTGAAAATTAGCCAATTACTTTTATATATGATTAGTGAGAAGTATTTCAATTAGTGGTAGAATAAAGGCTATTATGATTTAGAAAGAAATAATAAGGAAGACGAAAAATGAGATTTCAATTTAAATTCAAAAATGGAGCCAAAGAGTTATGGGAGCTGTCCATGATACATCAGTACACCTCCATGATAGGAGTGGTCAATGTTGTGTTCACTGTGTCCATGGCAGTGTTACTGGCTACAAGTTACAAAAACAGCTGGTGGGTTCTATCTCTCTGCGTTGCCATCGCTATGCTGTATTTTCCTGTTATACAGCCACTTATCATATATTTCAGAAGCAGGAAAAATGCTGAAAAGATCACAAACGAGACTGAGCTGAGCTTCACTGACAATGAGATCTTTATCACTGTAGCAGACAAGCATCAGACTCTTACCTGGAAGGATATCCAGGGTATCAAGGAGCTTCCTGGGATGTTTATCCTCTACACTGGCAGAGGTCATGGTCTTGTTATCCCGGATAAATCTATGGGTAATGATCGAAAGGCATTTATCTCATTTGTAAAAGACAAAATGCCAAAAAAGTGATTTCACTAGAGCACATATCCAAAGGCGATTTCACTAATGCACATATCAGAAAGTAATTACACTAGTGCGCATATCAAAAAAAGATTTTACTAGAGCACATATCCAAAAACGATTTCACTAGTGTGCATATCCAAAAGCAATTTCACTAGAGAATATACCCAAAAAGCTATTTCACTAGTGTGCATATTCAAAAAGCAAGTACTTAACAAATGGAAAGTGACTGCAATCACAACTGGCGGGCAGATATATTCCATCAAGACTAGTGGCAGGTATTTGTCACTGGTGCCAGCTATCATAAATGTTTATCAATATGAACAATAATAAAGTACAAAAGCAGTACATAAGACAACTGCATATGGGCAGCATTCGCACAGGGCATCCGGGTAATTCAGACCATTCGTGTAATTCAGGGAATCCGAGTAATTCGGGATATACAGGTAATTCCAGGCATCTGGGTAATTCGGGACACACAGGTAATTCCGGACATCCGGGTAATTCGGGGCTTAGCGGATTTAAAGCAGGGTTATGGAGAGCGAGTGTGACCGCCGTAAGCATTCTCCTGATGACGGCCTGCAGCAGTGCAGGATCTGCCGGGGCAGGTGCAACTGGGGGGCAGTCAGCCAGCTCCCAGTCTGGAACGCAGACAGTTGATAGTCAGTCAGCCGGCCATCAATCTGGTGCGCAAACTGTTGGCGGTCAGTCAGCCGACTCCCGGCAGTCTGTGAGTGATACATCGGACAGTATGAGTACGCAGCGTAGTAGCTCATACAAGGTAGGAGATGTTGTCCCGGAGTATGTATTCACCTATGCCGAAAACCAGACAAGCGATTACCCCACCACCCAGGCCGCAAGGTATTTTGCCAAGCTTGTCAATCAGGAGACAGAGGGTCGCATCGAGATCAGGGTATATCCCAGGGCGGAGCTTGGGGACGAAAAGTCTTCCATCGAGCAGCTGTGCTTTGGGGGCATCGACTTTGCCAGAGTATCCCTGGGCAGTACCTCAGAGTACAGTGAGGAGTCAGTGGTACTGCAGATGCCTTACCTATATAAGAATGCAGATCACATGTGGAGGGTCCTGGATGGTGAGATAGGAGCACGTATCAAGGAGTCTTTTGAGGGCTCCGGGATAGTAGCTCTTGCCTGGTTCGACGCCGGCGTCAGAAACTTTTACACCATAGACGGGCCCATCAATCGTCTGGAGGATGTAAAGGGTCTAAAGATCAGAGTCCAGCAGTCAGAGCTTGCTGAGGACATGGTGACTGCTCTTGGAGCAGAGCCTGTGCCTATCGTATACGAGGACGTTGAGGAGGCGCTGCAGACTCACGCCGTGGATGGTGCCGAGAACAACTGGTCCTCCTATGAGGCAATGGGGCACAATACTTACGCCGGATATTACTGCCTGGACGAGCACATGAGAGTTCCGGAGCTTATGCTCATGAGCGAGGTGACCTGGAACAAGATGAGTACCATCGATCAAAACATCATTCTGCAGTGTGCCATTGAGGCTGGCGATTACGAGAGAGAACTGTGGAAAAAGCGGGAGGACAGCTCCAGAGATAAATGTCTCCAGGCCGGCACCGTCGAGATCGTCCTTTCAGACGAGGAAAAGCAGAGATTCAGAGAGGCTGTGGACGACCTTTACACCAAATACTGCAGTGAGCACATGGATCTTGTAAAGGAGATCACCGAGGCTGGACAGCAGTAGGTTTATAGCGATGTTTTATTAATGTATTATGTGCATCTGTACACGGTTTGTATCTGTACACTTAGTGCATCAGTACATTTTGTGTGTCTTTGCACCTCAGGTATGTGGCACAACTGGCTCTCTTGCTTATTAGTTACCTCAATGATATAATTTGTTGGTTATAAATAGAGATTTGAGTTCTCTTTAAAATAACATGATCGGACAATCAGCTCTTATAAGATGATTTTGTGAGGACCTTTCATGGAGTGTGTCCTGATCATGACAAATAATAAGAAGGTATAAGATGTATCAGATAAAATTTGACCAACCTGTACATGTCCATTTTATTGGAATCGGCGGCATCTCTATGAGTGGTCTTGCCGAGATTCTGCTCTCAAGACATTTTACTATCTCCGGATCAGACAGCCGTGAGTCAGAGCTTACACAAAAGCTTGAGAGAGAGGGTGCTATAGTTAATTACCCTCAGAAAGCAGAGAACATTACTAAAGATATAGATGTGGTAGTTTATACAGCTGCTATCCATCCAGATAATCCTGAGTTCAAGGCAGCACAGGATGCAGGCATTCCTATGCTCACCAGAGCACAGCTCCTGGGAGAGATTATGCGTAATTACAATCAGGCTATCAATGTCTCCGGCACACATGGTAAGACAACCACTACATCCATGATTACAGAGATACTTCTGGAGGCACAGGCGGACCCTACAGTATCAGTAGGCGGCATGCTCAAGGACATTGGCGGCAACATCCGTGTAGGCGGACAGGATACATTTGTTGTAGAGGCATGTGAGTATACAAACTCCTTCCTGTCTTTCTTCCCTACTATTGAGATTATACTCAATGTTGAGGCAGACCACCTTGATTTCTTTAAGGATATAGATGATATCCGTCACAGCTTCAGACTTTTTGCAGAAAAGCTGCCAGAGGACGGACTCCTTGTTATCAACACAGATATCAAGCACTATGATTACTTTACAGACAATCTCAAGTGCAGATGCATTACATTTGGTCATGACAAGGACTCAGACTACACAGCCAACTTTATAAGCTATGACAAGCTGGCACACCCAACCTACACCCTGTTCTATAAGGGTGAGGAGCTTGCCAGGGTTGAGCTGGGAGTCACAGGAGAGCATAACATTTACAACTCTATGGCAGCCATAGCAGTGTGCCGCGAGCTAGGCATTAGCATGGATGCTATACTCAAGGGTCTCCGTCATTTCACAGGTACAGACCGTCGTTTCCAGAAAAAGGGAACAGTCAACGGTTTTACTATAATTGACGACTATGCTCATCATCCACAGGAGATTGCGGCTACAATCGAGGCAGCTAAAAAGTATCCACACAGGAAGCTTTGGATCGCATTCCAGCCACATACCTATAGTCGTACAGCTGCGCTTCTCGATGATTTTGCCGGAGCACTCAGCCAGGCAGATGAGATTGTGCTCGCGGATATTTATGCAGCCAGAGAGCAAAACACTATCGGCATCAGCTCAGACGATCTCCGTAAGCATATGCTGGAGCAAAACACTAATGTTTATTACATCCCAGAGTTCAAGGATATAGAAAAGTTCCTTGTAGAGCATGTAGAGGAGGGGGATGTCCTCATTACCATGGGAGCCGGCAATATATATGAGGTAGGTGAGCACCTCCTTGAGCTTCCAGGAGCAGAGATCGAGGAGTGATTGGGTCTGCGAGGAGCTGATTGTGTGCACCGGGAGTGATTGCGTGCACTATATGATTGCTTTCTTACATGGGTCGCATCTCACAGTAAAGCTGTGAGATGAGCGGTGGACACTGCCGCTTGCGTATAACTTGTATATAAGCAAATTAAGATATTATTAGAGGATATGTGGTACTATTTCCTACATATCCTTTTTTATTGCTGGAATTTCTACATCTCTTGACCCATCCTGCATTTGGGAGGTTTGCAGTCATGGCACTACTTATAAAATCCGTTAAAAATGTGCAAAAAATTCTTCCAAAAATAACAAAAAGTTAGAACCATCTAAATTTTGCAAAGAATTCCACAAATCATGAGGATTATAGAAATTTATTATAAAAAATTGAGGTATTTTGGGAACGGATTTAAAAAATATTGAAAAATTGACACATTAAACCCCACAATAGGAGTTTTTATATAAATAAAAACAATTTCCATTCCACAAAAAACAAAGGAAATCCACAGCCAAAATGTGGATAACTGCCAATTGTATTTAAAAAATACAATACATTAGTGTATTGACATTTGATACAGCTCGTTTTTACACATTGTATTTAAGTTGTAAACAAATTAAAATAATTATAGCGCCTCTTGACTTTTTAGTAGTGCACATTATCCACATCTATGTGGATAAATTTGGTGGATAAAGTTGTGGACTGGGCTTATTGAAGCTCCAAATTTAGTGTGTTAATATCTATGCACCGAAGGAGATATGGTCTGTTTAGGGGTACACTTCAGGCCTCTCCATGTTTGTTTGGGGGATGATGAGATGGGCACAAATATTGTAGATAATCTTGCAGTTCATGCTACTTGTATATCAGATGATTTTCTGGATAAGTACTTAGGCACAGCCAATGGAGATTATATTAAAGTATATTTATTTATGCTTAGACACAGAGGGGAGCAGTTTTCAGTTGAGGAGGCTGCAGATTCTCTCAATCTTACTGATAATGATATTGAGCGTGCAGTAAGATATTGGGAGAGACTTGGTGTATTTAAGAGTGCATCAGGACTTTCAGAGGAGTCTGTTACTGCAGTATGCAGTACTGTATCATGTGTGGAGCAGGAGCCAGAGACAACTGCCGTTGCAGAGGAGTTATCTCAGGCAGAGGATCAGATCGCTCATATGCAGGGCACAGTGGATGACGTGCAGGATGACGAGGAGTTCAAGGGCATTATTTTTGTTGCCAAGCACATATTGCCTACACTTCCTAGCATTCGCCAGGTAGAGGTATTACAGTATATGTACAAGGATCTCCAGATGTCAGCCGATGTTATTGAGTATTTACTTGAGTACTGCGCAAGCATTAAAAAGACAACCTACAAGTATATGCAGGCTGTTGCAATCAACTGGCATGAGCAGGGTGTTGTTACTCTTCAGCAGGCTAGAGATCTTGTTAAGTCTATTGAGGGAAAGGGCGCCAAAAAGGCAGCACCAAAGGTATCCTCAAAGCCAAATAAATTTATCAACTTTGAGCAGCGTCAGGTTGATTACGATACTATAGTGAGCAATCGTATATTGAACAGGGTCAATAATGTCACTAACTAATGCACAATATAACAAAATAATGCGAGTCTATGACGAGCGTCAGATGGCAGATAACAGGGATCTGGATGATCGACGTAAGCTAGCGTATCAAAAGCTTCCGGAGCTTAAGTCTCTGGAAGATTTTGTGCGTAATGAGTCTTTAAAGACCTTCCGGCTTATGAGAGATGGACAAAAGGACAAGCTTTCTCTCCTCAGATCTGTCATATCAGAGACAATAAAACGTAAGCAGGAGATACTTAGAGAGCATGGATTGCCTGAGGATTTCCTTGACATGAGGTATGTATGTCCTGACTGTCATGATACAGGCTTTATCAATGGTAAAAAGTGCCATTGCTTTGTTGAGATGCAGATGAAATACCTTTATCAGCAGTCCAATATAGATAAGATCGTACAAAAGCAAAATTTCGATTATTTCGATTTAAATAGATACGATGGCAGGGAGCCTATCTTTCCAGATGGCAGGACCAATCGCCAGTATATGGCGGAAAACAGAGATTTTTTACTGCAGTGGGTCAGAGATTTTGACAAAAACCATGGCAACATCATGCTCACAGGCAGCACTGGTACAGGTAAGACTTTCCTTATCAACTGTGTGGCCAAGGCACTTATGGACAGCTATCACTCAGTTATCTATCTTACCAGTACAGACCTTTTTGAGAGTTTCTCCAAGGCCATGAGGAGCGATGGCGAGGATCAGCAGGAGATGCAGGATGCTATATTAAATTGTGACCTGTTAGTTATAGATGATTTAGGTACAGAGTTAAATAATAGCTATACATCTTCAAAATTGTTCTATGTGCTCAATCAGCGCATGGTTTTTCATAAATCTGTCATCATATCTACCAATTTAACCTTAAATATGATTAGAGATTTATACTCAGAACGTGTGTCTTCACGCATTATTTCTGACTATTCTATCATTCCTCTTTATGGAAATGATCAAAGGTTGTATTGACAGTTTTGGTTCCATGAAGTAATTTATCTAATGGCTATTTGAGAGATCAGTACTAAAGCGGTATGTTTTGTACTGATTGATTGATTAAATAGATGTATACATTACTACTGTGTACACAAATATGCAGGATTATTTTTTAGGACAGTTCTTAAGGAGGAGAAAAGAAATGTCAGATTCCAGAACTTCAGAGTTTATTGAGCGTATCCCGGTTGGACCATTAGCACTTATGCCTCTTGATTCTATCATGCCACTCGGACAGAGGGTAGATGAGTACCTTGCCAAGTGGCGTCATGCACGTGAGAGTGAGCACAAAGAGACAATCGCATTCAACGGTTACCAGAAGGATAGCTACATTGTTAAGTCCAAGGTATCACGTTTCGGTTCAGGCGAGGCCAAGGCCAATATTTTAGAGACAGTACGTGGTGAGGACCTATACCTTATGGTAGATGTTATGAACTACTCACAGACATACAGCCTTTTTGGTCAGATCAATCACATGTCTCCAGATGATCATTACTCAGATCTCAAGAGAGTCATTGCAGCTACAACAGGCAAGGCTAAGCGTATCAACGTGATCATGCCATTCATGTATGAGTCTCGCCAGCACAAGCGTACAGGACGTGAGTCACTTGACTGCGCTATGATGCTTCAGGAGCTTCACGATTTAGGAGTTGAGAACTTCCTTACTTTCGATGCTCATGATCCACGAGTTATGAATGCTATACCACGTGACAGTTTTGATAACATTTCATGTTCATATCAGTTCATCAAGGCTATCCTCAACAGTATCAACGATCTTGATATTGACAAGGATCATATGATGATCATCTCTCCTGATGAGGGTGGTATGAGCAGAGCAATTTATTATGCCAATGTTTTAGGTATCGATATGGGTATGTTCTACAAGCGTCGTGATTACGCGCAGGTAGTTAACGGACGTAACCCTATTGTCGCTCACGAGTTCCTCGGAACAGATGTTGAGGGCAAGGATGTATTTATCATCGATGATATGATCTCCTCCGGTGAATCATTGATTGATACAGCTAAAGAGTTAAAGGAGCGTAAGGCAAAGCGAGTATTTGCTTGCTGCACATTCGGACTCTTCACTTCAGGCTTCAATAAGTTTGACCAGGCTTATGCAAGCGGTACATTAAACGGAGTTTACACAACAAACCTTATTTACCAGCAGCCAGAGCTCCTTACAAAGCCATGGTACAGAAGTGTTGATATGGCCAAGTACATCGCACTCATCATCGACAACCTTAACCACGATATGAGTATTTCACAGCTCCTTGATACATCAGCAAGGATCAATCAAAAGGTTGCAGCTTACAAGCAGCAGCGCGCAGGTGTCAACAAGCAGATGGAGCTCTCATTCGACTAAAATCTGATTCTGGAACAATATAAATTAAGTACCTATAACATTGGTTATAGGGTATGAGACAGGGCCGTCCATTAGGACGGCCCTTTATAAGTGAATCAACATAGAATATGTGGTAAAAAGTCTGCATATTGTTCTATACTTATTAGTACATAATAACAGTAAAATCATATAAGAAAATGCACCGGATGTGTGCCAGGCATCATCCCTCGCGCAAGCGACCCTAATGGGCTGATGTTCCCGGACCCGGTGCATTTTTTATTCAATAAGGAATGTAAAATTTGGATAAGAGAAGCTTTTCAGACAAAACATATATATACACATTCATATTGGGCATCCTCGTGGTGCTGGTTCACTCTGTCAACTTTGCAGACAGCAACACTATCCTGCTCACTATGATACAGTCCTCAGATTTTACACACACTGATCTCAAGGGACTGACAGGTGCATCAGCACACATAGAGAACTTCCTTTCCAACGCATTGGGTCAGGCAGCGGTGCCGGGTTTTTTTATGATGTCCGGATACCTGTTTTACAGGACACTCTCTAACCTGAAAGACATAGGCAGGAAGTGGAAGGAGCGCTTCTGGTCACTCATTATACCTTTCGGTGCCTGGAATTTTATCTACTATATATTATATGTTTGTCTGGGCAAGGCTCAACCAGGACTGAGAGAGATCCATGATGCTATAACCAATTACGCCTATAATCCGGTTTTCTGGTATGTGTATCAGCTCATCCTCCTAACAGTCCTTGCCCCAATATTTTATGCACTGCTTAAAAATAAATTCATCACTATAGTGGCCGTAGTGTTATATGTCATCATGGTAGTCAAGGGGTTAGACATTCCTGAGATCAACGAGGATGCCATACTTTACTATTTTGCAGGAGCGTGCCTGGCTAGACATTCGAGGACGATTTTTGAACAAAACTCCAAAACAAAAATATGTATTGGTGCCCTGATACTGCTCCTGGTGTGGGCACTTCAGATATTTACCACTGTATGCATGCAGATGTTCCTGGTGGCGCCTATAGATACAGATGTTATGGATCCAATCCTGTACTGGTATTACGGCGGTGACATCACCACAGCTCTGGCTGCACAACTAAAAACCTTGCCTACAGGCATCCTGGTAGACATACTTTCCGTCGGTGGACAGGTCATTGTGAATGTAATCAGGCGGCTACTCCTGTGTCTGGGCCTCTGGTTTGTGCTCCCAGACAGACTTCCTGAGGTAAAAGCTTACATGAAAAATGGTTTCTTTTTATATGCAGTACATTATCCGATTGCCAGAATCGGGATATTTGTGTTAGAGTACATGGGCGTTGGTTATCACGGAGCCATGGATCAGTTCATAAGACTATATATTTATCTTATGATTCCTGTTGTATGCGTGGCTGCATCATATAGATTAAAATTAATACTCAAAAAGTGCGCCCCATTCATGTGGAGAGTGCTCAGCGGAGGTAGATAATGTTTATAGCAGATCATTGGAGAGATTACGAGGTAATAGATACAAGCTCAGGTGACAAGCTTGAGAGATGGGGCAAGTACATCCTCAGGAGACCTGACCCACAGGTTATATGGCAGACACCATTTAGCAATAAATACTGGAAAAAACTCAACGGACATTACCATCGTTCAGAGCGAGGCGGCGGAGAGTGGGAGTTCTTTGACCTTCCTAAACAGTGGAAGATATCCTATGTCCTCGGCGGTACTGATAAGACAGGTTCCAATCTGCCGGAGTCAGCGAGAGAGACCTACAGACCAGTAGCTCCAAGCTACGACAACCTTATGGGTGTGCCGGAAAATAAAAGGACGTTGACATTCCACTTAAAGCCATTTGCCTTTAAGCATACAGGACTCTTTCCGGAGCAGGCTGCCAACTGGGACTGGTTCTCCGACGAGATAATCGGTGAGGTCAACCGCCGTAAGGCTCAGGGTAACGACACACCTGTAAAGGTGCTTAATCTTTTTGCATATACAGGCGGAGCTACACTTGCAGCAGCCGCTGCGGGAGCACATGTGACACACGTAGATGCATCCAAGGGCATGGTACAGTGGGCCAAGGAGAATGCTGAGGCCTCGGGATTGTCACAGGCGCCTATCAGATGGCTGGTTGATGACTGCACAAAGTTTGTAGAGCGTGAGATCCGTCGCGGCAATAAGTATGATGCCATAATCATGGACCCGCCATCCTATGGCAGAGGACCAAAAGGCGAGATTTGGAAGATTGAGGATGCAGTATATCAGCTCATGGAGCTGTCTGCTCAGTTACTGACAAAGGACAGCATTTTCTTCCTTATTAACTCATACACTACAGGTCTGCAGCCGGCAGTTATGAGCTATATGCTTGGCACCATCATAAAAGACAAGTTCGGTGGATCTATACATTCAGAAGAGGTGGGATTACCGGTTACAGAGACTGGATTTGTGCTTCCTTGCGGATGTTCCGGAAGATGGACAAAAGCACGATAAATCGCGGCTGGAGCGTACTCTTTAACGCGTATAGACGTAAGATAATCGTAATTATTTCACGACTATTATTAATGGAATAGAAATTGCAATTAAAAGTCTCCACAGCTATTATAATATCATGAAGTAATGACTTGTACGGATGATCAGGCTATTGGGGTTATGATGATCTCTAGCAGGGGTGATCAGGAGGGTTTTATATATGTTTAAAGAGAGACTTGCAAAACTGGTTCTTATTACAGGTGCGTTGGCGGCAGTAACAGCATTTAGTGCTTTTGCAGCAGGATGGACTACAAACGCCAAGGGCGAGCAAGTATATGTTCAGGATAGTGGTACAGTTGTTACCAACTCATGGATCAAGGCCAACAGCAACAATCAGGTGATTTGGTACTATGCCAAGCAGGACGGAACTTTGACAAAGAGCAGTTGGCAGACGATAAACGGTTATAAATATTATTTCGATGAGAGCGGTGTAATGCAGACCGGATGGATTGATGAGTACAATTATTATTGTGATCCTAATTCCGGAGCTGCAGTCACAGGTTGGAAGTATCTTCCTATTCCGGATGATTACGCTTATTATTACTCAGATAATTCAAATTATTCGGCAGGTAGTTATGCATGGTTCTTCTTTAATACAAGCAGTTGCCGCAAATACTATGCTGAGAGTGAAAATGTAACAGTTAAAAACATCAACGGCATAAAGTATGGATTTGATGAAAATGGTGTAATGCAGCTTGGATGGTCCAAGGTCAAGGATACTTCACCTGAGATTGCAGGCTACATGTATTTCGCAGAAAAGACAGACAGCAACTTCAAGCAGGGTCAGCAGATTGCAGGTACATGGTATACCATAGTTGGTCCTATGGAGTCATCAAGTACAGGCAGTTATGACAAGGATCTTGCTACAGGGGATGTAGAGTACTTCTACTTCAAGTCCAACGGATATCCTGCAGCAGCAACTAACGCAGGCTATACAGTACAGACTGTAAACTCCAAAAAGTATCTCTTTGATGAGAGAGCAAACCCGGTATATGGCATGCAGATAGGATACCTTGAGAGTAGCAGCGAGGGCAGTTATTACTACTGTGGATCAAGCAAGTCAGATTGCTCAGTAAAGACTGGTAGATTCTCTATGACAGAGGCCGACGGAGACCGTATTACATTCTATGCACAGTCCAATGGTAAGGGCTATACCGGAGTTAAAGATGGTTACCTCTATTACAATGGTAAGCTCCAGTGCGCTGAGTCAGATTCCAAGTACATGATATGTACAGTAAACAGCAAGGATTATGTAATATCAACAAGCGGTTCAGTTCAGAAAAATAAAACAAAACTTAAGGATGCAGATGGCAACAAGGTTTCAACCAATTCGGATGGAACACTTAAGGAGACTATCGAGGGTAGCTTCGATGTATTAACAGCAACTGCACCAGATGTTGATGAGATAGACTAATATATTTAGAGAGTTGGTTTTGGGCCAGCTCTCTTTTTTTTGAAATCATCACTAGTTGATGATTTGTCGTGGTTATTGGTGATTGAAAATATTTATAGAATTTTAGAGAGTTATGTTAGAAAGAAATGTATAAAGGAGTGCAGTGACATATATGGCGGGATGCTTGGAAACTTATTATGAGGAGGATTTATTTAATAAGTAGTAGATATCTTCAATTGAAGAATTAGCATTGATATTATTTGGGTATATAAATGAAAAAGCTTTTCTATAATAAATGTTGTATGTAGTAAAGATAAGAAAGAATATGGAATATGCATATGTAACATATGGAATATACAAATAGAAAAAAATAAAATAGGTGTTGCAAAGCGAGGAGAGAGATGTTATAGTATGACACGCACGGCAGGGTGTGACTCTGCTGCGCGGTACATTAATAAAGATACGCACGGCTCGGTGGAAGATGTATAGGATTTTATACATTATTTAGAAAAAACCGCTTGAAATAAAGAAAAGCCTGTGTTATCTTAGTATTCGCTGTGACATGATAGCGATGAAATGAAGATTACTTGCATGGACGAAAGCCAAGATCCGTACAGCATTACCCATTGGATCCAGTGAGCCTTAGGGCTCCGCCTGAGAGTTGATACGGCAACCAAGTATAAGGCATGTAAGAGAACTTCATGGAGCGAATGTCTAGTTTAGAAACTGACGGCAGGTCACTGTACTACAATTTAATCCATTACACAGCAGATGGATTTATGATGCACGCACACAAACATCTCACGATTGTTTTGCATGCATGTTAATGTACAGTCACCGACTTATCGTCAAATTACCGATAGGAGGCGACTTTTTTTATGGCAAGTCAAGTAATGAGAATCACACTCAAGGCTTACGACCACACACTTGTGGACGAGTCAGCTGCAAAGATTGTGGAGAACTGCAAGAAGACAGGTTCACAGGTTTCTGGACCAGTTCCACTTCCAACAAAGAAGGAAGTAGTTACTATCCTTCGTGCTGTACATAAGTACAAGGATTCCCGTGAGCAGTTCGAGCAGAGAACTCACAAGAGACTTATCGACGTTATCAGTCCTAACCAGAAGACAATGGATGCTCTTCAGAGACTCGAGATGCCAGCAGGCGTTTACGTTGATATCAAGATGAAGAATAAGTAATGATTCTAGAATGAGTCTGAGATATCGGACTCCGCTGTAGAAAGGAGAACAAATGAAGAAAGCTATTTTAGCGACTAAAGTAGGAATGACACAGATCTGGAACGAAGATGGCGTGTTAATTCCAGTAACTGTGCTTCAGGCTGGACCATGTGTAGTTACACAGGTTAAGACAGTAGAGAATGACGGTTACGCAGCAATTCAGGTAGGCTTCCAGGACAAGAGAGAGAAGCTTGTTAACAAACCACAGAAGGGTCAGTTTGACAAGGCTGGCGTTCCTTGCAAGAGATTTGTTAAGGAGTTAAGACTTGAGGATGCTGAAAACTACAATGTAAAAGATGAGATTAAGGCAGACATCTTTGCTGAGGGTGACAAGGTAGACGTTACCGCTATTTCAAAGGGTAAGGGATTCGAGTCAGCTATCAGAAAGTATGGTCAGCACAGAGGACCTATGGGTCACGGTTCCAAGTTCCACCGTCACCAGGGTTCAAACGGTACATCTGCAACACCATCAAGAGTACTTCCTGGTAAGGGAATGCCTTCACACATGGGTGCAGTAAAGGTTACAACACAGAACCTTACAGTTGTTAAGGTTGATGTAGAGAACAACCTGCTTCTTATTAAGGGAGCTGTACCAGGACCTAAGAAGGCTCTTATTACTGTAAAAGAAGCAGTAAAGGCCTGAGACGAAAGAAAGGAGGAACATATAGATGGCTAACGTATCAGTATTTGATATGCAGGGTAAGGAAGTTGGCAAGATGGATCTCAATGATTCCGTATTCGGAGTTGAGGTTAACGAGCACCTTCTCCACCTCGCAGTTGTTGCTCAGCTTGCTAACAAGCGTCAGGGCACACAGAAAGCATTAACTCGTTCTGAAGTTTCAGGAGGCGGAAGAAAGCCTTGGAGACAGAAGGGCACAGGACATGCTAGACAGGGTTCTATCAGAGCACCTCAGTGGAAGGGCGGCGGAGTTGTATTCGCACCTACACCACGTGATTACACAACAACAATGAACAAGAAGGAAAAGAGAGCAGCTCTTAAGTCTGCACTTTCTAATGCCGCAGCAGAGAACAAGCTTATCGTTGTTGACGATATCAAGTTCAATGAGATCAAGACAAAGAACTTCAAGGCAATGCTTGATGCTCTTAAGGTTAACAAGGCATTCGTTCTTCTTGATTCAGCAGATGAGAACGCAATTCTTTCAGCTAGAAACATCGTAGATGTTAAGACAGCTGGTGTAAACGAGCTTAACGTTTATGACGTTCTTAAGTACCAGACAGTAGTTGCTACAAAGGCAGCTGTTGAGAAGATTCAGGAGGTATACGCATAATGGCAGACATTAAGTATTATGACGTTATTCTTCGTCCGGTTATCACAGAGAAGTCTATGGGCGAGATGGCAAACAAAAAGTATACATTCCTTGTAAATCCAGAAGTAACAAAGACTCAGGTTAAAGAGGCCGTTGAGAAAATGTTCGAGGGTACAAAGGTAAAGGCTGTTAACACAATGAATGCTCAGGGCAAGACCAAGAGAAGAGGTCTTCGTTTTGGCAAGACAGCAAAGACAAAGAAGGCTATCGTTACTTTAACAGCTGATTCAAAGGATATTGAGATCTTCAAGGGACTTTAATCATTAGTAACGATGGAAACACAGTCACGTGAAAAATTCTCTATTATACGTGACATAACAAAAGGAGAAAATAAGTCATGGGTATTAAGACATATAGACCTTATACACCTTCGAGAAGAAACATGACCGGTTCTGACTTTTCTGAGATCACAAAGAAGACTCCTGAGAGATCACTTCTTTCTACAGTTAAGGAGAACGCTGGTAGAAACAATCAAGGTAAGATAACTGTTCGTCACCAGGGTGGCGGAAACAGACAGAAATATAGAATCATCGATTTCAAGAGAAACACAAAGGATGGAATTCCTGCAACAGTTGTTGGAATCGAGTATGATCCTAACAGAACAGCAAATATCGCACTTATCTGTTATGCAGACGGCGCAAAGGCATATATCCTTGCTCCTAACGGTCTTACAGACGGCATGAAGGTAATGAGCGGTCCTGATGCTGAGGCAAAGGTAGGTAACTGCCTTCCACTTTCAAAGATTCCTGTAGGTACAAACGTACACGCAATCGAGCTTTTACCAGGTAAGGGCGCACGTATGGTTCGTTCAGCTGGTAACGCTGCTCAGCTTATGGCTAAAGAGGGCAAGTACGCAACTCTTCGTCTTCCATCAGGTGAGATGAGAATGGTTCCTATCGAGTGCCGTGCAACAATCGGTGTAGTAGGAAACGGTGATCACAACCTTATCAACATCGGTAAGGCTGGAAGAAAGAGACATATGGGATGGCGTCCAACAGTTCGTGGTTCTGTCATGAACCCTAACGATCACCCACACGGTGGTGGAGAAGGTAGAGCACCAGTCGGAAGACCAGGTCCTTGCACTCCATGGGGTAAGCCAGCACTTGGACTTAAGACACGTAACAAGAAGAAGGCTTCTAATAAGCTTATTATCAGAAGACGCGATGGTAGAGCCATCAAATAATTGAGGAGGAGAGAAAAATATGGCACGTTCAATTAAAAAAGGACCATTCATCGACGCTTCACTTAAAAAGGCTGTTGATGCAATGAACGCTTCCGGAAGCAAGTCAGTTATTAAGACTTGGTCACGTCGTTCCACAATCTTCCCATCTTTTGTTGGTCACACGATTGCGGTTCACGATGGTAGAAAGCACGTTCCTGTATATATTACAGAGGACATGGTTGGTCACAAGCTTGGTGAGTTCGTTGTTACAAGAACTTTCCACGGCCACAGCGGTAACGAGAAGAGAGCTTAATCTCGCGCATATTTGAAAGGAGGACATTTTAACAATGTCAAAAGGTCATAGATCTCAGATTAAGAGAGAGAGAAATGCAAATACTGTAAAGAGACCTTCAGCTACTCTTTCATATGCAAGAGTATCAGTTCAGAAGGCATGCTTCGTTCTTGATGCTATCAGAGGCAAGAATCTTGACGAGGCACTCGGTATTGTTTCATACAACCCTAGATATGCTTCTACTTTAGTAAAGAAGCTTCTTGAGTCTGCTGCTGCTAATGCAGAGAACAACAACAACATGAACAGAGATAATCTTTATGTTGCTGAGTGTTTTGCTGGTGCAGCTCCTACAATGAAGAGAATTCATCCAAGAGCACAGGGCAGAGCTTATAGAATTTTAAAGAGAAACTCACACATCACTGTAGTTTTAGACGAGAGAAAGTAAAAGGAGGCATATAAATGGGACAGAAAGTCAATCCGCACGGCATTAGAGTCGGCGTTATTAAAGATTGGGATTCCAAGTGGTATGCTGACAAGAAGAACTTTGGCGATACACTTGTTGAGGACTACAATATTAGAAAATTCCTGAAGAAGAGACTTTATTCTGCAGGTATTTCAAAGATCGAGATCGAGAGAGCTGCTAATGATAAGGTACGTGTAGTTATCTACACAGCTAAGCCTGGTTTTGTAATTGGCAAGGGTGGCGCTGAGATCGAGAAGGTAAGAAAAGAAGTACAGAAGCTTACATCTAAGAATGTAAACATCGATATTAAGGAAATCAAGAGACCAGATCGTGACGCTCAGCTTGTAGCAGAGAACATCGCTCTTTCACTTGAGAACCGTGTATCTTTCAGAAGAGCTATGAAGCAGGCTATGCAGAGAACAATGAAGTCTGGCGTACTTGGTATCAAGGCATCAGTTGGTGGACGTCTTGGTGGTGCTGATATTGCTAGACGTGAGTTCTATTCTGAGGGAACAATTCCACTTCAGACCTTAAGAGCAGATATCGACTACGGCTTTGCCGAGGCTGATACAACATATGGTAAGCTCGGTGTTAAGGTTTGGGTATACAAGGGAGAGGTTCTTCCTGCCAAGAAAAACAAGGAAGGGAGCGATAAGTAATTATGTTAATGCCAAAGAGAACGAAGTATCGTAAGCAGATTCGTGGTAACATGAAGGGCAAAGCTACCAGAGGCAACAAAATTGCTTATGGTGAGTATGGTATCGTCGCAACTGAGCCTTGCTGGATCAAGTCAAATCAGATTGAGGCAGCCAGAGTAGCCCTTACAAGATATATTAAGCGTGGCGGTCAGGTATGGATCAAGATCTTCCCTGATAAGCCAATCACAGCGAAGCCACTCGGAGTCAGAATGGGTTCCGGAAAGGGCGCTGTAGAGTACTGGGTAGCAGTAGTTAAGCCAGGCAGAGTTATGTTTGAGATTGCTGGCGTACCTGAGGAGATCGCAAGAGAGGCACTTAGACTTGCATCACACAAGCTTCCTTGCAACTGCAAGATCGTTTCCAAGGCCGATCTGGAAGGCGGTGATAACTAATGAAGAAGAAAACCTACTTAGATGAGTTAAAGGCAAAGTCAACAGAGCAGCTTAATGCTGACCTTGTTTCAGCCAAGAAGGAACTCTTTAACCTGAGATTCCAGAACGCTACAAATCAGCTTGATAATACAGCAAGAATAACAGAGGTTCGTAAGAACATCGCGCGTATTCAGACAGTTATCACAGAGAAAGCTAAAGCGTGAGAAAGGAGAGCACAACAATGGAGAGAAATCTTAGAAAGACACGTACCGGTAAGGTCGTTAGTGCAAAGATGGACAAGACCATCGTTATCGCTATCGAAGATCACGTAAAGCATCCGGTAATCGGTAAGATCGTTAAGAGAACAGTTAAGATCTATGCTCATGACGAGAATAACGAGGCTGGTGTTGGCGATACAGTTAAGGTTATGGCTACAAGACCTCTGTCAAAGACCAAGAGATGGAGACTTACAGAGATCATTGAGAAGGCTAAATAATTAAGAGGCAAGGAAGGAGCATTATATGATTCAGCAGGAAACAAGACTTAGAGTTGCTGATAACACAGGTGCAAGAGAGCTTCTTTGCATCCGAGTTATGGGCGGCTCAACTAGAAGATATGCTGCAGTCGGAGATACAATCGTAGCATCTGTTAAGGATGCAATCCCTGGCGGACAGGTAAAGAAGGGTGATGTTGTTAAGGCTGTTGTTGTTAGAACAGTTGATGATATTCGCCGTAAAGATGGTAGCTACATCAAGTTCGATGAGAATGCAGCAGTTATTCTCAAGGATGATGGAACACCAAAGGGAACTCGTATTTTTGGACCGGTAGCTAGAGAGCTTCGTGATCATGGTTACATGAAGATCGTTTCACTCGCTCCGGAAGTACTGTAAGGAGGTTACCAGATGCGTAGAATTAAGAAAGACGATATGGTACAGATCATTGCCGGTAAGGACAATGGCAAGCAGGGCAAGGTACTTTCTTTTGACCCAGCAACCAATAAAGTAGTCGTTGAAGGCTGCAATATGGTAACCAAGCACCAGAAGCCATCTCAGGCTAACCCACAGGGTGGCATCCTTCACAAGGAAGCAGCAATTGATGCTTCTAATGTTATGCTCGTAGTTGATGGTCAGCCAACACGTGTTGGTTTTGAGATCAAGGACGGCAAGAAGGTTAGAGTAGCTAAGAAAACTGGTAAGGTTATTGACTAAGAGAAAGGAGGAATTTTAAAATGGCTAGATTAAAAGATCTTTACAATAGCGAGATTAAGGATGCTATGGTTAAGAAGTTCGGTTACAAGAATGTAAACGAGATTCCTAAGCTTGATAAGATCGTTATCAACATGGGAGTTGGAGAAGCTAAGGAAAATTCCAAGGTTCTCGACAGCGCAGTTCGTGACCTTGAGATTATCACTGGTCAGCACGCTGTAACAACTAAGGCAAAGAAGTCAGTCGCAAACTTCAAGATCAGAGAGGGCCAGGCAATTGGTTGTAAGGTTACTCTTCGTGGTGAAAAGATGTATGAGTTCGCTGACAGACTTATCAATCTTGCTCTTCCACGAGTAAGAGACTTTAGAGGTGTAAATCCTAATGCATTTGATGGCAGAGGAAACTATGCACTTGGACTCAAGGAGCAGCTTATTTTCCCTGAGATCGAGTTCGATAAGGTTGACAAGGTAAGAGGTATGGACGTTATCTTCGTTACAACAGCTAAGACTGACGAAGAGGCAAGAGAGCTTCTTAGACTTTTCAACATGCCGTTCGCAAAGTAAATCGGAGGGAAATATGGCTAAGTTATCAATGAAGTTAAAGCAGCAGAAGGCACCTAAGTTCTCTACAAGAGCTTATACAAGATGCAAGATCTGCGGAAGACCACATAGTGTACTCAAGAAGTATGGCGTATGCCGTATCTGCTTCCGTGAGTTAGCTTATGCTGGTGAGATTCCAGGAGTTAAGAAGGCTTCTTGGTAAGTCTTTAAACTCTTATAGAGCCGATGGCAATGTTTTGGATATATATTCCAAAATGTTGTCAAAGGTGATAATTTCTGGATTGTATTCAAAGAAATACATAAATATTTCTAAAAGATACGCCAGACCGGGTTGCAACTCGGAAAGAAATGGTTATAATGTAAATGTTGCGCCACAGGAAGTACAGCGTGTTGCTGTACCATTCGATTAAGCATCAATACCCTCACAGGGTCACGATGGACTGGTTGAGTGATATCACCCTGGAGACGTGGCATTTGCTTTGTCCGGAAATAATCCGGATTTGTAACAAATTTATTTTTACACTATTTGAGAAAGGATATCCGTAAAAATGAGTATGAGTGATCCAATCGCAGATATGCTTACAAGAATTCGTAACGCAAATACTGCAAAGCATGACACAGTAACCATCCCATCATCAAAGATGAAAGTAGCTATTGCTGACATCCTTGTAAATGAGGGTTACATCGCAAAGTATGAGCTGGTTGATGGCGGTAAGTTCAAAGACATCAAGGTAACTCTTAAGTACGGCGCTACAAGAAACGAAAAGATCATCAGTGGTATTCGTAAAATTTCTAAGCCAGGTCTTCGTGTATACGCTGGTAAGGAGAACATGCCATCTGTTCTTGGCGGTCTTGGTATTGCAATTGTTTCAACAAATCAGGGAGTAATGACTGATCGTGAGGCAAGAGCTAAGGGCGTTGGTGGAGAGGTTCTTGCATTTGTTTGGTAATTTATTACTGTACAAATCAGGATCTAACCAATTTAGTAACTATTAACATCTGAAAACTGTCATTTGGCAGAGAATTTAAGAGAGAGGAGACATAGTATGTCACGTATCGGAAAATTACCGGTAGTTATCCCAGCAGGCGTTACTGTTGAGATTAAGGACAACAACCTCGTAACAGTTAAGGGTCCTAAAGGTACTCTTGAAAAGACATTCGCTTCTGAGCTCACACTTGAGCAGAAGGACGGAGAGGTAGTTGTTACAAGACCTAATGATAATAAGAAAGAGAAGTCCCTTCACGGACTTACAAGAGCACTTCTCCAGAACATGGTAGATGGTGTTTCAAATGGCTTTGAGAAGAAGCTTGAGATCAACGGTGTTGGTTATAGAGCTGCTAAGCAGGGTAAGACACTTACACTTACACTTGGCTATTCTCACCCAGTAACAATGGAAGACCCAGAGGGCGTTGAGACTGTTCTCGAGGGTTCAAACACAATCTTCGTTAAGGGTATTGACAAGGAAAAAGTTGGTCAGTACGCAGCTGAGATCCGCAGCAAGAGAGCACCAGAGCCATATAAGGGCAAGGGTATCAAGTATGCTGAGGAGACAATCAGACGTAAGGTTGGTAAGACTGGTAAGAAATAATTAGGAGGAAAGTAAAATGGTAAGTAAGAGAAATAAAGCTGAACTTCGCCAGAAGAAGCACGTAAGACTTAGAAACCGTTTATCTGGTACTCCAGAGAGACCACGTCTTTCAGTGTTCAGATCTGACAAGCACATGTATGCACAGATTATCGATGATGTAGCTGGTAATACACTTTGCGCAGCTTCTACACTTGATAAGGATGCAAAGTTAGATAAGACAAATAATATTGAGGCCGCTCAGTACGTTGGTAAGGCAATTGCAGAGAAGGCTATGGCTAAGGGAATCAAGACTGTTGTATTTGATAGAGGTGGTTTCCTTTATCACGGTAAGGTTCAGGCTCTTGCAGATGCTGCTAGAGAAGCTGGCCTTGAATTCTAATCGAGAGGAGAAACAAGCAAGATGAAGCGTGAAAGAATTGATGTAAATCAGTTAGAATTAAACGACAACGTCGTTGCCATCAAGCGTGTTGCGAAGACCGTAAAGGGTGGTCGTACCGTAAGATTCTCTGCTCTCGTAGTAGTTGGTGACGGCAATGGTCATGTAGGTTGTGGTATTGGTAAGGCAGTTGAGGTTCCTGAGGCTATTCGTAAGGCACGTGAGGCTGCTTGCAAGGCTATCGTTACAATTCCTGTAACAGAGGAGAAGTCTGTACCACACGATTATGTAGGTAAGTTTGGAAGTGCTACAGTACTTCTTAAGAAGGCACCTGAAGGAACTGGTATTATCGCTGGTGGTCCTGCTCGTTCCGTTCTTGAGCTTGCTGGTATCAGAAACATTCGTACAAAGTCTTTAGGTTCAAACAATAAGACAAACGTAGTTCTCGCTACACTTGAGGGTCTTACAGCTATGAAGACTCCTGAGGAGTTTGCTGCACTTCGTGGCAAGACTGTAGCTGAGATTACAGGATAATTAGGGAGGGTAAAGTAATGGCAGATAAGAAGTTAAAGATTACACTTGTAAAGTCTCCTATTGGTGCTATCCCTAAGCAGAGAGCAACCGTTCAGGCTCTTGGTCTTCGTAAGATTCGTCAGACTGTAGAGCTTCAGGACAATGGAGCTACAAGAGGTATGATTCAGAGAGTTAACCATCTTGTAAAAGTTGAAGAAATCTAAGGAGGCATACAATGGAGTTAGCTAATTTAAAGCCAGCTGATGGCGCTAAGCAGTCAAAGAACTTCAGACGTGGCCGTGGTCATGGTTCAGGAAACGGCAAGACAGCTGGTAAGGGCCATAAGGGCCAGAAGGCAAGATCTGGAGCACCAAGACCTGGTTTCGAGGGTGGACAGATGCCTTTGTTCAGACGTATTCCTAAGAGAGGATTTACGGATCGCAATTCTAAGGTTATCACAGGTATCAACCTTTCAGTTCTTGAGAACAAGTATAACGATGGAGAGGAAGTTACAATTGAGTCTCTTCTTACAAAGGGCGTTATCAAGAAAGTTAACGATGGAGTTAAGGTTCTTGGAAATGGCGAACTTACAAAGAAGCTTAATGTTAAGTTAACAGCATTCTCTGCATCAGCAAAGGAAAAGATTGAGGCTTTAGGCGGAACCTGCGAGGTAATCTAATGTTCAAATCACTACTAAATGCATTTAAGGTAAAGGATTTAAGAAATAGACTTATATTCGTTTTCCTGATGCTCGTAGTAATTAGGTTTGGATCGAATCTTCCTATTCCGGGTGTAAACTCAGAGTATTTTGCCGAGCTATTTAATAGCATGGCTAATAATGATGCATTTGGTTGGTTTAATACGATGACTGGTGGCTCTTTCGAGCAGCTGTCAGTCTTCGCATTGTCAATCACACCGTATATTACTTCATCCATCATCATCCAGCTTCTTACAGTTGCTATTCCTGCACTTGAAGAGTTGCAAAAGGATGGTGAAGAGGGAAGAAAGAAGCTCACTGAGTATACCAGATACGTAACCATTGGACTTGCTCTTATAGAGTCAACTGCTATGGCTGTGGGATTTGGTGGACAGGGACTTCTCATCGGTTACGCTGATGCGAGCACAGTGAGAAAGATAGCAGATGTAGTTATTGCAGTAATTACAATGACCACAGGTTCTGCTCTTCTCATGTGGATTGGTGAACAGATAACAGATAAGGGTATTGGTAATGGCATTTCACTGGTACTTCTTTTCAATATTCTTTCATCAGTTCCTAATGATTTTCAGACTCTGTATGTGAGATTCATACAGGGTAAGAATGTAGCAACGATGGTTGTAGCGACAATTATTATTGCAGCCTGCATCATTGCGCTTGTTGCATTCACAGTCGTTTTGACTGACGCAGAACGTAAGATACCGGTACAGTACAGCCGTAGAGTACAAGGCAGAGGACTTGTTGGAGGACAGTCTTCATCCATTCCTCTCAAGGTTAACACTGCGAGCGTTATGCCAGTTATCTTTGCAAGTTCACTTATGACTATGCCGGTTGTAATTGGACAGGTTCTCAATGTTGATTATAGTACAGTATTTGGCCAGATCCTTATGGCACTTAATTCTGGTTCATGGTGTAATCCTGATGCTCCAATTTATAGTGTTGGTCTCATCCTTTACATTTTACTTCTGTACTTCTTTGCATACTTCTATACATCGATTTCTTTTAATCCGTTAGAGGTTGCAAATAACATGAAGAAGCAGGGCGGTTTTATCCCAGGTATTCGTCCGGGTAAGCCAACCAGCGATTATCTTGATAGTATTCTTACTTATATTATTTTTATCGGTGCTTCAGGCCTTGCTATTGTTGCTATTATTCCTATATTCGTATCAGGAGTATTCAACGTAGGACGCATATCTTTCGCAGGTACTTCGCTGATTATCATAATTGGTGTTGTGCTTGAGACATTGAAGGCTATTGAATCACAGATGGTTGTAAGAAACTATAGGGGATTTTTAAACGACTGATATATCATAAGCCTCCTCAGACACGATTCCGGGGAGGCTATAAGTGTTTAATATACTAAACTTAATTTGGAGGCCTTAAATGAAGATCGTAATGTTAGGAGCTCCTGGTGCTGGTAAGGGCACTCAGGCAATTAAAATAGCAGATAAGTATGGCATCCCTCATATTTCAACAGGTGATATCTTTAGAGCAAACATCAAGGGTGGCACTGAGCTTGGTATGAAGGCAAAGTCCTACATGGACAAAGGAGAGCTCGTTCCTGATGAGGTTACAATAGGTATGCTTCTTGATAGGATTTCTCAGGACGATTGTAAGGATGGATATGTACTTGATGGTTTCCCACGTACAATCCCTCAGGCAGAGAGCCTTACCAAGGCACTTGCTGAGAAAGGTCAAAAGATAGATTACGCAATGGATATCGATGTTCCTGATGAGGCAATCGTAAAGCGTATGTCAGGCAGGAGGGCATGTCCTAAGTGTGGTGCAACATATCATATTGTATATGCGGCTCCAAAGACAGAAAATGTTTGTGATAAGTGCGGTTCAGAGCTAATTGTTCGTTCAGATGATAAGCCAGAGACAGTACAGGACAGACTCAATGTTTATCACAAGCAGACAGAGCCTCTTATTTCTTATTACAAGGAAGCCGGTGTACTTCGTGAGGTTGATGGTACAAAGGACCTTGAGGATGTTTTTAACGCTGTAATCGCTATTCTTGAAAACAAGTAATGTAACGTATAGGTTGATTCCTATTTTTCTAAGTTTTGAGTCGGAAAGAAGTTATCAATGATAGAAATTAAATCAAAGCGTGAGATCGAATTAATGCGTGAGGCAGGTAAAATACTTGCTGAGATGCATGAAAGGGTCGGCGAGAAAATTGCTCCTGGTATAAGCACTGGAGAGTTGGATGAGTTCGCAGAAAAGACTATGCGTAAGCTCGGAGGCTTTCCTAGTATGAAAGGTCTTTATGACTTTCCTGGATGCTGCTGTATATCAGTTAATGAGGTAGTTATTCACGGCATACCAAATCGTCATCGCATTTTAAAAGACGGGGATATAGTTTCGATAGATACTTGCACAAGCTATCATGGCTATAACTCAGATGCAACCAGAACATGGGCTGTAGGTAATGTTTCCGATGATGCAAAGAAAGTAATGAAGGTTTGCTATGATGCCTTTTGGAAGGGAGCAGAGCAGGCAGTGGCAGGAAATCACTTAAATGATATCTGTGCCACAATTGGAAACTATGTAGAGTCTCAGGGATGCGGTATCGTTGCAGATTATTGCGGACATGGTATCGGCAGTGAGATTCATATGGATCCAGAGGTTCCAAACTATGATCTACATAGAAAGGGACCAAAACTTTGTGCAGGCATGGTACTTGCTGTTGAGCCTATGATCACATTAGGTTCACCTGCAGTTCACACAGGCGATGATGGCTGGGCAGTTATTCCAGACGACGGCAGCCTGTCATGTCACTACGAAAATACAATTCTTATTACAGACAACGGTCCCGAGATCCTGAGTCTGATTAAATAAGATAACTTGATTAAATAATGAAGAGGAGAACTGAATGTCAAAGTCAGATGTAATTGAGATTACTGGCAAAGTAATTGAAAAACTTCCGAATGCAATGTTCCAGGTTGAGCTTGAGAATGGCCATCAGGTACTTGCACATATTTCCGGAAAGCTTCGCATGAATTACATTAGAATTCTTCCAGGTGACAAGGTGACTATTGAGCTTTCACCTTATGACCTTTCAAAGGGCAGGATCATCTGGAGAGACAAATAAAGCTGTATAAAGGATTCTTACAATTGATTAAAAAAAGTCTTTACAAGTAAAGATGCTTTTGTTAGAATAATACGGCAACTTTGTTCGAATTCGTTATTAGAAAGGGGAATTACTATGAAGGTAAGATCATCAGTAAAGCCTATCTGCGAGAAATGCAAAGTCATTAAGCGTAAAGGCTCTATCAGAATTATCTGCGAAAACCCTAAGCACAAGCAGAGACAAGGTTAATTTTAACAGGAGGAAACAAAAATGGCTCGTATTGCAGGTGTCGATTTACCTAGAGAGAAGCGTATCGAGATTGGTCTGACATACATTTATGGTATTGGTCAGTCATCAGCTGATAAGATTCTCGAGGCAACAGGCGTTAACCCTGATACACGTGTTAAGGATCTCACTGACGACGAAGTAAAGGTATTAGCAAGCTATATTGCTGAGCACCAGGTTGTTGAGGGTGATCTTAGAAGATTAACAGCTCTTGACATCAAGAGACTTCAGGAGATTGGATGCTTCCGTGGAATCCGTCACAGAAGAGGTCTTCCAGTTAGAGGTCAGAAGACAAAGACCAATGCTAGAACACGTAAGGGACCACGTAAGACTGTAGCAAACAAGAAGAAGTAATTTGCTTATTTCTTGTAGGTGATCAAAAGTCAAGATCAGAAATGATCAAAAACTGATTTAAAAAAATCAGAAGTAACTATTGTGATCTTCATGTTTTAAATACAGGAAGACAGTAAAAGGAAAGTAGGTTAGTTTTAATATGGCTTCAGGTAAGAGAGTAACAAAGAAGCGCGTAAAGAAAAACGTTGAACGCGGACAGGCACATATTCAGGCATCTTTCAACAACACTATTGTTACACTGACAGATGCAGAAGGTAACGCTCTTTCATGGGCAAGTGCCGGTGGTCTTGGATTCAAAGGTTCAAGAAAATCTACTCCATATGCAGCTCAGATGGCTGCTGAAACTGCTGTTAAGGCAGCTTTAGTACACGGCTTAAAGTATGTGGATGTTAGTGTTAAAGGACCAGGATCAGGACGTGAGGCAGCTATTCGTGCACTCCAGGCTAATGGTCTTGAGGTAACATCTATTAAGGATGTAACACCAGTTCCACACAACGGATGCCGTCCACCAAAGCGCAGAAGAGTATAATCTTTTTTTGGATTAGCTTAACGCAAAACTTAAAAGACATAGGTCGCAGTATGTATAAAATAGCGGCAGATCTGTCCGATGAAGTCTACGGATGTAAAGGACGTATCACGTAATTATTCATGATATTAATAAGGAGAAAGAATTATGGCAGTTGATAAAACTCCCGTACTTAAAAGATGCAGGTCACTTGGACTTGACCCTGTATTTTTAGGAATTGATAAGAAGTCAAACAGACAGCTCAGAAATCAGCGTCGTAAGATGTCAGAGTATGGCACTCAGCTTCGTGAGAAGCAGAAGGCTAAGTTCATCTATGGCGTACTTGAGAAGCCTTTCAGAAATTACTATGCAAAGGCTGAGAAGATGAAGGGTCAGACAGGTACAAACCTTATGGTTCTTCTTGAGTCACGTCTTGACAATGTTATTTTCAGAATGGGTCTTGCACGTACTCGTCGTGAGGCACGTCAGGTTGTTGGACACAGACTCATTACTGTAAACGGCAAGGTTGTTAACATTCCTTCATACCTTGTTTCAGCTGGCGATGTTGTTGCTGTTAAGGAGAACAAGAAGTCTCTTCAGAGATTCAAGGACATCCTTGAGGTTACAAATGGTCGTTTAACTCCAGCTTGGCTTGATGCTGATCAGGAAAATCTTAAGGCTACTGTAAAGCAGCTTCCTACAAGAGAGGAAATTGATGTTCCTGTAAACGAGATGCTTATCGTCGAGTTGTATTCAAAATAATTAGCCTGCAATAAAGGAGGCATTGCATGTTCGATTTTGAGAAACCAAACATTGAGATTGTTGAGATTTCAGATGATAAGAAGTACGGCAGATTTGTTTGTGAACCTCTTGAGAGAGGTTACGGAACAACTCTTGGCAATGCGTTGAAACGTATTATGCTTTCAGCATTACCTGGTACTGCGGTATCTCAGGTTAAAATCATTGGTGCTGATAAGGATGCTGATAGTATTCCTGGTGTCAAGGATACCCTGACTGAGGTTATCATGAACCTCAAGAGTCTTGAAATTAAGAACACATCGTCCTCCGATGACCCGAAGACTTTATATGTTAATTTTGATGGTGAGGGTGTTGTTACAGCAGCTGATATCCGTCTTGCAGAGGATATAGAGATTCTTAACCCAGAACAGAAGATTGCTACTATTGACGGTAGTGCAAACTTTGAAATGGAGATTACTGTTACTTCGGGCAGAGGCTACGTTGGTGCAGACAGATCTAAGACATCTGATCTTCCAACCGGAGTGATCGATGTAGATGCTATCTACACACCTGTTGAACGTGTAAATATGTCTATAAGCAACACTCGTGTCGGTAACATGACCGATTATGACAAGCTTACACTCGATGTATTTACAAACGGAACAATGAGTCCGGACGATGCTGTATCTGATGCAGCAAAGTTCCTTTCAGAGCATTTATCATTTTTCGTTGAGCTTTCTCAGGATGCTCAGACAGCTGAGGTTATGGTTGAGAAGCCAGATGACGAGAAAGAAAAAGTACTCGAGATGAATATTGACGAGCTTGAGTTATCAGTTCGTTCCTATAACTGCCTTAAGAGAGCTGGTATTAATACAGTTCAGGAGCTCTGTGCAAAGACTCCTGAAGACATGATGAAGGTTCGTAACCTTGGTCGTAAGTCTCTTGAGGAAGTACTTGCAAAACTTAAGGAATTAAATCTTAGCCTTACAATCAGAGAAGAGTAATCTTCTCTGACTGTGTGTTATTCTGTGAAAAGCCACAGAAGCTAGGATGTATTTACCGGTAAGACTAAAAAGCACGGTGGAGGATTTATAAAATGGCAAAATATAGAAAGTTAGGTAGAGAGTCAAGACAGAGACAGGCTATGCTTCGTGCTCTTACAACATCTCTCCTTCATAATGGTAGAATTTTCACAACTGAGGCTCGCGCTAAGGAAGTTCGTAAGCAGGCTGAAAAGCTTATTGCACTTGCAGTTAAAGAGAAGGATAACTTTGAGGAAGTAACTGTTAAGGCTAAGGTAGCTCGTAAGGATGCTGATGGCAAGCGTGTTAAGGAAGTTGTTGATGGTAAGAAGGTTACAGTTTATGACGAAGTAGAGAAGACAATCAAGAAGGATAAGCCTTCAAGACTTGCTGCTCGTCGTCAGATTCTTGCATACCTTTACCCTGTAACTGAGGTTCCAACAGCAAAGGCTGGACAGAAGAAGAACACAAAGAAGGTTGATCTTGCTGCAAAGCTTTTCGATGAGTACGGTGCTAAGTATGCTACACGTAACGGTGGTTATACACGTATCGTTAAAGTTGGCCTTAGAAAGGGTGACGCTGCAATGGAAGTTCTTCTTGAGCTGGTATAATCATTGTATTAGTTTTTAGTACGCGCAAGCGTTATAAGATTAAGAGAGAATCATCGCAAGATGATTCTCTTTTTTTGTCGCGGAGCCTCGGATATCAAATTTGTTAGTTAAAACAATAGATGTTTCGCGTGTGAGTAGGACTCGATTTCATCTTCCCTACCTGATTATGTTATAGAATCTTAATTTGTTTGTAAATTGATTGATTATATACTAAAGTTATACTAGAGGTATGAGAGTATGAGTAAATGTCTGAAATCTAGGATTTGTAAAAGATGGATCATATATTTAGACTTGAATGTAGATATTATCTTCTAAGTTTTAGTTAATATTAGTATATTTAAGCATAACTTTATGAGTTATTTAAGCGGGGGGAAATATGCTGTACAATCGATTATTTAAAAGATCTATTGTAGTTTTCGTATTGATGGCTTTCATCACATTAAATACTGTGAGTTTAACGTTTGCAGGTGATACATATAGACAGATAAGCTCGATACGTATTACTGTATCGGAGTATCTCAGACATTATGACTATGACACTAACAACTCGTTGCCTAGTGTATCAGAAAGTGACTTTAGTGTACCAGATAACAATCAGTATGAGATTGATAATGTAAACTGGTATGGCACAAGTAGTTATTCCATAGGCAGTACACCATACGTAGAGATATCGTTAGTAGCAAATGAGAAAGAGCGTAATAACGATTACTATACATATTACTATTTTGGTGGTTACTATAATAGCAGTAATGTACACGTTACGGGAGGAACATTTGTATCAGCCACGCTGGTAGGTAATTATAATTTAAAGATTGTAATTGCTCTAAACGGATTTAAGGGCACATATGCTGCACCAACATCCCCTTCATGGGATAGCGCAATGATTGGTCGTGCTACATGGAAGGCTCCAACCAATACTTCAGGTTATTATAAAGTTGACCTATACAAGGAAAATACTAAAATTACATCTGTAATCACAGATCAGCTAGCACTCAGTCTTTATCCTTATATGACGCAGGCAGGCAGTTATTATTTCAAGGTATCTACGGTCCCATACGCTACAACACAGCTTTCTACAGGCAAGGAGTCTGAGGCTGTTCAGTCAGATTACTTAGGCATTTCGGCAGGGCAGGTATCTGATGGATCTGGACAATATACAGACTCAAAGTATATTCTCAATAATTCCAATGATGCAGTAAGCAGTAATCCATCTGCAAGTAGCAGTACAGGTGGGACAAACACATTTAATGCAGGTACATATTACACAGTTTATAATTCATTAACAGGTCAGACCAGTACATTAAATGGATATGGCAATACCACCGCTAATACCGGTGTCACAACATCAGGTAGTACAACTATCAATACTAATACCGCGATAAGTACAAGCACTGGATCAGGTAGCACCTCTACGACAGGCTCATGGTACAAAGAGGGAGGATATTGGTACTTCAAGACAGCATCAGGAAACAGAGTTGCAAATGATTGGCTCATTTGGAATAATGCGTATTACAGATTTGATGCAGACGGCAAGATGGTTACAGGATTCTATGATAAGGATAATTATGCAACATATTATCTTTCAAACAGTGGAGCTATGAAGACTGGATGGGCACAAGTGAAGGGTGCCTGGTATTATCTAAATCCTCAACCGGGAGAATATTATGGACTGATGTATAAAAATGCACTTGTACAAGTAGGACAAAAGAGCTATTTCTTTGATATCGAGGGTAGGATGCGTACAGGATGGGTGATCATGAAGGACAGCAATGGAATAGAGCAGTATTACTTCTTCTATCCACAGAGCAGTGAACATCCAACAGATTACGGCTATATGGCAAAGAGCACCACAGTGCTCAATGGATACACTCTTGCGGCCGATGGCCACTGGGTACATTGATGGGTTTTATATTTTGTACTTAAACCAGGTCTATTAAATTGGTAAAAGGTCTTATTCGCAAATTTAGATGAGTTCAAGCGCTTATAGGACTGTTAGATAGTACGGATCGCATGGATCATAAATTGATCAATTTTAAAATATCATTTAAAATATGTTGTACAAAGGGCAGACCAAAAACGGTCTGCCCTTGTATTTTCTAGGTATTTCTAATATACTTAACATCGCTGACAACTAGTGTCAGAAAATTGGTTTACTGAGGTTTCAACAATTAAAACTAATTTTCATGTCAGTATAATATGTAAAACAAAGTTACCTACAAGGAACTTGATGATAAAGGATATTGCTAACAAAGTATTATTAACTTGGGAGCTTAAATGAAAATCATAGAAGCGTTAAAAGTAGCTTACGACTACATTCGCACAGATGAAAATGACAAGGTGGTAGAGCAGACGAGGGCTCTCGATGGAGTAGATATTTCCATCGAGGAGGGTACCTTTGTGTGCGTGCTTGGACACAATGGCTCAGGTAAGTCTACCCTAGCAAAACTTATAAATGGACTCAATCTGCCATCAGAGGGTACTATCCTTGTGAGTTCCAGAGATACCAAAAATGAGCAGGAGCTCTGGGATATCAGAAAAGAAACAGGCATGGTATTCCAAAATCCAGACAACCAGATCATAGCATCAGTGGTTGAGGAGGACGTTGGGTTTGGACCGGAAAATATAGGCATTCCTACTGAGGAGATATGGTCCAGAGTTGACCAGGCACTTGAGGCAGTTGGTATGACCAAGTACCGCATGAAGTCACCAAACAGACTTAGTGGTGGTCAGAAGCAGCGCGTTGCCATCGCCGGCACCATGGCTATGATTCCAAAAACTATTGTTTTGGACGAGCCGACTGCCATGTTGGACCCGAGCGGCAGAGCTGAGGTCATCAAGACTGTCAGGGAGCTCAACAGGACACAGGGAGTCACCATTATCCTCATCACTCATTACATGGAGGAGACCGTTGACGCTGACCGTATCATCGTTATGGATCAGGGCAAGGTGGTCATGGATGGCACCCCTAGAGAGGTCTTTAAGAATGTTAAAGAGCTCAAGGATATCCGCATGGATGTACCAGAGGTCACCGAGCTTGCATGGAAGCTGCAAAAGGCAGGCATGCCGGTGCCAGACGCAATACTAAAGAGAAAAGAGCTTGTGAGCTGTTTACAGGAGTGCCTGCCAAAGCAGGTAGACTTTGAGCCAAATTTTGTAAAGCGCAAGCCTAGACATATGGATATTACTGACCCTGTCATGAGGATCAGACATTTGAGTCATGTTTATCAGCAGGGTACAGCCATGGAGAGCTATGCCCTAAAGGACATTTCCTTTGATGTGCAGAGGGGCTCGATAGTTGGATTTATCGGCCACACAGGATCAGGCAAGTCTACATTGACACAGCACCTGAACGGACTTTTAAAGGCCACAGAGGGCACAATAGAGGTCAATTTCAGGGACAATACAGACATCAATACAGAGACATTCGCCAAAGGGAAAAAGAAGCAGCGCAGTAGTGGAGATGTCATTTCTGACATGTCTTCTTCCATTGAGATGGACCCGGAGAACTCCTATTATGAGGATTCCAGGTCGGGCAAGAGCACTGAGGTTTACAGAGAGAAACCTCTCAATGACAGTAATGATCGCGGCGCAGGCACTGGATTTGTCAATATCTACAGCGATGGCTTTAATATGAAGCAATTGAGATTCAAGGTGGGACTTGTGTTCCAGTATCCGGAGTACCAGCTGTTTGAGATTGACGTCATCACTGACGTTATGTTCGGACCTAAAAATCAGGGATTGAGCGATGATGAGGCTCGGGAGAGAGCTGAGGAGGCTCTCAGGATGGTCGGGCTCAATGAGAAGCTCTGGAAAAAGTCACCATTCGAGCTGAGTGGCGGACAAAAGAGGAGAGTCGCCATCGCAGGTGTCCTGGCTATGCATCCGGAGGTCCTCATACTTGATGAGCCGACAGCCGGCCTCGATCCTGCAGGAAGAGACGACCTCTTTAAGCAGATCAGAGAGCTCCATGACAAGTCAGGCATGACCATCATCCTGGTTTCACACTCTATGGATGACGTTGCCAGATACACTGACCAGGTCATCGTGCTTGATCACGGTGAGCTCAGAATGACAGGCACACCGGAGGAGATATTCAAAAAGTACACAGAGCTTGAGGACATGGGCCTTGGAGCTCCACAGATGACATATCTCATCCATGAGTTAAAGGACGTAGGCATTCGCTTTGAGGACAGACCTGACACGGTGGACGAGATGGCGGATTGCATTATAGATCTTTGGAAACGATATACCAAGACCGGAAAGGAGGCCAACTGATGCTTAGAGAGATTACACTTGGCCAGTACTATCCGGTGGATTCCGTTATCCACAGACTGGACCCTAGAGTCAAGCTCATGGGCACCATCCTGTTTTTGGTGTCACTTTTTATCGTAAAGAGCTGGACCATGTATGGAGTGGCGGCGGTTGTGCTGGCACTGCTCATCAAACTCAGCAAGGTGCCGTTCAAGTTTATGACCCGAGGACTCAAGAGCATTTTGATACTGCTCCTCATCTCCGTCAGCTTTAACCTGTTCCTTACACCCGGCGAGCCACTGGTGCAGTTTGGCATACTCAAGATCTCACGAGAGGGTCTGACGATCGCCCTCAAGATGGGTGTGAGACTGGTTCTTCTGGTGCTGGGATCATCACTGATGACCCTGACCACCACACCTAATCAGCTGACAGACGGCATGGAAAAGGGCCTGGGCATCTTTAAAAAGGTAGGCGTTCCGGTGCACGAGATATCTATGATGATGTCTATCGCCCTGAGATTCATCCCGATCCTCGTAGAGGAGACGGACAAGATCATGAAGGCCCAGCAGGCCCGCGGCGCCGACTTTGAGTCTGGAAACATCATCCAGAGAGCCAAAGCCATGGTTCCGATCCTGGTGCCTCTCTTTATCAGCGCCTTCAGACGTGCCAATGACCTGGCCATGGCTATGGAGGCAAGATGCTACCGAGGCGGAGAGGGCAGGACCAAGATGAAGCCACTAAAGTACGCAGGTCGTGACACAGTGGCATATGTGTTGATGGTTCTGTACCTTGCAGCGTGCATCGTATCCAGATTTTTGCCATTGGTATAAATCAGGCTAATGCCTCTGTATCGCAGTAGTCACTGCGCGGAAGGCTCGGTGGATGCCCTCTGTCACGCAGTATGCGCCCCGAGCAAAACACAGGCAGCCAGAATATGGCATAAGCCTGATCTGACGTAAGTTTAGAGGTATCAAAAATAAATATATTAGTGTACAATAGCTCTCGTTGAAGTGATTCAATGAGAGCTTTATTTTATCCCAGAGCCGCCGAGATGAAATATGTCGGCTAAGGCCTACGGGCAGCTCGCGGGAGAGTAGGGCACGATTGTATCTACCCAACTAGATTATAATTTATGATGCAGGTAATCTGTTTAGACTGTAATATATAGAGCCTGTCAAAAAGCAGGAGCACATTGTATTTTCATCATAAATAAGTAGATAAATATTGGTATATCATTACATTAGAGCATCATTTTTGAAATCAAAGGGGTCAGATGCCCTCTGATTATCAAGGAGTTATAGTGAAACGACGTATAAAGCTAACAATCGCATATGACGGCACCAGTTACAAGGGCTGGCAGATCCAGAATCCAAACGCGGAGCAGCCCGAAGGAAACATTCCCACGATACAGGGAGCACTCACCGGAGCCATCCAGCGCCTCACCAGGGATGGCACCGTCCAGCTCATAGGCGCCAGCCGTACAGACAGTGGAGTCCACGCCCACGGCAACGTGGCCGTCTTTGACACAGACACCAGCATCCCGACATGCAACTTTCCGGCGGCAATCAACAGTTTCCTGCCGGAGGACATCAGAGTCGTGGCCGCCGAGGACGTGCCAGCGGACTTTAACCCACGCTTTGAGCCACACAAAAAGACCTACGAGTACAGGGTGGACAACAGCCAGATCCCATCACCTATGGGGCGGCTGTACTCCTACAACTACAGCTACAGCCTGGATCTCAGGCGAATGCAGTCGGCCGCGCAGTATCTGGTGGGAGTCCACGATTTTACAAGCTTTGTAAATCCGGATAGCCAGGTTTTTGAGCACGGCGGAGATGCAGTGAGAGAAATATATAGTATTGATATAATTAGCAGTACTGGAGGTTTGGAAAGCGTAAGTGGAACTGCGCAGCAGTGCGCTGCAGATATTGGACAATCCGGTGTGCTACAAAGCTCTGATCATGGTACTGGGACTGCTGAACAGTGCACTGCTGCCGGAGGTGAATCATATACACCGGGAGAAGTGATAGAAAAAGATGCCCAGAGTAAAAGTATTGCGGGCACACATACCAGTGAGGAGGCACCGGGACAGTTGAGCACCCAGACCCCGAGGAAAGTAAGTGATGATGAGTCGCAGCAACTGATCATTCGGATAAGTGGCAATGGCTTCTTATATCATATGATCAGGATCATCGTTGGTACGCTGCTGCAGGTGGGCAGTGGCAAAAGAGAGCCAGAGGATATCAAGAATATCCTGAAGGCAAAGGACAGGACTAAAGCAGGCCCGACAGTGCCAGCCAAGGGACTGTGCCTGGTGGAGCTGAAATATTAGATTCGCCTGATTTGCATTATTGATAGATGCATGTGCTAAGTGTAGCTGAAATGATAGATTCTATATACATGCATTTTTGATAGGGGCGAGTTTATACGGAAAGGAATTATGAGATTCTGGTTATCTTAATATTGATTAAAGAGAGTGTCTGATGCACTAAATTTTTTGAGTCTAATATAGGTAGAAGGCCGGAGAAGTGAGTGTGTGGAGATAGAGGCATTCGCATCTACATAGGTAGAAGGCCCGTGCGAGAGTGTGTCGAGGCAGGGACATTTGCACTCCTTAAGATGAAAGGTATATTGATGAAATACGAGAAAATTAAAGGTTTTATATTTGATATGGACGGCACCATGTTTGACACTGAGAGGGTGTACCACCATTTCTGGAAGGTGGCCTCCAAGGAGCGCGGCTACATCATGACCGACGAGATGATCGACAAGATGAGAGGCTCATCCATCGAGAATATCGGCAAAATGTTTAACGAGGTCAATCCAGACTACGATTACATGGAGGAGCGAGGCTTTCGCAAAAAATATATAGACGCGTATTTTGAGGAGCACGAGGTGCCTAAAAAGCCGGGACTTGACGAGCTTTTTGACTGGCTGCAGGCCAATGACTACAGAATCGCGCTGGGGTCATCATCAGTGAGGCAGCAGGTCATGAGCTACCTTGATAAGACGGATTACACAAAGAAGTTTGACTTTATTTGCTCCGGGGACATGATAACACATGGCAAGCCGGCGCCGGACATCTTCCTGCAGTGCGCCGAGAGGCTGGGGCTCGAGCCAGAGGAGTGCGTGGTGGTGGAGGACTCCCTCAATGGGATCCGCGCGGGCTATGACGCCGGATGCAAGGTATTTGGCATCGAGGATATGAACAAGCTCGATGAGGTAGAGGATTTGCTGGATGAAAATCCAGAGACATTGGCAGATATTATCGAGATAATGACGAGGTAAAGAGCTCATTGCACCGATCATGCATTACTAGTCGAATGACTAAAAACATACATCATCACGGGTGCCCATTATCAATCTCGAATCAAATGCTTAAATACATGCATGGCCATTGTGCCCGAGATGGATCATGAGTCGAATGATTTCAATGTCGTTGGGGCAAGTTGGCTATTCCTTCTCCCCTTCTTAAATGGTTATTTGCACGATTTCATCGCACAAATAGCCATTTAAGTTATAGAGATTACCTCGGAGCGGAAAGTAATGGCACAATTAGATTATGATGTGGCGGTTAAGATTTACTGGAAGTCACTGAGAATTAATGAAATACGGAAACATTCGAGAAAAATGGCGTGAATACAGGAAAAATCTTGGTTTATTGTATTGACAGCTCAGGATATTGCAAATATAATACTAAAGCTGTCTTAAGTCAGAGGTGTACTATACCTTGATTTAGGCAGGTCACTATTTACAGCAGGGTCGCAGATACGGACCCGGGCTACATTAAATACTGAAATCAGTCTCAGAGTGGACCACGTGCATCAGTGGATTACTTAACATTGTTGAGTGATTTACTACAGCTAGCCATCACTTCCTATCAGGAGGTGAGCATATAACCCAATGCAGGCAGCAGGGCAGAAGTTCTGTTTTGGACAGAGACCAGAGTAAGTAGCCTTATAACAGGAGGTTGTTATGAAATCATACGTAGCTACAGCTTCTACTATTGACAGAAAGTGGTATGTAGTAGACGCAGAGGGTAAGACACTTGGTCGTCTTGCATCAGAGGTTGCTAAGGTTCTTCGTGGAAAGAACAAGCCAACTTACACACCATTCCTTGATTGCGGAGATTACGTAATCATCGTTAACGCAGACAAGATTGCCGTTACAGGTAAGAAGCTTGATCAGAAGGTTTATCGCACACATTCAAGATACGTTGGATCAATGCGTGAGACTACACTTCGCGATCTTCAGGCTAAGAAGCCAGAGAAGGTTATCGAGTATGCTGTTAAGGGTATGCTTCCTCACGGACCATTAGGCAGACAGATGTATAAGAAGCTTTTCGTATACGCTGGCGCAGATCACAAGCACCAGGCACAGAAGCCTGTTGAGCTTACATTCTAAGGGAGGATATCACAATGGCAACAAACAGAAATTACGGAACAGGTAGAAGAAAGTCTTCTGTTGCAAGAGTTTACATTATGCCTGGTACAGGTAAGATTACAATCAACAAGAGAAGCCTTGATGAGTACTTCGGTCTTGATACACTGAAGCTCATCGTTAATCAGCCACTCGTTCTTACACAGAACGTTGGCAAGCTTGATATTCTTGTAAATGTACGTGGTGGTGGTACTACAGGTCAGGCTGGTGCTATCCGTCATGGTATCTCAAGAGCACTTTGCGATATGGATGCAGAGTACAGACCAGTTCTTAAGAAGGCTGGATTCCTTACAAGAGATCCAAGAATGAAGGAGAGAAAGAAGTACGGTCTCAAGTCCGCACGTCGTGCTCCTCAGTTCTCAAAGAGATAATCGTTGGAGAATCCAAGAGAATTCACAAACCTCAGAAACCTCGTGTTTCTGGGGTTTTTCTTTACTCAGAAACGCTGTGGGATGGTATGAAAATCTAGAAATTTTAGACGGTAATAAGCAAGTAATAAGCAGGTAAGAAGCAAAATTCGTATTTGCTTCAAATCTGATTTATTGCTTCCAATAGGGCTTTTACATCAAGGTGTGTGTACACCTTTTCGGTGAGAGACATGGCTCCGGAATGACCAACTATGCTTTTTATCATAGTCGGATCCACATGTGCTTCTGCTAACATAGAGATGCAGGTATGTCTGGTGTCGTGTGGATTATGATCTAAGCCAATATTTTCCATTAAGGCGTTCCAATATGTTGTGTGGTAGTTCCAGTAAGCAAAGTGTTCATTATCCGGTGTATGAAGAAGGTATTCACAATCAGAACTTTCGTACCAGGACTTGTAGAAGGGCAACACTTTGTCCGCTATCGGAACTCTTCTTATGCCGCTTTTGGTCTTGCTGGCAATCACATCGAAGTACTGTTCTTCAAGGTTCACATTTTCTTTCTTTAAATCCAAAAATTCAGTTATTCTGCAACCGTTATAGATAAGCATTAAAACAATTTGGATGAATGGTTCATCCTTCATAGTCCAAAGTTTATCCACTTCACTTCTTGTAAACTTATTGTGATCACGCTTGTCCGGGTTTTTGTCACTGTGTTTTAGGACATCCACATAAGTTGAGTAATCCTTGATACATATGTCATTCTGCATGGCATATTTGTAAAGCTGATTAAACAAGGTTTTAATTTTCTTTAGTGTAGGAAAATTCTTGTTGCAAGAATCTATCACATATTGCAGGTCTGCAAGCTTTATGTCCCTAAAAGGCTTATTGTATAGCGTTCCGCATGCGTTATAGGACGCTTCATAGCCATGAATATTGGACTTGGATATAGTGGGGAATTTACTTTTGGACCAATATTCATATACATCCTGAAAAGTCAGCTTTGCAAGTTTAGTATCAAATGGGTTCCGGTGATAATCCGCCAACATTTGCTGACCTTCAGCACGTGTGCTGGCATAGCCCACAATAATGTACTTTTGTACCTGCTTTTCCTTTACAGGATCAAATTCCCATCCATTGGTAATTCGTACCATGTATGGTTTTCTTCGTTTACCAGACATTTTAAAAACACTTCCATATCCGTTTGGTGATTTCAAATTTTCAAACCTCCTATGTTTTATTTACCCAGGATATTTATGATAAAAGGACTTAACCTTCATCAACGCTTTTATCTTTTAACGTGATGTTTGAATAATATGATAGCTCAGTCTCAAACCAGTGATCGAACTGCGCCTTAGAATGTGCTGTGTTATCAAGATTTTCTATTTCATCAGAATATCTCTCAAGAAACAGACAAAGATCCTGATTTAATTCTGCATCTTTGTTGTTTCCGTCAAATTTAAGGGCACAACTCCATTCCCCATCATTATCAGGTTTCTTAATAGTAACATCGAAATGTATACCGGCTTTCTTATTTAGTTCGTTAATTACATAAAGCACATCGGATAATGTTTCGAGATGTATTTCCTGTTTCTGATATCCGATAAGATGTGATGGAGAAACGTTCAAAACCTTAGCGATTTCATTGAGCATAGCGAAAGATGGCTCTATTTCTCCACTTTCATATTTTTGAACTGTGCGCATTGTCTTGCCAAGTCTGTCAGCAAGTTCAGTCTGATTCATACCTGCAGCTTTTCTTGCGTCTCTTATTTTTATTCCTAAATCTGTTTTTTCTTTCATGATATTCACCTCGTAAATGAATTGTAACATGAAGCTGTGCGAATTGTAAAGACGTTATACGAATTAAAACGTCGTAAATATGTTGACATATGAAATAAAAGGGTATATCATCAAAATACGAATTAATAGTTCGTAAATCAAAAGAAGGGAGAAAGATATGACAGAAACACAAAACTATCAGGAGATTCCACATTTTACAGGAAGAAACGTATCCATTGCGGAGATTGCAGATGCAATGCATAAGGATAGGCAATTTGTAAGGGTAGGGATTCAGAAAGGATTTCTGAAATTTGGAGTTGCTTTTAAACCGGAAAATTCCACCGAATACAGTTATTACTGTCCTGATAAAAGGGTATGGGAAGAAATTGGATACTTTTGTCCGGAAGCAGTTTAATGGCAAAAAAATAGACTTACCTGTTCGCATCAGATAAGTCTACAAGTAAAAGCCGGAGCCTTTATCAAATTCATTAAGAGTATAACAAGACCTCCGGCTTTACACAACAGATAAAGAATGTAAGGAGGGTAAAAATGGAAGAATTAAAGGCTGAATTGAAACTGATTCAAATGTCATCCATTGAAGCAGAAGAAGTTTCATGGCTGTGGTATCCGTTTATACCATTCGGAAAGCTGACCATAATTCAGGGAGATCCTGGAGATGGTAAGACAACGATGGTTTTGAATATTGCAGCTAAACTCTCAAAGGGTGAAACCTTTGATGATCATATGATCGGCGGTGATCCGATCAATATCATATATCAGACTGCTGAGGATGGACTTGCAGACACGGTAAAACCCCGTTTGGAGTCGGCAGGGGCAGATTGTACACGTATAAGTGTAATAGATGAGAGTGATAAATCGCTTTCCATGGCGGATTCGAGAATAGAAGAAGCGTTGATACAGACAAAAGCAAAGCTACTGATATTGGATCCGATACAGGCATATCTTGGTGGTGAAATGGATATGAACCGGGCCAATGAGGCCAGAGATATGACTAAACGACTCGGAGCTTTAGCTGAAAAATATAAATGCGCAATTGTCCTTATCGGTCATATGAATAAGGCATCCGGAAATAAAGCGGCTTACCGGGGAATGGGATCAATAGACTTCTACGCTGTAGCACGAAGTGTACTTCTTGTTGGAAGAATTGAAGGGGAACCTAACTTGAGAGCAATGGTTCAAATAAAGAATAATCTGGCAGCATTTGGCAATTCAAAAGCATTTGAACTATCAGAGGAAGGTTTCACCTGGATTGGTGATTACGAAATAACAGCGGATGAAGTGCTTGGGGGAGTTATGCCAAGGGCGAATAAGCAGGAGAAGGCGAAAGAGATATTAAGAAAAATGGCTGAAACACGAAGTTTGGTTCCGAGTAGTGAAATAATGGAACATGCCAAAGAAGAAGGCATATCAAAGAGAACTATGGAAAATGCAAAAAAGGAACTTGATATAAAAGCCAAGAAGCAAAATAACGTTTGGTATTGGAATTTGGATAACTATAGACATTAAGGAAGAATGCAACAATGCAGGTTGTAAGGGATTGCGGACTTAAACAGTGCAAGGTTGCAAAGTTGTAAATACTCTGCATTGTTGCGGACTTGAAGGAAAGGATATGAAATGAAGAATGTACTTATTTCAAGAGAACTGTTTCTGATGATTCTGAAATATCATTTATTTGGGATAGAAAGATTTGATGAAGATATCAGAAAGGGATTAAAAGACAAACTGCATAGCATGGAAAGACATGATACTTACAGTAAGTCGAAAACGGCACCAACGGAAGCAGAAAGGGAGAAATCTCGCAAGGAGTATTTGGATATGATCGGGATGCATCAGGATTACAGATGGTGATTCTGCTTACAGAGATAGTACGAGCGTGTGAAACACGCTTGTTGATAATCCGGCAAAAATGCTTATCGATTATGCGGAGCGGAACTCCGCGAACATAATCGATAACCCCCTATGGATAATGACACTACGTATCATTATCCGGGGGCTCTGCGAGGCGGATAGAGCCATTCTATATGCATATGAATCAAGATGGAAAGGAGTTTGGATGATATCGTATTCGTTACATCTGTCAAATAAAAAGCATGCATTGAACACTGTAAAAAAGGTTAGTACTGCTAGTAAACATAATATGAGACAATTTAAAAGCGAAGATTATTGCAAAGATAATATCATTGTAATAAGGGGAAGTGATAATATCCTTGAGGATGTGAAGAAAAAGTATCATGAAGAATTTGATGAAGCATTGGTTAAGTACAATGAGGGTAAAAGATCAGACCGTAAGATACAGGATTACCTAAAATATGTGTCGGAAAGTGGGAAGAACGATGTGGCAGCGGAGATAATAATTCAGCTGGGAGATGAAGAATTTTGGCATGACAAGTCGATGAATCTGCAGAGAAAGATGGTTCCGATACTTGAAGAACAGGTCCGGCATCTGGAGGAACTTGTTCCGGATTTCAAAATAGTATCAGCTGTGGTTCATCTGGATGAACATTCACCCCATGCTCATATCATTGGGGTTCCGATAGGACGAGGATATAAGCGTGGAATGGAGAAACAGGCAGCCAAAACCAAGGTTTTTACTCAGGACACTCTGAAAACACTTCAGGATCAGATGCACAAGCATGCTGAGAGGGATATGGAAGCTCACCCGGAGATTTTTGAGGGAGAAAGTCTGAAAGAAATCGAACAGGGTAGGAACAGTGACTGGTCGAAGGAATTCTACATTAGGCAGAAACAAAAGGAACTTCAGGTAATAGAAACAAAGGTCCAGGAAAATGAGGAAAAGCTTGAAGAATTTGATGCCAAGGCAGAAGAAACCATTAACAAGCTTGTCGAAACTGAAGCACAGAAGGAATTCATGAGATATGCTTTCTTAAAGGAACCTAAAACGTTACTTGGGAAGATAGTATCAGATGCCTGGAAGAAGTTCAGAGATTGGTGGGATAGGCAGAAACGTCCGGAAATAGAAGGAAATGTTAGAAAAAGTGTTCTTGGGAAGCTGGCAAATTATAAGAAGCAAGTTGCGGAAGAGAGTCGGATCAGGCCGGTTCCGGTAAAGAACAAGGGGATGAATAGAGACTGAATAATACCAATCTTTAGAGCTATTGACGGGAGCGTGACACGCTTCCGTTTTTTTTATTAGACAGAGATTATTATTTCACTGCAAAAACGACGTCGTTCGCTACATTATAATGAAAAGTAGAACATATTATGGCTATATAATAATAGTTCATTCAATGATGAAAGGAATCCGGAAATGAATATAGCTTTATGCGATGATGATATTAATATTAATAGCCAATTGACAGATCTGATAAAGAAGCAATGTAAAGATGCAAATATCAGTTGCTTTAAGGGAAGTGAGGATCTTCTTTCTTGCACAGATTTTTTCGATATATATTTCCTTGATATCGAAATGGGAGAAATATCCGGGATGGAGCTTGCAAGGCGCATTCGTGAGGAACAGGGAGAGACCGGGAAGCGAAGCATACTCATATTTGTGACCGCCTACAGAGAGTATATGGAAGAAGCTTTTGATGTAAATGCTTTTCATTATCTTGTGAAGCCGATTAAGGAAAGCAAGTTTTCAGATGTGTTTCAACGGGCGCTTAAAGAGGTTCGGTCTTCTGACGAACAAAGAAATAAATATGTGATCATTAAAGACGGGGATAATAGGAAAAAAATCCTGTTTTCCGAGATTCAGTATATCGAAAGCAATGACAGGAAGGTGGTTTTCCATACAGATAGTGGACTCGCAGAAACCTATGCCAGAATGTGCGATCTTGAAAATGAATTGGGGGATACTTTCTTTAGGTGCCATAGGTGCTATCTTGTGAATTTCGAAAAGGTGACGGCTTATTCCGTGAACAGCATTCGGGTACTAAACGGCGACAGCATTATCATTGCCGAAAAGAAGTATACGGATTTCGTCAAAGCGTTTCTTCGCTACGCCAAAAACGGAGGTATCGTGAATGTTTGACCTTTTGACTATTACATTGACACTGCCGATATATGTATCAGATGCGATTTTCAGTGGGATATACGTAGCTGCGTTCCTAAAACCGAAACACTCCATAAAGCTAATACACATTCTCTGGACAACCATTTACCTTTCAGTGGAAGCTGTACTATATAAAGCGATGGACACGCAAACCGTTGCATTTCGCACATTGCTGGACCTTACATTGCTGTACCTTCTCGAGCTTTTGTTTTTTGAACGGGATTTCAAAAGGCAGACATTCGCCGCCATAAGCTTTACCGCCGGAAAAGAGTTGATCAGAAACATCGGAAGTGTCGGATATTACCTAATCTCCCAAGCAACTTGGGGCATGTTTGAAAGCCTCGTTCTTGAACCCGAAAACCTAACCGTGGAAAAAGCAGATATGTTTCTCAATATCTATCTTGGCGCTCAAAGCTTAGCATCCGTAGCCATATATGTGGGGCTAATGTTTACATATCTCAAAGCCCTCAGTGGAAAATATATCCACAAAGGCTACGAGCCAAGCCCGGGAGAGAGTATCTTTTTGATACTTCCGTGCATTACGGGCCTTGGGGTGTCCATGACCTTGCGGGTAATGATATTGAAAATAAACGAAAGATTATCCCTGCTGATTTATGACAAGGTTCCGGAGATTCTTATATGGATTATAGTCATTTGTTTGCTGCTCCTTTGCTCCATTATTGCTGCTATGATGATGTTTCAATACCTCATTGAACGTAATGAAGAGAGGCGGAAGCAGACAATCCTGGAAAAGCAAGTGGAACAGCTTCACAGGGAGATAGAGGATGTTGAAAATATTTATTCTGACCTACGTGGCCTTAAGCATGATATGAGGAATCATTTGAACCATATCATGCAATATGTTAAGAATGTCGGGAACGATACTGATACTGCGGAGATAGACGGTTACATCGGTGAACTGGAAACTGCAGTGAATCAATTGGATTTTTCATTAAAGAGCGGAAATCCAATCACGGATATCATAATTTATCAAAGGATGCAGGAAGCGAAGAGGAGTGGCATTTCTTTTGAGACGGACTTTGTGGCACCGCGTTCTGGCCCTATAGATATTTATGACATTGCAGTCATTTTGGATAATGCTTTGGACAATGCCTTTGAAGCTTGTAGAAAGGTGGATGGTGCAAGAGAAATCACTCTTAAGTCCTATATGAAAGGAACCTTATATTTTATTGAGATTGAAAATATATTTGACGGACAGGTAACTTTTGACAAGGACACCGGGCTTCCTGTGACGAGTAAAACAGATAAGCATTTGCATGGGATAGGAATGTCGAATATTCAAAAATGCGCAAGAAAATATATGGGGGATGTAGACATTGAGATTAAAAATAAAGGAGAAAGACAGATGTTTTGTTTGACAGTTATGATGAATGATAAGTGCACAAGGAATTGACTGCAAGAATAGTGGTGTTCACTGCAATTGCATTATATCTGGTTTCTGACCTCCGAAGTAAAGATTAGATGAAGGAGGTTTGAAATGGCAGTAGAGATTAATGATACATATGGAAAATATGTCGGCAATAATGTAAATCCAAAGATAATAAAACGAGGAAAGAACTCCGGAATCAGACGAGACACAGAGCTGGGAGACAGAGCCGGAGAGTCAGTAGTTGAAGTATTGCTAAACCAAAAAGATACCCTGGAGATTTCCGAACAGGGTAGGACAGCCTTAAAGGAAAAACAGGCAGTGGAGGATACAAAATCCAATCTGTCATTTGATACAGTTGATGATCTTTCAAAATACCTTTATGAGAACTTTAACATTGTAAAACAGGGCATGGCTGAAATCTCGTCAAAATACCTGAGAGATTGTCTCACGGATCCGGACAAACGTCAGTCTCTATTTGAAAATTTAAAGGCGGCAGATAAAGCTCTTGAAGAAAAACAGGGAGAAGTAGGATTCCAAAGCATGAAGATAAAAATCGACGATGATGGAGAAGTCACAACGGAATCTACCGGTAAATCTGTGGCTGTCAACGAGCAAAAGCGAAGGAGACAGATTGCAGCAGCTGCTACCAGAGGTGACATGCAGGCAATCATCGCCTTACTGGAACAGGATCTTCAGGAGGTGGAAGCAGGACTTGAAGAAAATGCCTGCGACGAAAGAGAAGTGGAAAAGGTGAAAGCACTTCTTTCGGAGGCAAAACAGAAGATGTTCTCCCTTCCTGACCGTGAACCCACACCGGAAGAACAAGCTATTATGATGATGAATACGTTGATGTGAATTTTTTGTAAAATCAGTTGAGTTTGTGATTTTGCTACTTGAAAGATAAGATCATTGATGTATACTCTAATTAAGTAGGTGATGCACAGCCTTATAAATGAGCGAGTTAATAGTAGGTGATGCACAGCCTTATAAGTGAGCGAGTTAACAGCAGGGACAAGGTTTCTTGTCCCTGTTTTATGTTTAGGTGGAATATGAGAAGCTTAAAGTTATATGAAGTTGATTCCCAATATGTAAAATACTTATCGGCATTTCAGGAACATATATTTTTTTCTGATGAGGATAAGTCCTCCAGGAAATACATAGGTATTGTCTTGGAAATAAATGGTTTTAAATACTTTGCACCATTATCATCATTTAAGTCAAAGCATAAGAAAATGTCTGAAAGTGTTGATTTTGTTAAGATCAAAGATTATGCGGTAATCAATATAAATAATATGATTCCTGTGCCGAATGAGAAATTTCATCTTGTTGATGTTAATGGGACCAAGGATCCGCATTACAGGTTCTTATTGCAGGCTGAAAGCAGAGAAATCAACAGGCAAAAAAATAGAATATTGAAAAATGCAGATATTGTATATAAGCATAAGCTGAGAAATGGTGATAATACACCATTAGCTAAAAGGACTAATGACTTTAGCAAGCTTGAAAAGGCTTGTAATTCATATTGTAATTAATAGAGTTAGTTCTACTTCCTGTTGTCACCGGGAGCCCTGGGCCTCTCCCGGTAAGAAACAGGTAACAAGCAAAAACTTTTGAAAATGGCGTAATTTCAAGCTTTTTACCATACCCACAGTTCTCAAAGAGATAATCGTTTCACAACGTATTACGTCTTTGGACAATCAAATACGACTTATTACACCTCAGGACAACATTCCTGGGGTGTTTTTTATTTTGTTGTATAAATCGCTAAAAATGTAGAATTCTACAATTTTGTTGATTAAGACAATGCGATGTGATAAGATGTAATTGACAAAAATGTAGAATTCTACAATTTAGGAGATTATATGATAAAAAGAGATAAATATCTGACTCAGTTAATCAGTGCAAAGAACAATGGATTTCCAAAGGTAATAACAGGTGTAAGAAGATGCGGAAAGTCATTTCTTCTTAAAGAAATATATAGAGAATACCTGCTTTCAGATAATGTTCCGGAGAATAGAATAATTATCTTGGAATTGGATGATGATAAAAACAGTAATTATCGTGATCCTTTGGAACTAGGAGCATATATAAGGGAAAAATGCAAAGATAAAGAGAATTACTATGTGTTTATTGATGAGATACAAAAGGTATATTCGATAATTAATCCTAACCTTACCGATGGCAAACATGTTTTGGCAAATTCTGATGACACTGAAGTAATATCATTCGTAGACGTTGTACTCGGCCTATCAAGAGAAAAAAATATAGATTTATATGTGACTGGATCAAATTCTAAAATGCTGTCTTCAGATATAGTTACTGAATTTAGAGATAAGGCAACAAATATAAAACTTTCTCCGCTTTCATTTGAAGAATACTATGGATATGTCGGAGGCTCGGCAACTGAAGCTATATATTCATATATGCAATATGGTGGAATGCCGTTGGCTGTATTAAAAAGTGACGAAGAGAGAAAAGAATATCTAAAGAACTTGTTCACTACAACATACTTCGCAGATATTGTTGAAAGGAATCAGTTGAAAAAGGGAGAGGCTCTGGACGAACTATGTAATATTATTAGTTCTTCGACAGGCTCACTACTTAATTCAGAAAAAATAGCCAATACGTTTGAAAGTGTTAGACATGAAAATATTAATAAGCAGACAGTTGAAAACTATATTGGTTACTTTAAAGATGCATTCCTTTTGCGTGAGGCCAAACGTTATGACTTAAAAGGAAGAAAAGAAATAGGTGCTCTTAGAAAGTATTATTTTATTGATACTGGTCTACGAAATGCTCGCCTGAATTTCGCTTTTCCAGATGAAGGTCAAATGCTTGAAAACATTGTTTATAATGAGCTTTGTTATAATGGTTATTCTGTTAATGTCGGTGCATTTGACACTGTTGAAAAAGATAAAAATGGAAAATCTATAAGGAAAAATAATGAAGTGGATTTCTATGCCACTAAAGGACTTAGGTCTCTTTATATACAAGTGACTGCTGACATCTCTAATGCAGATACGAGAGAAAGAGAAATAAGACCATATTTTAAGTTGAATGATCAAGTACAAAAGATTCTTGTTGTAAATAGGCCAATTGGTGAGACACTTGATGGGAATGGATATTCAATCATAGGAATTACGGATTTTTTATTGAAGTTTATATAGTCTAATATTTGGGGAGGCGGTTTATATATGAGAGGTGCAGACATAGTTAAGGAAATAGAGCGATATCTTCAAGATAGTGTATACAATTATGCTGTATTAATTGATGGCGAATGGGGCAGTGGAAAAACATATTTTGTAAAAAATGAATTGAAGGCAGCGATAGAAAAAGCGGGAGAGGGAGAAAACCTGCGGAAGGTTAAGTACGTTTCACTTTACGGCTGCAAATCTATTGAGGACATTCAAGAAAACTTAGTATGGGAATTAGCCGGTGACATAAAAAAAGCAAAAAATAATAAGGCCAAACATGAAGGAAAAAAGGAAGAAAATGTAGATGATGAGTATGCCAATAGGGTGCTAGATTCTGCTGTTTCAAGCACAAAGAAGATTGTGGGCGGACTTGCAAAAAAGTTTTTTCCAGAAGAGTCTTTGTTTGATGTCGCATTAGATTGGATTAGAACAAAATCATATGTTTTTATTTTTGATGATCTTGAAAGGTGTAATTGCAATTTAAACGAAATCTTTGGTTTTATAAACGGTATGGTGGAACACGATGGAGCCAAAGTAATTATAGTCGCCAACGAAAAAGAAATTTCATCAGAAATTGTTCCAGAGAGAATTGAACAACAATATATGGTGGCACTTAATGATGGGATTCTTTGGCCAGCATATGAAGAAAAGAACCGGTTGAAGTACCTGTTAGACCAAAGACAACAGAGTTCAAATAAAAAACTATCTTTAGATGAGTTGGAGTATCGTCGCAACGAGCTTTTTTCAACAGCTGAATCGAATGAAGATTATAAGAAGATTAGAGAAAAGCTAATAGGTGTTACGCTGCGGTTCGATGCAGATTTTTCGCAAATTATTGATGTACTGATCGACAAAACTGATTACAAAGAATATGTTAAGGATATTATAAGACGAAATACTGCATTCATGCGACAGAGGATGGATTATTTATTGCATCATAATCTGCGGACAATTCAATTTTTTTTGTCTAGAGTCAACTTTTTGATAGGCGAGTTAAATACTCTATCACTTGATCCAGAGTACAAGGAAAAGATAGAGGATTATGTTGTGCAGGAGTGCTTTGATTTTGCTGCGAAATATAAAAGCAACTACGTTGCACCGAAAGATGATGTTGCTTTTTTGTCATACTCCAGCGATAAGCCATTGGCTTTATCTATAAAAACATATGTTGAGAGTGGGGAGTATGATGCGGATAGTTACATCGATGAAATAAGCGGAATAGATGCTTTTTATATGGCCCACATTGATGCTGATGATCCTTACAGTAAACTGTATAATAATTACTATTACTTAACTCAGGCCGAATGCGAGGCGTGTTTGGAAGAAATGATCACAAAATTGGAAAGGGATAGATATCCCATATCCATATATGTCAAGATTATAACTCTTATGTCGAGTTTAGAAGAAATTGGTTTTAAAGAATCATTTTCTCGACGTGTTCTTTCTGCTATGATTAAGAATCTAAAGGCTTGCAATTATACTGGCAAGATAACCATTGATCGATTCTTTTTTAACGAAGAAAACGTGTATAAGAAAGCAGTTTCTTTTTCGACGGAGATAAATGAAGAGCTTAAGCTTCATGAAGATGCTTATAAACGAACAAGTTTACATGAGATGTTGTTATTAGATACTTGGGTTGATGGTTTGGACGCATATGTCAAATCAGGGAATGGGTATATAGAGGATCAGACCATTTTTTCACTAGCAGAACCATCAGACTGGATCAAAGCTATAACGAGAAGCTCGTCAGCAGTTATACATGAATTTCGTAGATGGATGTGGTCTGTGTATCCGCGCGATTTTCGGCGAGCTAGCTTTGAAGTTGATTGGAATACAATGAAAATGATTCATGATGGCATACACGCAAAGGAAGAGACTGACCTAATAAAACGTAAAGCGTTAGAATTAGTCGTTTGGCAGATTGAAGAAACTTATAAGAATAATACTGGTGAAGAATATAAAACCCAGGAATGTGATTGATGACAAAACAAGTTAATACCCCATCTACTTATTATAATGCAGCAAAGTTGCCACCAGCCGCATACAGTAGTCCTGAGCTTTCTACCGTACGCAGCAGGTAAACAGCAACTTGATGGAAAAACGCCTAAAATACGGCACTTTCACTTCATTAATCGTTCTCAAAGAGATAATCGTTTCACAACGTATTACGTCTTTGGACAATTATATACGACTTATTACACCTCAGGGCAATGTCCTGAGGTGTTTTTTGTTTGATGAAACTATTCTTGACAAATATTATTTTAATATTATTATAATATTAAAATAATATAGAAGGGAACATGATATGGCAATGAATTTAATGAAAGTTTTTAATAATACTGACTTGAGAAAGGTGGGAAAGAACACTGCAAATGTTGTATCATTAGCTTTTAAACCAAATAAAAAAACAGGGGCGAAAATTGCTAGAGCAGTCTTGGATGATGGAACTACGTTAATAAAAAGTGTAACAGCATCAGGCGTGGTTTCAGAAACAATGCATAAATTACCAGAGATAGCATCTGTAGCACAAAGAAATGATGTGATTAAGGATTTGGCAAAACAGAAAATTAATCAAGAGACCATAGCTGCTATGTTAGACATTTCTCAATCAACGGTGTCCAATGTTCTTAGAAAGAAATGATTAATTATATAGATTTTTATAGGGAGAACTTGATATGGATAAAATTCAAGTGGTATTGGCCTCGCCTTCGGATTTGAATAAAGAAAGGCAGATGATACGAGAACTGGTTGATTCTTTAAATCCTTTGTATATGAAAAATGAAATATGTATTGACTTAAGAATGTGGGAAAATGTACCTCCTGGGATGAATGCGGATGGTCCACAAGGGGTTATCGATGTTGACCTAGAGATATCTAAAGCTGATATTTTTATATGTCTATATTGGAAAAGAATAGGAACAATATTGCCAAATGAAAATGTTGCTGGAACTGAACATGAGCTAAATTTGGCATTAGACAGTTATCACAAGTTTCGAAAACCGGATATTAAAGCTTTTTTTAAAACCATAAACGACAAAGATAGAAACTCTGATGCTGAAGCTATTAGCCTAATTGCAAAAAAATTGCAACCTTTGGGACTATATACACCTTTTGAATCTGCTGAACAACTAAAAGAGATAATTAATAAAATTATACAGGCAGAAGTGATGAAGCGTATTAGAAATCGGGCTGAGATTATTCCGGAAATTCATAAATACATAGAGGTGTCAACGGTCAGTGAATTTATAGATGGATTATGCTCGAACAACAAACTTGTTTTAAATAAAGGTTTTTATGATATTTTGGAATTTAGTTCTGACAATAAAAACGTAAAAAAAGAAGAGGTATTTGATGGAAATGAATTAGTTTTGTCAAATTTGTCAAATATTACAATTGTGGGGGATAATTCCACACTTTTAGTAAGCCCTAGATATGCAAATGTAATGAATTTTTGTGGATGTAGCAATATTAAACTTATAGGATTAACAATAGGGCATACTCCGCATAAAGGTAGTTGTACAGGAGCGGTTTTACGGTTTAGTGATTGTAATAATATACAGATGGATTCGTTGGAACTGTTCGGTTGCGGTACGTATGGTATCGAATTAGAAAATTGTTCAAATGTGAGAGTTAATGGAACAAGAATATATGAATGTACGTATGGGGCATTAAATATTTTGCATTCAAGCTTAGAGTTTACTAATAGTATGATATATGATTGCAATAAGACAGCTGGATGTTTAATTGAAGCAAGTGAGAGCCAAATAGATTTTAACAATGTTACTATATTTGATAATCATATTGATAATTATTTAATTTCGCTTGATATGTCCAGTTTGTTTTGCCGAGCTGTATGTGTTCATTCGAATACATATGCAGGATTATGTAATGAAGAGTTAGGACATGGTGTTTATTTAGATAACAACCAGATATCGGAGTATAATGGATATTATATTACTATTTCTGGCTCAATCACAAAACTTGTGGGATTTAGGGTTCCGGACATAGTCCCGTCGGCTCATGTCAAATAGCTTCAGGAAGAAGTATTCGTCATCCGGATAGCCATAGCCCTGTCTGCGAAGAGTCTT